>Ga0233423_10000710_pt1 | contig 16990 bp, 16 predicted proteins | sample Watercolumn_Mata_FD_180713 | JGI IMG/M metagenome (GOLD analysis project Ga0233423, IMG submission 180713) | Freshwater microbial communities from Lake Matano, South Sulawesi, Indonesia - Watercolumn_Matano_2014_112_MG | ecosystem: Environmental > Aquatic > Freshwater > Lake | place: Indonesia...
ACAACTTTTTTTTGACAATAATGTCACAAGAATTCCTCCTGCGAGACATAGATCTGGCCAGCCGTTGAAGACTATAACCGAGAGGATTAAGGGTAAAGAAGGGAGAATCAGACATAATCTTGCTGGAAAAAGAGTTAACTATTCTGCCAGAAGTGTTATTTCCCCAGACCCCTATATAAAAATAAATGAAGTCGGAGTTCCTTTCGAAGTTGCTAAAGTGATAACTGTTGCTGAAACTGTAACAAGCTCTAATATCGAAGCAATGAAGGAACTGATTAAAAGGGGGGAGCAATATCCTGGAGCAAATTATGTGATAAGACCTGACGGAAAGAGAAAACGCATTACAGAAGAGTTGAAAGAAGAGATCTGCAATGAAATTCAACAAGGATATAAAGTAGAGAGGCACATAAGAGACGGAGACATTGTTCTGTTTAATAGACACCCTAGTTTACACAAGCAAAGCATAATGGCTCATTTTGTAAGAGTTCTTCCCAACAGGACTTTTAGATTACATCCAGCAGCTTCCATGCCTTACAATGCAGATTTCGACGGAGATGAGATGAATATTCACAGTCCACAAACAGAAGAAGCACTCGCTGAAGCTAAAATATTGCTCGATGTAAATAACAATATTATCTCATCTAAAAATAATATGAATCTCGCTGGAACAGTTGACGATTCTATAACTGGGATTTATCTTATGGGCCAAGATCAGTTCACCAAAGGTGAAGCTGACCAAATATTATTTGCAGCAGGTGTTGAAAATAAGATAAAAACTAAAGAAATATGCGGAAGAGAAGTCTTTGCCCAGGTCTTGCCAAAAAATTCAGATATAAAGATTCCTGATAAACTTACTGGAGCTAAAACGTTCGCAAGTGAAGATGGTGAAATGGTCAAGATGCTTGATCAGAAATTCGGTAGAGCTGCTGCGATAGATTCTCTGAATAAATCTTTCCTATTGGGGGCAATTTATCTATCGAGATACGGCTACACGCTATCTGTTCAAGATGTAAATGTTACTGAGAAAGTGAGAAAAAAAGCAGAAGAAATCGTTGTAGAAGCTGAGAAGAAAGCAGGAGAAATTATCGAAGACTATAACAAAAACGAACTCAATTTAATCTCTGGGAAGAGTTCTGAAGAGACCAGAGAAATAAAAGTATCGCAAATCTTAAATGAGATTACAAAGACTTTAGGGGATCTTGTGAAGAATAATACAGTAGAAGACAGCAATATCAACAAGATGATTGCTCCGGGAGCAGCTGGAAGTACGCTCAACATAACTCAGATTGGTTGTTGCGTGGGACAACAGACTTTATGGAATAAAAGAATTGATTTAGGATATACTGAAAGAACGTTATCTTTTTTCAAAAGAGGAGATTTCGGGCCCGCTGGAAGGGGCTTTGTGAGGTCTTCTTATTTTAACGGACTGAAACCATTCGAATGTTTCTTTGGAGCTATTACTGGAAGAGATAGTCTTATGGATACTGCATTAAGAACTCCTAAATCCGGATATATGTACAGAAGACTAGTCAACGCGTTGCAAGATTTAAAAGTAGCTTATGACAAAACTATCAGAGATGCTTCAGAGAATATTATTCAATTTGCTTTTGGAGATGATGGAAAAGATGTATCAAAACTTCACTTAAAAGATGATAAAGTTCCTGCGGGGGAAGCTGCCGGAGTAACCACAGCCCAATCATTTGGTGAGGCTTCAACACAAATGGTTCTAAGGACATTCCACCATTCAGGAGTTACACAGATGCAAATCACTCAAGGGTTGCCCAGGCTTATTGAAATTCTCGATGCAAGAAAGATCCCATCAACACCGCAAATGGAAATCTCACTCGATAAAGAATTTAATAATGAAAAAGATGCTAAAACAATTGCTGAAAAGTTGAAAGAAGTAAAATTAAAAGAGACCTTATCTGAAATAAAAATAAATTTCGGGAACAAGAAGATAGAGATTATTGTAGATAGCAAGGCCTTAAAGAATGTCCATATCGGGCCTCAAAGGATTGTTGAAAAGCTGCGAGAGAAAGGATTTAATGTACGCGAACAAAATGAAAGAATAACCCTAAATGTCGAAGACCTGAGTTATAAAGCAATGTACAAGTTAAAAGAAAAACTTAAGGAAAATATTATTTCAGGAGTTAAAGGAATCACCCAAGTAGTCGTAGCTTACCGTGAAGGAGATTATGTGATCATCACTTCTGGATCAAATATGAAAGATGTAAGAGAAATCAAAGGTGTTAATCCCAATAAGATAGTTTCGAACGACATTTTTGATACATACAATGTTTTAGGAATTGAGGCCGCGAGGGCAACAATAATAATCGAAATTGGGAAAGTTTTGGAGAGCCAGGGTCTCGATATCAATAAGAGGCATTTAAAACTTGTTGCTGATGCTATGACCTCTTCCGGAATAGTTAAAGGAGTAACAAGAATGGGCATTATCTCAGATAAAGCCAGCATTTTAGCAAGAGCAACATTTGAAACACCTGACAAGCAGTTTATCAATGCAACAATACAGGGCGGGAGAGATGAATTGTCCTCTGTAATTGAGAATATTTTATTGAATCAAGCAATTCCAATCGGAACAGGCCTGCCAGGCCTGCTTGTAAGGATAACTGGGCCACTTGTTGACAAGAAACTAGAGAAGGAAAAAGCTAAAGAAAAGAAGTCTAGGTCTAAATAAGATGTTTTATTAAAATCCTATCAATCAAAACAATTAAAAACTCGTTCACATTACGAATGACATGAAAAAGAGGGTAATAATTTGCTTTGTTTGTGTGGTTTTCATTTTTAGTGTTATCAACATTTCTGCACTTTCGACTCTTGAAACACCCACTAAGGTTTATAATATTTCTCTTAAGTCTGTAGACTCGAATTCAGCATATATAACAATTAATAATATAAATAGTCCAAGATTAACAATTCAAAACTCCCCTTATTACCTTAATTATCCTGTCGGAGGATTGTACCCTATTGTTAAGGATGTACATAGCACCCAATATGCAGGAGACATATCTCGGGTTACATCACTACTTTTCTTTGAACAAAATATCTCTGAAACAGACACGCCGATTATTATAAAATTGAATAGTAAGGTTTATAATATTTCTCTTAAGTTTGTAGACTCAAGTTCAGCATATATGACAATTAATAATATAAATAGTCCAAGATTAACAATTCAAAACTCCCCTTATTACCTTAATTATTCTGTCGAAGGATTGTACCTTATTGTTAAGGATGTACATAGCGCCCAATATGCAGGAGACATATCTCGGGTTACACTTCTGATTGCCATTGAAACAAATTTAACAGAGGAATGTTATGAGAATTGGAACTGCTCTAATTGGAGTGCGTGTTCAAATAACCAACAAACGAGAATTTGTACTGATTTAAGTAGTTGCGGAACTGTCAAAGACAAACCTGCTGAAAATCAAAGCTGTGCCTCTCCAAATCAGCTTCAAAATCCCGTCCTACCCCCAACTCCAAAAATAAATTGCACTAATGATATTGATTGCTTAGTAGATGGGACAGGAATGCCTGAGTGCAAAAATAATGAAAGGTGTATTCCTTTTATTTCTTCTAAATGTATAAATCCAGGAACTTCACAGAGTTATTGCAATAACTCTTTAGCAGAACGTTGCACTCCATGTCCAAACGGGTGCCAAAATAATCAATGCATTAACAAACCTCAGCCAGTTAAAGAGTGCGAGACTATCGGTCTTAGGGAGAGCGGGAAATACTGCTCTTCCCAATACAAATGGGCAAACCAAAAAGAAGATGGAATTTTATGCGAAAATAATTTTGAATGTAAAATAAACTCTTGTTTTGAAAGCAAGTGCAGCAAGGAACAGACCTCGCAGATTGCTTACTGGACAGGTGGCGCCTTGGCAATTGTTATAATCCTGTTTTTAATTATTTATCTCAGGGCTAAGAAGCAATAATCAGAAACAATTAAAAACTTTCTTCCGAGTATTGAATTATGCAAGAATATTTAATTATCAATCCAGAAAATTTAGAGAAGTTTAAAAAAGCGCTGGCTGAACAGGGATTTCAAAGCATGCATGTTGTTTCTGATTTTGACAGAACGCTCACAAAAGCATTTGTAAATGGCAAGAAGATTCCTTCTTTGATTTCAGTCATACGCGATGGAAATTATCTCTCTTCCGATTATGCAGAAAAAGCGCATGCACTTTTCAATAAATATCATCCAACTGAAACAGACACAAAAATTCCATTGACTAAAAAGAAAAAAGCAATGCATCAATGGTGGAGCGAGCATTTCAAATTGCTTATTCAATGCGGATTAACAAAAAAAGACATAGAAAGAGCTGTTAATGATGGAAATGTCCAATTAAGAGAAGGCGCGGGTGAATTCCTAGACTTTTTAGCAGAAAAGGAAATTCCTTTGTTGATTTTGTCTTCCTGCGGGCTTGGAACTGAAGCAATTTCTTTATTTTTAAAAAAAGAAGGCAAAATGCGCGGAAATATTCATATTATCTCAAATACCTACATTTGGAATGCAGATGGAAAAGCAATCGGCATTAAAGAACCAATAATTCATTCGTTAAACAAAGAAGAAGCATCTATCAAAAGTTATCCTGATTTTAAAGCAGTTCAAAACAAAAAAAATGTTTTGCTTTTGGGCGATAGTTTGTCAGACACAGACATGATAGAAGGATTTGAATATAAAAATTTACTTAAAATTGGGTTTCTCAATTTTGATGTTGAAAGAGATTTAGGCGCTTATAAGAAAGCTTACGATTTTCTTGTTTTAAATGACAGCTCCATGAATGAGATTAATAAATTTCTTGGGGAAATTAAATAAAAATGATAAGATTCTATAAAAGAAGTCTAACAGAGGATGAAAAAGAGGTTGTAGAAAAAGATGTCAATTTAAAATTAAAGGTAATTAAAAAAGGAACAGGCGCACTAAAAAGAATACTCTGGCTTTTTTTCTTCTGCTCTTTGCTCGGAGCAGGTTATTTATTTTTCTCCGATTTTAATATTAACTCTTTTTTTGGATGGTTAAGTGGAACAATAATAATCTTCTTTATAATCGGCATTTGGGCATATATCGAAGCAATCTTGAGAAATAAAAGAGAAGTTCAGACTTTATTAGAATATCCAAATGAAGTTGAAGTAGTTCATTGCAAAAGTAATAAGGCAATACTTTTCAAAGAGTGGGAAGACCTTGGCATTTATTTTCTTTTTCAGGTTGAGCCTAACAAAATGTTCTTTGTTGGGGGACAAGAGTACAGAGAGTTAAATAAATTACCAAATACAAATTTTGAGATAATCAGAGCAAAAAGACCCGCAAGCTTTTATTATTTCTGGAAAGTTCTTGCAAAGGGAAGAAAATTCAATCCGGTTAGAACTGTTTCATCTGATGATGTAAATAAGCTTTACAAAAAAAGAAAACATCCTAGTTTGTTATGGGATAATGAATCAATTATCAAAGGCAAAATTGAAGATTTTGACTTAAGTTAAAATGCAAACGCAAGAGCAGATCTGGGATGCAATAGCACAAAACTGGCAGGAATATAAAAAAGTTACTTTCCAAGATGTCGATGAATTTCTTAGAGGCAAAAAAGGAAGGATTTTAGACCTTGGGTGCGGCTCGGGAAGAAACTTTTCAGCTTTCCCAAAAGACGTAATAATCTGTGGGGTAGATTTCTCTAGAAAAATGCTAGAATTTGCAGAGCAGGAAGCAGAAAAACTGCAGATTTCCTGCTTACTTTTCAAGGCAGAGGCATTTGAATTGCCTTTTGAAGACAACTTTTTTGATGCGGCAATCTTTGTTGCAACTTTGCATTGTATTGACTCTGCTGAAAAAAGAGAAAAAGCGCTAAAAGAATTATTCAGGGTTTTAAAACCCGAAAGCAGATTATTTTTAACCTGCTGGAGCAAAACGCATGCAAGAATAAAGGGAAAAACAAAAGACCAAATAATTTCCTGGGCAGTTGATGAAAAAAGATACGAAAGATATTATTATATTTACGATAAAGAAGAATTAGAAAGTTTGCTAAAAAAAGTGGGATTTAAAATTTTAAGCTCTGAAGAAGATAAGAATATTATCATTGTTGCGGAAAAACCTTAGATTTCGATAGCTTTTTATAATGTGCTATTCTCTGATTAAGTAAAAGATGGTTGATAAAAGGGTTTTAGAAGAAGTTAAATATAGAAGGGCCCTGGGCCGCGCAGATATCTTGGGCATTAAAAGGGAGTTATTTCTTCAAGGCTATAAACCCCGGGACATTGACGAGGCGGTCGCAGAAGTTTATAAAAAAGAACTAAGGGACAGCAAGAAGCCCATAAATCCAAACTTGTTGCCAAATAGAATCCCTGTTAATCCATACGCTAGAATAAATCCAATGCAGAATACAAATCTCAATCCCAAGAAGAAAATTGTTATAAGCACAAAAGCGATAATAATAACTATTGTCATTATTGCACTGGTTGTAGTTCTATTCTTTTTGATAAGATCTTTAAAAAATTCTGGGAGCAACGGTTCTGAAGAACCGACCGGGCAAATTACTGAAAATAATGTAGAAATAGCAAATCTCGCCCTCTCTATAAAAGAATTCGCGTCGGAAATCCCAGAAGGAGGAGAACTGCCTTTTTCCATATTAATCGAGAATAAGGAATATGCAGATTCGGTAAATCTATCAGTAAAAATCGAAATTTCAGACATCAAGGGGAAAGCTTATCTAGATTTAAATAAAGAAGAGTTCATAACTCTTACTTCAGAAACTTCAGAAGTAATTTACTCCAGATCTTTAGACACTTCTTCCCTAAAAGAGGGGAATTATAAAATGAAGATCTCGGTCGGAAATACTCAAGAAAAAAAGAACATAATAAAATATTTTGCTGTTTCAAAAAACTATTCGGTATCTATAAGCCCAATTGCCCAGGCGAAGTCATGTAAACTTGATTCTCAATGTGATGATAATAATCCTTGCACTCAAGATCAATGTGTTTCTGACATATGCATCTTCTCAGATGTTCTGCAATGCTGTGGGAATTTTATCTGTGAAGCTAATGAAGACGAAAGCGTTTGCAGTGTTGATTGCAAATCTCAGATTTCGATTAATAGCACTTCTGACCAAGATTTGATACAAAGAGCGTTGGCGAAAGCAAAATCAAATCCTTCTCTAGCTTCTCAATTTTGTTCATTTATTAAAGATATTTACAACAAAGACGTATGCTACTCCCAAATCGCACTAAACAGTTCTCGAAGTCAATTTTGCTCCCAAATTCAAAATCAAGACTCAAAAGATAACTGTTATCTTTCTTTAACAACAAAAACAAATCAACTATGCGACAAAATTCAGGATTTAATAAAGAAAGAGACTTGCGGGTCATTAGCAGACATATGATATCTCCAAAAACACCCTGCACACAAACTAAAATGCGAATGCTCAACATAGTAACAAAAACTTTGGCAATTCTAATGCTTTTAGCAGGTATGCTCTTGCTGTTAAGGGGCGAGAATTATGTTATTGCTTTTGAATCTATCGCCGGCTCAATAGCATCTATTCTTCTTTTTTACACAATCGATAAGCTACAGATCAATAAATATTACAAACTCTTTGTTGTTGTTGCAATATCGCTTCATTTAATCGGCGCGACAAATCTTTTTAATAATTTTATTTATTATGATAAGCTTTTGCATTTGGTATTTGCAATATTCCTTACTTTGATGGTGAGTGATTGGTTTAATGCAAATCTATCATCAAAAAAAAGATTCCTCGAAGTGTTTATGTTTCTTAGCTTAGTCGGGATTTTTGGTGTTTGGGAAATTCTTGAATATTCTGGGGACGTTCTCTTTTTAAATTTTCAAGCTCAAGGAGTCTATAATAGTCTTGGAGAAGTGATAACTTCGCCAATAGATGATACGATGCAGGATATGATAATTAGTTCGACCGGAGCGATTGCAACTCTGTTTGTCATAGCCAGTAAAAAACTAAAAAGATAAGAGATTTTTCAGAAAAGCTTAAAAATTAGTCTTTATGCAAATGAATATGCAATTGTGGCTTAGAATTGAAAATTTTGATAATCCTGACTTTGTTGTTAGTGAACAGAATTTAGCAAAGCTAGAAGAATATCTCGCCCCCCATATCGCAAGAAGAGTGATTGTCAAAGATGTAAAAAATCGCAATTTGTATATTGAAGGGACACTTAGTGTTCATCCCAAATCAAAAAAGATTGTTGTCGATGACAGGCAAGAGGACTGTTACATTGATTTACAAGCAGGAAATTTAATCTATTTTGGAAAAAATTAAAACTCCAGCAGATATTTTATAAATTACCAAAACCATTTATTCAAATGTTAAAAGAACGAAAAATCTTTATTATAGAACATTTAGAGCCAGAACTTTATCCCTGGTGCATAATCGAATACAAGCATATTTCAAAAATAGTCGGTAAAAGAAATCTTTGGTTTACAAATATGAAACAAAAAAAAATAAAAAAGCTAAAGAAATTCGGCAGAATAACAACCTCTTCAGTTAAATTGCTAAATTTAAAAAACACCTGCGTTCTTGACCCAGAATCACCAAGAGTGTTAACTCCAAAAAAAGCGTCTAAATTCAATTATTTTATCTTTGGCGGGATTTTAGGAGACAATCCGCCAAAAAGGCGCACAAAACCAGAATTAACCAAATTCCTGCCAAATGCAGAATCGTTTAACATTGGAAGAAAGCAGATGAGCACAGATAACGCAGTTTATACTGTTAAGCAAATAATAAGAGGCATCCCCCTAAAAAAATTGAGATTCAAAGACGAAATAGAAATAAAAATAAACAATATAGAATCAACAATCCTGCCGTATAGATACAACATTATTAAAAACAAGCCCTTGATATGTGATGAGCTTATTGCATTTCTGAAAACTACTTAAAAACTACTTAACATGCTCCAACAAAGATTTTATATATCACCAATAAATTGCTTTAATACGGCCCCATAGTCTAATGGTAGAACATCTCTTTCACGTGGAGAGAGCCCAAGTTCGATTCTTGGTGGGGCCATTTATTCCTCCAGAAACTAACGCAACTTTTAAATACGCTCTTTCTCATTAATGTTTATGGAATCAAAGAAAGATGATTTAGACACAAAAAGTCCAAAAACATCGATACCAGAAGTCAAGTATGATAAAATTTCTCAAATAGTGCCAGCTGGAATAACTAATATGTCTAATTTCGGACAAAAACCAATTCCAGCTGCAGCCCAGAAAGGAGTTACAATACCCCCGCAAGCTATTGATTTTGATAAAATAAAAGCTAAACTTGAAAATCTAAGAAAGAATATTATCAAAAAATACAGCTTTACTATGGCTTTGGGATTGCTACCAGGACCAGCTGCGCCCTTATTCGAAGAAGACGAAGCCATACCTAAAGAAGTATGTGACACAAAACCACTTTATTTAATGATAATCATCCCAGAAGAGCAATACAAAAATATCCCAAAAATAAAACCTGAGATTATAAAGTTTATTAAAGAAACTGGAGAGAACATCTGGGTTCTTATTAAAACACCGGTTGATTTGTGGAATTATGGCTTAGACAGCAAATTTGAATTTATAGATTCCATTTCTGGAAGTTTTCCATTGCACGATAACGGATTTTTAGGCGCATTAAGAGTTGCAAATATCCATAAATCTCTTGTGTTAAGAAAATTTGAAAAATACGTTGCAAGCTATTTTATCGCGGGAAGTCTTGTAAGGGGAACAGCTGGCAAAGACTCAGATGTTGATGTCTTTGTTGTTATAGATGATACTGATGTCAAAAGAATGCCCCGCCTAGAATTACTTGAAAAATTGAGAGGAATTATTTATGATTACATCAGAGAGGCTACAGCTTTAGCCGGAGTCAAAAATATACTAAACGTACAGGTATCCCTTCTGACTGATTTCTGGCAAAGAGTCAGAGATGTTGAGCCAGTTGCTTTTACCTTTATCAGAGATGGAATTCCACTTTATGACAGAGGCACATTTATCCCCTGGAAATTATTGCTTAAAATGGGAAGAATCAAGCCAAGCCAAGAAGCTATTGATCTTTATATGAAACAGGGAGAACAGACAGAAGATTTTGTTAAAAGAAGATTAATAGACGCTATGGTAGACACTTATTACGGGGTTGTTACACCAACCCAAGCAATGGTAATGCTCGCCGGAGAGGGCCCGGAAGTTCCAAAGAATTTAGTTTCGCAAGTAAAAAATATCTTTGTTGAGAGAGAGAAAATAATGAATGAAAGTGATTTAAAGACTTTAAAAAAAGCAGTTCACCTCTTTAAGCAGTATGAATACGGCAAATTGAAGAATTTCTCCGGAAAAGAAGTTGACCAGTTTATGATTGAAATGAAAGCGTATAACAAAATGCTCTCTAACTTAAGAAAAAAAATTGAAAAAAAGATGCAGGAAAAGACAGCTCAAGACGTCTATAATGAAGTTTTCAGGTTGTTAAAAACTTTCTTCGGGGATAAACATGAGAAAGAGCTCGTAAAGGATTTCGAGAGCAATATGATTAAAAAAGGAAAAGTCTCCCCAAGATTTGCCAAGATATTGAAAGAACTTGTTTCGCTAAAAGACAAGATTAAGTCGGGCAAACTCGAACAGAAAGAAGTTGACAACACCAAAAAAGATGCCTTAGAATTATTGAATAGCCTTATCGAATACGGCCAGAGAATGGATTTAATCTCTGTTGAAAAAGGAACTATGCAAATTGTTTATGGGGGAAATAGAAAAGCAGAGCTTGTTCTGCTCGGCTCGCAAAATTTCCTTGTTGATGGCAAAGATATAAAGAAATTTTCAGGCGGAAAATTGGTTCCATCAACTAAAGAAGAGTTTGAAAAAGCTCTTGCTGATAATAAAGGCAAACTCACAACAAAGATTCATGCGGATATTTTTGAAATTTTGCAGAGAGAGCTAGGTAAGTTTGAAATTAGTTTCTAAGTTACATTAAGTACATTTTCTAATAAGTAGCGATTACCTTGTTAAATGTAATTCTCGCTTACAATAATTATCATAAACCCGGGTTATGAGAGATAATAACTAAAATTTTAAGTCGAGAACAAGAATAAAATTAAAAGAGCTATTATCTATTTTGATGTGTAATTAAGCAAATTATTTCTTTACAATAACAGCTGTTCCATAGCATATAACTTCGGTAATCCCGTTCATTATCTCGGTTGCGTCATATCTGACGCCTACTATGGCATTTGCACCAAGTTCATCTGCGTGCTTAAGCATCATTTCAAACGAATCTTTTCTCGCTCGTTCGCAGAGAGTTGTAAAAAGAGTTATATTACCGCCAAATAAAGATTGGATTACCGCCCCGATATTTCCAAAAAGAGAACGGGAGCGCACTATAATTCCCCGCGCAATTCCAAGATTTTTAACTATTTTATAACCTTCTATTTCAAAAGAAGTCGCAGTCATTTTTTGATCCATATAGATTATTAACAAAAAGAATTTATAAATATATGCCCTTTTACTAGTCAGTTTTATTGAGATTTTCTCGCATTTTCTCAGCAATTCTGCTGATTGCCAAAATATAAGCGCCCATCCTATTATCAACCTTATATTGTTTTGCAGTTGCAAAAACTGCAGAAGCGTTAATTTTCATTAATTGTTCTAACTTTGCATCAATTATCTCTGCACCCCATTTTTCATGAGAAAGATTCTGTTGCCATTCATAACACGAAACAGCTACGCCGCCAGCGTTTGCCAGAACATCTGGGATAACAATCACATTTCTATCAAGGAGAATTCTATCTGCGCCCGGCGTTGTTGGGCCATTTGCCAGTTCGACAATTACTTTTGCTTGAATATCACCTGCATTTTTTTCAGTGATTACGTTTTCCAATGCTGCAGGCACTAAAATATCGCATTTTAATTTTAACAATTCTTCATTTGAGATTGGTTCTGCGCCAGGATATTCAACCATTGTTTTTTTAGGATTCATTTTCTTGTATTTTAAGACATCTTCTGGATTCAATCCTTGAAGATTATAAATTCCTCCCTGCGAATCTGAAAGAGCAATTATTTTGCACTTATCTTGTTCATAAATAAGTCTGGCAAATGGATAGCCAACTCCCTCCCCATAGCCTTGAACTACAACTTCCGCGCCTTCTAATTTTTCTAATCCTGAAATCTGTCTTTCTTGAACAGCTTGTCTCAAAACAAATTGCGCGCCGCGGGCTGTTGATTCTTTTCTTCCCAATGAACCGCCAAGTTCTAAAGGTTTAGCAGTCACAACTCCGCAGATTTCTTCAACAGGCTTTTTTGTGAATTTTGCATATTCATCGACAACCCATGACATAATCTCAGAATTAGTATTAACGTCGGGCGCCGGAATATCTTTATAAGGCCCGATAACATCAGCAATCTTCTTTGTAAATGCGCGAGTCATTCTTTCTAGTTCGAGTTTTGACATTAATTTTGGATCGCAAATAACTCCGCCCTTTCCACCACCGAGCGGCAAATCCAAAACAGCGCATTTTATAGTCATCCAAGTCGCAAGTGCACGCACCTCATCCGCGCTCACATTTTGATGATATCTAATTCCCCCCTTATAAGGACCAAGCGCGTTATTATGTTGCATTCTATAGCCTTTAAATGATTTTAAAGTGCCATTATCCATCTGAACATCAAAAGAAACATGAATTTCTCTTTCAAGCATCAATAATCTTTCAGTTACATTCTGCTCTAATTTCATCACAGTCGCTACGTTTCTTATAATCTCTTTTGCATTTTCATAAGGATTTAGCATTGTCATCTTCTTGCTTTAAAATTAATATAAACACGCTTTTAAAATTATGTATACTACTAAATTTCTAAAAGTTAAATTTTGTTCATCAATCCTTCCATACAGCTACTCAATAAAAAAATAAAAAATAAAAATGTAGTTTTAGTAGTAGCTTTCCCCAATCTCTCTCTGTTTCTCAGGTTTTCTTGTTAACAATACGATGAGCACAACAAGCAATACTACAAAAACAATTGCAAGGATTACTGTCAATAAAACAGTTGCATTTCCTCCAATCGATGTAGCACTACTTAACCCGCTCTTTTCTACATTAGCTATAAAACTCTCTCTGCTAACCAATTCTCCGCCAGATTGAACTGTAACAGTGAAGTCATAAACTCCAACCTTATCAGTTGAAGCTTCTATTTCAACAGTTTGAGTCAAACCAGCAGGAACAGCGATGACAGGCATATCTGTGTTGACTACTATCCCGCTAGGGGCATCTATACCAACCTGATATACTTTCACCTTATTTCCAGAGTTAACCAATGTAATGCTATATTTAGCTGATTCACCAGTTTTGAAAGTTTTACTTTTAACAGGAGAAACAACTAAGCTTTCTTCGCTAGACCCACTTACAGCAACTCTTTTCGTGACTGCAGAAGTGGAATCTGCGTTATATGCTTCTATTTCAACAGCATAGACTCCAGGCTTTGCGTTTGAGGGAATCTTTAGAAGTATTCTCTTTATCGCAGCGTCTTCTTTGTCTAGTCTGTCTTCGTATCCATCAATAACAGGTTGGTCAACAGCAGACATATCGCCAAAATAAGCTCTTTCTTCAACGCCTAAGGCAGGTATTCTTACTTTAACAAAAGTGTCTTCAGCAAAATGTCTCCCTCTATTCTTTAGAACAATATCTAAAGGAAGAACCTCTCCAGCTCCGACTTTTGTGTCCATATTAACATCAAGAATCTCAACATTATAAGATTCTCTCTGAGCCAATAAGGATACAGTTCGTGTTGGACCTTCGCCATCATTTCTGCTAGTAAGGGAAACTACTAAATCGATAGGTTCGTCAGGTTCGATATTTGAAGGAACCTTAACGTTTATCTCTTTTGTATATATCCCGCCAGAAATTACATCAAATCTTTCAGTTACAGCAGAATAATCCTTAGCACCAGAAAGTTCAGCTCTGATTCTGACATCAGAAACGTTGTCAGTAGCAACAAAAGTTACTCTAACATTTAGAGTATCTCCCGCAGTAGCAACAAAATTGTCGCCAACTCGCACTCCGACATCGTTTACTTCAACACTGTTGATGGTTGCATAAGCACTTACATTAGCTAAAAAAGCTATTGCCAATACAAATATTGCAACAAACAAAACCGCATACTTTTCAGTTTTCATGGTGTTGTATAAATTTAGTTATGTATGATAATCCCAGTTACTTTATAAACTTTACGGTGATAACTAAAGAGAAATCATTCTTAAGTGACGAAAAGGTTTAAATAGGTATATCGCGCTACACCGTTGTATACCGCGATGAATATAATATCAGTGCAAAATAACGCATCAAGCAATAAAACAACGACGATAAAAGTCTCAAATGCAACAAAACAAAGACTTAATAATTTGAATCTTTATCCCCGAGAGACTTATGAAGAAATCCTTATAAGAATCTTAGATATCTTAAACACAGTAAAACAGAATCCTGAACAAGCACGCGCTAAACTATTCATGCTAGACAAACAAAAACAAAATAATTTGAATCTTTTAGCTAAAAACATAAACAAGTTCAAAGACATAAAGAAGAAATAAAATAGCAGGAATAGAATGTTTAAGAAAGGGGGGGGACATTTCAGAGATAGAAGATTTTTTTAGATAGTTATGATACAGATATTGTTCGCATTCCGGGGAGAATAGTTAGATTTTTAAAATCATATTCGCTGTCCTTTCTCTAAAGCCAAATCTTCTGTAATATTTTATCAAGTTAAGAAGATTTTTGCTTACTGCTCTGAGGCGAACTATTCTTACTTTTTCTTTTTTTAAATCATTTAAGCATTTTTTTATTAATATAGAGCCAAAACCGCTGTTTCTGTAATTCTTTGCGACATACACAGATTTTATGTCCCCAAACCTTTGCCCTTTTTTTACGTCTAATGAAGTCATATAACGTGTCGATAAGATAACTTTAGCATTGGAATATCCAATTATCTTGCCTTCTTTTTCAACGACATACCAAATTTCTTTTTGCAGAGATTCCTTAATATCGTTTAGAGGAGTAGGTTTCAGCCCCCAGCTTATTCTTTCCTTTATCCAAATGTTTTCTAATTTTACAATAGGTTTCAAATCATTTAAACTCGCTTTTCTTACATTCATAAAAGTAATAATAAATTAAGGCTTATAAATGTTAAATTGAGAGAAGATTAAGCACTGCTGCAAAACAAACCCACGCAAAATAAGGAAGAACTAACCAGGAAGAGATTCTAGAAATTTGCCAGTTTACTTTCATCACCACAATAATTGACGCCGTCAAGGCAAGAATATCTATCAATGCTAAAAAGGGGCTTTGCAAATAAAAATAAAAGAAACTCCAGAGTATATTAAACGCAAAGCTTATTCCGTATGCCCATATAATCTTTTGTTTTTGTTTAGAAGTATGCGCGAATATCCATGAAAATGTCATCGCCAAAGCTATCAAAAAGAAAAGAAGATTCCAAACAACAGAGAACGTAGGATCTGGCGGAGCAAGACTCGGTTTTATAGATTCGTACCATTCACTCCCAATTTGCTGCTGTACAAACAAACTTCCGATAAAAGCAACTCCAAAAGATACAGCCAGAGCAATAACAAAAACAAATAGTCTATCCCCTTTTCTTTTCATATAAATATGAGGAATAGAGTATTTAAAATCCTTTTCTTAGTCTGTTTCATTTAGATTTTTTTAACTCAAAAACATCAATTTTATTAACTTACTTTCCTCGATGTTATTATGGCAATTTGTTTCGGTCCAGCGGGCCTCGGTCCAGCTTCAACAGCTTTGCAAGTTTTGGAAACATACCATAAGCTCAGCCTGCGAGCGTGTGAAATCGCATTTACTTATAATGTTTACATAAAACAAAATGAAGCTGAAATAATCGGAAAAAAAGCAAGAGAATTAAGCATTGAATTAAGCATCCATGCACCCTATTTTGTCAATCTAAACTCAGATGAAGAAAGAAAAAGAGAAGCAACAAAAAAACGTATTTTAGATTGTTGTAAAATCGGCGAATTACTCGGCGCAAAAATTGTTGTATTTCATCCAGGGTATTATTCAAGGAAAGGAAAGGAAATTCTTTATGAAGAAACTTATCAAACCATAAAGCAAGGAATTCTAGACATAATGAGAACTATAAAAGAAAAGAAGTGGAAAATAGAAATAGCCCCCGAAACAATGGGAAAAATAAATGTTTTCGGCAGTATTGAAGAAATCAGCAGATTAGTAAACGAAACAAGCTGTTCTTTCTGCCTTGATTTTGCGCATATTTTAGCAAGAGAGAAAAAAATTGATTTTGAAAAAATAAATTCTCTTTTTCCTCAAAATAAATGGCATTGTCATTTTTCAGGTATAATTTATGGCGAGAAAGGCGAAAAACACCATAAAACAACTGAAAAAAACGAATGGGAAAATCTGCTTAAAAACCTGCCAGAAGATAAAGATATCTGCATAATTAATGAATCCCCGACACTAGTCAAAGATTCTGTTCTCGGATTAAAACTCTGGGAGAGCTACAAAAGACAAAATGGACCCGCCGAGAATTGAACTCAGGTCGCCTCGTTGCGAACGGGGCGTATTACCACTATACTACGGGCCCTTCACCCAGAATAAATATCTAAAAAGCATTATAAATCTAACGTCAGATAAAAGTAAGTCAAGTATCGATGTTAGCTAATTTTATTGCAGTTATATCGTTTATATTGTAATTCCGCTAGAAGTTTTCATCCCCAAGGCAAGACCTCTGGGTATTCCAATAAATAAATCTCTTACTTATTCTTTTTCTTAGCAACTATCAATACTGTTGCTATTACAACAACTACAACCACAGCGATAAGCCAGATTATCCAGCTGTTATTTCCCCCCTCAGGCTCGCCAGTCACTCCGCCTTGTTGCTCACCAGCACCAGGTTGGCTACTGTCAGACTCGTCTCCAGTACCAGATTCTTCTTCTCCTTCGACAGGCGCAGTTGGCCCAGTCA
>Ga0233423_10000711_pt1 | contig 16973 bp, 16 predicted proteins | sample Watercolumn_Mata_FD_180713 | JGI IMG/M metagenome (GOLD analysis project Ga0233423, IMG submission 180713) | Freshwater microbial communities from Lake Matano, South Sulawesi, Indonesia - Watercolumn_Matano_2014_112_MG | ecosystem: Environmental > Aquatic > Freshwater > Lake | place: Indonesia...
GCTGCCAGTCCCAGGGCTGTCACAAGCACGGTTGCCGTGAATTTGCGCAACCCGCGGTGGAGGTAGAATGAGGTCGCCGCGCGCTTGGTTTGCGCTTGGGTTATAGTAGCCATAGTTTCTGCACTCCTATACTTGTCAGGGCGAAGCATTGGCCTCGTAGGTGTTTGAGGTCAGCACAGATACTCAGGCAAATTCTTCGCCCCTACGCGGCTTACGCCTCGCCACCCGCGTAATAGACCATCCGCTGTGCGAAGAAGAACAGCAGGGCGGTCGCCAGCATCACGATGACAAATAACACCATCGCCAACACCGAAGCATAACCCATATCATTAAAGACGAAAGCCTGCCGATAAAAGTGCAGCGGGAAGAACAGCAATGACCCTTGGGGGTCGCCGTTGCGTCCACCGATCAACATCGCCGGCACGAAATACTGGAAGGAATAAATCACGCCCATGGTAATGTTGTAGAAAATCACCGGCGAAATCATCGGGATGGTGATCCGGAAGAAGCGTTGCACGGCGTTGGCGCCATCCACGATCGACGCTTCATAAAGCTCCGTCGGCACACCCTGCAGTGAGGCGAGCAGGATCAACATGCCGTTGCCCACCCCCCAGAGGCCCAGGAGGTTAAGGGCGGGAACTGCCCAAACGGGATCACTTAACCAGCGCGGCCCTTGAATCCCGATCGTGCCGAGGGCGAGGTTAATCCAGCCAGACTGGGCATTCAGCACACCCTGAAAGATTATCGTCCCGGCGACGACCGGAATGATCGTCGGCATAAAGAAGAGGGTTCTAAACACATTGGTGCCAAAGAGGTGTCTGGAATTGACGAGTACGGCAAAGAAGAGCGGGATGATCAGCCCCAGCGGCACGCCGATGACGGCATATTTGAGCGTCACCCCCATAGATTTGAAGAGATAGGGGTCACTGAACAACTGCTTGTAATTGGCCAGCCCGACAAGGTTGAAATTGCCGATGGCGAACTGTTTGGTCGCGCTGTAATCGGTGAACGACAGGAAGATGGTCGCCACAATGGGCAGGAGCTGGAATCCAAAGAACCCGATGAACCAGGGCATCAGGAAGAACAGCCCCCACCTCATCTGGCGCCGCTGCAGGGCGGAACCTCTGCGCTTGGGCGGAGACACGGCTGTGGCGCGAAGGGATTCGACTGCTGACATGGCGGCAACTCCTCGGTCTCAGTACATCACAGAAGCACGGCGAAGGAGGGACAAACTGCGCTGTCCTGAGTTTTTCCTCGCGCCGCCGGGCGTACCAGGTGGCGCGAGGAGGTAAAAAGAGCAAAGCAGACATTGAGAGCAGACCTTCCAGGTTGTGGCCAACCTGGAAGGTCTGCAACTTGGTGGGAACTACGGGGCGGCCTTGAAGACAGCATCCAGATCGGCCTTGAGCTTGTCAATTTCCTTGTCTATGTCCAAGCCAGGCGTCTGATCCATCAGCGTGCGGAACTTGGCGAACAGATCGTTGGCCTTGGTCATGTTGGGCAGCCAGGACTCGTGGTTGGGCAGGTCAGGATATTTCACCATCGCTTCCGCTACGCTCCAAGCGATGGTCTGGCCGGCGCGCTTGTCCAGCGAGGCGAAGAACTCAGGACGATCCGCCAGTGTGGCGGGCATACCGCCGTAGATCTGGTAGAGGTCCTTGTCCACGACCATGGCGGTCAAGGCCTTGAACGCCGCTTTCTGGTTCTTGCTCTGCTTCAGGATGGCGAAGGTATCGCCGTGCAGTTTGGCCGTGATCTTGCCGTTGATGACCGGCACTACGGCGATGTCCCACTTGATCTTGGCCATATCGAAGCAGCAGGTATACCAGGTGTGGGTCCAGGCCATGGCAACGTTGCCCGACGAGAAGGGGTTGCCCTTGGCCAGCAGGTCGCTGCCCTGGTAGTCGTTGTTCGGCATGAAATTGTTCTTCCAGACGCCGTCGTAGTACCACTTCCACGCCTGCTTCCAGGCATCCGGGATGACGGCGTTCTTCATGTTGTTGACGTCGTAGGGCAGACCACCGAGGAAGAAGGCGGCTATGCCGCGGGCATCTGTCCACTGCTCAAAGAAGCCGAACTGCTTGATGTTCTTGGGATCGAACTTGGCGCTGGTGGCGTCGTTGCCGTTCTTGTCCACCGTCAACTTTCTGGCCAGTTCGGTGAAGGTGTCCAGGTTCCAATCCTTGCCCTGATACTTCTCGCCCACTTTGTGCGGCGGATAGGGCAGCTTGGCTTCGTCGAACAGGGCCTTGTTGTAGTAGATGAAGGACGGGAAGAGGGCGAACGGGATGCCGACGAGCACGCCCTCGTCTTTGGTGAAGTCTAACAGAGCCGGGTCGTACTTGGTCAGGTCGTAACCCGCTTCTTTAGCGAGCGGTGTAATGTCCGCCCAGGCACCCTGGAAATTGGCGCGTCCCATCTTGCCAACGGGGCCGACGATGTCGGGCACAGTACCGGCAGCGAGCATGGCCTTCAACGTGTCGTACGATTCTGGGTTGTGGACAACTTGCAGAATGAGACAGACATCAGTCTGCGCTTTGTTGTACTTGTCCACCCAGGCTTCTTCCTTGGGGATCACGTCGGCATCGCCGCCCGCGCCCAGACCAACGTACCAGGTCACTTTGGTGGCGTTGGGGGCGCATCCTTTGCCGCCGGCAATTACGGTCGGCGGAGGGGTAGCTGTAGGCGGCATGGGTGGCTGTGTTGCCGCTGCCGCCTTGGTCGCTTCAGGTGCCTTGGTTGGTGGCGGTGGTGTAGGGGTTGGGGCCGGGCCGCAGGCCGCCAGCACCAGGGATAGGACCACGACCAGGCTGAGAACCAGGGTAAGTGTCTTGCGCATCGTATCCTCCTTACAGTAATAGGCGGTCACGCAGACCGCAGGCAAGTTTACCGATACAGAATACTCGGCAACATCTTAACCGCAAGCCTCACCTCCTCCCCTAATGTTTTCTACTGGTGAGCGGGGCCAGCTTACCGCCCCTGACAACCGGCGGAGAGGGTAGCCGTGCACCTCTTAGATTCCCAACCGTCTGGTGTTTTGCTGTGCGCCACAGGAGGCACGCACGACGAGTTCCGTGGACATTAAAATGCGACGTGGCGGTTGCGCCCCGTGTTCTATGACGTCCAAGAGAATCTCTACAGCTTTGAAACCGAAGCTGATGATGGGTTGGCGCACCGTCGTTAGGAACGAAGGGTCAGTGCCGGCGCAGGGCACATCATCGAAGCCCACGAGTGCCACATCGTGGGGCACCGCTAAACCCGCCTCCCGCAAAGCCCGCAGCGCGCCGTAGGCCATGGCATCCGAGGCGGCGAATACGGCACTGGGTTTTTGCCCCAGCAGGCGCTGCATCGCATGGTAGCCCCCCGTCTCGGTAAAGTCGCCTTCGCCAATCAGGTCCTCATCTAGTGCCAGTCCGCGTTCCAGGATGGCCTTGCGGTATCCCTCTAGCCGATCAAGGGCCGCGGTCGTGTCTAGCGGGCCGGTAATGGCGCCAATGCGTTTATGACCCAGACGAATCAAATGCGTGACAGCGTTGTAAGCACCGGTGATATTGTCTACGTCAATATAGCTGACATTGGGCGCATCATGTGGGCGCCCAGCAACGATGAAGGGCATGTCTACGCTAGCCAATTTGGCCAGCAGGTTACTCCGCGTGTTTGCCACCTGCACCACCAGCCCATCCAGTAGTCCTTGGCGCGTGATCCTGGGGAAAAGCGTCTGCTCGTCGAATTCGACAAAGAGGGACAGGATGTAACCATATTGATTACAGGCCTGCGCAATACCCTGGGTGAGAGGTGGAAAATAGGGGTCGGTAAAAAGCGTATGCACGCTTCTGGGGATGGCCAAGCCGATCACGTTGGAGCGCTGAAAGGCTAAAGAGCGCGCCGCGGCATTGGGCTGGTAGCCTGTTTCGGCAATGATTTTCTGGACGCGTTGCCGTACTGCGGGCCGCACGTTGGGGTGTTGATTGACGACCCGAGAGACAGTGGAGCGGGAAACCTCTGCTAGTCTGGCGATCTCTTCCAGGGTCTTCGCCACGCTTCTCCTCCATGTGCCTTCTATGAGAGGGCTCTCAAAAACTAACAGAAATGGCCCAGGATAAAGGCTGAAATCCGGCCTTTTGCGCCTGTTCTCCGAGGATAAACTGGGAAAATGTAGGGGAATGTAGAGTTAGATTGGTAATCGGCGAGAATTTCTTGGGAGCGTTACCAACTAGTATAGCACTATTTCCTGATTTTGTCAAGGGGTTTGGGGAAGAATTTGTGGAGCTCTGTAAAATCATTACGCAGTGAGGGGGCGGCGCAGGGAGGCGACGAAGCCCCGATACATCACTGAATATGGAAGTATCGGGGCGAAGCAATCTCCCTCGTTGCGCAACAGAGAGATTGCTTCGCTTCGCTCGCAATGACGCGATGTTGACTTTGCCAAGGCCCTGGGAAGCAATTGTGGGGCACTATGCTTTTTTACCCGCCAGCATCGCTGACCTTTTCGGCCGCCAGCGGCAGGCGGGGCGGCGCTTCCACCAGCATGGGCTGCAAGACGGTGATGATCTGGGCCAGCCGCGCGGCCACGCGCTCCACCAGGGCCTCGTCCAGGACGGTGAAGGGCAGCATCTCGTGCAGGCGGCCCCAGGTGCGTGTCCACTCGTCCAGCTCCAGGCGCGGGCCCAGGGCAGCCTGCACTTCCACGAAGCGTTCGGCGAAGTAGGCCATGAGCCGGTCGTTGGTGGCCTGATCGGCCTCCAGGTGCAGCCCCACTTCCACGCGGCTGGTCTTGCTCTGCACCCAGACCTCAAAGTGCACGCTGGGATCGCCGTAGTACAGCTTGACCAGGCTGCCGAAGCCGTCGGTCTCGAAATCTTGCCACTGCGCCGGCAGCTTGGGCCGCACGGCCTGCACCACGTGGGACAGGAAATCGGCGCTACGCATGGGAACGCACCTCTCCGCGGCGGACCTCAGAACCGCGGGCGGGGGCCAAATCGGCCAGGAAGTCCAGCACCAGGCGATTGAACTCCTCTGGCTTCTCCATCTGCGGGCAGTGGCCGCACTTGGGCAAGACGTGTAGCCGGCTGTCGGGCAGCCGCGCCGCCGCGGCCTGGGCGTGGCGCACCGGCAGCAGACGATCCTCAGCTCCCCACACAAGCAGCGTGGGCACGTGAATCTGGGGCAGCCGATCGAGCAGCAAGTAGCGCTGGCCGCCCCGGCCGAGGCCGTTGTGGATCACGGCCAGATAACACTGCCTCGCCCCAGGCCGCCAAAAATGCCGGTAATGCTCCTCCACGATTTGCGGCGTGGCTTGGGCTTTATCGTAGAAGATGCTGCGCACAGCCAGGCGGACGAGGCGGCGACTGGGTATGGTGGTGACCAAATCGCCCAGCAGCGGCAGCCCCTGCAGCCGGAGGATCCAGCCGATCTGCGCCCCCAGACCGGCGGCGTCCACCAGCACCAGGGCCGAGACGCGCTGCGGGTAGGTCAGCGCCATCTGCAGGGCCAGAAAGCCCCCCAGGGAATTGCCGATGACCACGGCCTGGGCGATCTCCTGCACGTCCAGGAAACCGCGCAGGAAGCGCAGCAGGAACTCCAGGTTGCGCTCGTCCGCCTGTGGCTTGTCGGACAGGCCAAAGCCGGCGATGTCCGGGGCGTAGACGCCATAGTGCTGGGCCAGGGCGGGGATGTTGGCCTCCCAGTGGCCCCAGTGCCCGCCCAGGCCGTGCAGGAGCAGCAGCGGCTTGCCGCTGCCTGCCGTCACGTAGTGGGTGTTGATCTCCCCTACCTTGATAAACTCTTCTTGCATCGCCGCCTCCCCCAGAGCGTTGCCGATTTTCGACTGACGATTACCAATTTACCCCACCGGTAGGTGTTTCTGTCGTTATTATACCACCGCCACGCCGGTGGTGCAATACGTTCTTGTCAGGTGGTAGGGCCCTGTCAAAGTCAGCATCGCGTCATTGCGAGCGAAGCGAAGCAATCTCTTTGTTGCGCAACGAGGGAGATTGCTTCGTCGCCTCCCTTCGCCGCCCCCTCACTGCGTTCAGGCCGGCGCAGGGATGCTCCTCGCAATGACTCTCAAAACGACTTTGACAGGGCCCTGTAGATGTGATGTCCCCCTCTATGATTGCGGGGGGCATCTCCGATGAAGGCATGGGCGGAGGCGGCGTTGCGGCTCAGCACGCGCACCGGCACGCTCTTCTTGCGAGTCAGAGTAGCGTTCATCGGTCACCGTTGGCAGGAGAAATGACTTGGGCTTGCAAGTCTGGCTCTACGCTCTCGCTATCTGCTGCGCCCAGGCTGCCGCACGCTCAAGCTCGCCCTCCTTGAGCGGGCCTTTGGTGCCTAGAACAACAAAGCCTTCCGGCGGCGCCAGGAGCTTCCCGCCGTTTCTTTCTAGACTCCGGGCGATTCTTGGGGCGGCATAGCCAAATAGGGACCATTTGGCCCTGGTATCAAACACAGCTACGTTCATACCTTCAAGAGCCGGCGATGCTTTAAGCAGGCCAGCAATCCCCTCCGTCGGAAAGCCACCGTGGGTTGGCGAACCGACGATCAGAAGGTCGAACCCTTTCAAGTCGGCAGGTTTCACTTCACCTACCCGGAGTACCTGACCGCCGATAGCCTCGCCGATAGCCTGCGCGATCTTTTCCGTATTCCCATAGGTTGTATCATAGACGACCAGTGCTTTCATTGCCCACCTCCGCTATTCTGCACCTTTGTTTGCCGAGCCAGACTTTATTGCTTCTGTTGCAGTTGGTGCCTAGCTGGATTGCTGGCTTGTTCTCTACCCTCTACGTGCAAATCCCACATACTATTGACTGTGCCGCAGACTTTCCCCAGCGCCGAGAAGTCAAACAGAGAGGCGGTGCAGCAGCTCCTTCTGGCCCAAGCTGTGGTAGCTCAACAGCCGGCCATCGTAGACAATGCCAAAGACGCCGTAGGGCGACGGCGACAGCTCGCGCACCTGGCGGGCGCTTTGCAGCTCCACAACCTGCGTCTCGACCCCCGCCTCGTGTCCGGCCGCCACGGCGTTGGCCACGGCGTCTTCCAGGTAGGGGCATTGGTCGCTGAAGAAAATGGTCAAACCTGCGCCGTAGCGCCGCAGCCGCTCGTCCCAATCGTCGGGCAGCGTGGGCGGCGGGGCAGCGCCGAACCGCTTGACCAGCAGCTCGAACGCCGGTGGCGCCTGGCCGACCAGCTCGAAGCCGTGCCGGAGGAACAGCTTGCTCCCCGCCAGCCAGTTGCCCCGACTGGCCAGCATGGCCACCCCAGCCAGCCCCGCCTGCCGGGCGTCCTCGACGCAAGCCTCAAGCAACCGCGAGCCGTGTCCTTTGCCCTTGCCCTGCCCAACCACCCACAGGCAGTGAATGACCATGTAGTCCGGCGCGTGTACGGCCCGCCAGGCATACTCACCCGGGATGTACTCGATGAAGCCCACGGACCTTTCGCCTTCGCTGACGATCTTGATCACCAGCCCTTCGGCGAAGCGGCTCTGCAGCCAGTCCAGTTTGCGGCGGTAGCCCACCGCCTTCGGCTTGCTCTTGTAGCAGAAGAAGCCGTGCTCGTGGACGTTCGCGGCATCTACGGTAACGATTGCGACCTGATCGGCCATAGTTTACTCCTACGCTGCCCCTTCCAGGTTTTCTTCGGTGTCCAGCTCCTTCATCTCTCCCGTGACGGTGAAGATCACCCGTTCGCAGATGTTGGTCACCCGATCGGCGGCGCGTTCCAGATTGTGGGCCACCCAGAGGAGATGCGTGGCCCGGTCTATCGTCCGCGGATCGGCCATCATGTAGGTGAGCAACTCGCGGTAGACCTGGTTGTAGAGGTCGTCCACTTCGTGATCCTCAGTAGGGATGGCCCTGGCCAGGGCGACGTCCCGGCGGATGAAGGCGTCCAAGGCGCGGTGCAGCATATCGCGGACCTTGACCACCATGCGGGGAATGTCAATCAGGGGCTTGAGCGGGGGCTTTTCGCCCATCATCAAGTTGATGCGGGAGATGCCCTTGGCGTAATCGCCGATGCGCTCCAGTTCCGTGGCGATTTCCAGCACGGCGGCCAGGGTGCGCAGGTCGCTGGCCATGGGTTGCTGCGTGGCCAGGAGTACCAGACAGTCGGCCTCGATGGCGAAGCGATTCTCGTTGATCACCCGGTCTCCGGCGATGAGTCGCCGTGCCCCCTCCAGGTCGCGCCGTTTGAGCAACTCCACTGACTCACCGAGGGCCTCCTCCACCATGCTGCCCAAGACCAGGACTTCGTCCTGCAGGTGTTGCAGCCTCTCGGCAAAGGTTTGTCTTGTAGGCATATAGTTCCTCCGTGGTGCGTGGTGCGTGATGCGTGTTCTGCTTCCGCGTTACGGAACACGAAACACGCAACACGTGAAACGTGAGGCGTGAAACGTGAAGCTAAAAGATCGCGTTTCGCGCTTCACTTCGCTGGGTTTGTGAGCTGGGGACGCCTACTCGTAGCGGAAACGCCAGACGCCGATGACGAAAAACACCGCCGCGAATCCCAGCAGGACGCCGGCCTCCAGCATGATGGCGCTCAGCCCCTGGCCGCGCAGGACGATGTCCAGCAGGCCTTGCATGGCCCAGGAGGTGGGTAGAATCTTGATGGCGGTACGGACGAACTCGGGGAACAGCTCGCTGGGGTACCAGCACCCGCCCAGCAGGGCCATCACCATGCCCAGCATCATGCTCAGGCCATTGGCCTGTCCCTCGGTCTTGACGAAGGTGCCCAGCATGGTGCCCAGTGCGGCTGCCGCCAGTGTGGAGGCGAGCAGCATCACCCCCAGGGCGGCGGGGGAGTGACCCCAATTCAGCCGCATCACCAGAATACCGAAGCCCACCAGCAGGAGCATCTGGCCCAGGGCGGTCGCCACCTGGCCGATAATGGTGCCGAGCAGGTAGGTTCCTTTCTGGGTTGGCGTAGTCAGCAGGCGGCGCAGGGTGCCTTTCTGGCGCTCGTAGGCGAACATGGCCGAGATGCCGATCAGCGGGATGAACACCCAGGTGATCAACTGCCCGGCCGAAGAATTGGCGCGCGGGTCGTACTCGATTTGTTCTTTGGTGGCCCCCTGAGCCACCGTGACGCGATCTGGGGCCGCGGACATCTGGGTTTGGGCTTCTTTAAGGGCGGCGTCGAAATAGGCCTGCCGTGCCGTTGCAGAGGCGAAGGGCTTGATTTTCTCGGCCTCAGCTACGCTGCTGCTGGCGATGTCCACGGCGCTGCTGACGCGGCTGATCACGGCCTGCACGGCGCGCCCGGCAACCAGGGCGTTCATGTTGTTGGGCTGCTGGCGCAGTTCGAGCTGGACGTTTCCCTGCTCCAGGTGCTGGAGGTCGAACTCGGCAGGGATAATCAGCACGGCCGAAACCTGGCGCTGGGCGAATTGATCCTCGGCTTTACCCAGCGTTAGTACCTCGGGGCGGACGGCGGCCGATTTCCCCAATGTGGCGATGAAATCCACCGCCAGGGGGGAATTGGCCTGATCCACGACGACCAGCCGTACGCGGGAATCGCGTAGCGGGCCGGTGCCCCCGGCCAGGATGACAGTAAAGGCAATAGGCATGATCAGGAAGAAAAGCCATTCTGCCCAGCCAGAGAAACGCAGTATGGTGTCTTTCCAGGCGATGGCGATGATCTTCTTCATGGTGTGGCTTCCTTTATTGCTGCATGATGCCGCGGCGGTTGAAGATCAGCACGGCAATGGTAAACAAGACCGCGCCCATGACCAGCAAGGCCAACACCGGCGTCCAGATGTTGGCCAGCGAGCCGCCCATGCCCAGGGTGGTGAATCCGTCCAGGCCCCAGGCGTTGGGCGTGATCTTGCTCAGGACGCGGAACCACCCAGGCATGTTATCCAGGCTGATGAACGAGCCGCCCAGGATGCCGAAGGTCAGCATGACCGCCGATCCGACCGCACTGACCAGGCCGGGGGTTTTGGCGACGGCGGTGATCAACAGGCCCCAGCCGACCGCGCCGACCACCGCGGCCAGCACCAGCACCAGGACCCCCAGCGGGTCACCCCAATTCAACCGGAACAGCAGCGTGCTGGCGAGGATCAGGATGAGCACTTGCGCCACGCCGGTCAAGTAGATGCCGAAGACTTTGCCGCCCAGAACCTGGGAGGCCGAGGTGGGCGAGACCAGCAGGCGGGGCAGGGTGCCCTGGCTACGCTCGGCCAACAACGTCCGCCCGCCGTTGCTGACGGTGAACATCAGGAACATCAGCGCCATGCCGGGGGCCATGTAGGCCAGCACGTCGAACTTGACCGCCTCGCCGCTGCCGGTGACGCTCTTGAGGGCAATGGCCTTGCTGCTTTGTGCGACATTGGCCTGGCGGAGGCCTAGCTCGCCCCCAATCCGCGCCGCATCCTGGCCCTGGATCAGGCCGTGGCTGAGAAGCTGTTCTACCGCCACCTGCCCACCAACTCGCCCGACCTCGATTTGGCTGACAAATCCGTCCAGGATGGTCTTGATGACACTCACGCTCGTCGGGCGGGTAGGATTAGTATAGAGGACGAGCTGGACAACCTCGCCCGTCGTTGCTGGTCCTTGCGTCGGGACAGTCCCCGCACCAGAGATGACGCTCGCCGTAAAGCCGGCGGGGATGATGATCGCCGCGGCGGCCTTGTCCGCATCCACTTCCTGACGGGCCAACGCCGGGTTGTCCAAAACAGTCGGCACAACCAGGCTGGCCAGCTCCTGAGACTGGAACACGTTCACCAGAGTATTGCCGATTTGCCCGCCGTCCTGGTTCACCAGGACGACGGGGATGTCGCTCACGCCAGTATTGCTAGAGCCAGAGAAGCGTCCGGTAACGAACCCCAGACCAAGGGTCAGGGCGAACGGGGCAGCCAGCATCAGGATGAGCGCCGCCCGGTCGCGGAAGGCCAGAGTAACGTCCTTCCAACCGATGAGGAAGATTTTCTTCATCTTCTGCTCCTTAATCGCGCAGGGCGCGCCCGGTCAGGTGCAGGAAGACAGCCTCCAGGTTAGGTTCCTGAAGTTCCACCGAGCGGATCTTCACACCGATCTCGTTGGCTTTGGTGATGGCCGGAGCCAGAATGTCTTCCGCTTCGGGGGCGATGATGGTCACGGCATGGTCGCTGACATCGGCTTTCAACACCGTAGGCAAGCTCCGGGCCGCCGCGGCCAGGGCCGCAGCGTTCTCAAGCTCCCCCAGGCGCAGGATGAGCGTGTCGTTCTCGCCCACCTGATGGGTAAGCTCCGCCTGCGTGCCCAGGGCAATCAGCTCGCCGTGGTCAATGATGCCGACGCGGTCGGAGAGTTCCTGGGCTTCTTCCATGTAATGGGTGGTGTAGAGCACAGTCATGCCCTGCCGGTTCAGGTCTTGGACTGAATCCAGGATGGCGCGCCGGGACTGCGGATCAATGCCCACCGTAGGCTCGTCCATGAAGAGCAGGCGTGGCTTGTGCAGCAGGCCCACACCGATGTTGACGCGCCGTTTCATGCCCCCGGAGTAGGTCTTGATGCGCATGTTAGCCTTGTCGGCTAGGCCAATCTGCTCGAGGACTTCGTCAATGCGGGTCTTCAGCGCCGTGCCGCCCAGACCGTACATCTGCCCCCAGAACGAGAGGTTCTCGCCGGCGGTCAGGTCGTCGTAGATGGCCAGGTCCTGCGGCACTACGCCGATGAACTGGCGGACAGCCATCGGTTCTTTGGCGACCGAGTGTCCACCGATTAGCGCGTCGCCGCTGGTGGGGGCATAGAGTGTCGAGAGAACTGAGATGGTAGTGGTCTTGCCGGCGCCGTTTGGGCCGAGCAAACTGAAGCTCTCGCCCTCTTTGATGTCGAACGAGATGCCTTTGACGGCAGCGAAATCGCCGTATTTTTTGACCAGGTCGTGGACCTCCAGTATGGCGGGCATAATCCCTCCTGACAGGTTTTATCGCGTGCTAGCCAAATCGGCCCGTGATGTAATCCTCCGTGCGCTTGTCCTTCGGATTGGTGAACAACTCCCGGCTGGGGCCGTATTCAATCAGCTTGCCGGCGCGCGTTTCGTCCATGAGCAAGAAGGCAGTGTAATCGGAAACTCGGGCCGCCTGCTGCATGTTGTGCGTGACGACGACGATGGTGTACTCTCGAATCAACTGGCGCATCAGGTCCTCAATCTTGAGGGTGGCGATGGGGTCCAGGGCCGAGGCCGGCTCGTCCATGAGGATGACCTCCGGCTCTACGGCCAGGGCGCGGGCAATGCACAGCCGCTGCTGCTGGCCGCCAGAGAGGGCCAGGGCAGACTTGGGCAGCAAGTCCTTGACTTCATCCCACAAGGCCGCCTGCCCCAGGCTGCGTTCCACAATGGTATCCAACTCTCGCTTACCATGGAGGCCGTAGAGCCGGGGGCCATAGGCTACATTGTCGTAGATGCTTTTGGGGAAGGGGTTGGCCCGCTGGAAGACCATGCCTACCTGGCGCCGTACGTCCACCACGTCCACCCCCGGGGCGTAGAGGTCCTGGCCATCCAGCATCACCTGGCCGGTAACGCGGGCATTGGGGATCAGGTCGTTCAGGCGATTGAGCGCCCGCAGCAGGGTGGACTTACCACAGCCGGACGGGCCGATAATGGCCGTGATCCGATGTTCCAGGACATCCAGGTCAATGTCCGCCAGAGCACGAAAGGCGCCATAGTAGACCGACAGGTTGAGCACTTGCATCCTGTTAGCTGCACCCGCCAGCATGGTCTTTTCATCCCCTTGAGCCAGTGCTGTCATCTTATCCTCCTTCATCACCCACCCAACCGCCGGCGCCGCCAGCCAACGAGCAGCCGGGCCGCCACGTTGAGAGCCAAAACCAGGGCAATTAGCACCAGGGCCGTTGTCCAGGCCTTATCGTGCCAGTCCTTGTAGGGAGCAATGGCGTAGACGAAGATGGTGTGCGGTAAGGCGGCAATCGGCTCGGTAATGTCCACGCTCAGTACGGGATTGCCGAAAGCGGTCAGCATGAGGGGTGCGGCCTCCCCGGCCACGCGGGCGATGCCCAGCATCACACCGGTAATCACCCCATCCAACGCCGCCGGCAAGACGACCCGCAGAGTAGTCTTCCACTCCGGCGCCCCCAGGGAGAGGCTGGCCTCCCGCAGGTTGACCGGCACCAGCTTCAGCATCTCCTCTGTCGTGCGCACGATGATGGGCAGCATGATCACGGCCAGGGCCACGCCGCCGGCCAGGGCCGAGAAGTGCCTCTGCGGCAGGACGACGACCGTGTAGGCAAAAATGCCGATGACGATGGACGGCACACCGGACAGGACGTCGGTGCCGAAGCGCAGGGCGACGCCCAGCGGGGTGTTGGGATGAGCGGCGGCGTAGATGGCGGCCAGGATGCCCGGTGGGATGGCGAACAGGCAGGCCAGGCCAACCAGAATCGCCGACCCGACAATGGCGTTGCTCACGCCACCGCCCGGCACGCCCACCGGCGTCGGCAGCCTGGTGAAGAAGTCCAGGCTGAGGAAACGTCCCCCCTCGCGGCTGACGTAGGCTACGATCCAGAGCAGGGGCAACACGGCGACGACCGTGGCCAGACCGGTCAGGCCCAGCATCACGGCATTGGTGACCCGGCGGAGCTGGTAGCGCCGCCGGCTGCGGGCGTGAACAGCGACACTCATGCCCGTACCTCCTGAGGCACCCGCCGCGCCACGCTCCATACCAGGAGACGGGCCAGCAGGTTCAAGAGCAAAGTGAGCACAAACAGGATCAGGCCGATCTCGACCAGGGCGTGCAGGTACAGATCGTAGGTGGCCTCGGTGAACTCATTGACGATGATAGAGGCCATAGTATAACCCGGGTGCAGCAGCGAGGGCGTAAGGTCCAGGTTATTGCCGATGACCATGGTCACGGCCATGGTCTCGCCCAGGGCGCGGCCCAGGCCCAGGATGACCGCCCCCAGGATGCCGGACAGTCCGTAGGGAATCAGCACCCGCCAGATGGTCTCCCACTGGGTGGCGCCCAGGGCCAGGGAGGCCTCTCGCTGGCTCTGCGGGATGGCCCGGAAGACGTCGCGGCTGACGGCGCTGATGGTGGGGGTGATCATGATGGCCAGGATCAGGGAGGCGGCCAGTCGGCTGGGGCCATAGACCGGCCCCGTAAAGAGGGGCAGAAAGCCCAGGCCGCGATTCAAGATGGTAGCTGTCGGCTGGACGATGGTCGGGATTAAGACGTACAGCCCCCACAGCCCGTAGATCACGCTGGGCACAGCAGCCAGGAGCTCCACCAGGAAACCCAGGGGCGCACGCAGCCAGGCGGGGGCCAGCTCCGAGAGGAAGATGGCGATGCCCAGGCTCACCGGCACGGCCAGCAGCAGGGCCAGGAGCGAGGTCTGCAAAGTGCCCAGGATGAACGGCAAGGCGCCGAACCTCTGGAAGACCGGATCCCAGGTGGTAGTCCAAAGGAACGGCCAACCGTAGGCGGCCCGCGCCAGGGCGGAGTTCCGCCACAGTTCGTAGCCGATGGTAGCCACGATGGCCAGCACGGCCAGTGTAGCCATGACGATGAGCGCGCTAAAGGGCCGGTCGCCATGGCCGACGATCCGGCCCACTCGTCGCCTCCATTCAGGCTGGCGCGCCATGCGGGCTCTGACTGTCACTTACGATCTCCTAACCCGGACGAGCCGGAACCGAACAGGAACATCTTACCACAAAGGCACCAAGACACAAAGCGAAAACAAAATATCTTCGTGCCTTTGTGTCCCTTCGTTCCTCAGGGCATGCTTCGTGGTGAATTTTCTTGCCAATTTGCAAGAATCTGATTGGTATGACACTACTTACCGGCAATGAACTCTTCCACCATCTGCCGGGCTTCTTCGTCAGAGTGCTGAATTGGCGGGGACTTCATGAAGTAGGCCGACGGGCCAACCAGCGTCCCCTTGAGGCCACGCTCCAGGGCGATCTTGGCGCAACGCACGGCGTCAATCACCACACCGGCCGAGTTGGGGCTGTCCCAGACCTCCAGCTTACACTCCAGGTTAATGGGCACGTTACCGAACGTGGTCCCTTCCATACGAATGTAGCACCACTTGCGGTCGGTGAGCCAGGGAACGTAGTCGCTGGGGCCTACGTGAACGTCGTCTGGCGGCAGGTTATAGTCTAGCTGGCTGGTGACGGCGTTGGTCTTGGAGATTTTCTTCGATTCCAGCCGCTCGCGCTCCAGCATGTTCAGGAAGTCCGTGTTGCCGCCGAAGTTCAGTTGGTAGGTGCGTTCCAGTTTGACGCCCCGGTCGCGGAAGAGTTTGGTCAAGACGCGATGCGTGATCGTCGCCCCCACCTGGGACTTGATGTCATCGCCGATCATGGGCAGGCCCCGTTCCTCAAAGCGCCTCTGCCAGTACTTCTCGCGGGCGATGAAGACCGGGATGCAGTTGACGAAGGCGCAGCCAGCATCCAAGATCTGCTCCACGTACCATTTGGTAGCCATCTCCGAGCCTACCGGAAGGAAGTTGACCACCACGTCGGTCTTGGTCTCTTTCAGGATGCCCACAATGTCGGCAGTAGCGCCGGGGGCTTTGTGGATGACCTGCGAAAGGTACTTCCCCAGGCCATCGTGGGTCATCCCGCGACTAACGGGGATCCCCAGGGGCGGAACGTCGGCGAAGCGATAGGTGTTGTTGGGCGAGGTGTAGATGGCCTCCGCCAGGTCTTTGCCCACCTTGTTCACGTCAATGTCAAAGGCCGCCGTGAACTCTATGTCCCGGATGTGATAGCCGCCCAGGTTGACGTGCATGAGACCTGGGACGAGCTCGTCCTCTTTGGCGTCGCGGTAGAAGTGCACGCCCTGGACGAAACTGGAGGCGCAGTTGCCCACGCCAATAATGGCTACTTTGACCTTGTCCATAGATCGTGTATTGCTCCTCCTCTGTTATATTTTTTCTCACAAGAGATACTGGTAGGCCCTGAGCGGAAACGCCAGGATAGACACGACAAAATTGCCTATCTTCTCTGTGATGTAATCAGATGGGAAGAATGATTGAGACCAGGTTCGCGAATGGTGCGCTCAACGTCCGCCTGGAGCCGGTGTTGGGCGGCTGGCCCGGGAGCAAGGCTCTCCGCACTCGGACGGAACCCGCCGCTATCTTGAGTCTCGTGCGCGGCCGAGCCACCGGTGGACTGAGGCGGCGTACATAGCATATTCCTCGCCGAACTTGGCGGCGAGATACCTCTCTTCCGGCGCTATGAGAACGTAATGGCAGGCGACGAGGGCCGGCAGAAGAAGCATTAACACCCAGGGGAGATTGACTGCCAGAGCGATCCCCACCAGAATGCAAACACCGCCGAGGTACAAAGGATTCCTTGAAACAGAGAAAACACCTGTAGTGATGACCTTGCTTGTAGGAAGCCCTGGATCGGTCGGCTGGCCATGCTGCGCCAACTCCCGACGCGCAAGGACGACGAGGGTCGCGCCCACAATGATGAGGGCAGCGCCTGCAATGATGATGGCTGGCGTGAGGAACCCGCGGGGGAGCGAGAGAGGCACAGCCAGTTGCAGAGCGATGGCAGCGAGGCATGGGATACCAAAGACCACTTCAAAGGTCTGCCACCAGCTCTTGTGTGCGACATCTGTTGACATTCGGTTTGCCATCCTTCACACATGCATTCCGGCTCGCCTAACGGTCGGCTTCAGTTGCGCCGCGAAGCGCAGCGACGTCAGCTGCAAGCCGGTGTTAGGGTTTGCTACTATGTTCCAAAGTTATAACTACTTTTCCTCTGAGTGGTTTTGAAAAAAGGCAGTACCGCATAACTTGCTACGGGACTTGACAGAACAGGTTTTCATGGCATACTATCTCCAACCGACAAGAGGAGGAGTGGGCCATGAGAACCCCAAGAGAATATTACCCGAAAAAGCGGGATGGTTCACAATAGGTTGACACTTTAACAAACGCCTAGGCTTGCCAACTGCGGCCAATTCGGGGATAATAGCCATGCTTGCAACTTATACTTTGGCAGGAGGCTAAACATGGCAGAGTATCGTG
>Ga0233423_10000712_pt1 | contig 16965 bp, 15 predicted proteins | sample Watercolumn_Mata_FD_180713 | JGI IMG/M metagenome (GOLD analysis project Ga0233423, IMG submission 180713) | Freshwater microbial communities from Lake Matano, South Sulawesi, Indonesia - Watercolumn_Matano_2014_112_MG | ecosystem: Environmental > Aquatic > Freshwater > Lake | place: Indonesia...
TCTGTCAAATTTCCCGATTACTGAAGAAAATGAACCCGCCACATCTACAAACACAATCTGCGAACAACAAGGGGGCTTATGTCCTGAAACATGCCCTCCAGGTTATGCTCAGTCAGATTTAAGTTGTGAAATAAATTCAAACCCTAACTCAGACACGAATATAATAAGTGTAACTGCAAGTGCAATTTTTGGTATTTTTGATAGTATTTTTTCAAGTTCAACAGAAACCCAAACTCCTACCAATATAGAAATTCAACCAGAAAGTTCAAATTCCAAAATCTGTTGCATGCTTATGCAAGCACCTATTGAGCCAGTCTCCACAAACAACAGCAATTCGACTAATTCCAGCATTGCAACTACAACAATTTCCCCTATCTCTTTTACAGCATCAGTAATAAAAGAATTTCCCGAAAAAATTTTAAATCCTATTCTGGAATTTATAAAAACGCTTTTCTAGAAAAATTTTTATACTCTTTTCATAAAAATTACTCTCCTTAAACCGAAACATATAAATAGTAGAAAAAATTAATCTTTTATGTCCATCTATGAACTAATGAAAAAAGAATGGAAAACTTATTGCTTGATGTCATCAATAATTTATATTGAAGAAATGAGCAAACCGACAGAGCATATACAAATAAAAAAAGTAAAAGAAAAGGTGTATCCTTGTCTATGCTTTCATTCCATCCGGTTAAAGATGAATAATCAAGAAATAACTAAACTAATTTTTGATATAACTAAAAACTGGGAAAAAACTAAAAAAATCAAATTTATCGGAGAAAGCTTCAAAAATATTAAAAAATCTAATTGGGATAATCAGGACTATTTCTTTCTATCCCCGCAATGGATAAATTCTATCCTCTCAGAATGCGGGAAAATCCCGAATGAATATTCTTATAAAACGGCAATTAAGAGAATAGGGCATCTAAAACAATATCCCAAAAAACCAATAAACGAAAATAAAAATCTTTTTGTTTTATTATTAAAAAATAAGAAACTCGCGGCTGGAGCATTCATAATAAGTTTAGACTTAGAGTGCAGGGGGGTTCAAAATGGAAAGCCAACTCTTTGCATGAGTGAAAAATATAAAGATTTTCTAGAATTTATGTTGAAAGTTGCAAAAAAATGGAATTGGACAAATAATATTACTCTTTCTACTGTGGCTGTAGAATACAGCAAAAAGTTAGGAATAAAAGCATCACCACAGTATGAACTAAGGATAAACACAAATGGTCTAAAAGAGATATACTCCCTGGCTGGACCACTGGCAAATTCCTTTAAAGATAAATGTATACGGTTTAATATAAATCGCTCAAATCATTTCCAAAAACATGGGCGAACCATTAAAAGAGGAGAATCAAAACAGAAAATAATGGCGGAGATTAAAGCAAAAAGAAATCTGACAACAACCAACTTGCAATTCGCCACTGGAATAGGGACTGATGTAGTCTTAGATCATTTACGTAATCTTGAAAAAGAAGGAAAAATTAAAAAAGAAAGAATGGGAAAGAGGTATATCTGGAACTTAAAATAAAATGGCTAGTACGAATCAATCTCCCGAATATAGGATGGCTGAAAAGAAGTTTTTTCTTGCTCAAACAGAAGATGAAAAACTTCTTGCCTTGGAAGAGATGATAAGAACTGCGCCTAGACACAAATCTAGCGAATCTATGCTCGCGGAACTTAGAGCGAGGTATAAAAGGCTCAAAGAAAAACTGGAAATACAAAAAAAGAAAAAAAAGAACACTTCTGGAAAGACCGGTATTAAAAAAGAAGGCATACAGATAGCACTGATTGGCTTGACAAATTCCGGAAAATCCTCTCTTCTAAGCATATTGACAAACGCTAAGCCCGAAATCTCAGAGATTCATTTCACTACACAACAGGCCTTTGTTGGAATGCTCTACCATGATGGAATAAAATTCCAGATAGTTGATTTTCCTGCAATAAATCATGAGACTTTTGATTTGGGAATTGCAAATACTGCAGATATATTGCTGATAATGATAACTAATTTGAAAGATTTAGAGATTGTCTTGCCATCTCTGAACAAAGCAACAGGTAGAAGAATAATTGCTTACAATAAATCAGACTTATTATCTGATTCTGAAATAAGAAAGATTTCCTCAACATTACAAAGCAAAAAAATGAATTTTTGCATAATCTCCTGCAAAACTCAAGAAAACATAGAAGAATTGAAGAAAAAATTCGTAGAAAACTCCGGCATAATAAGGATCTACACAAAACAACCAGGAAAACCAGTTGATGAAGATCCCACGACCATGAAAATAGGTTCAACAGTAGACGATCTAGCAAAAAAAATCTTTTTTTCAGGAGTGAAAATCAAGGAAACTCGAGTCACAGGCCCTTCCTCAAAATTTCCAAACCAGACAGTCGGTTTAAAACATATTCTTAAGGACAAGGATATTGTAGAATTTCACACTGACTGAAAATTATCACTAAGAATAAGCGTCTTTTACTAATTTTAACAGTTCTGCTTTATTTTTCTGGAAAATATCAAGAAGTTTGCTCACTTCTTTTGCTGTAGCATTTTTTAAATCAAGAGGATGCAACTTCTTGTTCTTAAAATCTTTTTCAATTTCTTCATATTTTTTATAGACAAGATTACCTCCGTATTTTGCGTCTCTTTCAACAATAAATTCCTCGCTCCTATCTTCCTTTAACACCATCAACACGTATTTCAAAAAAGCCAGAACCCCATTATCTACATTCCCTGCAACACACTCTGCGCTATTTATCTTGTTTTTTACAGTTTCTGGATCGTCTAATAAATCTATCTTGCTTTTTTCATCTGATGCAGACATTTTCTTTCCTATTAAACCAGGTATCAAAGGAGTCATTATCTCTACTCTTCTTCTATAACCAATTTTTGGTAAATATTCTCTAGCAAACATGAAGATTTTTCTTTGATCTACTCCGCCATATTGAATATCAACATCCAAATATTGTTCATCTAGAGCCTGCATTATCGGATAAATGACCCCTGATAATTTTGGATTATCTCCAAATTTAACTACTTCAGAAGCAGCCTTTTTGCAATCATGTATTGTTGAAAAAGAACTCATTTTCATGATATCAAGTTCATAATTTTTATTCAATTGAAAAGAGCTTCCCTTGACAAATTCTATATTTTTAAGATCAGCATTTATCGATTTGAACATCAGGGCAATTACTTTTTCATAATACTTATATCTCTTTTCAAGAACATCCCAAGGACAGTTATCCATGGCTCCATGAAGATCAGCCAATAATACCTTGACTTTGAAACCAGCTTTCAAAAAATCAGTAAGCTTCAAGACCCAGGTATAATAACCTACATGTGGCCTTCCAGTTATGGCTGTTCCCAGATATACTGAGGGATTTTTCTTTTTTTCAAGGAGTTCTTTCAATTCATCTTCAGTCACGATCTCTTCAGTATTTCTTTTTATAAGTTCAAATCTTTTTTCATTATCCATATTATCATATAGTTGCATACTTTATAAATTTTAATGAGATAGATTTAAAAAATAGGTTAACTTAGAAATATTAGAAAAAAGGGGCAAAATGGAAATAGACTATCTATTAATTATAGCTCAATTGTTGATGACCTGTGGCCTGTCTGGCCTGATTGGTTGGGAAAGAGAGAAATCAAAGAACCTTGTCAAGGGAACAGCGGGTTTGAGAACTCATATGTTAGTTGGTCTCGGTTCTACTCTATTGACTTTTATATCAGTCTACGGTTTTCAACAATATGCTAGTGCTGATCCCGGAAGGATAATCAGTTATATTGTAATGGGTATTGGATTTCTCTGTGCTGGAACAATAATGTCCCAAAAAGGCAAAGTCTTTGGATTGACAACTGCTGCATCAATATGGTTCGTTGCCGCACTCGGGATTTCAGTAGGTTTGGGGCTCTATCTTATCTCCCTTATAACCACCATATTCGCATTAATTGTCCTAGAACTATGGAGATTGGAAAAGGAAGCTAATATTTAATGACAGCTAAAAAATTAACAAGGGTTTCATTGATTTTTTCTATAATGGGAATTACTCTTATAATTTTCCTTTCAATATTCTCTGAACCAAAAAAAATTTTAATTGAGGATATAAATAAAAATTTACTTGATAGCTATGTAAAAATACAAGGGACAGTTATAAACATAGAAAAGATTAGATCTCATGAAAGCTGTTTTCTCATAATAAGACTAAAAGACTCTTCTGGCTCAATAGATATTCTAGATTATGAAAATTCTGATTTGAGATTAAATCAAAACATCCAAGTAATAGGAAAAGTTTCTGAATACAAAAATGAAATACAAATAGAATCAAAAAAGATTGGCCTAGAAAATGATTGAACAGATTATTATTTCTATATTTTTCGGGATTCTGGCAGGTCTTTTTTCTGGTCTGGTCCCTGGAATACACATAAATCTCGTAGCAACTCTGCTTTTTATCAACTCTTCTTCATTGTTGTCTATCACCACACCGATAAACCTTGCAATCTTTATCATATCTATGACCATGGTTCATACATTTCTAGATTTTCTTCCCTCAATATTCTTAGGAGCTCCTGATGAAGAGACTGCTCTAAGTTCATTGCCAGGCCACAGAATGTTGTTAAAAGGCCTTGGTTATGAAGCTGCAAAACTTACTGCAATCGGCTGTCTTATCGGAACTATTGCTGCAATGATTCTATCGATTCTTTTTATCAAAACAGCACCGATTTTTTATCCATTTCTTGATAAATATATGGTCTTCATCCTCATAATTCTCTCCTTTTTTCTTGTTTTAACAGAAAAAGGCATGAAAAGCAAATTTTTCGCCATACTGATATTTTTCTTATCAGGAACTCTAGGTTATTTTACACTTAATCTGACAACTATCAAACAACCACTATTTCCCCTATTCACGGGCTTATTTGGCTCCTCTCTATTGACAATAAGTTTTTTGAAGAATGTCAGGCTTCCTGAACAAAAAATAACAAAATCTAAAATCAAAAAAGAAGAGATTTTTAAAGCACTTGGTTTGAGCATCTTTTCTTCAAGCCTAGTCTCATTCTTGCCAGGAGTCGGCTCAAGTCAAGCAGCAACTATTGCTTCTATGTTTAAAAAAATCAGTGAAAAAACCTTCCTTATACTGCTTGGTATGATAAATTCAATGACCATGCTATTGAGTTTTGTCGCACTTTATGCAATAAACAAACCAAGATCGGGAGTTGCAGTATTTGTTGGAAAATTTCTTCCAAATATCTCTCTAAATCAACTTTATTCACTATTTATTGTAGCTCTAATAGTTTCAATAATGGCTTTTCTTATGACAATATTAATTGCAAAAAACTTTTCAAGATTTATTTCAAAGATAAATTATAAAAAACTCTGCTTAGTGATCTTAATTTTTTTAATAATCTTGACTCCCATAATCTCGGGCTGGCTTGGCTTGATAGTTTTAGCAGTCGGAACTTCTCTAGGAATTTATTGTTCTTTTATTGGAATAAAAAAAATATTTTTGATGGGCTCTCTGCTTTTGCCAGTAATAATTTGGGCAATCTAGTTTTTTAGAAAAACTTCTTCAGTTCCTGTTGCTTCTCCGTGTCTCTTCCGAACATCGTTTCTATGGCTGCCTTTGTAATTTCTAAACTCTGCTTTATATAAGGAGGAACAGGATAATCCCTAGTTAGAGACATCGCAGTTTCCAGATACTTTAAGATAGAACCTTCAGATATCGTGAATATTATTCTTCCACCGCAAGACTGCCCATTATTAAGCATCTTGATGCATTTTCCGATTAAAGGCGGTCTTCTGTATATTTCATTGCAATTGACACACCTAAATTGCTGTTGCGTGAATTTATTGAAATTGCCCTTGATATCTCTGATAAAATGCCTCTCAATTATCAATCTGGCCACATCACCAATATCAACAGATCTTAATTTGCAATCAAGATCCATCTGTCTTTTTACTTTCTCGTCCATGCTAGGGATCGATTTATATGCAGAATTCACAACCCCCCTATTGAAATCCTTAGTATTGTGCGTGAATCCGATGTTTTCCATCGGCTCCTTGCCCTCTTTTAATCTTTTTTTCACATTATCTAAGACAACTTTAGAAGAATGTTCTTTTTTTTCAGCCAATTCATACAACTCTATAGGATATTCTCCTAGTTCTAGATCTAGTATCTGATCATCAACCTCTCTTGCTCTTACTCTTGCATTCAAAACAAGAGGAGCATCCTGTGTCCCACCACGATGTGCTGGAAGAAATTCCCTAGAAAAATTTATCAGAACATCCAATAACAACATGACTGCAACTTCATCACCATCACAGTCTCTTCTTACAGCTGCATGTACATATGGGGAAGCTAACAAGCCTTGCACCTTGGAAAATCCAATTATTCTTGTTATAACTCCTGCACAATTATGCGGGGCCATGCATATTGTAAGATGTCCAATTAGGTCCTCCTCTTTCTTAAGATTATAAAAAGGATCAAGCCCATAAAATCTAACCAGAAGATCATCCATGAATTTGGCTGTCCTAAAAAAAGTGATATCTGCTTTTTCGTCTCCTGAATCTGGACAAGAAGGAAGGATGATATCTTGAGGCCTTAATTCTAAAACCTGATCGTCATTTTCTAGTTCCTTTCCATAAATATCTTTTTCATAACCTAGACTTCTCAATTTTTCAACGCTCACTAAAATCTCTTTTGGTTTAAAATGTGTTATTGGCAATTCTGTTACATCATATCTTATTGTTCCATCTTTATTCACATTTATATTATGTGAAGCCCTCAAAATTCCCTTGGCCAGATTCTCAGGAATATGCTTGGAAGAACTAGTCCCTCTTACTCCCTTGACAATCTTCAGATTATCTGGAAGATCTAATTTTTTAATGGCATTTTTGTAATACTCCTTGATATTTATTCTCATATTCGTGTAAGGCCTGCATTTCCCATGGATCCTGCAGCTTTCAGATAGCATCTTCTTATCACAACCATTGCAATAGAACATCTGTTTTGCCTCATTTCCGCAATCACAGATAAAATATACTGTTTCTTTATTGCAGTTTTCACAGAAATAAATTGGAAAATCTGCCTTGACACTTCCTTTTTCTATTGCTGCCTGAAAACTTCTTAATTTTCCTCCTTCTTCTCCAACAGGGAACAGGACATGCGGGCTGCCAGTCAATTCCCTTGGCTTGGCTTTTTCTGGTCTACCCATTCTAGACCCGATAAAAGTTCCTGCCTTGTCTTTGATTTTATATTTAGAAAAATTATTTACTATGTCTAGAATTGCAGTATCTGGCTTTTCTTGAATAAAGGTCTTTATCTTATCCAGATGAAGCTCCATAGACTCCTTAAAATCTTCCAGTCCAAGATTCGTGATAAATGCCTTGCTCACTTCTTTATTAAGAACAACATTTTCAGTAGTGACTTCATGTTCAATACCCAATAATTCAAGAGCTCTTTTTCCGTCTGTATAAGAATCGACCTCGCTCCTTATATAAGGGAAAATTATTTTATCATCATTATGGTTTGCTTGTTTCAACCAATTTAATAATGCCTTGAACTGATTCATGTCAATCTGACTCCAATAGAATATGTGTTCTGGATGCAAGGGAATTCCGAACTTCTCTGAAAACTCTTTTGCCTGATCAATACTCACGTTATACCTATCAACAGAAAGGTTCTCTTTGGTTTTCTCAAAAAAAGCTTTTTTTAGTTCAAGTTCCCACCACTCTTCAACATATCCGGGTTTTAACAGTTCATAATTCCTGTTGATGACATCCCCTAATGAAAAGAGGATGTCTCCAAAATAGATTATCTCTTCTACATCATGATAAATCTTTTTAGATTCCTCAAAATCTTTTATTTTTTTGACAGTTCCGTTCTTGAATTTCACAATCGGGCCATCAATACTATCGCATGAAGTAATGACACAACCTTTAGTAGGTTTTTCAACTTTTAGTTGTGTTCCAGTAGATAAAAAACAATTAGAAATGCCCATTGTCGCAGGATGTACAGATGTCGCAGAGAATCCAGAAACCCTCGATCTTCCATATCTAAATCTAAATCCCCCTGATCTAGAAGGATGCCCAAAAACAGGCCTTCCTGCAACAAGATCTTTTATATAAGTTGGACTAGTATCCGTAGTTCCCGATGTTCTCTTTGCATGGATCTTGAGATATTCATCTAAAAAGTCCCAGCCAGTTGTCTGAAATCCCTTGCTCTGGACACCTTTCAATAATCTCAATCCCTTTTGGGCTTTTTGAGCCAAACCTTCTGAAAAAATAAGGCACATTCCACCACGAATAAAATTAGTCTCGACTCTGCCAAGGTCCTTGTAATTAGAAACCTCTCTTTTTTCAGTTGGTTCTCCAGTTATCTGTATTGGAATGTTCTTTGCCAAGAATTCTATCTCTTCTTCTGTTGGAAGATATTGTAGATTATTGACCCTTTCATGATAATCATAATTTTCTATGATATATCTCTTGACCTCTCTTTCATCAGGATCAAATTTTGCATAACCAAACATCTCTCTAAGATAATCTATCAACATCAAAACAACGCATGAAGCTGTTGTTCCAGCACTCCTTATAGGCCCTGAAAAATATGCCTTGAAATACTCTTTTCCCTCTTTTGTCTTTCCTAATTTCAATTCAGTATACCCCTCTAATGGACTTGAGACTACTCCAAGAGTTATATAAGCAAAACCAACTCTGATTCCGGCATCAATCGCCTGTAATAGAGATTCAAATTTGCAAAATTTTTCTTTGGCTATCTCCTCTGCAATTTTAAAAGCAACAGAGGTATCTAGCGGGCCGTATTGCTGCTCTAATTCTAAAATTCTGTTTACAATCTTTTTATCATTTAATTGAGGATATATCGTTGAAACTAATCCAAGTGATTTTTAAGCAAGGTTAGATGCCAATAAGATTTCTACTTTATTCAGAGGATCATAACCCCTTGATCTGGCTTTCTCTGCAATAGAGTACTCTCTCTTGACTCTCTTTCCTATCTCCTCAAAATATTTTTCTAGTTCCATCTTTACCTCCTCTGTATGTTTTCTCCGAATGAAATCTTGCAAGACTCTGCTTAGAGCAGACAACGTTGTCCTGCGTATTTAGTTTAACAATTAACTCTTCCATTTTAACTAAAATCCAGTATGCTGGCTTTTCCAGTCTGCAGATTTACTAAAGGTATCTTACAAGGATCAGGTTCATGCCCAAATTTTTCCTGATATGATGTTTTTGATTGCCAACACGAGCATGAAATTGTCAATATGCCATTATATCTTGAAACAGCGCTCTTGTGTATATGCCCAGAAACTAGCATGTCTGGAATTTTTCTTATAGCCAATAAATCTGGTTCACAAGGATAATATGTCGTTGAAGTGTGTGTCGGAGCAAGATGTCTTTTTTTCAGCAAGAATTGCATTATAATGTCTGGTTTTAATTTTGAATTATTTAATCTTAAATATTCTACTTGATCCATGTAATAATCATAAGAATCACCATGATATATCAGGATGTCGAATCCAGAAAAAGTTTCAGTTATTCCTACTCTTACTAAAGAAGGATTAGGGACTAAGATTAAATTTTCCATGTCATGAAGTTCTGGAGCAAATTCCTTGGATAACTTAGGTTGAGGCTCAACCTGATAGACTGCATCATGTTTTCCTCCAGGACAAACAACAATAGTCACATCTTTTCTTATTTTTTTTAAGAATCCGGCCAACATGCTGTACTGTTCATAGATGTCTTTGATCAATAATTCAGATTCCTGTCTTGGATATACGCCAACACCATCGACGCAATCACCGATTATAAAAAGATACTTTACTTTTTTTGCAATCTCTTTCTGGTTGTCATTTCCGACTTGTCCATTTATCCAGGAAATAAAATTTAAGAAGTTCTGCTGATAAAATTTTTTAGAGCCAACATGAAGATCTGCTATAAATGCAGCATACATCTCTTCTGGATGCCTCTTTATTTCCTTGAAACAGTCCATCACTAATATATCGTTTGCAAACAAAATTTCATTTGAACCGACTCCTTTTATTGCAATAACTTCATCTAAAACAACATTGTTTGCCTTGTTGAAAAGGTCTTGCTTGTCCTGCCTTATCAAAACAGTGACTTTTCCTGTTAAATCCTCTATATCTAATAATAAGTTCTTATTTTTTGTCATCCTCTTATCATAGACCATGCCTATTATGGAAACATTCCTCTGTTGATTTGATAATTTTCCTATGCTGCAAAGATTTTCCAGTGCCCTATCCTGAAAATATTCCTTGAAAGTAAAATATCTGTCTCGAAAATACTTGACAAAATCCTCAATGAATATCTTCTTAGGCTTTAGTTCTACTTCTTCTATTATTTCAACATCTTTTTTCTTGGTTTTTTCACTTACAATTTCGCATGAACATGGTTTTTCTTTATTAAAAGAACCTAAAAAAACATTTATCTCATCATCTCCTAATATTTCTGATAGTTTTCCAATATTTTTCATAAAGAAATCATTAGAGATTATCTTCGGCGGATTGAGATTGATTATATTCCCTGCTAGTCTAAGAAGTTTTTCCTCACTTAATCCAGAATCTTTTAAGGTCTGTATCAATGAAACTTCTAACAAATACCCTCTGCCTATGAATTCTTTTACAAATTGCATTTTACCTCAGTTTAAAGTTTTATCAAACAAACTAAAGGTTCAATGAAGTAACCAATATAGCAGAAACCCTTTCCATCAGGCTCTCAGGCAAATCTACCCTTATCTCTCTAGTTCTACCATATCTTCCCTTACTAATAACCTTAGCATTAATTAATCCAAGCATATCAAATTCAGCTATTATGTCTGAAACTCTTCTTTGTGTCAATACCTCAACATTTGTTTTCAGACAAAAGTCCCTGTAAAGATTATAAGCATCTCCTGTAAATATCTGGCTTTCGCCTGTTGCTTGGGCTTTCTTATATAATTGAAGTATAGACAATAAAACAAGCTGAAACTGCTTTGGTTGATTTTCAACAGCGATTATTATCTTATCTGCTTCTATTTTATCTTTAGCTTTGTCAATATAATCTAGACTTATCTTTTTCTTGTTCTCTCTTTCAACTAACTCTCCTGCAATTCTTAATAGATCTAAAGCTCTTCTAGCATCTCCATGATCTCTTGCAGCATATGCAGCACATTTTTCTATGACTCCGTCTCCAACAACTCCCTCTTTAAATGCTTCATCAGACCTATTTCTGAGTATGTCTTGAAGCTGCAATGCATTATATGTAGAAAAGAATATCTCTTCTTCACTCAAGGAACTCTTGACTCTTGGATCTAGAGAATCTAGGAACTTCAGATCATTTGAAATCCCAATTAAAGAAATCTGTGTCTGAGTCAATTCAGTATTTAATCTTGTGAAATTATACAAGAATTCATCTCCTATTCTTTTGACTGCCTGATCTATCTCATCAAAAATAATGATTATAACCTGTTTATTAGAATCAACCAGATCTACAAATTTTTTATATAACTGGTCAGTTGGAAGGCCAGTAGCAGGAACCTTTCCACCAAGTTTCTTTATTAACTCAGCCAAGATCCTATATTCAGTATCCGCAACCTTCCTTAATTTACAGTTAATAAAAGGAATCAAAAGATTTATGCTCTCTTTTTCAGCCTTCTTTATCAATTGATTCTTCAAGTATTGAATAACTAAGGTTTTTCCTGTTCCAGTAAGCCCATAAATGAATAAGTTAGAAGGCCTCTCTAATCTCAAACAAGGCGCGAGAATAGGAGCAATCTGGCTTATCTGTTTTTCTCTATGAAAAATTGATTCAGGAGTATAATTTGATTGTAGAACAAGCTTATTTTTGAATAGCGTATGCTTGATAAAAGAATTAAAGATATCGTCGACACTGCTTTCAACATGTCCTTCCCTTTTTTTTTCATTACCTCTTGTCATTTTGTTCAAAAATAAATATTACTTATAAATATTGTTGTCCTAAAGAAATCAGATAGGGGGGTCGGTTTCTCATGGAAAAGTAACAACTCTTTGTTTTGACCTCTTCTTCCTATTCATTTTTGTCGAATATAAAATAACATTCAAAAAATAAAATAAAATAAAATAATAAATATATTATAATATAATATATATAATATAATATATAAATATTTATAAATATAAAATAAAAGAAAAAAGAAGAATTCTCTTTATAAACTTTTATCAATTTTCCATAAGAAACAACAGGGGCCCCTGCTATTCGGCTCTTTTTAGGCAAATCTAGAGAATTTCAATTCTTTTTTAGTAATTTTTAACATACTGTAATATACTTCAATTATATCATTTCAATAGAGAAAAGTTTATAAATTAAAAATATCTGACATTTACATTAAATAAAGATACACTAACTAAAAAAAATGGTACTTGAAAAGAGACCTGCAAAAGAAATTGTTGGAAAGCTTGTTGTAACAAAAGAGGGCAAAAAGATTGGTCTAGTAAAAGATATTTCTTTTGAAGCAAGAAGTGGAGAACTTATCCATGTGGTCGTTGCTTCACCAACAGCTTATGGCGCTTCGCTTAACGTTGAAACAAAAGACGGGGGACTTTTAGTTCCTTATTCAGCGATCATGGCAATTGGCGACTTTGTCGTAATCAGCGAAGAAGACATGAGATAAGCATAAATTCTTTCCTTTTAAATTGGTAAGAAAAATGATAATCGGTTTAAACTTTACTAAAGTTCTTGTAGAAAAAAACCCTATTAAGGATAAGCAGAAAGTCAGCAAGATAGGAGCAAAAACCGAAATAACGTCAATAGAAGAAGAGAAAGTTGAAATACCTGACAAAAAAGCCTTTAGGACAAGCTTTTCTTTTTCAATCTCATATGAACCGAATTTAGCTAACCTCTCTCTTGAAGGAAGCCTTCTGTACTTAGATAATTCAGAAAAGATCACAGAAGCACTTGCTTTATGGAAGAAAAAAGAGATAAAACCCGAATTAAGACTAGAACTTCTAAATTATATCTTATCTAAATGTAATGTTAAGGCAATTTCCCTAGAAGATGATTTTAATCTTCCAACACATCTCCCTATGCCTAAATTTCAAATTCAGCAAGAAAAAAAAGATTCTAAAAAATCAGATGATAATTCAGTGAAAACTGATTATGCTGGTTAATTCTTTAAAAACTTACACAATTTTTTAAGTAAGCATATTTTCCTACAGAAAGTATATTCTTCAATCCAGCTCTTAGATCCTGCTGTTCTTTGATTTTAGTTAAAGTAGCACAAAAATCACTTGAACCCTCTAGTTCGGGAATCCTATAGTCTCCCATAGTAAATTCTAGATCATAGCCTCTTCCATCATAGTTGCTTATTATTCCTCCTCCACTAATAAAGAACTTCTCTGGCCTCATTACCCCATTTCCATCAAAAAAAGTCAATAAGATTGCAGCATTGCTTGGAAGTTTCGTGAAATAATTTGATTTCTGGAACAAAGCCTGTAATCTTTGAATATTTAAGTTGATTGGCTCAGGTGCAGGTCGTGGAGGGCATGCTTTTCCAGTACTGATATATGTTCCATTAACACAATTGTGGCTAGTTACTTTACTTCCATCGTAGCATGTTGTAATAATATATGAAAAGCAAGGGCAGACCTTACCAGTACTGATCAAGGTCCCGTTGATGCATCTGTGAGTTGTGACTATGCTGTTATCTTCACAAGTTGTATTTATGTCCCTAATGCAAGGACATATTTTCCCAGTATTAGAAAGAACACCGTCAATGCATTTTTGTGTTATGATTGTGCTTCCATCCTCGCATGCTAGAGTGACATCTGCAGTGCATGGTGGCGTTTTTGGTTTATTCTTGAATACTTTTTCAAAGAATTTGCTTCCAAATGCTGAAACCCCAACAATAAGCAGAATGATTATGGCCGCAATTACAATCCAATACCAATTTTTTCTTACTTTTTCTTTCCAAACTCTTTTTTCCATTAAACTAATCTTTTTCTTTCTTTTTAATTGTTTTTATTTTCCCTTAAAATGTTCTCTTGCCCGAGAAACTGCTTTTTGAAGATCTGTATCCTCTTCTAGACCATAAACTGACGTCAATTTCATTGTTTTTATTCTTTCTCTTACATATTCGGCATATGTTGGTTCTAATTCTTCAAATCTTTTTACAGAATTTCCATGCGAGACTGGCGTTCCTAAGGCCGGATTAAATGAAAAACCTTTTCTTACAATAAAAGGCCCCTTGATTTTTCTAAATAAGAACTCCTCTAACTCCTCAGGATCAACATCAAACCCATCATAAGTAGTAAACCCATCATAGTGAAAAAGTTGGTTTGCCATTTTTGTATTATATTTTATACAAGCGCTTTCTAATTCATCATCGACCATCTTGAAGAGATCTGTTTTTTTGAAAACTCCGTGTTCTATCATCTCTTTAACTAAAACTCCCATGAAAACATCTTTTGCTCTAGATTGTTTATGCCTGTAAACTCTTTCAAACATCTGTGTTCGTGCTTCAATAAATGCCTTAACTGGCCCACCATCTGAAAAAACAACCATCCCATCAACGATTTCCATAAATTCAAAAGGATCAGGTTCATAAGTAGATATTAATTTGCTAGCAACCCCCGCAGTAAACAATGCATCAAATATAGTGTAGCTCCATCTATCTATATCAATCGAATCTTTGCTGCTGACCAATTGTCCGATTACAGAGTTATCTTTTCCTTTTACAATTCTTGCCAATCTTTTTATATCTATTCCATACTCATGAAGAAATCTTAAAAGATCTGGATTAGATTCAACAACCGATAAAAAACTTTCTTGATCATCTAATCCTAAAAATTTTGAAACAGAATCTGAATAAGGCGTAGAAGCAATGTCATGAGCCATGGCAGCAGTGACAGCAAGATTTCTATCTAGTCCAAATCTTTGTGCAAGATAATCTATTTTTGTGGCAAAAATAAGAGAGTGTTGATACCTATTATTATTTGCCCCAGCCATGTCTAAACATGCCTTTGCAAGCCCTAGTTGTTTAATATGCAGAAGCCTGGAAACACATCTCAAATCTGCAAGTCTCTCATAAATACTTCCTTCCCATTCAATTATCGTTGCAGTAGGCCCTACAAAAACAGGATCCTCAATTTCCTCCATCAATGATTCAAATCTTCCACCACCAAGTGGATTTGGTTTAGCTATTCTTATTTCTAGAAGTCCTTGTTCATTTTTCTGGTTTCCTTGCTGCCCATTATCCATATTTCTCAAGAATAAGTCTAATTTTAAATCTTTCTTATTGTTACTATTTTTAAATTACATAAAAATGAAGAACGCTCAGACCAGGAGTCGAACCTGGATATCCTTGCGGAAAATGGTTTTCGAGACCATCGGAGTACCGTTGTCCCATCTGAGCAACAAAGAAAAAAGAAAACCTAACTTAAATATCTTTCAGCTTTCCAAGCTTTCCGAACCTATATGCCTTGTCTCCCAAGACAAAAATCTCAAAATTTCTTATATCTCTTAAAAAAGGGCTCAATAATTTCTCTTTTTTTATGTCTGAACCTTCAACAAGATTAAAAAAACTAGGCATGACAATCAGTTTTTTGTCTTTATATTTTCCAAGTAAAAAACATTTGTACTTCTCTACCTTAACCGAATCACTTAAAGAAATAGCAGGATGATCATGCCCTATGATCAATGTCTTGATTTTCTTGTCCAGCACATCTAAAATAATCTCATCACCATGCAAAATAGCAATATTTCCCAAAATAAAATAACTTTTGGTTTTCAATCCCCTTTTTTCAACGATTTTATCTAAAATCTTATCATGATTTCCCTTGATAATAACAAGTTCAGCTTTTTCTTTGATCAAATCTATTAATTCCAGGGCATCTTTCCACTCTTGATCAGAAATTCTTGAGAATTCATGCTTTAAGTCACCATTTATGACCACTATATTGGGTTTTAATTCAAGTAATTTCAAGATCTCTTTCTTTATTTCAGTGAACATTCCCCTAGGTATAAGCATTCCAGCATCAATCAATGCATCTTCATATCCAAGATGAAAATCTCCGAAAACCAATGCTTTTTCTTTCTTGAACCATAAGGCCTTCCCCCTGATCTCAATTCCCTTAATAATTTCCATACTAGAATGAATCTCTTGAATATAAAAAATTAATTGAACAGCTCGCTTAGACTTTTACCGACAGCCTCTCTGTAGATTGCTTCAGCCAATAAGTCAGTCATAGAAATGACTTCAACATGCTCTTTGTTCTGTTCAGGAAATGTATTTCCAACAAAAATCTTGTCAACTATCTTCAGTTTTTCAAAACCCTCTGTGAAAATTCCATGTGTAGCATATATGCACACCTTGTTAGCCCCTTGTTTTTTCAGAACATCAGCACATCTGACTAAAGTATTGCCAGAATCGATTATGTCTTCTGCAATGAAAACATTTTTTCCTTGCACATCTCCGACTATCTTGAATTCATCGACTTCTCCTTCCTTTGGCCTATGTTTTGAGCCGATTGCAATCCCGCTTTTAATCCCATATTTATCTAATTTTTTTGCAAAAGCATAAGCAAGTTTTACAGAACCAGCATCTGTTGCAGCTAAAACAAGATTATCTAGCAATTCTGGATGTTTTTCTCTCAAGTAATTCACAACAACAGGAAAGCTTCTCAAATTATCAAGTGGAATATGATAAAATCCCTGTATCTGGTCAGCATGCAGGTCAATTGTCACAACTCTGTCAGCATACATGCTTATGCAATCAGCGATCATCTTCGCTGTCAATGCGACTCTTGATTCATCTTTTCTGTCTTGTCTAGAGTATAATAAACAAGGAGATATGACTGTTATTTCTTCTGCTCCTGCATTTTTCAATGCTTCTAAACTTGCCAATAATTCAAAAAACCAGGCTTCAGGGTGTTTTCCAGAATCATGTAATAAAAAACAATTATGTTTTCTTACATTCTCCTCA
>Ga0233423_10000714_pt1 | contig 16938 bp, 13 predicted proteins | sample Watercolumn_Mata_FD_180713 | JGI IMG/M metagenome (GOLD analysis project Ga0233423, IMG submission 180713) | Freshwater microbial communities from Lake Matano, South Sulawesi, Indonesia - Watercolumn_Matano_2014_112_MG | ecosystem: Environmental > Aquatic > Freshwater > Lake | place: Indonesia...
CCGATGGCCTGGGCCAGGATGAGGCCCGGCGCGCCGATGTCCACCCACTGTAGGAAGCTCAGCTTGTTCAAGCGAGCGTAGATGTACACGCCCAGCACGCCGCCAGCCACCGCCCCGTAGATACCCTGGCCACCACGCCAAATCTGCAGGATGGCGATGGGGTTCTGCCGATAATACTCACAACCCTGCATCCCGCCTCGGGGGCTGGAGAAGACATGATACAGCCGGGCTCCAATGATGCCCAAGATGAGGCAGAGGAGCAAGGCGTTCCACACGTGATCGGGGTCTTGGCCGCGCCGCCTGGCCTCCACGCTGGCCACGTAAGCGGCAACCAGGACGGCCACTACGATGATAATGCCGTACCAGTGTATAATCAGAGGGCCTAAACGAAAAGCGATGGGATCCATGGTCTTCTATCCTTCCTTAATTAATTGAAACTCAGCAATTCGTTGGAAAGACCACCACTTCTTTGCCAGCCAGCTTATCCTCGATGCGCTCGACAATGATATCCAGGTGGCCTCTGTGGTGGACGAAATCCAGACGATCGGCTGGGATGGTGAGGACTGGACACAGATCGAAGTCAGCCAGCCAGTCCTCATAGAAAGAACCGAGAAGGGCCAGGTAATCGGGTGTGATACGCGCCTCGATATCTCGACCTCGGTTACGGATGCGTTCTATCAAGGTAGGGACGGAAGCTTGTAGATACAGAAGCAAGTCGGGCACAGGCAAGCTGTTCACCACCAGATCGAACAGGCGGCGATAGGCATAATAGTCGCGCTCGGTCATGTTGCCCAATTGGAACAGGGCGCGGGCGAAGACATAGCCGTCTTCGTAGATGCTGCGGTCAATGATGGCCGAGGTGGGTGCGGCGGCCAAAGCCCGGTGTTGGATAGCTCGATGGCCCAGGAAGAATACCTGCAGGTGAAAGCTCCAGGCTTGCATGTCCTGATAGAAATCGGCCAGGTAGGGGTTATCAGCTACGGATTCATAGGCAGCCTGCCAACCCAGGCGGGCCGCGAGGCGGTCTGTCAGGCTCGTCTTGCCAGCCCCGATGTTCCCAGCTACCAAAAGGAGATGCTTGGCCACCCAATTCCTTCCCTGTTTGATAGAGTCAGTGAGAATTCGTGTCAATTCGTGGCAGAACAGTCAACACTATTTGGCGCAACGGAACCCGATGTATTCGTCCTTGACTTCGGGATCGTACCAGAGGCGGTAAGTGATGCGGGCAACCGGGATATTACTGCGCCATGACCCGCCCCGCAATGCCCTGCCGATGCCAGAACTCGGTCCTGGAGGATTGCGGTCGGGGGCGTTTTGGTAGTAATCTGGGGCATACCAGTCGGCCACCCACTCGCGGACATTTCCTCCCATGTTGTAGACACCGTAGGGACTCTTGCCCGCCTCGAAGCTGCCGACAGGGGATGTGTCTGGGTAGCCATCATCAAGAAGTGATTCCTTCCAGTCGTACGTGCAGTTCACGTCGCACAGATTCACCTTGCTTCCATCGGGATCGCTATTACCCCAGGGCCAGAGGCGTCCATCGGTCCCTCGCGCTGCCTTTTCCCATTCCGCCTCGGTGGGCAGCCGCTTGCCCCTCCATTTGCAATAAGTCTGAGCATCGTTCCAGGTGACCCAGATAACGGGGTAATCATCAAACTCTGGATTATCATAGTAGAAAAGGCGGCTGGGAGACGATGTGTGAGCTGGGGGGCTGCAAGCCCCAGCATCCACGCACTGTTTATACTGGGCGTTAGTCACCTCGTACTTATCAATGCAGAAGCCATCGAGGAATACCTTCCGCTCTGGCTTCTCGGCATCATCACCTAGATGATTGCCCATGATAAACTCCCCGGCGGGGACGAGGACCATATCCCCCCCTGCTGGGCAGGCAGACTTGCTGCAGCCAGCAATCAAGGCCAGAAGAAGCAAGAGCAGACCGACTTTTCCCACTTCATCTCTCCCTTTCTTCACAATCGTAACCTCCTCGTTGATACGTTACCAGACAGCCGAAATTGGAGCCAGGACAATAAGCATCATCCAGCCCAGCAGATGCCCCCAGTGCCCCCCGGCCTGACGGAGCTAATTATACTCACTTGAGATGGAACAGGCAAATCCCAAGGAGCAACGGAAGGTCGGTCGGTGAGGGCCATACCTGAGTCATTTGGAGGGCTAATCCTGGCTCTACTTCACCAAGGAGCGGTAAACCTCAAGCGTGGCCCTGGCAATATCCGGCCAGGAGTATCTTGTTTCGGCCAAGTGACGAGCGTAGTCCCCCATCTGCCTCATTCTAGTCTCGTCCGACAAGATCGCGCAGATTGCCTCGGCTAGCCTTTGTTCATCGGCCGAGGGAACCACATAGCCACTCTTGCCCTCTTCAATTGCTTCGGGCAAGCCCCCGGTGGCCGTAGCGATCACCGGCCGGCCAAAGGTGTAGGCTGTGAACGCCACGGCACTTTGGTAAGTCTTCAGGTAGGGTAGGACGACTACATCGGCCGCGCAGAAATAGGCAGCCACTTCTCTATAGGGGATGAAGCGCAGGTGAGTTATGACGTCCTCCACTATGCCCAGATTGGTGATTAAGCTTTCATAGGGTGAGAAATCCTCATTTGGCTTGCCGGCTATCAACAGTTTTGTTCCAGGCAAGCGCTTCTTTACCATGGGGAAGGCCTTAATAAGATATTCTACCCCTTTATAACGTTTGATCAGCCCAAAGAACAGTATCACCTGTTGCTTTGGATCAATGCCTAGTCTCTCCTTGGCTTTTTCTTTAATTAAGACTTCGCCGCTAAAATCACTGAAATTCCCTTGCGGGATTACACGGACCTTCATTGTATCCAGCGCGAAGGTTTCCACCAACTCTCTCTTATTGCTCTCAGAATGGACTATGATTCGATCAACGATCTTATACAGTGAAGCGTATTGCTTTCTATGCCATCTCCTCTCCTCATGATGCAAGATATTGTGGGCGGTGTATACGAGCTTAATTCCCATTTCCTTGAAGCGCTTGAACATAAGGCGATCGAGTGCAGGAGCCAAGACCCATTGGTAATGCAAGATGTCAGGCTTCATTTCTTCAATGTGCCTTCCGAAGAATATGAGATCAATGGGATACTCTAGTGCCTTAACTAGTCTTCTTACCGAAGCGTTTCTAGAGGGGCCCAAGCGATTAGCTATTGGTAGATTAGGAGCCTTGTAGAATGGATAGCTGAGGTCGAAAAGGCCTTCGTCAGGTATAACATCGTAGAGGAAAGGCGAGGTTGCTAGCTCTACCTGGTGGCCGATCTCCGCCAAAGCTTTGCAAAGGCTATAGTCATAGTACGGGGTATAGTTCCCCGGATCGACCATCACAACCTTCATTCAAGCAACCCTTCAACTAACTCCGGATAGAACCTCTGCATAAACCGCAGCTATTTTCCGCACCATCGCTTCGACATTGAACTCCCGTGAAACCAACTCCCTTCCCCTCTCCCCTAACCCGGCTGCTTCCTCTGGGTTTCTGAGTAACTGGATTATAGCCTCGGCCAGCCCTTCTGAATCTTCTGGAGGTACGAGTAATCCTGTTTCTCCATGCCTTACAACCTCTGGTATTCCCCCCACCTGTGTGCCCACGACAGGTCTTGCTAGCGCCAGAGCTTCCAGGAGAACGTAGGGAAGGCCTTCCCTCAAAGAAGGCATCGCGATGACATCACTCATACTCATGAAGGTAGCGATATCCTGCCGATAGCCCAGGAACCGCACAGCTTGAGCGATACCTAGAGACAAAGACAGGCCCTCGAGATCCTCTCTGAGAGGACCATCCCCTACGATTAAAAATCTAGTTTCGGGAAATACTTGAAGGGTCCGTTTCGCGCTTTCCAAGAAATAGCGGTGTCCTTTTTGCGACGTAAGGCGCCCGATGATGGAGACGATGTGTTGATCACTGCCTATCCCAAGCCGATTTCTAAGTGCTGTATTATTGTGTAATGAAACGTCCGAGGTAAATACCTCTAAGTCTACAGCGTTATGAATTGTCACAACCTTTTGGGGCGAAAGACCGGCGGCTACCAGATACTGGCGTAAGCTCTCGGAGACGGCAATGACCTTAGGAAAGAAGCGCAAGGCCAGCAAATCTATAATCCTATAGAGTCTTAGTCTATAAGTTGTTTCAGTGTGAAGATGCATAGTTGCAACGCTCTTCACGCCCGCTAGCTTAGCTGCCATTCCACCCAGGATGTTAGCTTTATAATCGTGGGTGTGGATCAACGAGAATCGCTCTCCCTTCAATCGTTGCACTATGTAAGAGACGTCCCTGGGGGAGAGCTTTGCCTTTCCCTCCAACTGCTCTGCTTTCAGCCCATGATTTCTCGCATCCTCAATCAGAGGGTGGATGAGGGGACCAGCCCCCTCTCTCCGATAGAGTATAAGCATCTCCAACTGGAAGCCTTCTCCCCTCATGTGCTTCGCTAGCTGAAGCATCTGTTTCTCAGGACCATGGAGGCCAGAGCTGCTTCTCAAGTGGAGAACTTTATCCATAGGCATAGAACGTTTCCGCTGGTTAAACTCAGGCCGGTAGCTTTATCCCTTTGGCCTGTAGCAAGCTTTCATAGAGGGCCTCTAGCTGGGCAACGGAATGCTGAGCGGTAAATTGAGAAAGCACCCGCTCTTTGCCCAGCATCCCCATTCGGTGCCTTTTCTCCTCATCCTTGAGCAAAACGATAATCGCTTGGGCAAGGGCATCGGAATCTCCTGGCGGAACCAGCACACCCGTCCGGCCATCTTCTACCACTTCTGGAATCCCGCCAACTCGGGAGGCTACAACCGGGAGGCAACAGGCCATGGCTTCCAGCAAAGCCAGAGCCAGCCCCTCGCAAAGGGACGGCAGTACAAAAACATCCATAGCCTTGAGCAGTTCGGGTATGTCACGCCGGAGACCCAGAAACAATACGTGACTCTTCAGCGCCAGTTGCGCGATACGTTGGTGTAACCATTGCTCAAGTGGTCCCGTTCCTACAAACATGAGCTGAGCTTGAGGAATGGACATCAGTATCTCGGGCATGGCCTCAAGCAGATATTGATGTCCCTTTACTGCGTCGAGACGAGCAATCACTCCGATAACTGGAGCATCAGCCTCGAGGTGCAGATCTTGCCGGACCTGGTGTTTAGATCGTTTGATGGCAAAACGGTCGAGATCTACACCATTGTAGATCACACTAACCTTGGGAGGCGTGGTACGGTTTCGCTTAAGCAACGGTGGCCGTACGGCCTCGCAGACAGCGACGATGTGGTCCGTATATCGCCATAGCATGCGATCTGAGAGCCTCTTCTTCCACGATGACCCACCCACAGGCCCATGCTCGGTGGCGACGATGACCGGCACCCCCGCTATCATAGCAGCGCCCCGCCCATAAAAGTTGGACCGCGAGTACAAGTGAGTATGTACGATGTCTATATTGTGCAACTGAATGATGTTGATCAGTGACAATATGGCTCCAAGATCATTGCTCTTCCCTAGGCGGTTCAAGCAAACAACTTTTACGCCCAGCTTTTCCACCTCGTCTGCGAGATCCCCCCGACTCTTGAGGCAACAGATGACATAGTTAAACTTCGATCTGTCCGCATGGCGCAAGGTAGTTAACAGCAGTTGTTGAGCACCACCCACATTGAGTTCCAGAAAAACATGGAGAACATTAGCCTGTCGGATATCCTTAAAAGGTCTGAATGCTTGGGGCATTATAGCACAAGCTCCGGGTTCAGGTTCTTGATCACCCTTGGCAAGTACAGCCAGCGCGACTGGTGAAACTCGAGAATCTCATCAAGCCTATGAGATCAATGGAGGTCCCTTCACTACTCGCTTGCCTAATCATCAGTGTCAACTTAAGGCTCAAAGGCCCGTCCCCGGGCCGCCCCGGGGACGGGGCTCAGAGCTTAAGTTGACACAAATGCTTGCCTAATGCACCGGTGATTCTGAAAGTAGTCTTCGAGTGAACTCCCAGTCCTCGTCGGTTATGCAACCCAGTCGCAGCGCTATGAGGAAATAGAGTAAGAAACAACTTGCGGCTGCTAAGAGCAGACTCAACCAGCCACTCGGTTCCACCATTCTGACTACAATCAGCGCAAGAACAGCTGCTCCGAGGTTCGCAACAATCACTGATGGGGTCAGAAACCTCGTAGCATTACGTATCGGTTCTGCGGTGGCGCGATGCAAGGCATATAAAGTATACCCTGCCCCAGCCGCAAGTGCGATGAGTGTGCCAAAAGGCACACCAATATATCCCACACCATGGATCAGCGTGAAGCTACATAACACGTTCGCAAGACCCGTAATAACTTGTATGCGGACTGCTAGATGCGGCAATCCGAGAGCTAGAAGAACCTGGGCTGCCGGTGTAGCTAGAATACTCAAACCCCATGCGCCTAATATGATTTGCAGCGTGAGGCCAACTAGATTGTATCCTTCACCTAGCCACAATCTTACGAAAGGCCTTGCAAAGGCCATGGCTATGATCGAAAACGGAAGCGCAAGCAAAATGACATATCTTGTAAAGCGATAGTACAGTTCAAGCGCGCCAGCAGAGTTGCCACCAGAAGCGTGTAGTTTAGAGGCAGCCGGCAGAATGGGAGCCATTCCTGCTAAGAAAAACGATCTGAACTGCTGAGCTATACGAGAGGCAACTTCGTAGTAAGACACATACGCCACGGACAGAACATTGCTCAACAGGACCTTATTGAAAGGATCCACTGCAAAGCTGAGGATGTGAACTGTTTGGATACGCAAGCTGTATCCAAACATATTACGAAGATCCTCCTTATGCACTGATCGAAAGGCAAGGCCCAAAGATGGCAGACACTTCTTGGCAACGACGAGACTGCATATACCGACCCCCATAGCTGTGATACCATTTTTCAGAATCAGGCCCCGCAGTCCATAGTTAAGTTCTAGCACCGCGTACGTACCTACTGCTTCAAGTACTATGGACAGCACGATAAGGCTGTTTGTTACCCCCATTCTCTGAAGACCATCGAGGAGAGCCAAGAATGTGCCAAAGACTAGCCTGAGACCAAATACCAGCCCTGCTGCTACAACAATGAACTCCGCCTCATGAACAAGCTCGATCGGAATAGCGAACCCATAGATGACGATGATTCTCCTCAGGCCAAGGAGGGCTATGAATACTGTGGTGCCAATTAGGGCATTTGTGATAAACGCTATTGTGACAACCTTATTGATTCTCTCTGTATCATCATTGCTAGAGAGCGCTGCCACGAACTTCGTGACTGTTGTAGAAAGACCAAGATCCCCAAGCTGAACAAGAGCCCAAAGGGTTCCAACAAGAGCCCATACACCATATCGCTCTGGACCCAGGTTGCGCAACATATATGGAACCAGTACAAATAACAACGGCGTTGTCATAACTAGGCGGACGATGCCATATACTGAGTTTCGCGCGACCCTGATCTCAGCCTGGGTCGTTGAAGTATCGTTGTCCATCTATTGGGTCATCGTGCTGACTTGATTAGGTGCGAGCCGACAGCGCATCGTTAACTACCTGACCGTCAACGGATCGTTTACTTTCGGTAGTCGGGGGGCGCATATCCTAGTTGGGGGAGGAATGGACCATAGGTAACATGCGTCTCGAAAGCTTAAGCTTTACTGGCATCCTCTGGCATGTGCGAGTAGAAAGATCGAAAGTGTGTAACACAGCTTCACGCTACTCAGACGAGGCTGCTTTCCGAACAACAGCTATCACATCACGCCCTTGAAAAAATGAAAACAAGCTGCCACAAACTCGATCCGCAGCGAGGTCCAAGTAGGTCAGCAGATACCGCGTTGCTCCATAATGCTCTACACGGGACATCTTCAGTTTGCGCAGCATTCTCCTAACAAGAGCCGTAAAACGCGAATTGATATAGTGAATCGAAATGAACTCACAACTGCTACATTGTATCACACTTCTTATAGTTGTAATCCGGACGCCGCGTTCACGAGGGCTGTCTTCCCAGCCAGTACCAACACGCGGCGTTGGTTCGAGCAGGAAGAGCAAACCTCCTGGCTTAAGCAGGTTGATTATCGCATCTAGTGCCACAACCACATCCGGCATGTGATGCAGAGCACCCCAGGAGAATACATAATCAGCAACCCCCTTTTCGAGGGGCAGCTTGTGGCCACTAGCTTGAACAAATTGTCCGTTAGTCATGTTCGACCGGGCAATCATCAACATTTCCCGCGAGATATCAACCCCGATGTAGTGGATGCAATCACGCCGCGAGCCAAGGAGCGTCGCAACGGAATTAGCTGTTCCACAGGCAATGTCCACTATGCATCTCTCGCCGGGAAACCTAAGATATGGCAAGAAGAATAACCGCTTCGGTGCGTCGTACCGGAGGTCTCCCTGCTTCACCTCCGCATGGATGATATGCGCATTACTGTCGTGGTAGTCCATCTCGGCCGCCAGCCAGCGAGCTACATCAATCTCTGACATCATCGTAGTTCAACATCGGATCGATCTGATAAATTATAGCACCTCACTCATAGAACACATCCAGCAGAGTTTCGGGAAGAAGCCATAATACACTTGGCCATCGTCTCAACCAAAATGGCACGGCCCTCTTTAGAACCTTCCATTGTTTGCTGGATCTCACTCGCTTTTTCAATAGCTGGAGATACCAGCCAGAAAGCATGTTCCCACCATATCTCTTGCTCACGGATATGGACTCCATAAGCATATCCCAGTCCTGGGTTGATGTCTTTGTTTCCCCCCAGATGCGGAAGTTGGCAAGGACATGCGGGATGTGTTCTACGCGGCAGGCCATGCCTATCCTAATCCATAAGTCGTAGTCCATGGCATACTTAAGGCTCACGTCCATCATGCCTACTCGTTGGATAGCTTTCGTGCGCACGAACGTTGCCGGTTGCGGAATATAGCACCGAGAGTGGATTAGTTTTTGCAGACTGAACTTCGGAACATTAAGTTGGCCCACGACGTAATGCTGCTCATTGATCACGTTACACTTCCCGTAAACCATATCCACGTCAGGATGGGCAGCCAGAAATTTCACCACCCTGCTTATAGCTCGTGGTGCATATGTATCGTCAGCATTAAGATACGCTAGGATTTCCCCACGAGCCAGGCGCCACCCTTTGTTGATTGCATCGGCCTGACCACGATCCGGCTCAGAGATCCAGGTTAGATGTTCAGAGTACTCTTGGAAAATGTCTAACGTGCCATCCGTGGATCCACCGTCAATGACGATATGTTCAACCTTAGGGTAGTCTTGAGTCTTAACACTAAGGATCGTTTCTTCAAGAAATCGCCTGGCATTCAGACAGGGAGTGACGACCGAAACCCACGGTTGGCTCATCATATGTCACCTATATGTAACCCACCTCTTCATTATCCGTCGAGCCTCTTGCCTGTATGAATAAACCAGAGGCACGGTCAAATAGATCAGCGGTTGCACTGGTGCCTTATATCTCGGATTTTCCCCATATTCAAGCAATGAGCTCACTGTGGCAACATAGAGAATTGTTGCAAAAATGATAGCTAGCTTTAGCGCAAACCCGCGTAACATGAAGGAGTTCTCAGAACCCACAAGATCGAGCGCGGCTACGACATAGATAATTCCAGTGAAGAAACCAAGAAGCATAGCAAAGTGCCAAATCCTGTAAGCTGCGTGGGCCAAATTCAATATAGATTCTCCTCGGGCGATATGGCTATAGTATACGGAAGGACTCCAGAATCTGATAAATGATCGCACAAAAGATTTGATATATACTTTCGGTTCTTGCAGTATTAGGGCTAGTGACAGCTTCGTCAGTTCCTTGGAAAGTTGGGAGAAACTTAGGCCAGTCGTATCCATCATCTCCTCATACGCTAGCCCAACAGCGAAAGTGTGTGTTCCAGATTCTCGAATCCGCTGCTCCCGATACTTTATGTATATGTCAGCTAGATCTGTATACTCTCTGGGTGCTTTTTCCATCAGCATCCCGACGTGTTGGGTCAGATTTGATCCTAGCAACGTGCTTATGCCGAGGTAGTCATATTGCACGTAGTTTCGAAAGGTCCATGAGCCAATAAGGAGGATTGGCGGAAGCAGAAACGTGGTTGCCCAGGCAGCGGCTCTGCGTTTCCCTTTAGCCCTGTAGCCAAGAAAACGGTAGCCGAGAAGAGTCATGGTGAGAAGGAGTATAGGGTAGAATACAAAAACTGGTCGGCAAAGCGCCAAAAGCCCTGTAAGCAGGCCAAGCAGAAAGACCCTTCGATAGTTCAACGACGACCCGTCGAGTAGATACAACGTCAACAACAAAGCAGCAGATAGTAGCAGCGTTGTTGATGTCTCGGAGAGAATCGCGTGTTCGAATGCCGCTGAAGAAAGATCTAGCGCGTAGACCAGACCACATAGGAAAGCGATGCGCCTCTGGAAAGAGATGCGGAGGCCGACATAATACAATATCGTCGTAATCACTAATCCCAGAAGTATCTGAGCCCCGACGACGGCTTGGAAGTTATCCTTCCCGAAAAATCCAAAGACGATGGTTAGGAACAGGGGGTATACCGGTGTCCTGCTTCCATCCCAAAAACTGAAGTCATCGTAGCCACGATTCTCGAGCATTGCAATTGCAGGTGCAATGTATGTCTGGCTATCAAAGTACAGTTGAGGTCCAATGGTGATGAACAAAAGAAGCCGCACCACAAGAAAGATACTCAGCAAGAGCACGAGTGGCCAATGGTAAGAAATAAGCGCACCGGGCGCGGCTTGGGCTTGGCTCTCCAGCTTATTCATAAACGCCATCAACGAGATCGAACCTTCCGATACCAGTCAATTGTTCGCGTGAGACCATCCTCAAGCTACGCCATTAATTATACCTTAATCCTTGCTTTTGGACAATCCAGTAAATTGGCCGACTAGATCCGTGATGGCCGCGGCTCAGTGCTACGCTCAAATGACTTGATTGCCATCTACTATCCTCACATCAGCCCCAACTAGACTCTCCTCAAAGTGCAATTGCACTAAAAAAGGGTGGTTGCAAGGGACATCAACCACCCTGGTAGTGATTTTCAATGCGAAACTAGGGATACACCTCTACGTAGATGGGGCTCTGAGTCACCCCGATTGACGTTGAACCTGGAACAACCGTATCAGTGCCGAGCTTGTTCACAACACGGAGTTGGCCTGTCCACTCACCATCAAAGTGGGATGCATTGAAGACCATGTTGCGCGTCAAGGGCGAGACTCCCTTCTTCCCGATCCGTTCCCCAGTGTCTGTCCACACTACGATCTTCTTCCCCCCATCCGGCATTGTGAACCGATACGCTTCAATGTTCCTGGACCCCGTCTCCACTTCAGTCAACTGTCTGTCATAAACCGCTCCGCTCAACTCACTCTGCGTCAGCACCTGAAGCGCTTCATACACCGGCTTCACACAGTTGTCTTCAGCACACGCATAGCCTGGTAGCGGATTGCTCGGACAGGCATCGCTCGCCTCATCCACCTGCTTCGACCGCAGTATCCCCATCATCAACCAGCTATACAGAAAATTGCAATTCCCCCCATAGCTGTAGGCATCCTTCAATTCGAACCAGATATTGCCCACCAAATCCACCACCATTCCCCTCACCATGCCCTGAACCATGTATTGCGCCTGATACTCCTCAGACCGATTCGTCCATGTGTCCGTCGGCGCACTCGGCAAGCTGATCTCTGAATTGAAGAAGGGCATACTCTCAAGACCATACGCTGCCAACTCATCCTCCTGCAAGTGCTTCACCTTGCCGATGAGGTCCTGGTTGTAGGGCATCGTCGGCCCGTCCCAGGCGTTCCGAAAGTCGTTGTAGAAATGAAAGTTCATGATGTCAAAGAAGGGAAACTCTGACTCAGATCCGTACTTGGTCTGCAAATGCGCTAGCACATCCCCGACAAAGTCATAGTCGAACGGCCCCGATGGCGCACCTCGGCTGTAGTACCAACTGGGAGCATTGTAAAACCGCTCGTAGGCGACTGACCCAAACAGGATCTGAGCTTGAGGGTTGCCCGCAGAAACACCACCCTTCATCGCCAGATAGGCCGTCCGAAGCATCTCGGCGTAGGCTGCACCGTTGCCTCCCCAACAACCTCCCGGCTCGTTGGGGTCCCCCTGATTGGGATCGAAGTCCGGCTCGTTGTACAACTCAAAGTACAACACCTCCGGCAGCGGTGGGCCATCCACTGTGCCATCGTTGTTGTAGTCGCCGTCGCCATCATACCGGGCAGCCAGGGCATGCACGAACTCAGCGAACTCGGACAGACTGTCTATGGGCCCACAAGAAGTCGTTGCCGCCCAAGTAGGGTTCTTCCACACAAGGACGAGAGGCGTGATGTCATAGGTGTCTATCAGGGTCTGTAACCAGCCATCGGGCCAATTGCCGTTGGCAGGATTGGTGAGGTCCAGATTCGAAGGTTCGACGCTGGACCAGGCGATGCTCGTCCGCCCCCAGCGCACATCGGCATCGCTCATCCGGGCCAAAACCGCTGGATCCATAGTGTTCAGGGACATACCTACCAAGGGCACACCGCCAGCACCACATCTCCGACCCCATTGGGCGGCCACGAGCATGATGTCAACGATGTCTATATCGTCATCGCCGTCGAGGTTATACCGATCGCACCCCGAGTCGGTACTCCGCCAGCAGTTGGCCACTAACAGGATGTCTCCGACATCTACTTCGCCACTGCCATTGAAATCCACATCGCACGGGTCTACGACAGCAGTGGAGATGCGCAGCGGATGGTCGGCGTTGACGGGAGAACTAGATACCGCCAACGTCACTGAAAGTATGACCAGAAGCATAGTAACCCTCTTTAACATGCTGAAACTCCTCTCAGAAAATTAGCTGGACAAAGCAGCTTGCTTTTGCCCACTCTCATGGACTACAGGTGTCAAGAGACTCTGCTTGTACTACATTATACAACCCTTCCTCACCCTTGTCAAGGGCGAAAGAGAGAAGGCCGGGTTAAGATCGGGTTAGGATTCGGTTCATGCTTCTCTCTCGCGGGCTACTTGTTCTCCCAGAAACGAACCGAAGCACCATCTCCGCTCCTAGTATAACACTATTTACCAAACTCGTCAATGAAAATGATGTGAATTTACCGTGAATTCTGAAGAAATCTGTGTGCTACTTACGACCGAGTGTCTTGATAACTTGCTTTAGGAATAATCCAAGTAGAGTTACATAGGCAAGGCCGAGCAGAATGTAGAAACTTCTAGTCCCCCAGATAGATGGCTTACGAGCAACGAGGCGAGCCAAAAGCAAAGAGGGAGGCATGAGCAAGGTCCTAGCTGGCGTCGGCGTTGGCGTCGGCGTCGTAACTTTCGTTATTGTAGCTATCCAAGTCGCCCATGTCGCCGTAGACGCCAGCATCTTGACCTGTGGAGCACCATCAAATGCTACGGGGTTTGAGCCTCCTCCCGCAACAATGATCCTAGATCCATTCGCGGTGTTAATCCCATCAGAGGAGACACGAGCAATATCTATCACCAGTGTTAACAATATACTGGCCACAAGCACTGAAGCGATTGTGAAGACCGAATGGATTAAGAAATCGGGCGATTCTTTCATTGACTTTGGTTTCCGGTAAATTGCGAGTGGCTCACTCCGTAAAAATGTGGCGATTGGTTATCCACAATTCGTAGTGATACCCTCCGATCAATCTCATCAAGGCAATTGAGGGGCAATACCATAGAAAAAGGGCATGATGTAAAGCATCAATGAGACCGTATCAAACAGGATCAATCCGCCGATATAGACATACCACCACTGATCGCCAAACCGCCTAGAGAATAGTTCCCGCAATCCAACCACGAATAGCGTCGCTATCGGGATGATCACAGGATACAGATACCTTCCATTTGGCCAACCACGCATTGTAATCTCCCAGTTGCTTCGGATTTCTTTAGCGACAATGATGACAAAATCAAACAATATACTGATTACCAATAAGATAAAGAGTTTCACTCGCCAACCGGATAAGAATCCCTTGGTTCTGGTTCCCCGTAGCCTAACGGCAGCCAGGCCCAAACCCAAAAAGGCAGCTACACTGGCTATTGCTAGTCCTGCATACCAGACAGCACTGAGCCGAATATTGGCCCACCCGAAGCGTGCCCAGAAGCTCTCGAACATGAGTAGGATGTATGAGCGATATACTGCCACTGCCTCGGTGCTCAGATATGGTTGATCGAAGGAGAACGGGAAACGTTCTGAAGGCAGGGCAAAATAGTAGTCGAGCAGCCAAGTCTCCCCTGAACTCACTTTGTTTACCAATGCTGCCAGTCGGCTCCATCCTGTCAATCCTACGACAAGTATCCCACCGACTCCAGCCAGTAAACCAACGGCTAGGCATACTCTCCGCCAGCTTAGCAATGTGCGGATGTTACGCCCCCACAGATAGAGAAGCATCGCGAACATGCAGATCGGAATAGCAACGATAGCCGTTCTCTTTGCTAGCATCCCCAAGAAGGCTAGAAAGACTATCACTATGACACGACGGTACGAGAGCCCGGTTCTGAAACTTCGGGCCCAAGCGAGAATCACCATAGAGACAAGCAACTCCGCAAGATGATCATTATTGACAGTACTGGTCATAAATGTGTGCATAGGGAGGAAAACCACAAAGGCCGAAATGGCAATGACCAATCGTTTATCATTAGGAAACAGCTCCCTGGCCGTCAAGTATCCCACAAGCACCACCATTGTACCCATGATCACTGAGACTATACGCAGGGCATAGAGCTGCATGGCTGTGCCCTCTCCGGCCGTCACAAGCAGGGGCACGAGGTAGAGAAGATAGGAAAGAGGAGGTTGATGCAATTCATGTTGTGTGCCTGGCCAGGTCCATACTTCGTGGAATCGCTGTGGCAGTGGAGTCGATTCCGAGGCAGTCCAGTCTGACAAACCGAATGTCCAGAAATCGTATTTGGCCATTGATGCGATAATCTCCTCCTCTATTGACGGATCAACATCCGCCCAACCCACCAGTCGTCGATGCTTGTACAGCAGCTTAACATACTCGAAGTGCCTAGGCTCATCAGGGGCCTGCCAGGGCAGAACAACGGCGCTATAAATTAGTCCTCGCACCAGGGCCAGACCAAGGAGCAAAAGCAAGACCTTACCCTTGTAGTTCTCCAAGCTCACAGTGACATTCCCCTTCACTGATTCTAATATGAGCCCCTCCCCGATAGCACAGCGGGCAGGGTCTTTATGAGAATCTTGATGTCTTCGAGTATTGAGTAATTCTCAATATAGGTCAACTCCAGTTTGACCCGCTCCTCCAGTGAGAGGTCAGCCCGACCACTAACCTGCATAGAACCGGTCATACCTGGCTTCACCAGCAACCTTTGACTTTCCCAAGGGTTATATTTCTGGACTATCCGCACTTCCTCAGGGCGAGGTCCTACCATGCTCATCTCGCCCTTGAGAACGTTAAAGAGCTGTGGTAACTCATCTAGGCTAGTGCGACGCAGCCATCGGCCCACGCGGGTGACCCTAGGGTCATCCCTAAGTTTGAAGGCTGGCTGCTTCAGTCTGTCCAAGTCAAGCAGTTGCTCCAACAGTTCCTCAGCGTTTTGCACCATGCTGCGAAACTTGTACATACGGAACGGTTTGCCGTATTGCCCCGCCCTCTCTTGGACGAAGAAGATGGGGCCAGGCGAATCCAGCTTGAGCAGAAGAGCTATGAGTACCATGAAAGGGGTCAAAACAACCAACCCCACCAGGGAACCAACTAAGTCCAGCCCACGTTTCATCACCCGATTAAGGCCTGTAATGGCTGGTTCCCGAAGACTGATCAGGGGGATGCCGCGCAGATTCTCAATGCCAGTTCGGACAGTGATCACCTCCAAGAGATCCGGAACCATACGAATCTTCACTGCCTGCTCACGCAACGCCAGGATGAGATCGGCTAGCTCCACTCGGTCTCTAGTGGCAGGAGATACGATCACCTCATCTATGCTGTATTGATTGATCGCCTGTCCAGCCTTGGCCATGCCTCCCAGCACGGGGGCGGGCAGGCGGGTGCTCTTCGACTCGGAAGCATCATCCAAGAAACCCACTACCTGGTATTCCTGCCAGCGAGCTAGATGCTCGGCCAGCCCCAGGCCGGCCCCGCCTGCGCCTACAATCAGGATCCTTTTGGTACCATACCCGGGCACCTTGAGACGGGAGAAGATCCAGCGCATCAGTGTGCGAAACCCCAGAAGAAGGCCAAGATCCAGGAGGTAGAAGTAAAAGGACAAAAGACGGGAGAAGTCCAGGATCTTCAGGAAATAGATAGAGCTGGCGAAGGTGAAAAAAGAGAAGGTAGTAGCGAAAAAGACCGTTTTGCGCTCCTCGCCTGCGTCACCTAGGTGACGCCGTTCGTAAGCCACCCAGAGGTAAAACACTGCCATCCAGATAATGGCTACCAAGAACCAAACTAAGGGGGTCAGGTAGATGGTCTCCACAGGGATCGCAGCACCGATGGGCAAATGATGGCGTCCTCGATCGGCCAGGAACAAAGCCAGTCCCGTCAGAGCCAGATCCCCGGCCACCAGCAAAGCTACATGCAGATGCCTGAACCGCTGATTCATCAAGCCATCCTCCTGCTGGTTATAATTGAAGATGCTAGCTTCGTTTCAAAAAGCGTTGTATACAATTCCTCCGTCCGACGGACCATCTGCGCTAACGTGAATCGTGACGCTACCATTTCACGGCCGGCAAGCCCCATAGCCTGGGCTCTAGCTTTGTCTTGCAACAGAGCCATGATAGCAGACGCGAGGGCATCTAGGTCTCGCGGCGGGACCAACAATCCCGTCTTTCCCTGTTGGATCGCATCCTGTGCCCCCGTGCCCTCGATGGCAACGACCGGCTTTCCAGAGGCCATAGCTTCCAAGATCGTGTAAGGCATGGCTTCATGGAGAGAGGGCAGGACAAAGACATCCATGAGAGA
>Ga0233423_10000717_pt1 | contig 16901 bp, 10 predicted proteins | sample Watercolumn_Mata_FD_180713 | JGI IMG/M metagenome (GOLD analysis project Ga0233423, IMG submission 180713) | Freshwater microbial communities from Lake Matano, South Sulawesi, Indonesia - Watercolumn_Matano_2014_112_MG | ecosystem: Environmental > Aquatic > Freshwater > Lake | place: Indonesia...
TGTTCCGCCGACCGCGACCGACACTCCCACCTCGACCGCCGTACCTCCAACTGCAACACCCACGGTCTCACCAACTTCGGCCGTGCACTCACCAACCTCGAGGGCCACGTCGTCACCAACTTCAACCCCAACCGCCACGTCCTCACCAACTTCAACTCCGACATCCACACCCACGCTCACCCCCTCACCCACCTCTACGGCCACCCCATCGGGTCCGCCTCCTGCCAGTGCCCCACCGGATCGCATCGTGATCCCCGCCATCGGATTGGACGCTCCCGTCGTACCGGTGGGATGGACGATGATGGATGAAGGCCCGGTTTGGGATGTGGCCGATTATGCCGCCGGCTGGCACAATGCCTCCGCCTACCCTGGTCACGTCGGCAACACTGTGCTCTCAGGGCATCACAACATCAAGGGCCAGGTGTTTCGCTACCTGGTTGACCTTGAGCCGGACGATGAAGTAATTCTGTACGTGGGAGAAACAACTTATCACTACCTTGTCACAGAGAAGCATCTCCTGGAGGAGAAGGGTATGCCCGAAGAGGTGCGCCGCAGCAATGCCCAGTGGATCGCTTCGACCAATGACGAGCGCGTCACTCTGGTCACCTGTTGGCCCTACACCTCCAACACCCACCGGCTGATCATCGTAGCCAAACCGGTTTGGAGATTGGATATTAGAGATTGGAGATTGGAGATTAGAGAGTGAAAAAAACAATATCCAGTATCCAATATCAAATATCCACATGGAAGGAGAACCAATGAACATCCTGGAAATGCCTCTCATCGTCAGAATCCGCCGCAACCATGCCCTGGAGCACGCTACCATCCACGTTTTGACCCAGTACAACCCGCGGCGGCATCTGGTGGGGCGCACTACAGCCAGTGGCTTCTATATTTATGGAGAGGTGGAGATAGAGGAGGTGGCTGCCGCTGTCTCCGAGGCGCTGGCCCGTCTGCGGGGAGGGGAACACGACCTGGCAGTTCATCCCCGCTGTGGCACCAATCTGGCCGCTGCTGGGGTGCTGGCGGGCCTCTCTTCGTTCGTGGTTATGTCGGGACGCTCCAAGTCTCGCCTGGTCAAGCTGCCCCAGGCCATCCTGGCCGCTACCATCGCTGTGATCGCAGCCCAGCCCTTGGGCCTGGCCCTGCAGAAGCACGTTACCACCCTGCCGGATGTGGAGGGAGTCACCATCGAGGGGATCACGCGCCAGCAGAGGGGCCAGGTCGTCGTCCACCAGGTGAGAATCCGATTAGATCGGTAGACTGGTAGACTGGTAAATCGGGAAACTGGTAGATTGGTAAATCGGGAAACTGGTAAATCGGTTCCCAGTCCACCAATCCCACCAATCTACCAATCTACCAATCTACCGACCTACCGATTTACCAACCCTGGAGGGACTATGTTTTATCTATTCCACGGTGAAGATGAATTCTCCCGTTCGGAGACCCTGGCCGCCTTAAAGGAGAAGATGGGCGACCCAGGTCTGGCTGAGCTGAACATCACCATTTTCGACGGCAGCAAGGTCACATTAAGTGAGCTTCAACATGCCTGTGATTCCGTGCCCTTCATGGCCGAACGGCGCCTGGTCATTGTGGAGGGGCTTCTCACCCGCCTCGAACCCAGGGGAGAAGAGAGGGCCCTGTCTGCCTGGCAGAAGGAGTATTTGGAAGGGTTGACCCAATACTTAAAGCGCCTGCCTGAGACCACGCGCCTGGTCTTCGTGGAGAACAAGCCCATCACCGAGCACCATCCTGTCCACCGGCTGGCCCTGGCCGAGGAGCGCGGGCACGTCAAGGAGTTCGAACCTCCACAGGGAAGGCAGTTGAATCGTTGGATCGAGGAGCGGGTGCAGAAGAAGGGAGGGCAAATCGAGGCTGCGGCTATCGAAGAACTGGCTGCCTTCGTGGGCAACGACCTGCGGCTGCTGGATCAGGAGATCGAGAAACTAGTCGCCTATGTGAACTGGGCGCGTCCCATCAGCGAGGACGACGTGCGCTTGCTGGTCAGCTATGTCCAGGAGGCCAACGTCTTCGAGATGGTGGATGCCTTGGGCCAGCGCAACGCTCAGCAGGCGGCCAAACTCTTGCACCAGTTGCTGGACGATGGGGAGCACCCCCTGGCGCTCTTGGGCATGATCGTCCGCCAGTTCAGGATTCTGATCCAGGTCAAAGAGTTGACCGAGCGAGGGCTGAGCCAGCAGAAAATGGCCAGCCAGTTGAGACTGCATCCCTTTGTGGTCAAGAAGGCGGTGCGCCAGGCGATGAACTTCTCCATGGAGCAGTTGGAGGCCATCTATGGGAGGCTATTGGAAACCGACGTGGCCATCAAGACCGGCCAGATGGACCAGATGTTGGCCCTGGACATGCTGGTGATGGAAGTGTAGCTCTTGAAGACCAGGGGCAGGTAGATGTTAGCTGAGACCGTTACGGTGTCGGCCTCCTCTACCTGGAGCAACTCCCCTTGCTCGAAGAAGTGGGCTGCCATATCAATGTCGCCGCCAATCTTGACCTCGACGGAGAAGCCAAAGGGATCCGCTCCCATGCCAGTGCCCAGGTACTTGGCCCAGACGATGGAGCAAACGTCCGCAGAGTCACTGGAAGCCAGTTCCCTAACAGCTCTCCTCTCACCAGAGGCGTGCAACTCCGCTAGTTCCTCCGCCGAGACACCGCAGGACATCGGCGCCGCGCCACCGAAGGCGCTATTGGGCACATACTTCACCTTCCTGGTGTCTAGAGTGATGACAGCCAGAGCGTCCATCACGGTACCGATGTTCTTCCCAATGGTGCAAGTGTAGGTCAGCTCATCACCTATCCCTGCCTCGGTAGCGTCCACCTCAAAGGAGACGTCCAACTCCTTCCTGCTGTTCCAGATGCGAATCTTGGCCCAGGTGTGATCCTCTGCCTCCTCGATCAACGCCACGTGCCAGCCGTATTGCACGTCTTCGTCGCCGGGGTTGCCAGAGCCGGGTGGACCCCATCCCCAGAAACCTCGCCAACCAAACCCTTCAATATACTGGATGTGGTAGCCAGGGTAGTCAGGGGCGGCAGCTATGCTGTAGTGTTTCCTGGCGGGCACCGCCGCGCTGGAATCCCAGTCCACGGTGCTCCAGTACGTGCCGTCGCCCTCATCGGCCACGCCGGGGTAGTAGCCCATGGAGTCGTGGAAGCTGGAAACAGCCGGTTGGCCAGCAAATTGGGTGGTAGTGACGACGTATGGTTCGGTCATAGTGAAGTCCACCGTATCCTCCAGGGTGAACGGCGCGTCGCGCATCAGCGAGCGAGTGGTGACGTTGCTATGCTCACGACCCTGCCAGCTTGGCTCCACGCTGGGATCCCGATAGGGATGGGGATGCGAGTCAATGACCAACATGCGGCCCTTCGGGCCGAAGCCATAGCTATCCTGGAGATAGCCGAAGATCTCGTTGTTGGAGTAGTAGTTGTTGTTGTACCACACCAGCAGACCGGTGTTAGCCGGGCCGAAGCGCCAGCGCGAATCGCCCAGGGCGCTATCGTAGCCGCCATTCTCGCCCACGTTGCGCCACTGCAGGTAGAAATTGTGGGTGAAGGTCATCATGGCGTTGGACAGGTTCTCCCTGCCGCTCCACCAATAGGAATCACCCTCCCATACAGGTACTGGCAACCCCATGATGCCATAGGGCAATACGATCTTAACCCCTCGGTAGACGTTCTCTCCGCCGGGGAAGCGGCTGGCCTGGCCCAGAGTGACCTCGTAGACCTGAGTGGGGTCGGTGATGACCAATGGGTCAAGCCAGCCCCAGTTGTCCAGGTGCCAGGGGTCCATCGCTGGCGGCTCAAAGCCGATAGGGTAACCCGTCCAGTCATCGGCCATCAGCGTCCAGAAGCCGGCCGAGGTCTCGCCATAGCCGTAGGCGTACAGGTCGTCGGCGCCCAGGTTGTGGCCATACTCGTGGGCGAACACGCCGATGCCGCCGTTCTCCGGCATCATGATGTACGGGCCAGCGGAGATGCCTGGCGCTACCTGGTAAGGCGGACTGAGGGACCACGAGTGCGACCACAGAGCGGCCTCGCCGTAGTCGGTGCGGTTGAGCAACACGGTGCTGTCCTCCTCGCCGTAGCCGGCGTGGACGATCCACAGGCGGTCAATGATGTCGTCGCCGTCCAGGTCGTAGTCGGCCCAGTTGAAGTCCCAACTCAGGGTATCGCTGATGGCATTCACCGCGTCCAGGGCGTCCTTCACCAGCGTCCTGGAGTCGCCTGCGCCGGGGATAGCCCCGCTGAACGCAATACGTGGATCATACGGCGATCGCCTGCCAGGGCACTCGTCGGCCCCGTACCACCAGGTGGAGTGGGGCAGTTGCACCCAGCCGATGACATCGCCGGTGATGGCATAGCTTCCATTGGACATGTCGTCGTAGTAGTCTGCCACCGACTGGCCCGTGAAGTCATCGAACACGGGCGTGCCATCTCGCATGGTGTAGTTAAACACCACGCCCTGGCCGAACATGAAGCCCTCGAACCACCCCGGGCTGAAGTCCTCGGCCCAGATGGAGTCGGCCGACGGGTCGCCTGGCGAGATCGGCCGCGGGATTTCGTTGTGCGCCGGGCCGGTGTAAGTGAACACGGTGGTTTGGGTGATGATGTTAGAGCAATCGCCGACGATGAGGTTGCCCTCGTCGTTATAAACCGCTTCGTCCGGATCGGCGATGCCCAAGGGATCCCAGGTGGAAACGCCGGCCTCCCAGGTGAACACGTCGGTGCCGGCGAACTCCACCAGGATCACCAGCACCCGGTCGGTCCCCACCAATTCCAGTGCCTTGGCCTCCGCCGTCTGGCCAGCTTCCATCAGCTCCTGCCGTTTGCGATTCCGCAGGTAGTCCTTGAGGTTAGGCTGGTCAATGGGCTTGGGCCGACGCACGGTGGGTCTCGGCCCTACATCCTGCGGCGCAGGCACCGCAACCGGCCGTTCATTCCCATCAGGAAACGGAGGGTTGGCCAGAGCCGGGCTGTCCATGATCAGCAGCATAGCCACCGCTGTCACAATGGGTAATAGAGTAAGCAAGCTCTTACGCATTTCTTTCTCCTTCTCGGCAGCACTTCGCCTACAATCCACCAGGCCGCCAAAATGCCCCAAAATACCAATAAAGAAGCCATCGAGACGTGGGTTTCGATGGCTTCTTTGTATTGCCAACAACGGCACCCGTCAGTTGCTACGGGACGAACACGATCCTGCCCTCGACCTGCGGTGAGACAGGGGTGAAGGCTTTGATGTAGTCAATGACCGCGTCGCGCACGTAGTACTGGGTGTCGGCGGTAATCTGGTCGAGCGGCCAGATGGAAACCCCCGCGTCGCTGTAGGAGCACGCCCCCGCCGCCAGGTAGTTGACGGTGGACACGTTGTAGTAGGTGCTGGCATCGGTGAAGTCCACCGGCACGCCGTTGATGGTGAGGGAGACCACGTTGTCGCCTGCCTCAGGTACCGTGGTGTCATAAGTGATCACGCCGCCCGCGGAAACATCCAGGAAGCAGGTGGTATACCTGTGTTTGTTCTGACGCCACAGATCGTAGTTGTAGAAGCTCTTTTCCAGGACAGCCTTGATCTGCGGGCCGTTCATGCGCATGACCACCAGGGAGTTCTCGTAGGGCATGAGGGTGAACATGTTCTGCACCGTCAGGGTGCCGGTCGGGACAGACGCGTTGGTCATGGCGCCCGACAGGTGGAAGTCCACCGTGACCCCGCCTTGCTCCAGGGCCCACTTGGAGGCATCCACCTGCAGGTTAGAGCCAGCGGTTTCCTCGTAGAAGGCCGTCCGGGTATCCAGAGCCACCGTGCTCTCGCCGATCACCTGGCCGGTGTAGGCGTTCACCTCGGCTAGGTACGGCGCGAGCAGGGCCTCCAGACTGGAATCCGCAGTCGCCAAACTGGCTGGCAGCAGACGGCTCTCCCGGAAGACAATCTTGTAACCGTCAGTGATGTTGCCGGTGTAGCCCACCGTGGTCTTGCCCAGATACGTCGCGTACCGGTTGGCCTGCGCAATCAGCGTCCCCTCAGGGTTGATAGTGGAAGTGACCACCACCCCCGGGTCAAGCAAGGTGTGGCTGTGGCCGCCGATGATGACATCAATGCCAGCCACGTTCTGAGCCAGATAGACGTCGGTATCCTCAGGCCTGGAACCCTCGTAGGGGGCGTAGCCCAGGTGCTCCAGGGACACCAGCAGGTCCGGGTCCTCGTTGGCTATGATCTGGGGCACCAGGGCTTGCGCCGCTTCGAACCCTCCGGTGAAGGTCAGACCCGCGATGTTGCTGGGCAGTTCGTAGCTCGGCACCCGCGGGTTGGTCAGGCCAAGAACGGCGACCTTGAGGCCGTCCACGTTGAAAGTGACGTAGTCCTCCACCGGCACGCTGGCCAGACCGTAGCGGCCATCATCGGCCACGTTAGCCCCCAGCACCGAGAACTCCGCCTGGCTCAGGGCCTTGACGAAGGTCTGGTTCCCGAAGTTGTACTCGTGGTTGCCGATGGCGAAGGCGTTATACCCCATCATGTTCATGGCCGCCATCATCGGGTTGGTCAGCGTCGTCGTCCCGCTAGGCGTCGGGCCAGGCGCATTGCGGAAGTAGAAGGCGAAGGAGTTGCCCTGGATGGTGTCGCCCGTGCTCAGCAGGAGGACGTTGGGGTTCTTGGCCCGCTCGGCCTTGACCAGTGAGTACAGGTAGCTCAAGCCCTGGGGCACGCCCCTGTAAAGCTCGCCGTAGACCCGACCGTGCTCATCGTTGGTGTGCAGGATGGTCACTGCCTTGTCCAGCTTCACGATGCGCTGGCCAAAGTCCGGCGGATTGTTGAGGGGCGAGTTGACCCCGATCCACTCGTTGAACGCTTCCTGCATGTCGTAAAAGGTGTTAAGGCGGTTGGTGCCCTGGGTGAAGGCGCTGAAGCTGTCGCCGCCGGGTGCCAGGAAGTCGTTGGTCACGATGCGGTAGGTCTGGGTGTAGACCAGCAGCTCGCCGCCCACCTTGACTCCGTAGGCACCCCAGGCGGTCGGGTTGGAGCAGTTGCAGTTGTTGTACCAGTAATGCTGGATGCCGGACGCCTGCAGGATGCCCGCGTACAGCTTGGCACTCTGGTCCAAGAGCGACTGGATCTGGGCGCCGGTCAGGTCCATAAGGTACAGGGTGTTGCCGAAGGGCAAGATGTTGAAGGTGTCACCCCAGGTGATGGTGATGGGCAACGAACCGCCGACCGGCACGAGAATGTCCGTCCGCAGGCCGCCGGGGTTGGTGAAGGCGATCTTCACCGAGCCATTGGCCGTGCCGTCGTCCAGCATGTCGGCCTTCCAGCGCATCGAGTCGGCCACCATGTCGCCGACGTTTGACTCAGCGTTGCGGTCGCGTCGCAGTTCGACGTTGGAGACGCCGACCAGCCGGCTGAGGAGCGGCTTGAGCTGGTCATCCCAGTACTGGACCCGCGCGGCGATGTCCGGGTCAGGCGTGACCGTGGTAGTGGTGATGGCGTGGCCTTCCCACTTGTTGACGGTCAGCGTCTTCGTCTCCGGGTCCACCGTCGCATCAACGCGGCCTACCTGCCGGCCGGCGTAGTATGCCTGGACGATGGTCGTGGTGACGACGCCGTTGCCGACCAGCACCGGTTTGTTGCTCAGGTTGGTATGGCTGTGCCCACCGATGATCAGGTCCACCGGCTTACCAGCGGCGATCAACTCCTGGGCCACGGTCTTGTCGCCCTTGTTAACACCACTGTTCTCGATGCCCTCGTGAGTCAGCAGAATGACCGCATCCGATGCGGCCTTCACCTCATCGTAGTAGCGCAGGACGGCCTGGACGGGATCCTGGAACTCCAGGCCAACCGTCGCACTGGCAATCACGATGTTCGGCGTCTCCGTAGTCAGCAGGCCGATGATGCCCAGCTTGACCCCGCCGACGGTCACCGTGGTCCAGGGATCCAGGTACGACGGCTGCTGGTTGGTGCCCTGCACCAGGACGTTGGCCGCCAGGAAGGGGAAGGTGGCCTGGTCAACGCGGGTTTCCAGCAGGGTCTGTCCCTTGTCAAGCTCGTGGTTGCCGACGGTGGCAACGGCATAACCCATCCGGTTGTAGAGGTCAATGATGGCCTCGCCCTGGGTCAGGGGGCCGAATGGCGTGCCACCGAACATGATGTCACCCGCGTCCAGCAGCACCACGTTGCTGGCGCCGACCTCAGACTCGACCTGGTTGGCGTAGCCAGCGATGTAAGCTGACCCACCCCGGTTACTGGAGTCGGGCTTGATGTTGGCGTGGAAGTCGTTGGTGTGCAGGATGGTGAACTCGGCCGGCGCGACGTAGGTGTAGCTCTTAGCGACCAGAGGCAGGAAGATCTTGCTACCCGTTATGCTGACAGTGGCCTCATCTACAGCCTTGTGGCCATACTCGTCGGTCACCTCTACCCTGGCAGTGTAAGCGCCTCCAGAGGTATAGACGTGGACAGCAGAAGGTTTGGTACCGACAGCAATGGCGCTGCCATCTCCGAAGTCCCACCGATATTGCACCGCCGCTGCGCCCACCGACGAAGTAGCGTTAGCACTCAGCGTGATCACATCGTTCACCATGCCCTCTGCCGACCCCATGGTCACCGCAACCTCGTCAGTGAGCCAGTTGAGAAGTTCGGCCATCAGCTCTTCACGGGTGGTGTAGCCGGTGTTGTTGTTGATGCCCTCAAAGCCGAAGCTGAGGTAGAGGCTGCGGCAATCGTAGCGAGCTCGTGGTCGTTCCAGCGTCGGCGAGTCGGTGCGTGCAAAGGCAACATAGCCGTCCTGCAGAGCAGAGCCATCTATGGCTGCTAAGATTGGGAAGACATTACCGGGGGCCTCAGTATCGCCGAATGGAACCCGCTCAACCTCGTCCACGAAGTATTGGTTGCCGGCGCCGTCCTCCCAGCCCACGATGACTGCCTCACCATCCACCACATCGGTGATTGGATCGGAGCCGCTGATGTCCAGCACCATGCCGCTGAGCGGGGACCCAGGCAGGCCAACGACCGCCGGCACCGGCGGTAGCAGACCGGCGTAGTACGGATCGAAGATGCTGTCCTGGAGGTAACCTGTGCCCAGGTTGCCGGCGTACAGGAAGTAGCCAGTACCGTCCACGTCCAACGCATCCCAGGCCGACGCCAGGTCCTGGCCTGTCACCAGCAACCGCCCGCCGTTGAATTGCCAGTCGGTGAGGATCTGCATGTCAATCACGGTGAGCGGCGTGGCGACGGTGAAGGAGCCATTCGGGTAGTAGTTGTCGCCGCTCCAGTAGATGATGACGTCGTAGGCCGCCAATTCGGCTGCCGAGGGCAGCGTCTGCGGGTTGGCATAGTAGAGATCGGCGTTGTAGTAGTCGTAGGCAATGCCCAGGTTATCCAGCGTATCGGCGTAGAAGTCGGCGTAGTCCGGGTAGCCCAGCAGGTCGCTCATGTCGTTGTCTATCAGCAGCACGCTCGCTTCAGCCAGCGGAGCCTCTACTCTCACCCAGAAGGGGATGTGGTTAACGTGCACGTCGTCGTCGAGCCATACGAAGCCGGTGTAATCACCGGGTTCGGTTCCCTCAGGCACTGCGACCGTCAACTCGAAGCTAGCCGTGCCGCCGGGCGTCACACTGATGCTCCGCAGGTCTGTTGAGGCGGTGATCCCCTCGTCAGCCTCGGTGGACAAGTCGTAAGTGGCGCTGATCCCAGCTACCTCCGTGGCCTCGATAGTCGCCGTCGCCGTCGCTGACGCCCTCACGCCACCAAAGCTCACGCTAGGATAGTCAAAGGTCAGGCCAGGGTTGCCAGCCTTGGCCAAGTCAATGCGGCCTGCGCCCATGTCGAGCACGCTGGCCAGCGCAGTCTGATCGGCGTCGAGCCAGACCTCAGTTTCCGCTGTGGTCATCAGGGCCGACCGAATCTGCGTGGGTGTCCAGTCGGGGTGCATTTGCTTGAGCAGCGCAGCCGCGCCAGCCACGTGTGGCGCCGACATGCTGGTGCCGCTGGCCTGCCCGAAGCCGGCGTGCTGATCAACGCCCGTCGCACCGGGTGCGTAGCCGCCAGAGACGATGTTGACGCCAGGCGCGGTGACGTCCGGCTCCATGAAGCGAGTGAACGCCGGGCCGCGGCTACTAAAGCCAGCGATGACGTCTGGCACATTGCCCAGTTGGAAGGCAAAGGTGTCCACCTCAAACTGGGACGCAGCCCCATGGGTGGCGTACCAATCCACGAGAGCCAAACCATTCGTGTACCCTACAAAGATAGAGGGGATGGTCACCTGACCGCCAACCGCCCCCGCTCCCATGGTAACCAGACCTTCGCCGCCTGTTGCATGGTTACGAACCACGACAAAGACCGCACCAGCCTGCTCGGCGTTGAGAACCTTGAGGCCGAACTCACAAACGCCGCGGCTTATCACCACAGCTTTGCCGTCGAAGGTGTCGGCAGGCCAAGGATTGCAGCCCTCAAAGTTGGCAGCATCCACCGAGTCGGAGGTCACAAAGTCAAAGGGACCCACGATCTGGCCCACCGGCAGTGAGGGACCGAAGGCGGCTGCTGCATAGGGGATGGCGACCAACTTGTCGGGAACAGGTTCCGGCGCGGTGACATTGAAGCGACCAGCGGCAATAGTCCCTGTGGTGGAGCTGGCGGCCACTTCCATCACCTTCGGCGAGGAGTCCCAGATGGTGGAGTAACCAGGGCCATCGTTGCCGGCCGAGTGCGAGACAAAGACACCGGCATCCCAGGTCGTATCACGAGCTACCGTAACCGCATCGGCCCAGGGCATCACGCCGGAGTAACCGCCAGCGCTGTAGTTTATGACGTCGGCGCCATCCACGACGGCGTCCTCGAAAGCCATGACGATCTCGGCGCTGAACGCATAACCGGAGTATTCGCTACTGGTCGGGTAGAAAACGCGATAGCTGAGGATCTGGGCCTTGGGCGCCACACCGGAAAGCGTTTCTGTCAGACCAGCGTACTCGGCCACTGTGTCGGCGTTGCCGGCGGTGGTACCGATGGTGTGGGTGCCGTGGCTGCTACCGTTAGGGCCGGGCCATGCACCCTCGTCGCCTGGCAGTGGGGGATCCCAAGCCCGGAAGTAGGCACGGGCACCGATGACCTTTTTGGTGGTGTAGCGGCGGTCGCCCACCGGGTAGCCGGGCGGATACTGGTAGCCGGTGGGGTTGAAGAAGGGGTTAGGGGCATAGACGCCAGTGTCAATGCTGGCGACAATGATACCCTCGCCCGATACGTCCTGGCCGCCCAGTTGGGTCCACATGGTGGGCGCGCCAATGAGCGGCAGGCTGGCGTACATGTCCGGCTTGTGCTCGTAGTCGCGGTACACCTGCTTGACGCCGTTTATCTTTGCTAGCCTGCGCAGCACCTGGGGTGAAGCGTCGGGCAGCGTGACAACGACACCGTTAAAGACCACCTGGTAAGCCAGATCATGCGCCTCGCCGCGCTCGTCCATGTAGGTGGATACGCTGGCGTTGGGCAAGGCCTTGGCCAGCTCGGCCTTGAATGCCTCCTGCTTGCCCTCCAGATACGCGATATAGGCGCGACTGGCTGAGGCGTTCACGTCCAGTCGGTTGACGCCTGTCGCCTGGATGGCTGTAGGGGCATAGTCCTTCACACCGCCCGTATACGTGGCCAGCGGGGCGTCCTCAAGCTGAATGATGAACCTCTGAACCTTAGGCGTGGCGGCCTTAGTCGGTCCGTCAGTGCCAGGAAGCATGTACACTGGTGCTGCCCTCTGGGGCTCGTCGGCTAACGCTAGCCCAATGACTACGGACAAGACCAGGGCCAAGATTACCCATGTCGTTGAAATTCTCAATAGATTCTTTCTCATTTTTTCACCTTTCTCCTTTTGAAGTTTGCTAGCTAACTAACACAGGTTCGGTACGCTTTGCCGGACACCACCTCCTTTTGAATGAGGAAACATCTTGCCCTAGTCGCTTAGGGTACGGTCTGAAAGAAACAAAAGCGCCAAGATAGGCAAACAAACGCCCCTCATGGCGCAAAATAGCTTCCAGAGTAATAACCAACTGGTGAGAGTTGAACTTTCACGCTGGTGAGGATAGGATAGCGAGGATAGCTGGCGGCCTTGAGTCCCATTGTTGTGGACCTCCTCGAGCTTTGTGATGATACATATAATTATACTAAAACAGCGCAAATTTGTCAATTCCCAGTTTGATTTCAAACGAGTTTTGTGCGATAATATAGAAGACTGGGGGAGATGAATCACTATGACCAACGAGACTGAGAGCCTTACCGAACGCGAACTGGAAGTGCTTCGACTGGTGGCCACCGGGGCCAGCAATCAGCAGATCGCCCGGGAGCTCTTCATCAGCGTCAACACGGTTAAGGTTCACCTGAGAAACATCTTCACCAAGCTGGGGGTGCAATCTCGCACCGAGGCCACCCTTCACGCCATCAGGGAGGGCTGGATCGAGAGCGTTCAACTGCCCGAGGAAGAAGAGGAGGTGCAGCGACCAAGGCTTCGATTTGCCTGGCAGCTTGGGATAGCGATAGTGGCAGTGCTCCTGCTGGTGATCGCGGTGATCTCTCAGACGGTAATTCGTCCCTCCCGCAATTCAGCCCTGCTCACCCCTGAAGCGGTTTCATCCACGGTGCAGCGCTGGAAGGCCCGGGCTCCCCTGCCCACACCCCGAAGGGGACTGGCCCTTGTCGCCTATGAGGGCCACGTCTACGCCATTGGCGGCGAGTCGGCCGATGGGGTGATCGGAGCTGTCGAGAGATACAACCCGGAGGCCGATGGCTGGACGCCCCTGGCCCACAAGCCCACCGAGGTGGCCGATGTAGCCGCCGCCCTCATCGGGGGCGAGATCTACGTGCCGGGTGGACGCACCCCCTCAGGAAGCCCCACCGCCATCGTAGAAGCTTACAACCCGGAAACCAATACCTGGAAAAGAAAAGCTTCGTTGCCAGTTGCCTTGAGTGCCTACGCCCTGGCCGCGCTGGAGGGCAAGCTGTACCTTTTCGGCGGCTGGGATGGTTTTGCTTATCTGGATTCCGTCTACGAGTACGATCCGGCCCAGGACGTTTGGACGCCCAAGACCCCCATGCCCACCGCACGGGGGTTCGCTGGCGCCGCCGTGGCTGACGGCAAGATCTTCGTGATAGGGGGATATGATGGCCATAATGATCTGGCGGCTAACGAGGAATACGTGCCCAGCCAGGATGATGGGCAGGAGAATCCCTGGATGGTAAAATCACCCATGCCGGTTGGGAGGGCCGGATGTGGTGTGACCGTAGCGGCCAACATCATCCACGTCATCGGCGGCGGCTGGGAGAGGGAGGTGGCGGACGGCGTCCAATACAATGTGCGCACCGACGAATGGGAGACCTTTGAGGTTCCCGTGAGCGGGCAGTGGAGGAGTCTGGGCCTGGCTATCGTGGATACCGAGATCTACGCCATCGGCGGCTGGAACGGCGACTACATGGACACCAACCAGGAGTATACCGCCATCTTCACCCATTTCCTGCCGATACTAGAGTCGAGGTGATCGCTCAGCCTTCGTCGGAACCAGCTTGCCAGAGTTCCCCTAAGTTCCACCGAGTTCCAACCGAGGCAGGGGAACTTGGGGGAACTCCTCATAGAAAAAGTCCCCGAACCTTGATAGGCTCAGGGACTTTTAATCTCCCTTGGCGTCACTTACGACGGATGTCCAGAAATGGATCGGGAACTATCTCCCCAGTCACTGCATCAATACTTATCAATGGGGATCCGGAGGTGTTGTCGTCAAAGAGGCTCCATACGGGATTGGGGGTGCCTTTCAAGTGGACAAGGTGATAATCGATCTTCATCTTCTTTAGCTCGCCCCCTCCCTCCTTCTGGAAAATCTCCAGAACTTGTGAGCTATCAACTTTGAGAGCCTTGATGTTGATAGGCAATGTCTCGTACGGCAAAGGTTCAATCAGTATGGGCTGAGCCTCAGTGGATCCTGCAACGTGCCCATCGAGCACCTGTATGAAGTACTCCAGTGGACTGCCCGGTATTCCGAATTTGAAGAACAAGCCCGGAGCGGAGGGGGGAAGTCCCAGGTTACGTTGCATGGTGTACGAGGGTACAATCTCATATAACACGGCTGTGGGGTTCCAGGCCTTGGCTTTTTCTTCGGCTGGTGGATAGGAAGCCATAGCACTTCTGAAACGACCGTCATCGAGAGGAGTTGGCTGCGAGGGTACCTCAATGGTAGGAGTAGGTATTGGGGTGGGGGGCGCTGACGGTGGAGGAGTAAACATTTGGGTGGGGGTCGCTGACGGTGAAGCCGTAGTCAACTCCGGAGCTTGAACCTCGCTGCAAGCTATCACCGACACCAGGACGACAAGTGTGCAAAGTAAAAGGATGATAGAACGGGATCGCACTGCTACCTCCTTGCTTGAGTAAACCGAGTGTACATTCTGACTGGGCTGGTGGGCATTAAAGAGGCCATCGGACGCTCCCTCCGATGGCCTCTTTGGCGAATGTTTTGAGGGTTTCGGGCTAGATTGTTCTGCCTACTGAGCGATAGCAGTGTAGGCGCACAGATAGTCGCCCGGGGTCGTCAGGTAGCGACTATCGCTGTTCTCGTTCACGATGGCCACAATCGGCTGAGCAGCCGTCACCACCGCCGAGACCGACGACCCATCAGGCAGCGGGCTGCCAGCGCTGGCTAACTGAACGAAGTTGTAAGTGCCGTTGGCAGGAACGTTATATGCGGTCTGGGATTGTCCGGTGGCAAAGGTGATGGTGATGTTGGTGGCCACAGAGCCGACGTTCTGCACCGTGACCGCGCTGAACCACTGATAGAAGGCTTTCATCGTCACCGGACAGTTGATCGACGTTGATGCCTCAGATGGCGCGTTGTAGCTGGCCAGTGAACCCTTAGTCTTGTCTTCCTGGTTCACTAGCACAACGATCTTCTTACCGTTGGTAGACTCGATCTTTGCCGAGAAGATGCCATTCACGTTCCCCGAGGGCAGGTTAGGGTTACTAGGCTGGTAATATTCTTTGGAGGTGCGTGGCGCCAGAGTAACCGTCTCTGTCACCCCGTTGGAATATGTAACCCGGATATCGGCATTTGTTGTGGTGTCAATGTTCTGCACGGTGAGAGAGCTCACAAACCCGTAGTAATTATTGACCAGGGATGGAGCATAAGCGACAGTCGTGCCGCCACTGTAGGCGTTGTAGTCACTGAACTCGCCATATTTGGCTGAAGTCCAGTTATTGCAGAGGCCAACAAGGCTCATCCCATTGGTAGACACCACCTCGACCGAGTAGCGTCCTGCCGGGATGCCAAGATCCTTTAAAGCGAAAACCTTACTTGCATTCCCAGGGATAGTATTAGTGGGGCTGGCAGTAAGAGCCCCCGCATCGTTGTAGAAGGACAACTTGACGTTGGCCGTGGCAACGGCGGTGTTCTGTATGACCAACTCGGAGTAAAAGCCGAAGTAGTTATAATAGGCACCGGGGAAGTACAAAGTGGTGGCTGCCTCGGCGGCCTGGATGCCATTGTAAGCGCCAGCAGTGGTGGGGCCTGTTGAGGACTGGTTGGCTACCGCGTGAATGGGCTGGGCGCTCGAAACCACCGCCGAGAATTGGCCATCAGGCAACCCGGTGATCTGTGTCGGCACGTAGAGAGACCGTGACCCCCCAGCGGGAATGGGCGGGGTGACAGTGAACGAAAGCACCAAGGCACCAGTCGCGTTGTAGAACTCAATCAGTACCGTGGCCTCGCCCGCGCCCACGTTCTGGATGTTGATGCTGCTCACCCAGGTGCCGGGCGCCTGGGTGCCATCAGCCTGGACTCCCCCTACAAACACCAGGCTGGCCAAGAGAACCAGAGCAATACCTATGCGTTTCATGTTCGTAACCTCCTTAGTTTATTGTAATTGGATATGGACGTGCTTCCAACTTGCTTTTATTATAGCACAAAAGAGACAAATTATCAATAATACTTTGGCATTATCTTGCACTACGAGCTTTGCATTTGCTCTCCGGCAATGTGTTCCATTACTGCTACGAGAGCCTCCGGGTTGCCAATGTCCAGGTAACTACCATCCTCGAAGCGCACACCCTGCACTATCAGTTGATTCTCAACTGCTGCTTGAAAGATATCTCCAAGTACGACCTCTTGGCCATTGTAAGGATGGGCCTGCAACTCATCACCTAGAAAAGAGGTGAAGGTCGGTGACCAACAAGCGATGCCCCACAGGTATTCTAGTGACGTGGTTGCTGGCTTATCTATGCAACGAGTTACGCGATCGCGTGCGTCCAAAGCTACCATCCCGAAACGCCACGGTTGATCCGTTCTAAAGAGCCCCAGCGTGAGGTCAGCTCCGCTGATGCGATGCCTTTCCAGCAATTGGACGAAGGCATCGGCTGGCGCGAAAATGGTGTCTGGCATCCCAAATAGAACGGTCTCTCCCTTCAGCCAGGGACGAGCTAAGTCGAGGGCAAAGGGCATCCCCCATAAACGCTCCTGATACAGATAGGCGATCTCGCCCCCGAACTTATGGCCGTTACCATAATAATCCATAATTGGGCTTTTGCCTTCTCCCAGGATAAAAAAGAACTTCTTAACGCCAGCCTTTTTCATGCTGTCCAAAAGGTGTTGGCTGATAACCTTAAGCATTTTTACCGCCACACCGTCTATCACCAGATCTTGTAGGCCCAAAGGAAACAACTCCTTGCTATAGGGAAGTAGCCCCAATCTCCTGGCCTGACCAGCAGCCGGAACTAACCCAATCAATTCAGTCATGATCTCACCTCATCTTGACGAATATCTCCTGGCCAGCCTCAGCGCCAGTCGGTACTTGATAGCTCTGTATATCTTGGAAAAATCAGCCTTGAATAGAGCCTTGACGCCTTCGGTCAGCATGAGAGCAGCGAAGAGAATCTCTAGCATTAAGTAAGGCA
>Ga0233423_10000718_pt1 | contig 16897 bp, 17 predicted proteins | sample Watercolumn_Mata_FD_180713 | JGI IMG/M metagenome (GOLD analysis project Ga0233423, IMG submission 180713) | Freshwater microbial communities from Lake Matano, South Sulawesi, Indonesia - Watercolumn_Matano_2014_112_MG | ecosystem: Environmental > Aquatic > Freshwater > Lake | place: Indonesia...
AGGCCGAATTGCCTCTTTTTTGCTTTCACCATTAGTGAGCATCTTGGAGGCCCCCAAATTGCTAAATTATTCTCCTTATATCATATAGTTACGTTAGTTTCCATCAATTCCTGGGGCATAATCCAGGGTAATAAAATGGGAGCCCCAAATCCGGAAAATACACTTGCAGGTGGGCGAGCAAATCCTCCAGGAATTCCGTTTCTATATCTTTCAGACGATCCTAATACTGCGATATCGGAAATTAGGCCCTGGAAAGGGGCCGTTGTTTCAGTTGCAACTTTTAGAGTAATTAATGAATTAAAACTTGTTGATTTAACATCAACTGCTAAAATTGAAGACCCATTTATTTATGGTGAAAATTTAGGCTTTGCTTTAGAGGAAAAAGAATTATTAATGAATTTAGGAAGGGAGCTTTCAAAGCCAATTGATCCTAATATGACCAGTATAGATTATGTTCCCACACAATATTTAACAGAACTCATTAGGACTCAAGGATACGATGGCATTATTTATCCAAGTGCATTAGGCAAGAATGGGACCAAAAATATAGTGTTATTTAGCGAAAGAAATGTTGAGTGCCAGGATGTGACTATATATGAAGTAGATGATATAAATGTTATCGCTTTCAGAAAATATACTTAGAAACGAAGGCAGCCGGGGAGCCATGGCCAGCGTCCCCATCAACCTCATCCAGAAATTAATGAACCACTAGAACGGCAAGACCACCCAAATCTGCGCCCACCCCTCCCAGTATCTTTGCAGCCGTCGTTCCTGTGGATATTCAGCATCGGAGGCTTTTCCTCGCATGGAAGCCTCTTTTTTGTGTCGCTTGACTGTCCCTAATGTCTTGCAGACCAGGGCCGAAGCGTTTAAACTTATCCCTGCGGAGAGATGACCGAGAGGCCGAAGGTGCTCGCCTGCTAAGCGAGTGTGGGGGGAAACTTCCACCGAGGGTTCGAATCCCTCTCTCTCCGCCAGTTTTAAAGATGGTCTTCGGTCTTGGGTCTCTGGTCTTCGGTAGAAGATAATTATTCCAGTGTGGACTGGGTCGGGTGTACGCCTCCTTTCCCCGTTAACTTGCAATACCATTATTTCTTGCGTCTTTCTTTGCGTCTTGGCGTCTTTGCGTGAGAAATATCTTTTTAAGTTGAGGCAGAACTTTGGCGGAATTACAAATCGGCCATATCCTGGCCCTGATGGGCATGGTGGTCCTGATCCTGGGCGGCCTGGGGCGCCAACGCGCCCGCAAACTGGGAAAACACCAGGACCCAGATTTTCTCAAACAGCAGCGCTGGCTCTATGCCGCGGCCTACGGCCTCATTCTGGGCGGCCTGATGCTCATGTGGGGGAAGAGGTAGGGGGCAGGGGCCAGTAATCAGTGATCAGTAATCAGTAATCAGTAAAAACCTAAAACCTAAAACCCAGAACCCATAACCAAATTTCCGCTCTACGAACCCTTACGTTCTCTCAGCCTTTAAGTAAGTCCCACCACCTCAATCCCCCCAAAAAAATGGCCCGGGCTTCCGAAGAAACCCAGGCCTTACATGGAGGGGTCATGAAACTGTAATAAGTATCGGCACCCCTGGGAAAAGCATTAATCTTTTTGCACTGATCCCATCATTTAACCATAATCTTTTCCTTCCCCCTTAACTCTTCCTTATCATTGTTGGTTACGGTCCTTGCCGCTCATCCTGGCGTCCAGCACCCGGCGGATGGCCTCATGCAGTTGCGCGGCAGAGACGGGTTTCAGCAAGTAATCTTTAATGCCCAGTTTTTTGGCCTTTTCCGCGGACACCGCCTTGGTCTTGGCCGTATAAAGGATAATGGGCATCTCCGGGCGCAACCGGCTCAATTCCAGGGCCAGTTCCACGCCGTTCATCTGGGGCATGGTAAAATCTGTGATGACCAGGTCGTAGGTTTCCGGCTCCCGGCGCACGGACTCCAAAGCCGCCATGCTGCTGGTGTGGCCGGTGACCCGGTAGCCCAGGTGTTCCAGCATTTCCTGGCCGGATTGGACCAGCCTCTTCTCATCATCCACGATCAGGATGTGCTCTTTGAACTCTGGAGAAGATGAAGAGGCAAGCTGCGCCTCTTCGCCGGCGGTCGTTAAATGTTTTTTCATTAAGAGATTAGTGGGCCCCAAGGAGCGCTTCACCGTCACTTTAACCCTCCGCGGGTTCTCACCATCCTTGGCGGTAAAGGCGCGATCTCTGCGTGCCAGGTCAGCTAAAATTCCGTCTCCACACCGGACCATTTAGCCAACCTGAGATTAGGCGGAATGAGCTAGCGGTTTATTAGCCCCTCCATTTCCAAAATAGAATAAGTTCCTTCTTATCCCCGCAAACACAGTTGTTTGCAACTTGAACCCGATTTTCAGCTTGTAAAGTATCCTGACAGGAAAGAAGGACATTTATTGTTCCGGGGACTATAAGCCTTCCCTCCCTCCCGGTCAAAGGGGATGGAGCCAGATTAACCTTACCCCCGCTTGACCCGGGAGACTCAGTGAAGCCCTTTGATGTTGGCCCTGGCTGGTGATTTGTCGTTGTGGCAAATAAATAATTATATAAGATAGTTAATCGGTGCTGGTCCCGGCTTTGGGCCATGTGGAAAGGATCTGCCGGGTCTTTGGCCGATCTCCCGATTCCTCGGATTTTCGTCGATTTTCATAAGAATCGAGGAAAAAGAAGGGCAAAAATGGCTATCCGCTGAAATCTAAACGAAAAAGCTTTGAGAAAAAAACCCCGCGAATAGAAATGTTTGATAATCTGAACATTTGGTCTAAACATTATAGAGAAAAATGTTGGTGATCGGCAATTTGTCAAGTATGACGGCGGGGATCTTGAAGGATAGCGCCAAAAATAAAAGGCGTAACCCATTAAGATTACGCCTTTTTCATATCATCTGGTGCCGAAGCGGGGACTTGAACCCCGACGGGGATACCCCCACTAGACCCTGAACCTAGCGCGTCTCCCGATTCCGCCACTTCGGCGAATCGCCGGGCAGTAATCCCGCCTGGCAATTTTCAACTTAAAAATATATAATGGGGCCTTATGGATTGTCAAGGCTTATATGGGAAAGGCTCTCCGGCGTGATGGTCTTTCATGACCTGCCTGAAGGCGCGGCTTCTTTCTCCCGGACCGTGGTGACCATCGGCAATTTTGACGGCGTCCACCTGGGGCACCGGGCGATTTTGGCCCGGGTGCGCCAACGCGCCAAAGAACTGGAAGCCCAATCCGTGGCCGTCACCTTCGAGCCCCACCCCATCAAGGTGCTGCGCCCGGAAGCCTCCCTGCCGCTGCTCACCACCCCGGAGCAGAAGATCGAACTGATGACCGCGTCCGGCCTGGACGCGCTGGTGGTGTTGCCCTTTACCAAGGAATTTGCGGCGCTCCCGGCCCGGGAATTCGTGCAACGCTATTTCCTGGAGCGGCTCAAGGTCCGGGAAGTGGTGGTGGGCCATGACTATTGCTTCGGCCGGGGCCGGGAAGGAAACATCGACCTGTTGAAAGAAATGGGCCAGCAACACGGCTTTACCGTGCAGGTGGTATGGGCCGTGGAGGCCGACGGCGCGGTGGTGAGCAGTTCCCTGATCCGGGCCATGCTGCGCCTGGGCAAAGTGGTGCCAGCCAACCAGCTTCTCGGCCGGCATTACGGCGTGGTGGGCCGGGTGGTGACCGGCAAAGGCCGGGGGGCCAAACTCCTGGGTATCCCCACCGCCAACATCCGCCCGGAAAACGAACTGCTGCCCGCCACCGGCATCTACGCGGTCTACGTCCACCGGGGCCAGGAGATCATCCCGGGCGCGGCCAATATCGGCACCGCCCCTACTTTTGAAAACGGCGAGTTTACCTTGGAAGTCCATCTCCTGGACTTCTCCGGCGACCTCTACGGCGAGAGACTGGGAGTGGAATTCGTGGCCCGCCTCCGGGAAGAGAGGCGCTTTCCGAATATCGAGGCCCTGGCCGCGCAGATCCACGCGGATATCGCCAAGGCCAGGGAGGTGCTGCGGATTAGTGATCAGTGATCAGTAATCGGTGATCAGTTTTTTACTGATTACTGATCACCGATTACTGATTACTTGGCTTCTTGCTGGTATCAGCCCTGGTTTTTCCTGAATAGACAATGAGGAATCATCAGTAAATGCGGCGCTATCAGGCGGCTTGCCGCCATTGTAGTTTTATGTCTCTGTGGGAGGGGAATCGAGGATTCTGCCTGGAGGAGATATCCCGGCATCTTGAAATGGAGCATGAAATTACCGGGGTCCCGAATGCAGAGGATTATAAGCTGCGGGAACAACGGCAGTGCGACTATTGCCTGGAGACCTACCTGGACCATTGCACCAAGTGCAACCGGGATTTTTGTCATCTCCATGCCGGGGACATTGATGGTCTGTGCGGGGGGTGTATTTGATAGAAGATGCTAGTATCTCACGCAAAGACGCTAAGGCGCAAAGGCGCTAGAGTCTTTATAATAATAAATTCTTGCGTCTTGGCGTTTTTGCGACTTTGCGTGAGAAATAATTAAAAGGGGGGTATTTCCCTCCCAAGTCCGGTTCAGGTAAGGAAAAACGCCTTGACAGCAGGCGTTCTTTTTCATATAAATAATTGTTGGGCGGGCATAGCTCAGCTGGTAGAGTACAAGCTTCCCAAGCTTGGTGTCGCGGGTTCGAATCCCGTTGCCCGCTCCAGCCCGGGGGGCGAGGGGGCGAGAAGGGGGGGCCGGTATAAGGCCGAACCCCTGAAACTCCAGCCGCCGGGCGACCCGCTTCCCCCATCGAGGGGGCCGGACTTGAGTTAGGGGCGAGAATCCGGCTTGCTTTGACGGGCGGAGTTGAGTAGTTGACTCTCTGGGGTGCCCCGAGATTAAACATTAGTCTTGGATTTTCCCGGAAGTGGGCCGCGGCCCGCTTTTTTTTGTGTGTTGGGCAATGTGAGGAATCAGTGATGAGAAAGATTGAGATTATCTTGAATGAAATGGAAGAATTCCCGGAGCCTTTATTAGACGAGGTATTGGATTTTGTCAATTTTTTAAAAAGTAAGATGATTTCGAGCAAAATGGACACCGCTTAGGCCAGTGAGCCCACTTTAAAGAAGGATTGGCTGCGACCGGAAGAGGATGACGCGTGGCGGAATTTGTAAGGAGAGATGAAATTAACGGTGCGTGAGACGCACCCTACAGGCGTTTTTTAATTTTTAGAATAGAATCGCGCATTTCTGTCTATGGATGAGAACAGACTATTTAAAAAATGGAATGATTGGCTTAGCATTATTCATACTGATATACAATGGCTTTTGACCAATTATTATATTTATAAGGAAATTCACGAAATAGTTAAAAAGAATGAAAATATTCAGAAAAATAACGCTATCTTTGCTTGGATGTCGACGGTTTGCACAGACTACCTGGTTATGGGGATTCGTCGCCAGATTGATAAAAGAAAAGACAGTATATCCATAGTTAGACTTATAGAAGCCATCAAGAAAAATCCCAAGGTAATTTATAGAAAGAGATTTGTGGGAATGTACGAGGCAACACCGAATATGGTTAGAGCATTACCAAAATATTTTGGTAATAGGGATTTTGATAAGTTAGCAGGAGTAGACAGAGAATATATAGACCCTAAGATATTAGATTCCGATATCATTGGTCTAAAATTAAAAGCGGAAAAGATAAAAGAAGTCGCTAACAAGATGATAGCCCATATAGACGAAGATGATTTTAAGGATTGTCTTAGTCAAGATGAAATTGAAGATTGTTTAGATTATTTAGAAGCATTATTGAAAAAATATTTATCACTTTTTCGTGCCACTGATTATGATATTATTCCAGTTTTTCAATTTGATTGGTTAAGAGTTTTAAGAGAACCTTGGATCATATAATAAAGGAAAAGAGTGGCGTTGGCGTTCTGAGGGCAGTAAAGAAGCGCAAAAAAGAGATTCTTCACTCCGCTTCGCTCCGTTCAGAATGACAACCTAATTGGCATTTTTTTACGGAAAACGGAAAACGGAAAACGAAAAACGGTTTTTAAATGGCAACTACTGAGGAAATCAAACAGAAAGTGGAAGAACTGATCCAGCCCCTGGCCGTGAGCCAGGGATTGGAATTGGTGGACCTGGAGCTGCATCGGCCCCGGCGGGGCAAAAGCATCCTGCGCCTCTTTCTGGACCGGGAAGGCGGCATTACCCTGGAGGAGATCGCCCGGATCAGCCGGGTGGTGGGAGAGGCTTTGGATGTGTACGACCTGATCCCCGAATCCTACCACCTGGAGGTTTCCTCCCCGGGGCTGACCCGGCAATTAAAGAAACCCGGGGACTATCAGCGGTACACTGGGCGGCTGGCGCGCCTCACCACGCATCACGCTCTGCACGGCAAGCAGGTGTTTCGGGGTATCCTTCGTGGGTTGGAGAACGATGAGGTTTGCCTGCAAGAAGGGGAAACCGTTTATCGCCTGCCTCTGCCGGAGATCGCCAAGGCCAGGCTGGACATCGACATGAAAACTAATCTCAAGGGGGACAAGGATCTCTCATGAATTTGGAATTGCGTCGGATTATCGACCAGGTAAGCCGGGACAAAGGGATTGACAAAGAATTGCTCATCGGGGCCATCAAGGACGCGATACGCTCCGCGGCGAAGAAGAAGTACGGGCCCCGGCTGGACATTGAAGTGAGTTACAAAGACGAGACCGGAGAAATCGAGGTCTTTCAGTTCAAGGAAGTGGTGCCGGTGGTGATCGATCCTCACCGGGAGATCACCTTGGAGGAGGCCCGGAAAGAGGACCCGGAATGCGAGATCGGGGACAGCCTGGGCTTCAAGATGGACGCGGCCGCGTTCGGGCGCATTGCCGCGCAGAGCGCCAAGCAGGTGATCATGCAGCGCATGAAGGACGCGGAACGGGACCTGGTCTATGACGACTACAAGGACCGTAAAGGGGAGATCATCAACGGCATCGTGCAGCGCCTGGACCCGGAAGGGATTATCGTCAACCTGGGCCGCACCGAGGCCCTATTGCCTCCATCGGAACAGGCTCCCCGGGAGATTTACCACAAGGGCGAGCGCATCCGGGCTTACGTCCTGGAAGTGAAGCGGCAGACCCGGGGGCCCCAGATCATCCTCTCCCGCACGCATCCCCAGTTCTTGGTGGCGCTCTTCGAGGCGGAAGTGCCGGAGATTGCCGACAGCATCGTCCAGGTTATGGGCTGCGCCCGGGAACCGGGGAGCCGTTCCAAGATCGCGGTGACCTCCAGGGATTCGGACGTGGACCCGGTGGGCGCGTGCGTGGGGCTCAAAGGCTCCCGGGTGCAAAATATCGTCCAGGAACTCCGGGGGGAGAAGATCGACATCATCCCCTGGAACCCGGACCCGGCCAAGTTCGCCACCAACGCCCTGGCTCCGGCCCAGGTGAGCCGCATCATCCTCAATAAGACCGGGCAAAGCATGGAAGTCATCGTGCCGGACGACCAGTTGTCCCTGGCCATCGGCAAACGGGGCCAGAACGTGCGCCTGGCGTCCCGGCTGGTGGGCTGGAAGATCGACGTCAAGAGCGAATCCAAGTATTCCAAGTCCTTGAAGGAAGGCTACCTCTCCCTGCTCAGCATTCCTGGGGTGGGGGAAATCACCGCCAACCTCCTGCATGAGGCCGGGTTTACTTCGGCCCGGGAGGTGGCGGAAACCAACATTGATGAACTGATTCAGTCCACCGGCATCACTGAGAAGAAGGCGGCCAGCCTCATTGACGCGGCCCGGGAGATGGTCAGCGGCCAGAGTCAAGAAAGGGAAGCCGGAGCCGAAGTGGGAGCCGAGTCGTAAACCATTAGATGAGTGGTGGAATTATCCGTCACCGGCGAAATAAGTTGCGGGGGTTAAGTTAATTTTATGGCGAAAACCAGGATCTTAAATCTGGCAAAAGAACTCAGCTTGGATGTCAAGGTGCTCATGCAGCGCCTTAAAGAAGAGATGGGACTGCAAGTGGACAATTACCTCAGTTCCATTGATGACGCGGTCGCGGCCAGGGTCCGCGAGGCCATGAGCCAGGCGCAGCCCCAGGTCGAGGAAAAACGGGTGGGGGAGAATATCAAGCGCCGCCGCCGGGTGGCGCCGGTGACTGCGGTCCTCCCCTTGGAAACTCCGGAAGAGCCGGCCGCGCCTCCGCCTCCGCCGCCTCCTCCAGAAGCGGCTCCCAAGGCGTCTAAACCCAAAGAGGCAATAGCCCGAGTCGTATCCCTGCCGCCTAAAGAAGCCGCGCCGCCCTTGGAAGTAGTACCAATGGCGCCCAAGGTGGAACCTGCGCCGCCTCCGCGCGCGGCAAAAGGAAAAGTCGCGGCAGAGGCCGCGGCTCCTGGGAAAAAAGCGAAAGCTACCGCCCCGGCCAAAGCAGCGGCCCCCGCAGCTCCGCCGGCGCCTGCCGCAGACTCCGGGACGGCGTTAAAGCGGCAGAAGGGCAAAGTTAGAAAGAAAGAGATTCCTGCGCGCATCATCAGTCTTCCCACGGAACCAGCGCCGGAACCGGTTGCGGCTGTGCCCCCGCCAGCCGCCGCTTCCGCGGAACCTGGGCCGGCTCCTGCTCCCCGTCCGGGAATCAAACTGGTCCCCCCGGCCAAGCCGCCCACGGAAGAAGAGAAAAAAGCGAAAGCCAAGAAGAAGGCCAAGCGTCCTGAAACCACGGAGGCTGCCCGGGCTAAGCCCGTGAAAAAACGGGAAGTCCGGGAACGGGCCGATCTTTACGGCCTGGCTGAAGGTGAGGCCCGCGTTCCGGGCCGCAGAAAAGGCCTGCGCAAAGGCCTGAAAAAGATCACCAAGGCCGAACTCACCATCCCCAAGGCCATCAAACGCCGCATCAAGGTGGGAGAATCCATCACCGTGGGCGAACTGGCCAAACGCATGGGCATCAAGTCCGGGGAAATCATCAAGCAACTCTTGCAGATGGGAGTGATGGCCACCATCAATTATCCCATTGATTATGATTCCGCGGCCATCGTGGCTTCGGAGTTCGGATTTGAGGTGGAGCGGGCCACCATGATGGAAGAAGACCTCCTGGCCATCCAGCCCGGGGAAGCCGGAGAAGCCAAACCCCGGCCTCCGGTGGTCACTATCATGGGCCACGTGGACCACGGCAAAACTTCGTTGCTGGACGCCATCCGCCAGAGCCGCATCACCGCGGCGGAAGCCGGAGGCATCACCCAGCATATCGGCGCCTATCACGTTGAACTGCCGGAAGACCGGGGCGAGGTGGTCTTTCTGGACACTCCGGGCCATGAGGCCTTTACCGCCATGCGGGCCCGGGGCGCGCAGGTCACCGACCTGGTGGTCCTGGTGGTGGCCGCTGATGACGGGGTCATGGAACAGACCCGGGAGGCCATCAATCACGCCAAGGCTGCGGAAGTGCCCTTGGTAGTGGCTATCAATAAGATCGACAAACCCAATGCCAACCCCGAACGAGTGAAGCGGGAACTGGGCAACGAAGGGGTAGTTTCCGAGGAATGGGGCGGCGACGTCCTCTTTGCCGAAGTATCGGCCAAGAAAGGGACCGGCATCCCCGACTTGTTGGAGAAGATCCTGCTGCAGGCGGAAGTCCTGGACCTTAAAGCTCCCCGGGAAGGCGCGGCCCAGGGGCGGATCATCGAATCCCGCCTGGACAAAGGCCGGGGCCCGGTGGGCACCGTGCTGGTGCTGAAAGGCCTGCTCAAGACCGGAGACTACTTTGTTTGCGGCCCCCAATTCGGCAAGGTGCGGGCCATGCTCAACGACCAGGGCCAGAAGGTGGAAGAGGCCTATCCTGGCATGCCCGTGGAAGTCCAGGGTTTCAGCGGCGTGCCGGAAGCCGGGGAAGAGTTCCTGGTGCTGGAAGATGAGCGCAAGGCCAAGCAGATCGCCATGATGCGCCAGCAGAAGCAGCGGGAAGCCGCGTTGGCCCGCATCAGCCGGGTCAGCCTGGAGAAGCTCTACCAGCGCATCCAGGAAGGCGCGGCCAAGGAACTGAAGATGGTGCTTAAGGCCGACGTGGCCGGCTCCATTGAGGCCCTGTCCAAGGCCCTGTCCGAACTGGGGAGCAAGGAAATCAAAGTCTCCCTGATCCACCAGGGTTTGGGCGAAATCACGGAAAGCGACATCATGCTGGCTTCGGCCTCCGACGCCATTGTGGTGGGCTTCAATGTCCGGGCCAACCCCAAGGCCTTGACCCTGGCGGAGCAGGAGCAGGTGGACGTGCGCTACTACGACATCATCTACAAGCTCTTAGAAGACATCCACGCGGCCCTGGAAGGGCTGCTGGAGCCGGTGGTGGAAGAGAAGGTCCAGGGCAAAGCCGAAGTGCGCCAGGTCTTCTCCATCAGCAAGGTGGGAACCATCGCCGGATGCATGATCCAGGACGGCAAGGTGGAGCGCAATTCCCTGGCCCGGGTGTTCCGGGGCGACAAGGTCCTCATCGAAGGCGCCAAGGTCAATTCCCTGAAGCGCTTTAAGGAAGACGTCAAAGAAGTCCTGTCCGGCTATGAATGCGGCATCGGTTTGGACCGGTTCAACGACTTCCAGGCCGGGGACATCATCGAGACCTATGTCCAGGAAAAGGTGAAGGCCGTGTTGGAGGCCCTGACTCCCCGGGAGGAGAAGGGAGAAGAATAACAGTGGGGCGCCACCCACACTCTGAAACTATAAAGAGAGCAAGACATGATTGTCGCCGCAGCCCGCATCACCTTGCTTATCCCCGGAAACGATTCCTTGAAAGGGAAGCGCCAGGTGGTGCGGAGCCTCATCGAGAAGGTGCGCCATAAGTTCGGGGTTGCCATCGCCGAGGTGGACAGCCAGGACAAGTGGCAGCGCGCGGAACTTGGCCTGGCCGTGGTGGGCAATGACGAAAAGCTCCTGGGGAAGCGGCTGGACCAGGTGATGCATTTCATGGAGAACCAGCACCTGGCGGAGATCATCGATTCTCACCTGGAACTGGTGCACCTGGAGTAATAAATGGCGCGGCCAGGAGGCGGTAAGAGGGTGACCAGGGTGGCGGAACTGCTGCGGGAGCAGATCGCCCTGATTCTCCTGCACAAGAGCCAGGACCCCAGGCTCAAAGGACTGACCGTCACCGGCGTGGAGATGAGCCCGGATTTGAAGCAGGCCCGGGTCTTCTACCTGCTCCGGGAAGGCGCGGACCCAGCCGAAGTCAAGGCCGCACTGAAAAAGGCCCTGGGTTTTATCAAGCAGGAATTAGGGCGGGAACATCTCCTCAGGATGATGCCGGAGCTGATTTTCCTGCCGGATGCGGGGTTGGATAGGGCGGCGAGAATAGAGCAGCTACTGCATGGTTTGGGGACTTCGGAAACTGAGAAGTAGATGAGTTCCAAGTTCCAGGTTCCAAGTTCCAAGTTAAAGGAATGCCTATCAGAACTTTTATAATTTACGAGTGAATCGATAGCTTATGAGTGATTGACATGATTAGAAATTCCCAAGAAATATTAAAGGTCATCGAAGAGAACCGGGAAAAGATCAAGGGTTTCGGGGTCACTAGTCTGGGCCTGTTCGGCTCTGCAGTGCGGGGTGAGGCCAAGGACACCAGCGACCTGGATTTTGTGGTGGAATTCGAGAAAAAAACTTTTGATTCCTATATGGGTTTGAAGAAATTCCTGGAAGAGTCATTCGGGTGCAAGGTTGATTTGGTGATAAAAGATAATATTAAACCACGTCTGCGGGATCCGATATTGAAAGAAACAGTATATGCCCAGGGATTATAAAGTTTATCTGGAAGATATAATTGAAGCCATCGAAAGGATTCGTGACTATACTAATGGACTATCATTTGAAACTTTTATTAATGATCTAAAGACTGTGGATGCAGTAAATCGTAATTTTGGAATAATAGGAGAGGCTGTAAATAAAATACCAGAAGAAATAAAGGCAAATTATCCAAATATTGATTGGTATGGAATAGTAGGTTTAAGAAATATTCTGATTCACGATTACTTTAAAGTTGATCTGGAAATCATTTGGGACGTTATTGAAAATAAGCTATCTCCATTAGAAAAGCAAGTCAAAGAAATGTATCAAGATTAATGTACTCCGGCCTTTTGCTCATTGACAAACCGTCCGGTCCCAGCTCCTTCGAGGTGGTGCGCCGGGTTAAGAAAGCCTTAAAGGCGCGGAAAGCCGGGCATGGGGGGACGCTGGACCCCTTCGCCACCGGGCTGCTGCTGTTGTGTATCGGCGAGGCCACCAAGTTGGTGCCTTTTCTGATGCCGGAGCCCAAGACTTACCGGGCAGTGGTGAAGTTGGGGGAAGAGACGGACACCCAGGACCCCACCGGCGAAGTGACGGCCCGGAGTGACAGGCTGCCCGAGCCGGAGCAGATTTATGAGGCTGCGGTCCGGTTTGTGGGGGAAATCGAGCAGATTCCCCCCATGTATTCGGCCCTGCGGCATCATGGGGAGCGCCTCTACAAAATAGCCCGCCGGGGCGAGACGGTGGAGGTGAAACCCCGGCAGGTCACGATTTATGCACTGACGGTGCAGGAAATGGCCCTGCCCCTGGTGACCTTAGAGGTGACCTGCTCCCAAGGCACTTATATCCGCACCTTGGCCGCGGACCTGGGCCGCGCCTTAAGCTGCGGCGGGCACCTGGCGGCTTTGCGGCGCCTGGCCGTGGGGCCGTTTAAAGTGGAAGAGGCCCTGGCCTTGGAAAACATGCGGGAGTTAACCAGAGAGGAACTGACTTCCCGGATTATCCCCCTGGCGGAGTGCCTGCCTGGTTTTCGAGCCCTCTCTGTGGGGCCGGAAGAGGCGGAATTTTTGCGACAGGGCCGGACGCTGCCCTGGCCTGGGAATAATCTCACGCCTGGGGAGAAGGTGCGGGTTCTGGCCGAGGGCGAACTGCTGGCCGTGGCCGAGGTTCGGGGCGAGTCGGATAAGTTGATGATAGCCCCGGTGCGGGTGTTTGGGACAGTGAGCCGTAAGCAGTAAGCAGTGAGCAGTTGGACAAAAGTCCCCCTTTTCTAAAGGGGGATTTTCAGACGCTTATAAAATCCCCCCTGCCCCCTTTAGAAAAGGGGGGGAATAAAAAAGCGATGCAAACTAATTAGCTACTGAGGGTCAGATAAGGCTTCTAAGCTGAGAGCTGACCGCTGATAGCTGACAGCCTAAAAAAGGAGGAAGTCGTGGGCTTAGATACTGAACAGAAACGGGAGATTATTGATCGCTTCCGGCTCCATGAGTCCGATACCGGTTCGCCGGAAGTGCAGGTGGCCATCCTTAGCGAGAGGATCAATTATTTGACGGATCATTTCAAGTCACACGCCAAAGATCACCACTCCCGTCGGGGGCTGATCAAGCTGGTGGGCCAGCGTCGCCGGCTCCTGAACTTTTTGAAAAACAAGGATATCGAACGCTACCGCACACTGATCGAACAACTCGGTCTGCGTAAATAGGAGGCTTCTTTAAGCACATGTCAAAAATATTTAAAGTAGAAGTGGGAGGTACAGACCTCAGCTTCGAAACGGGCCTTCTGGCCCAGCAAGCCAGCGGCTCCGTATTGGTAAGATACGGGGAGAGCGCGGTGCTGGTCACCGCGGTTATCTCCGACCAAGAGCGGGAGGGCATCGACTTCTTGCCTCTGACCGTGGATTATCTGGAAAAAGCCTATGCCGCGGGCCGGGTCCCCGGCGGCTTCTTCCGCCGGGAGATCGGCCGCCCCAGTGAAAAGGAAACGCTTACTTCCCGGCTCATCGACCGTCCTTTACGGCCCTTGTTTCCCAAGGGGCTGAAAAACGAAATCCAGATCATCGCCACGGTGCTCTCCGGGGACCCGGAAACGGACCCGGATATTCCGGCCTTGAACGGCGCGGCTGCGGCTCTGGAGATTTCCAATATTCCCTTCAAAGGCCCGGTGGCCGCGGTGCGGGTGGCTAAGGTGGGGGAGGAGTTGGTGGTCAATCCCACCGCGTCCCAACTCAAAGAAGCCCGGTTGAACCTCATCGTTGCGGGCGCGCCCCAGGGGTTGGTGATGGTGGAAGGCGGCGCGGCCATGGCTTCCGAAGAAGAAGTCCTGGAAGCCCTGTTCTTTGCGCAGGAGCAGATTCAAACCATCCTGGCCCTGATCACGAAGATGCGGGAAGAAGTCGGCACCCCCAAGTTGCCCGACCCGGAGCTCCCGGATTACGGCGACCTGCCGAACCAGATCGCGGCCCTGGCCCAGGAGCGCATTCTCGCGGCGGTGACCATCCCGGAAAAGCTGGCCCGCTACCAGGCCCTGGACCAAGTGAGGGACGAGGTCCTGGCCGACCTGGGCGAGAAAGTGGAGGTCCCGGAAAAGGAAATACGCGCTCTTTTTCAGGATTTCAAGAAACGCCTGGTGCGGGAATGGGTGCTCCAAGAGCAGCGGCGCATCGACGGCCGCAGCTTCAGCGACGTCCGGCCAATCTGGGGGGAAGTAGGCATGCTGAGCCGCACCCACGGCTCCGCCATCTTCACCCGGGGCGAGACCCAGGCCCTGGCCGTGGCCACCCTGGGCACCCCATCCGATGAGCAGAAGATCGAGACCCTGATGGGCGAAACCTTCAAGTCCTTTATGTTGCACTATAACTTTCCGCCCTATTCCGTGGGCGAAACCCGGATGCTCCGGGGTCCCGGACGCCGGGAGATCGGCCACGGCGCGTTGGCGGAACGGGCTCTCGCCCAAGTGCTGCCCACCGCGGAAGAGTTCCCTTATACCATCCGGGTGGTCTCCGAAATCCTGGCCTCCAACGGCTCTTCTTCCATGGCCACGGTTTGCGGCGGGTCCATGGCCCTGATGGACGCGGGCGTGCCCATCCAGGCCGCGGTGGCCGGGGTGGCCATGGGTCTCATCAAGGAAGGCGACCAGGTGGCCGTGCTGTCGGACATCCTGGGAGACGAAGACGCGTTGGGAGACATGGACTTCAAGGTGGCCGGCACCGCGCAGGGCATCACCGCGGTGCAGATGGACATCAAGATGACCGGCCTCACCAGGGAAATCATGGCCCAGGCTCTGAACCAGGCTAAGGAAGCCCGGTTGCACATCATAGGCGAAATGAATAAGGTCATTGCCGCGCCGTCGCCGGAGCTCAAGGAGCATGCTCCCAAGATCATCGTCCTTACCATCAACCCCGACAAGATCCGGGAAGTCATCGGCCCGGGCGGCAAGATGGTGAAGAGTATCGTCGCGGCCACCGGCGTGAAGATCGACATCGAAGACGACGGCCGCATCCATATCTCCTCTTCCGACCAGAAGGCCGCGAACGAAGCCATCCGCCTGATCAACGAGATCACCGCGGAAGCGGAAATCGGCAAGGTCTATGCGGGCAAAGTAAAGAAGATCATGGACTTCGGCGCGTTCGTGGAGATTCTGCCGGGTACCGACGGCCTGATCCATATCTCGGAACTGGAGCACCACCGGGTGAAGACCGTGACCGACGTCCTGAAGGAAGGGGACGAAGTGACGGTCAAAGTCCTGGACGTGGATAAGCAAGGGAAAATCCGCCTGTCCCGCCGGGCGCTGCTGCCGGTACCGGAGGGCATGACGCCCCGGGAACCGGAAAAAGAGAGACGGCCCGGCCGTGCACCGAAAAAGCGTCCTGAATAACGGCCTGCGGGTCGTCACCGAAGAAACCCCCCACTTCCATTCCGCGGCGGTGGGGGTCTGGCTCAACGTGGGCTCCAGGGACGAGGCCGCGGAGGAAAACGGCTTCAGCCACTTCCTGGAGCACCTGGCTTTCAAAGGCACACCCAAGCGCAGCGCCCTGGACATCGCCCGGGAGATCGACCAACTGGGCGGTAGCTGCAACGCCTTCACCAGCAAAGAAAACACCTGTTTCCACGGCAAGGTCCTGGCCGAGAACCTGGGCCGGGCCGTGGACCTGCTCAGCGACCTGGTTCTTAATCCTGTATATCAGCCCGAAGACCTAGAAAAAGAACGGCAGGTCATCCTGGAGGAGATCTGCGCCCAGGACGATAACCCTGAGGACTTGGTGCAGGTGGAGTTCGCCAAAGGGTTCTGGGGAGACGCGCCCTTCGGGCGTCCCATCTTGGGGGAAGAGCCGCAAATTTCCAGGGTCACCCGGGAGCAGCTCCTGGCCTATCGGGAGAGGGTCTACCGGCCTGAAACCACAATCGTCGCGGCCGCGGGCCGGGTCCGGCATCAAGAAGTGCTGGATTTAGCCGGGTCCCTGTTTGAGCATTTTCAAAACGGCTCTCCCCACCGAGCCCGGGCGGAGGTGGCCACGCATCCGGGAAATTATCGGGTTTTCCGGGACCTGGAGCAGGTGCACGTCTGCCTGGGAACCAAAGGCCCGGCCGCGGGTGATAAAGAACGCTATACGGCCACCCTCCTGCAACTGGTTCTCGGGGGGAACATGAGTTCCCGCCTCTTCCAGGTGGTGCGGGAGGAATTGGGCCTAGCCTATAATATTTACTCTTTTCTGAGCTTTTTCAGCGACACCGGGCTGTTGGGCGTCTCCGCAGGGGTGAGTCCGAAAAATTTGGAAAAACTCCTGGACGCGACCTGCCGGGAAGTGAAAAGAATGAAGGCGGAAGCGGTTTCAGAAGAGGAACTGGAGGCCGCTAAGGAATACGTGCGGGGCTCCATCTACCTGCACGCGGAGGACTGCGACCACCGCATGATGCGCCTGGCCAAAAACGAAATCCATTTCGGCCACTACATACCCCTGGAAGAGATCGTCAGCGGCCTGCTTCAAGTCACCGCGGCCGAAATCCAGGATCTGGCCCAGGAACTCCTTCAACCTGAGAATTGGGGCCTGGCCCTCCTGGGGCCGGTGGAGGGGGAGGTGGGGATAGATTTTTAAAGAGATGCGGGGGGAGGGGCCAGGGACCTGAGGTCCCTGCCCCTCCCCCCGCACCCCCCTCACCAACCCGCATAGAGAAAGGGCCAGGGCTTTAAGCCCTGG
>Ga0233423_10000719_pt1 | contig 16896 bp, 24 predicted proteins | sample Watercolumn_Mata_FD_180713 | JGI IMG/M metagenome (GOLD analysis project Ga0233423, IMG submission 180713) | Freshwater microbial communities from Lake Matano, South Sulawesi, Indonesia - Watercolumn_Matano_2014_112_MG | ecosystem: Environmental > Aquatic > Freshwater > Lake | place: Indonesia...
TACCCGGCCTGGCCCGATTCAAGCGCTCTATCGCCTGTACCTGGACGACATGCGCGATACCGATAGGGCACGGGTATTGATGCAGCAGTGGTTGCAGCGCGCCCCTGACGATACGACGGCGGCCAACCTGTTGAAAGAGGTATCCTAGTCTTCAGGCGGTCGAGTGCCCTGGTGGTCTAGCGCCGGAGTTTGCTCTTGTCCGGACCTCTCGACCACTTGACCACTGGATCGCTTCCTTCCGATGCATGAGCTTTCAGTGACGCGAGCGCTCTTGGATCAGGCACTAGCTGAGGCTGAGAAGCACGGCGCAAAGCGCATAGGCCGGATCCGGCTGCTGCTGGGGGAGGGCGGCGGGCTAGTGCCGGACTGCGTTAGGTTCTATTTTGACCAGATGAAGACGGGAACGGCGGCTGCGGATGCCGAATTGGAGTTCAAGCGAGTGCCCCTGCGGATCCGCTGTCCCAAGTGCGGGAAAGAGTGGGGACTGCCCCAAGATGGGAATTCCACGGAGGGCTTCGCCGGGATGTGCTCGTGCAACTCCGGAGGCGACGTGGTGTCCGGGCAGGAATTGGTGATCGAGTCGATTGATGTGGACTGAGGAGCGTGCTCAAATGCACCAACACCCCAGCGCTCGAGTGGGCAGAAGGGCTCAAGAGCTCGCGGGATCTCGGATCCAAGTCGGGATTCTGGTTTCTGGTCTCTGGATTCTGAACACTGCATTCTCCCTGGGAGCGTGGCACGGCGTCTACCACGACGGCCCAATTGCCGTCCGCATCACGCCCAGCAAGAAACTCTATCACGTCGGCGACACCTTCCGCCTCAGCGTAACCGCCATCAACACCAGTGACCGTGGCCTGACCATCAAGCGTGACTGGCGGGAACAACTGCAGTTCTACCATCTCCATCCCGAAACCGGCGAGCAGGTAGAGTGGCCAGGCAGGGTGCTTCTCGCTACATGGGTGGATTCGGCTGACGTGGTCAGGCTTGGACCCGGCAAGAGCTACACGGTCAAGCGGGATGTCCGTGTCTGGAAAGCCGACGACGCCGCTATCTTTCCCTTCCGCGTCAAATGGGTCGGCGTCAGAGACTGCGGCCGCACGTTCAACACCTGGCAAGGCATCGCCTGGTCGAACGCAATCTCCCTGGCAGTCAAGCCTAGGCCCTAGCAGACTCTGTGCAGCGCAGGGGGCGTTGCTGCTCCTTGCGAGGTGCGTCCTTGTCTCCACGGGCACCAGGACGGTCACGCTCGTCTGTTGAGAACCGTCTGCTGTCAGGATGCTGAAGCCGAGGCTGCTTCTTTGTGCTCTGCGCGTACCGACCGGGTCTGTATCTCTTGAAGTCACGAAGTCCGAACTGCAGGTCGGTAGAGTGGAGCTTGGCAAGCTGATGGTTTCGAGGAAGCTGTACTTTGCGGTCGATCTGAGCCTGCCGCCGATTGAGTTCGACAACGCCTGACTCGACGCATCGGCCTGGGAGGAGACGACGCCGAAGGTTGCCCGGAATCCTGTGCCGGGTTGGGCCGGCGACTCACTGGACGGCGTCCCCTGTCTTATGCGCTACTACCGATACAAGAAGCCGATTGTCCGGGAGTGGGACCGGAGGCTGTACCTGACCATAGTCACCGAGCCGAAGGGCGCCCGCGTCCACGTCAGGGGCCGTTACGTGGACTCGATGCCGGCTGACGGATTCACTCTATCATATCCGCTGCGTGCCGAGGACTGCAGTCGTGGCTATGTGTTGAGCGACTCGTTCACGCTGATCCGTCTCGGCTATCTGCCGCAGCCGGTTCAATACCGATTCGCCCTCGACCCTGCACTGGAGCAGACGTAGTCCGATATCCAACGATACCAGCCGTTTACGCTGGATCGCGACCAGTCGGTCCCGGACGGGATGCTCGCATCGCCCGGCTACGCTCGGCCGTCCAGCCCGCAGTACGCCGCGCGCCGGGCCGGCGAGTACAACGGTGTCGTAGCCCTGTACGAGGAAGCCCTGGTCGAGTGGCAGTCCGCAATGGAGAGTTGTCGCAAGGCCGGGCTTGATGCAAAAGCAATCGACAGGGCGGCCGCGTCGCAGTCTTCGGCTGGCCCATCAGTTACGGGCGAAGCGGCGGTCGGGCTCTGGGCCGCGAGAGAGAAGCTAGAACAACTGAAGGTCCGGTTCAGGACACTGGACAGGTAGTGGCGGCCGGGCTGCAGCGATAGCCGCGTCCTTCGTGCGGCGACAGCAGCCGGAGTGGTCGGTGTGAGTGAAGGCTGGCCCGCGGCTGCGGTCGGCAGGCGTCAGCTACTCCCTAAGTCCGGAGCGGGCCTGGGACTGGATTATCTGCTTCTGGGCGGCAAAGAACAGGACAATCAGCGGGATGACCGCGAGCGTGGTCGCGGCCATAAGGAGCGTGTAGTTGGTGGTCTGTTCCCTTGAAAAGTAGGCGAGCCCGACCTGCAGCGGCCGGATCTTGTCCGAGTTGGTGACGATCAAAGGCCAGAAGAAGGAGTTCCACGAGGCGATGACGTTGAAGACCGCGATTGTGACCAGCGGCGCCCTGCAGAGCGGCAGCACGACCTTGACGAGCGTGGTCCAGTCGGAGCAGCCGTCAATGCGGGCGGCGTCGAACAGGTCCTTGGGAAGCTGGCGGATGTGCTGCCGGAGCAGGAATATGGCGAAGATGTTGACGGTCCAGGGAACGATCATCGCTGCATAGGTGTCGATCCAGCCGAGCTTGAACAGGATTATGTAGGACGGGACAAGGTAGACCGGCAGCGGGATCATCATCAGGGCGAGGAAGCCCATGAAGAGGGCTTCGCGTCCGGGGAAACGGAACCTGGCAAAGGCGTACGCCGCCATCACGCCTGTCGCGAGCACTCCGCACAGGCTGAGCGCGGTCACGAGCACCGTGTTCGCGAAGTAGCGCCAGAGCGGGATCTGTTCGAATACTTCGGCGTAGTTTGAGAACTGCATCGAGCCCGGCCACCAGGTGGGCGGGAAGCGAAGCGCCTCGAGCGGCGTCTTCAGCGAGGTCGAGAGCATCCAGAAGAAGGGGAGGACCATGGCGAGACCGCCGATGATGAGGAGCAGGTGGACAGGGAGGTTGCGAGTCCTCATCGCAGGAAGCGCGAAGCCCGAAGCTCGAATGACGAATCAAACTCGAGTGACGAGTCCAGTTCGGATGGCCGAATGACCGAGGCTTGTCGCTTGCGACTCGGGGGTTGGAGCTCTGTGCTAGCCATAGTGCACCCTTCTCTCGAGGAACACCCGCTGGAGGATGGTGAGGGCGAGGATGATGGCGAAGGCGATGAAGGCGATGGCGGCGCCGTAGCCGAGGCGCCAGAGTTCGAAGGAGGTTTCGTAGAAGTAGTACATCACTACCTTGGTCGTCGAAAGTGGGCCGCCGGCCGGCGGGCCGGTCATTATCCAGACCTGGGCAAAGGTCTCGAAGGCGCTGATGCAGGACATGATGAGAACGTAGTAGGTCGTAGGCGATATCAATGGCCAGGTGATGCTGCGGAATACCGCCCGGCGACCGGCGCCGTCGATGCGCGCGGCCTCGTAGTAGGACTTATCGATGTTCTGGAGCCCGGCCAGGAAGATGATGGTGCTGTAGCCGATGCCCTTCCAGATGCCCATCATTACTAGCGAAAGCAGGGCGATCGACGGGCCGCGCAGGCTTGGGGGCAGCTGGATCGATGGGCCGGCGACTAGCTGGAACAGGCCGCGCGGGTCCTGGAGCCAGCGGATGCCTCCGATGTGGAACCACGAGAGGATGTAGTTCAGCAGCCCGCGGTCAGGCTGGAGGATCCAGCGCCAGACCATCGAGACCGCGACGATCGAGGTGACCACCGGCAAGTAGTAGATGGTGCGATAGAGGCCGCGCCCTCTTATCTGCTGGTTGAGCAGGATGGCGACAAAGAGCGAAGCGAAGAGGATGGTCGGCACTTCGAAGAGGACGTACCAGCCGGTGTTCGCGAGTGACTGCCAGAAGACCGGGTCGCGCAGGACCGCGGCGTAGTTGCCGAGGCCGACAAAGGCGCGGGCGCCGGCCATGCCCCAGTCGTAGAGGCTCATCCGCACCGAGAGAATGATCGGGAGAACCCGGAAGGCGAAGAGTATCAGCAAGGCGGGCAGGAGCCAGGCAATACCCAACCATGCTTCACGCCGTTTGCGGTTCATCTTGACCCGGCGAGTATAGCAGCGCAGCCAAGATGGTCAACGTGCGAGAACTCGAAGTCCGAATGAAGAAGGCTCCGAGCTTGCGGTTTGGGGCTTGCGGCTTCGGGTTCCGTTCCCTAGAATTGGATGCGTGAGACGCGGAGTCGCGAGCATGCCCCTGCACTGGGGCAAGGCACCGGCGTGGCTGTTCCAGCGGATGGTGAAGCTGTGCCGGGCCGTGACCGAGATCGTCGTCTCCGACTACGGGGCGGACGAGCTGCTCAGGCGGTTCAGCGACCCGGTCTGGTTCCAGAGCTTCGGCTGTGTGCTGGGCTTCGACTGGCACTCGTCGGGAGTAACCACCACCGTCTGCGGGGCGCTGAAGGAGGCAGTGAAGGGGCAGGAGCAGGGGCTCGGTCTGTACGTCTGCGGGGGCAAGGGCGGCGCCTCGCGCAAGACTCCGGGCGAGATCGAGGGTTTCTCCGAGCGGTTCGGACTCGACGCGGAACGGCTGGTGAAGGCAAGCAGGCTGAGTGCCAAGGTCGATTCGGCCGCGCTGCAGGACGGGTTCCAGATCTACCAGCACGTGTTTATCGGTACAACTCAGGGACGGTGGGCGGTCGTGCAACAAGGCATGAACACCGATACTCGCTGGGCCCGGCGTTACCACTGGCTGTCCGAGCGCCTGCAGGATTTCGTGGTCGAACCGCACGAGGGCATCGCCTGCGACCACAAGGCAGAGCCGCTGAACATGGTCGCGGTAGAGGCGGACGACGCGCGGCAGGCAGTCGTTGCCATCTCCCAGCGCCCGCCAGACGTGACCGTCAAGGAGCTGGCACGCGTGCGCGCGCTGGCAATGCCCGAGCGCCATCCGGTGGGAGTGGCCGATGTGAGTCCCGCGTACCTGCAGAAGGCGCTGGTCGGCACCTACGAGAGACCGCCCGTGGACTTCGCGGCGCTGCTGATGCAGCCCGGGGTGGGGCCGAAGACGATACGCGCGCTCGCCCTGATTGCCGAAGTGACACACGGCGCGCCCTTGAGCTTCCGGGACCCGGTCACCTATTCGTTCGCGGTGGGCGGCAAGGACGGCTGGCCATACCCGGTTGACCGCAACGCCTATGACCGTTCGGTCGCGTTCCTCGATAAGGGGATCCGCGAGGCGAAGCTGGGGAACAAGGAGAAGTTGGACGCGCTGCGGAGATTGGATTCGTGGTCACGGGCGGTCGGTTCCTCCCAAGTTACCCTGAGTGAGTTAAACGAGTCGAAGGCCCTCTCGCGTAGCCCGAGTGGTTCCTCGGCTCCGGCAAAGAACGCCATCGTTCGTAGTGACGCCAGAGCCTAGGGAATCGCCATGACCCGACACACGCGCAGGTTCCCGCAGGAATTCATCGAGCGGTACTCTCAGTTCATACCTGACTTCGACGCGTTCTTGGATGCCATGCAGCGGCCACTCAAGCGGACGTTTCGGGTGAATACGATAAAGACAACCCGGGAGAAGGCGCTGGAGTTGATGGCCGACCTGCGTCCCGAGCCGCTGCCGTGGTTCGACCTGGGCTTCAGCCTGGCCGATGGCGAGGGACTGGGCAAGCGGATCGAGCACTTTATCGGGCTGATCTACGTGCAGGAGGCGGCTTCGATGGCGCCGCCGCTGGTGCTGCGGCCACAGCCCGGCGAGAGGGTAATGGACATCGCGGCCGCGCCCGGTTCGAAGACGACCGAGATGTCGGCGATGATGCAGAACAGCGGCCTCATCATCTCCAACGACCCGTCGCCGACCCGGGTGCGCGGACTCATAGGGAACGTCGACCGCGCCGGTTGCCTGAATGTCGTCGTGTGCCGGATGGACGGCGCGTCGCTGGGCAGGTGCGTTGCCGGCAGGTGTGACCGGGTGCTGGTGGACGCGCCCTGTTCCTCTGAGGGTACCATCCGGAAGTCGGCGCAGGCTCTGGATCGCTGGTCGGTTGCCGCGATCGAGCGCTTTCCCGCAATTCAGCGGCGGCTGATCGTCGCCGGGTATCATGCATTGAAGCCGGGTGGAGTGATGGTCTACTCGACCTGCACCGTTGCGCCTGAGGAGAACGAGTCGGTGGTCACGTATCTGCTGGAGCGGCAGCCTGAGGCGGAGGTCAGTGCGGTCGAGTTGTCCGGACTGGCAATGCGGCCCGGCCTGCGTGAATGGGGAAAGGAAGCATATCCCGATGTCGTGAGCCGGTGCCGGAGAATCCTGCCTCAAGACAATGACACTGAGCCGTTCTTCCTGGCGCTGATACGGAGGCCAGAGTGACCCGGCGCGTGCGTGAGTTGTGTAAGCAATTCGGCATCCCTCACGGAGTATTCGAGTCCTATGCGGTGCTCGAAGACCAAGAGACCGTTTTCGTTGGCACAACCGAGGTGATGGAGTTCGATGCCGTACGGCCGATGCGCCGCGGTATCAGGCTCGCCCGGATCTACCCGTATTCGCTGAAGCCCACCACATTTGGGATGCAGGTGCTCGGCGCACAAGCATCACGCAACGCGGTCGGGCTGAGCGACGAACAGGCGAAGCTCTTGATCAACGGCGGGTGTCTCGAGATCGAGGCCGACGTCGAGGATGGATTCGTTCTGCTGAGGTGGAAGGAACTCGTGGTTGGAGTCGGCTTCTACAAGCGGCCGGTGCTCAAGTCCCAGATCCCGCGTTTCCGCCCGGTCGAGTAGGCATCACCTCGTCCAGCCATTCTCTCTGACGCAGCGCGTCGTAAAGCACTATGCCTGCAGCCGTTGCCACGTTTATTGAGTTTTTGTACCCGAAGACTGGTATCTCGATAACTGCATCGCATAGCTTCAGAGTATCCTCTGATACGCCCAGCGCCTCGTTGCCCAGTACTAGTGCGACCGGGAAGCGGTGCTTGAACCGATGATAGCGGCTAGCACCCCTGACGGTTTCCACTGCCACGATTCTCACTCCGCCCGATTTCAGGTCAGCCAGTGCTGAGGCCGCATCGTCGAACCTGCGCCACGGGACTGAGTCGGTGGTGCCCAGAGATGTCTGTTCCAGCTTGTGATGGGGAGGAAACGCTGTGTAGCCGCACGCTATCACTTCAGCGGCCCGCACCGCGTCCGCCAGGCGGAAGATGGAGCCGACGTTGAAAGCGCTGCGCAGGTTGTCGAGCACGATGTGGATGGGGCGGCGCGGCAGGCAGGCGAATTCCTCGGGTGCAAGTTCAGAGTCCCGCGTCCTGACGTCGAAGGATGTCTCGATGCCGTCAGGCGCTGGTTTCCCTTTGAGCGAACGGCCGACGCGGCGAGGCGGGCCCTGTGTCCGCGGCCGCCTCATTCGAGGCCGAACGACCGGCGGATGGATTTCTGCTGGGCTGGGGAGAGACCGGCACCGGGGCCGAGGTGCAGGCCTATCTGGGCCGCCTTCTCTGTCAGCTCGATGAGGTCGAGGGCTCTCGTGGCTGTCTGTCCGACAGCGACCATGCCGTGGCCGGGCCAGATGACAGCCGACGACTGCTCGATCGCCTCCGCGGTCGCGCGGCCGAGAGAAGATGAGCCCGGTGGCAGGAACGGGATTACGGCAAGACGATCCTGCAGCAGTATCGGCGCCTCGGTATGGGCACCCAGCAGGAGGCGAAGCAGCCTCGTCGGGTCCGGTTCAAGCAGGGAAAGAGCGATAAGTGATGTCGGGTGCGTATGGACGACCGCGCGGTCGTCCGGGCGGAGTCTTGCCAGCAGGTCGTGCGCTGCGACATGGGTCGGCAGTTCACTGGAGGGTTTGGCATTGCGCGGCAGCACCGAGTACGAGCGGTCTCCGGCCTCGAACTTGAGCAGACACAACCCGTCTGTTGGACACCGGGCGAGGTCACGCATCCGGACGTTTGCCCGTTTGACCAGCAGTGAACTGAGCACCGGTCCCTCCCCAAGCCGGAGCGAGATGTTGCCCGCGTTTGCTTCGGCCCAGCCGCGACCAGCCAGCTCGCCGGCGACCAGGCCAATCTCGTCAGCATATGGTGCGACAATCCTGTTCAGTTGTCCGGTGCCGGTTCTGGAGTTCATTTCAAGGATGATATTGCCTCCGACATGGCCTGCTGTCAAGCCGGCCGAGTTGGCAGGCGTACGGCGTTGACTTCGGGACTGCGTCTGCTAGAACTGTCGTCCGTGAGGCGCAGATGTCGCTGAGAGCGTTTGCCGCTGTGTCCATGTTCTGGATTGTCCTCGTCGGCTGCGGAGGCCGGGCTCCAACGCCCGCGTCCGCGGCTGACACCCTAGGGCAATCCGCATCGGCGGTCGTCACGCCGTCCTCTTTGAGCGGCGAGACCGCGAGCAGCCCGACTCCGGTCGACAGCGTTGCCAAGCCGTCGCTCGTCGAATCTATTCCCGCAATTGTGGCCAGGGCGTTCCCGAAGGCGGCGGCAATCCGGCACGCTGCCGATCCGTTTCCACATCTTGTCGTTTTGGGGTCCGGTCAGCGCGTGCTGGGATACGAGGTATTCTCAGACAGCACTGGAACGACGGCCCGAGGATACTCCGGCCCGGTTCCGCTCCAGGTCTTCTTCGACCGGCGGGGCAAGCCGGTACGGATCTACATCCTCGACAACAGCGAGACCCCGGCATATCTCGATATCATCTACCGGGCGGGCCTGCTGGAGGCGCTGCTACAGATGGACCCGGTGAAACCGGACAGCGTCGATGCCGTCACTCTGGCCACCAGTACCTCGCGCGCCATAATCGATGGGGTAGCCAAGCTGGCGGCCAGGGTGGCGACCGAGGTGGCTTCCACCGCCGGCGAGACGCGTTGACATCTGGCCGGCCGGGCTATACGATGGATTGCCGATGCAAACCACAGGACTCAGGCAAACCCTCCTTCTGATGAAGCCTGACGCAGTCAGGCAGCACTACATTGGCAAGATACTGGGCCGCCTTGAAACAGCCGGTTTCGAAATAACCGGTCTCGTGTTGCGGCAGTTGAGCCTTGCGCAGGCCGGGGAGTTCTATGCAGTACATCGGGGCAAGGAGTTCTTCCCGGGTCTCGTCGAGTTCATTACCTCCGGGCCTTTGGTTGCGGTGCGGCTGGAGGGAGAGGACGTATGCCAACGGGTCCGCCAGTTCATCGGCCAGACCGACCCTGGCAAGGCGGCTCCCGGGACCATCCGGGCCGACTTCGGCACGTCGGTTCGCTCCAACGCAGTCCACGCGTCCAATCCCGAAGAGGACGTTCGGAGGGAGCTGGAGTTCTTCTTCCCTGCAACGCACGATAGCGGTACGTAGACTGAGGAGAACCCTCCACTGCAGTGTAATCCGGCTGCGTCTGCATCTGGCCCTCATAACATACTTGCCCGGCCGATGTCGCCCGGCGAAGCACAGAGAACGGCTACCTCTGCCGGCCGTGGCAGCGCCCCGCTAATGTAGAGCGCGGGGCCGGCCGGCCCCCGCGCGCAATTCCGGTTCTCAGCTAGCCGACTAGTTCCACCTGCCAGTTGTCGCCAACCCACAAGATGGCGACCTGCACTCCCAAACCCCAGGAGAGTACCGTTGCTGCGGCCGACCGGAGTTGGTGTGTCTGCGTTTCCCTGTCGACCGGGTTGCCGGCACAATCAGCGTGTGCGACGATGACGACCCGATGCGACCCATGCTTCTTGACCGAGATACCGAGTCGGTGCCTGATCGACTGCAGTTGGGGAGTGTCTCCTGCTGCGGCCAGGACGCGGACTGGGCCGGGCTCGGTAATGGTATCTACATAGTCGACTCCGTACTCCTGTTTCACCCAATCGATCACGGGCAGTTGGGTGCGTCCGTCCATGCAGTTTATTGCTGCGGCGAACTTGCCTTGACTCATCTGACTATGCAGGCAGGCGGGGCGCCAGGCTGAGATAGTGCGCGGGATCCAATCCGGGTCGCCCTCTGGGTCGGCGCTCACCGGTCCTGGGGTCTGAATCGTATTCGGCGTGGTCACCCCGGGCAATCGCCTCCAGGCAGTCACACAATACGTCCACGTCAGCTCTGTTGTTGTACAGCCCGAACGATGCGCGCACTACGCCCGGCATGTCGGCCAAAACCCCGCAGGAGGCGTTGGCGTACAGCTTCTCAGCATCAGCGTCACTGATGCCAAGTAGTGCGAAGATGTAGGGGTGGGCACAGAACTGCCCGCAGCGAGCGCCTACCCCGGCCTCGTAGGCGAGCACGGCCGCCACGAGCTGGGACGGTTTTCCATCCAGGCTGAAGCAGATAGTACCGAGACGGTCCTCTAGGTTCTCCGTATCGGTTTTGCCGTGAATTCTGACGCCCGGTATCCGAAGGAGGCGGGTGAGAGCGTACCGCGTAAGCTCAGCCTCGTGCTGGATGATGGCTTCCCAGCCTACCGCCTGCAGTATGCCTATGGCGGCTGCCATGGCTACCGCACCTGCAACTGTCGGCGTACCCGCTTCTTCTCGACTGGGCAGGCTGCGCCACACAACCGAATGCGGCGTTACGATGTCGGCGACGCCGCCGCCCACGAGGGCCGGCTCAGACGCGCAGAGCATTGACTTGTCCCCAGCCAGGATGCCCGCCCCATATGGTGCATAGGCCTTGTGGCCGCTGAACGCGATGAAATCAAGGCGCTCCGGGTCGCCCGGCTTCCTCATATCTATGGGCCGGTGCGGGGCGACCTGCGCCGCATCCACGCAGATCCTCGCGCCAGCCCCGTGCGCGAGACGGGCGAGATGGTGAACGGGGTTGACCCATCCTGTCACATTGGAAGCTCCCGTGACGGCTACCAGGGCGATCTTGCCGGCGTGCTCTTTGAGCTTGGCCGCGTAATCGTCCACATCGAGTGAACCGTCAGGGTTGCAGCGGGCCTGCACGAGCTTTGCATGCCGCCGCCAGGGCAGGTAGTTGGAGCTGTGTTCCATCCGGGTCGTCAGCACGATGTCGTCGGACTTGAGCGGCAGCAGAGCAGCCAGCCGATTGAGCGAGTCGGTCGTGTTGCGGGTGATGATGACGGTGTCGGCGTCGGGGTCGGCGTTGATGTGCCTGGCAATGGTCTTCCTGGATTCCTCATACGCCCAGGAGGAAATCTGGCTCTTGAAACCGGTACCCCTTGCGACGTTGGAGTAGTAGCGCATGAACTCATCTACCTTCTCAGCTACCGGTCGCAGCGTCGGCGTGCTGGAGGCGTTGTCCAGGCTTACGTAGGGGCGCGTGACGCCGGAGAGGAGCGGGACCTGGATGTCGATGCCAACGACTTCGGAACGCAGTCTCTCGATAAGGGACATGGATTGGCTGGGCTAGCCGGGCAGACGGGGGTCGATGGTGAACCTGCGATCGACGTTGAAGACATCAGCCCCAATCGGGAGGTAGTTGCCGGTCTCCTTGTGCATCGCGTACTTGCCGATGTAGTCCCCGGCCGCTATCCGCTTCAGGCAGTCGCAAAGAGCGTCTATGTCCGACTCATCGTTGTAGATGCCGACCGACGCCCGGACCGCGCCCGGGATGTTACTCCGGTCGTGGGCGCGGATCTCCTTCCGGACCTGCTCAGCCTGGTCCGGCGGGACCTTAAGCAGACAGAGCATGTACGGGTGCGCGCAGAAACAGCCGCACCGAACTGCGATTCCACCTTCGTAGGAGAGAATCGCTCCCACCAGGCTGTGCTGCATTCCCTGGAGGTTGAATGAGAACGCACCGAGACGGCCGCGGACATCAGACGGGTCAGACTGACCGTAGATGATTGTGCCCGGCGTCGAGCGCAGCTTCTCCAGCATGTAGCGCGAGAGCCGCTCTTCATGCTCGATGATGGCGTCCCAGCCGACCGCCTCGAGCAGCCGGATGGCAGCGGCCAGGGCAACGGCGCCGACGATGTCGGGGGTGCCGGCCTCCTCGCGCTCAGGCAGCTCTCGCCACCACGCGTCGTCAAGCGCCACCATGTCGACCATGCCGCCGCCCACCAGGTCCGGTTCGGAATTCTCCAGGACGTCGCGGTCGGCAACGAGCGCGCCGGTGCCGTAGGGCGCATACATCTTGTGCCCGCTGATGGAAAGGAAGTTGATATGCTCGGGATGGTCGAAAGGTCTCATGTCGATTGGCCGATGAGCAGCCAACTGAGCTGCATCGAGCGCGAACCTGGCTCCGGTTTCGTGGGCCAGGCGAGCGAGCAGCCCGGTCGGGTTGAGCCAGCCGGAGACGTTGGACGCGCCGGTGACGGCGACGAGGTCGATGTGGCCACGGTGCTCGGCCAGCTTGCGGCGGTAGTCGTCGAGGTCGAGCGAACCGTCATCCCTGAGTCCGATGTGAATGACGCGCGAGCGCCGGCGCCAGGGCAGATCGTTGGAGTGGTGCTCCATCATGGTGGTCAGCACGACGTTGCCCGGCCGGAAAGGAAAGATGCGCGCAAGCTTGTTGGTGGATTCAGTCGTGTTGCGGGTGAAGATGACCGTCTGGCGGCAGGGGTCGGCTTTGACGAACCGGGCGACGATCTCGCGGGCCTCGTCGTAGGCCCGGGAGGAAACCACGCTCTTGTAGCCCTGGCCGCGATGGACGTTGGCGTAGTACTCGAGGAACTCGTCCACTTTGGCCATGACCGGCCGCAGGACGGGTGTCGAGGCGGCATTGTCCAGGTTGACGTAGCGGCGCATTTCGCCGGACAGGGTAAGTACCCTCGTGTCGATGCCGACGAGCTCTGCGCGCAGCCTCCGCAGGAGTTCACCACCGCCGGCCATGCCTAGACCTCGCTCCTAAACTCGCAGAAGGCATTCTCGCAGTTCTTCTTGCAGGTTCGCACGACATCCTCTCGTTTGCTGGTGTAGAGATCGGTAGAGAAGTAGCGTTCAGACCGGTCGGGCAGCACGGTCACGACGTGAGCGTCGGGTCCGAGTTTCTTCAGCACGGCAATGGACGAAAGCACGTTGGCTCCCGACGAAACGCCGACCATCAACCCGTACTTGTGGGAGATGGCCTGGGCCATCGCGACCGCTTTGGCACCGGGCACGGCCTCGGTCCAGTCAAGCATGCCGACGTCGACGATCTCGGGTATGAATCCGTCACCAATACCGGCGATCTGGTGGGCCGCCATGTTGCAGCCACCGCTCAGGATCGCGGCTTCGGTCGGTTCGACCGCGACCAGTTTCACCTGCGGGTTGATCTCACGCAGCCGTCTGCCCACTCCCATCAGGGTACCGCCGGTGCCGATGCCGGCGACGAACCCATCGATACGCACGCCGGCCAGCTGCCGCAGGATTTCGAGCGCGGTAGTGTTGTAGTGGCAGGCGGTGTTGTCCTCGTTCTGGAACTGGCGGGTCAGGAAGACCTTGGGGTCGCGAGCCGCCATTGCCTCGGCCCGGGCCCGGGCACCGGCAAAACTGTCAGCCGATGGAGTGAGGCAGAGCTCGGCACCCAGCGCGGTCATGATCTTGCGACGTTCCGCACTCATGTGCTCCGGCATGACGATGATGAGCTTGTAGCCCTTCACTGCGCAGACCATTGCCAGTCCGATTCCCGTGTTCCCGCTGGTCGCTTCGACAACCACCGAGTCGCACTTGAGCTCGCCGCGTTCCTCGGCCCGCTCGATGATGTAGCGGCTGATGCGATCCTTGACGCTACCGGTGGGGTTCATGAACTCGAGCTTGGCGAAGAACCGCCAAGGGCGGCCTTCGTGCTCCACCGAGAGCTCCATCATCGGCGTATTGCCGATGAAGTCGAGGACCGATTGCGCTATGCAGCCGGCGTCAACCTGCGGAATGTGTGTTGGCACCCTCTCTCAGGATAGCGGCCGGAGTCGTGGGGGTCAAGGCATGCTAGTTCCAGGTCACACCCAGCCGGGGACCTGAACGCTACCATGAACCGAATGCCAGCCGCGGGCGTCCGGCGGCGCGGTCAGGGACGACTAACAGGTCTGCGAGTCACAGACCGGAACTGCGGGGGGAAGCTGGTCGACGCCCAGAGTTGCTAGCCTTGAAAGGGACGCTTGAAGAACATAACCGCCCGGGTGATGATGCCGGTCTGTTCACTGCCACTGATCACGGAGACGAGCTCCCAGCCCTCGGCGCCGAACGTACAGATGTAGTCCTGGACGCCTTCCATCGTGTCCCGCGGCTTCTTCTCGCCGGGCACGGTCACGCCCCAGCGGGCGAGATTCAGAATCGGGCTCAGGTTCACGTCAATCCGTACGAATTTATACTCCCATTTGGTCATCAGTGAGCTCCTTTTGCTTGGGAGATGCTAGCCGCAATCTGTCGCATGTCAATCTAGGGTGCAGTCGCCGGAGGATTCAGGATGGACAGGTGGCCGAATGTCGTCAGCTGACCTGTGGCCGGGCCGAACCCCGAGCATCTGGAAGCGGTCAGGGAGGGATTGCTCAGCTTCTTCCATGAGGCAGAGATGGCCGGCGGGCTGGATGCTGAGCCGCAGCTTGAGCCGGGCGAGGCCCGGCCCGGGCACCGGTTCCAGTCGAAGCCGGACACGCGCTCACGGCGGGAAGCCTGAGACAGGCGCGGCCGGAGCTCGCGCGCAGGTTGGCCGAGATCGTGATCCCCTGCTGGAAAGAACTGCGCCGCACACTCGGTTCGCATCCGACCGGACGCGTCCGTACAACGAAGTAGTGAGGCTCGGTTTCGGGACGGGCGGGATTCTGCTGTGGGCTGTGCCCGTTCCTTGCGGCAGCAACGCATAGGGGAGAGGGGGTGACAGAAACACTCCGCAGCCAGAGGCCGGGAGGCCGAGTGCAAGAGCCGCTGACCAGCGAACACCGACAGCGGGCCACCGCAGCTTCTACGGCTCTCCCCGGATTTCACTCCCTTGAAACGCATGACCCGGCCACTCCCGGCAGAACGAGGCTCGCCGGTGGCCGCCTCCGGCAGCTTGACTTAGGTTATCGCACCGTTATAATCGGGCGTTGACGGACACGGTCACAGAGGAGAATCGGTCCGAGGCTGAGGAGCGGCCCAGTTCCGACGCGGTGCTGCTGGCCGCGCTCGGGTACATACCGCTTTTGTTCTTTCTGCCTCTGTTCGTGGGTTCTCGCGAGCCGTTTGCGAGGTTCCACGGCCGCCAGAGCCTGGTGCTCTTTGCGGTGGTCGTAGTCTTCAACCTCATGGTAGCGGCCACGGACCTGGTTCTCGGCCGGATGCTGGGTGGCATGTTCTTGATCGGTTTCTTCTTCAAGGCCGCGGCCTGGCTGATCCACTACCCGGCCGGGTTGACGGTGGCCATTGCCTACCTGGCGGTGGCTGTCGTCGGAATCGCTCAGGCCGCAACAGGTCAGTACTGGCGCATACCCGTAGTCGGCGTCTACGCCGAACGGCTGAGGTTGTAGATGGTTCGACTAACAATAACCTGAGGAGGTAACGATGGACGAACAGAAGATAGAGACCCGGCCGCCGGCTGGTGGCGACGACATTGAAAAGGGCAAAGGAACGGCCTGGCTTTCGTACCTGCACATCTTCTGGCTGATTCCGTTGCTGACCCTGAAGGACAACGCCTTTGCGAAGTTCCACGTGAAGCAGGGCATAGCTCTGGACATCATAACGACGGGGCTGTGGGTCGTGTTCTTCGCAACACTCCTTACGGTCGTAATCCCTGTGATATCCGGGATCGCACTTGTTGTCACACTCGTACTCAGGGTAATCGGCTTGGTACAGGCACTCATTGGAAAGGAGTGGGTTTGCCCGCTCGGTATCGGTGCGCTAGCAGGGATGTTCAAGTTCTAGTAGGCTGACGTGACTTCGGTGACCGCCGAACAACCGGGTCACCGTCTGGGTGAGAGAAGGTAGCAGCTCAAGCTCTGAATGTAAGGAGGAAGAGAAGAATGGATGAGAACAATGTAATGGCGCCACGGCCCGCGATGACTCCGCAGGAGAGCGCACCCGGCGCCGCAGCGTCGATGGTCTGTGGAATCGTTGGTGTATTCGTCGTAGGCCTGATTCTCGGTATCATCGCCATAGCCCTTGCGGCCAAGGCAAGGAGGTACATAGCCGCCGACCCTCAGCGCTACGGTGGGAAAGGGATGGCTACAACGGGACTTGTTCTGGGCATAATTGACGTGTGCGTCTGGGGTTTACTGATAGTCCCTTGGATCATCATAGCCATAGTAGGCGCGGCTGCGAGTGGAATGCACTGACCTCGGAACGCGGCTGCAGCAGACAAGAACAGATCACACCTACGTCTACGCCCGGATCATGATGGTCATGGGCATTGCGAACTCGCTCAACGGCAAGTACTGGACCATACCCATCGTCGGAAAGTGGGCGGCCGACTGGTTCAAGTTCTAGACAGGCAGAACGTAGGCCCGAAGAAACGCCGCCCGCGGGCGGCGTTTACTTTACCTGGGCTCGTCCACATTCTATTCACTCTCTCTTCCGATAATAGAGATTATGTAAACTGGCTGTGGAAAACCCTTGAACCGACGTACCAGACTGTGCACGGCTATTGTGGGGTTGCGGACTTGTAGATCGCCGCGAGTGTCTCCCCCGCGCGCGGCCAGAGGTAGTTCTCGCGGATGCGGTCGCGCAGTGCGGAGTCTTTCTTGCGCGTCAGCGTCTGCTTAATCGCGTTGAGGATGGACTCCTCGGAAGCCGGCTCAAGATATGTCGCGTGCTCGCTGAAGTACTCCTGCGTGCCGCCATGGCGGGTGATGCATACTTTGGCCCCGGCAAGCCCGGCTTCCAGCCCGGCTAGGCCCGGGGTTTCGTAGAGCGACGGTAGGACGAACGTGTCGCAGGCCGCGTAGGCCGACGCCAGCAGCGGTGAATCCGGGTCCAGCCCTGGGATCACCTTCATGGTCGGGGTGTCGGCAACGAGCTTCAT
>Ga0233423_10000720_pt1 | contig 16882 bp, 11 predicted proteins | sample Watercolumn_Mata_FD_180713 | JGI IMG/M metagenome (GOLD analysis project Ga0233423, IMG submission 180713) | Freshwater microbial communities from Lake Matano, South Sulawesi, Indonesia - Watercolumn_Matano_2014_112_MG | ecosystem: Environmental > Aquatic > Freshwater > Lake | place: Indonesia...
CAAACCGACGATGTTACAGGCAAAAGTCTTCGAACTCATCAAAGCGTTCCCAGTACGCGGAAGCTGATTTCCCTTGTAGCTTATTATGCTACATACGGTTAGCTTTGCTTCTGTTCTGGAACTTCAGTTTAATAATCTGGTTCCCCATTTCGGCGATGACTGGTGGTCTGAGGTGTTCCGGTTCTTCATTGCCCGGCTCGACGATGAGCATCTCTTCGAGCAGTTCATGCTTAAGCTGTTCGACTCCCCGGTGACCGGGAGCCTCAGCCCGAAACAGCAGGAGCTGCTCCTGACGCTGGTACGGGAGGCACCGCAGAAACAGTATGGCGAGCTGATCAAGAAACTCTTCGAACCGGCAACCAGCGCCAACCGGCAGCGTTATCTGGTGGAATGCCTCAGAACCATCGGCAAGGATGATGCCATTGAAGCGGTACGCCAGTTTGAGGCGAGAGGGGCGAGTGACCTTTTCGTCAACACGCAGGAACTCGACGCCCACTACATTCCGATCAGGGGCGGAACGTTTATCTACTCTGTTACGGGGAACAAGGTGACGCTGCCGGACTTCCGGATAGCCCGCTATCCGGTCACCAACCGCCAGTACCGCCGCTTTATCGAGTACCTGGAGAGCGGCAGGCTCGATGACCGGGAGGTGATGTTGCTGGCGGACTTCAGGAAAGTGTTAACTGCTTTTGAAGGAAAGATGGGCTGGAATGGCTGGTTGAAAAGGCTCAGGGCGATACCGATCTTGCCGAAGTTTTTCGATCACGAGAGGATGACGACAAACGCTTCAATGGTGATGAGCAGCCGGTTGTTTCTGTTAACTGGTATGCCGCCCGCTCCTATTGCCTGTGGCTGTCGCTGATGGAGAGCGACGGCAGGCGTTTCGATCTCTATCGTTTGCCGGATGAAACCGAATGGGAGTATGCCGCCGCCGGAAAAGAGGGGCGCACCTGGCCGTGGGGATCGGTTGAACCAACTCCGAAACTCGCCAATTACAACAGCAATGAGGGAGCGACCACACAGGTGGGCAGCTACCCTGATGGCGCGACGCCGGAGGGTCTCTACGACATGGCGGGCAACGTCTGGGAGTGGCAGGAGAACCGTTATGGTTATAAAGAATACCCTGATGCCCGTGCGTTGCGCGGGGGCTCCTGGGGCAGCGATACTGGGGATCTGCGCTGCTCCTCCCGGGACCTCAACGACCCGGACGTCTGGGACAGCTACGTCATCGGTTTTCGTGTTCTTCACCCCAGTCCCCTCCTGAAACCCTGAAAATCTGATTTCTGATACTCTGAAAGAAGAGAGTTGACAGTTGATAGTTGATAATGGATAGTGGAGAATGGAGAATTGGGAGAGACGATTTCGATGGCGATTTCGATCTGGATTTCGATGGGGAGAGGAGGGCGGGGCTTGTGTTTTTCGGGTCAAGGCGGGAAATGAAATACCAGGGAGCGAGGAATGGTTGCGAAAGAGGAGATGCTGATAGTGAAAAAGTCGTATGACTTTTCAAAGTGGCTGCTGAACCATACGGGGAAATTTCCCAGAAGTTCGCGGTTTACGGTGGCGGCACGTCTTGAAAATACCATGCTCGAATTTACCGAACTTGTGGCGGTAGCTAACAGGCGAACGGCCAAACGTTCGCTCCTGTTTGAAGCCGATGAAATGCTGACGCGTTTGCGTCTGCTGGTTCGCTTGAGCTACGATATGAAATTCATCAACCAGCATGCTTATGAACATGCAAGCCTTCAGATCGCTGAATTGGGCAAAATGCTTGGGGGATGGATTAAATCGGTTGAATAAATGGTATTTTCAGGAAGGAAGAGAGTCTGGCATAGTGGCGCCCGTGCGTTGCGCGGGGGCTCCTGGAACAACAATACTGAAAATCTGCGCTGCTCCTCCCGGAACAACAACAACCCGGACAACAGGAACAACAACATCGGTTTTCGTGTTCTTCGCCCCAATCATGCCCCGTCTGAACAGCGGGAAGGCCCGGAATGATGCCGTTATTTCACGAAATGACGGACGGTATCGAGGGCATGACATCCGGCTCTCTTTCCCGAGGCATGACCTTTGTTTATGGGGTCAGGCACAAACAGTACCCGCGAACAGGCTGCTTGAGTAAGCGAGTGAAAGAGTGGTCTGTTCTTTAACTGGTACGATGAAAACGGCAAAAAATCTTTTCGACAGCATCGTCGCCTTCGACAATGTATTCGATGCGGCAAAAAAGGCTGCAAAGGGAAAGCGCGAGCAGATGCCGGTACTGCTTTTTTATGATCGTCTCGAAGACAACCTCTGGCAGATTATCGATGATCTGCGGAATAAAACCTGGCAGCCAGGGCCATACACAACCTTCAGCATCTACAGCCCCAAACCACGAATGATCAGTGCAGCCCCTTTTCGTGACCGGGTGGTGCATCATGCGCTGATTTCGGTTGTCGGACCACTGCTTGAACGATCATTTATTGACGATACTTACGCCAACCGGACCGGGAAAGGAACGCACAGGGCAATCAGGCGCTATCAGGAGTATCTCGGAAAATACCGTTATGCGATGAAGTGCGACATCAGGAAATTCTTTCCTTCAATCGATCACCTCGTGCTTGAATCGTTACTGCGGAGAAAAATATCCTGTCCCGAAACGCTCTGGCTGATCGACACCATTATCGATAACAGTAATGTTCAGGAAGAGCATGTTCACTATTTTCCCGGAGACGATCTGTTTACTCCGCACGAGCGGAGGCGGGGGCTTCCGATAGGAAACCTGACGAGCCAGTTCTTTGCCAACTACTACCTGAACTTTCTGGATCATTATGTCAGGGAGGTGCTCCGGTGCAAGGGGTACCTGCGCTATGTTGACGATTTTGTGCTCTTCTCCAATGAAAAGTCGCAGTTATGGCAATGGCGGGATTCGATAGAGGAGTATCTGCAACGCTTCAGGCTGGTGCTCAATCCCGTGAGAACGGCGGTGTATCCCGCCACCGAGGGCACATGTTTTCTCGGCCAGCGAGTGTTCCGCACGTACCGGTTACTTCCGTCAGCCAACGTCCGGAAAGCGAAGCGGAGAATACAGGCGATCAGGAATATGGATTTCAAAACCAGAAAACAGCGCCTTGCCGGATGGACAGGCCATGCCCGTCAGGCCGACACCCGGAGGCTGCTCTGTTCGCTGGGGCTGGGGGAGTCGGGAACACCCCTCTCCATTCGCGGAAACCACTCCGTTTCAATACATTGAACAGACAGGAAAGCTTCATGAACCCCTGAATTTTTTTCCCATGCCGGTTACCTGGTTACATCTTTCGGATATGCACCTCAGCCCATCGAATCCTTATGAAAGGCATGTGATACTCAAGGCTCTTGTAGAAAGCGTAGAGCATTTCAGATTGTCGCGTGAGTGGGTGCCCGATCTTGTCTTTGCTACCGGTGATATCGCTGAAAAAGGGGCAGCGGCGGTTTTCAAAGAGAACGGCCCGACTCCTTCACTTGCTACAACCTTTTTCGATGATTTGCTTAGGGCTGCAAAGCTTGGAAGAGAGCGCCTATTTGTTGTTCCGGGTAATCATGATGTTGAAAGGGGCAATGGTACAGGACTGGAACGCACCTTGAGCACAGCAGAAAAAGTCGATCAGTATTTTGCTCCGGGTGCAAAGCAGCGCCACAATACCGATAAATTCGAAGCATTCCGTTCCTGGTACAACAGCTATTTCAACGGAGCGGGAAGGTGTTTTCCGGATAACACAACAGTACAACTCTATCCGGATATTGTCATTGACAGCCACAAGCTTGCCATTCTTGGACTGAACAGCTCGCTTTTCTGCGAAGATTCTGAAACCGATCACGGAAAACTTCTGATCGGTCTTCGTTGCCTCGATTCAGTGTTTGATAACCTCAAAATCTCCAGATCTGAATTGACTATCGCATTGATGCATCATCCTCTTGACTGGCTCAGTCACCTTGAACGAACGAAAGTCAAAGCTGCTCTGAGGAAAAATCAGGTACATCTTTTTCTGCAGGGTTACTATCATGAAACTGAGGTTGAGCCTGGTATGCCGCTGCAACTGGCAGCAGGAGCGGCATACCAGACCGATCACTGGCCGAAAAGCGCACTGTTTTGCCGTTATGTCGATGGGGCAGTTACAGTATATCCCTTGAAGTATCAGGATTCACCAAACAGGGTGTGGACACTGGATACCGGTGTTTATCCAAAAGAAAAAGGGTTTGTAAAAACCTACGTTCTTGTATCGGAGAGTGCTGAACTGACCATTGATTCGAGCAACAAGTACAAGGAAGAGTTGCACCGTTATCAGACAGCGCTGAAAAACGAACTCGGGACGATTCGCATTCTTGGCTTGTCGGGTATCGAGCGGATCGATGTGAATCTCGATGAACAGACCTTTGTGCCGCTTCGTTTTTCGCGTCGCCGCGAGTCGCACTCGCTAACCGGAGAGGGAGTTCCCGGGGAACGCTCTGGCGAGGAGGCGCTCGAACCCGACAAGGTGATGCGTCTTGCCTTCGAACACCGGCGGATGCTGCTGGTGATCGGCGATGCCGGGGCCGGTAAAACAACGCTGCTTCAGTATTATGCGCTCTCCTGTCTCGACGGTTTACGTTTTGACCGGCTTGGCTTCAAAGCGCCGGTCAATGTGTTTTACCTGCCATTGCGAGAGGTTGAACAGGTGCATTCGTTGCCTGAAAATCTTGCCATGTGGGCCAAAAGGCACCACCGGGCTATCAGTGCAACGGCCTTCGAACAGTGGCTGGGTTCAGGAAATACGCTTGTGTTATTTGATGGACTCGACGAGATCGGCATTACTGAAGAGCGGAAACAGATGTGCGGCTGGATCGATGGCGCGTGGAGCGGGTTCGAGCATGTTCGCTTTGTCGTCACCTCTCGTCGTTCCGGTTATCGCAAGGAGGATGGAGTGGAGCTGAAAGCCGATTACGAGCAGGTCGATGTGCTCGATTTCACCGCTGAACAGCAGGAGCGCTTTCTGAAGAACTGGTTCAACGCCGCCCTGTTGCGCGACACGCCGGACGAGGGTGTTTCGTCGGAGGAGTGGCCGGAGATGGCCAGAGCCAGAGCCGAAGCGAAAACCGTGAAGATCATCGCGCACCTGAAGGAGGAGAAGAACCGTGGGTTGAAGCAGATCGCGGCTATTCCGATGATTCTCCAGATCATGGCCATCCTCTGGAAGCGGGACGAATACCTGCCCGACACCCGCGAAAAGCTCTACAGTTCCGTGCTCGATTACCTGCTCGAACTTCGTGACAAGCACAAGAATTTGAAGGCTAGGATGAGCGCCGAGCGATCACGCATGGTGCTTGAACCGGTTGCGCTCTGGATGCAGGAGGAGCTGAAAAAGGACGAGATTGGATGCACGGAGATGCAGGAGAGGATGCAGAAGGAACTCGACGTTATGGATGGCCGAAACTTCACGCCACCCTCAGCCGAAGAGTTCTGCCGTCATCTTGTTGATCGGGCGGCGTTGCTGGTCGAGCTCGGCACCCGCTCGAAAACCTACCTTTTCCGGCACAAAACTTTCCGTGAGTATCTGGCCGGAGTCGATCTGGTGCGTCAGGTTCTGCGTGACCCAAAGCGTTTTGATGCTTTTGTAGCCGATTTCGGCAAAGGGTGGTCAGATGAAATGCTGCGTACCTTCATGGCCAATGCCGATGCCGAAACCTTCGATCTCGTGATGGACAAGCTCTTCGACGAGCGGTTCAATCTCGAATGGAGTCAAAAACAACGATTGTTGCTTTTTTCCCTGATTGACGAAGCGAAGAAACGCAAGATAGATTCGCTGTCTCGTCGGCTGCTTCAGCCAAACACGGTGCTTCGCCAGTTCATGATGCTCGATTGCCTGAACGAAATCGGTATCGTTGAAGCTGTTGAATCCTTGAAGCGGTTTGGTGAAAGCGGGTTTGCCGAGGATAATAAAGTGAAAGAGCGGGCGGAAGAGATTTCGACAGCGTTGATCAATCGCTCAGAAAAAAGAAGGGGATCGGTCAGCTCATCGGCAACGCCCTATCTGGATCATGTCGGCAGATTGCTGCCACTCTTTGAGAATTCTTTCGAGAAGGATGCCCGCTACATCCTGATTCCGGGCAACGGTTCCGATGTTTCCGATATGTACTTCGCCAAGTATCCGGTAACCAACCGGCTGTACCGGCGCTTTATCGACTACCTGCAATCGAAGCATCAGGAATGCGAGGCGCTGTTTGCGGCATCGGAATTCAACAACGTGTTGCAGGAGATCGCAAAAAACAAAACATGGGATACCGGCTTTGCGACATATCTGAAAGAGGGAAAAAACGATCTTGCCGGACTGTTCCGTTCGGGTCATGACGATGACCGGAAATTCGGTGGAGACGACCAGCCGGTGGTCAGCATCACCTGGTATGCGGCGCGCTCCTATTGCCTGTGGCTTTCGCTCGTGGAGAGCAAGGGAACTCAAACTGATCTTTATCGTCTGCCGATGGAGCCTGAGTGGAAGTGGGCGGCAGCCGGAAAGGAGAATAGGGAATATCCGTGGGGTAACGCAGAGCCAACGCCGAGACTCGCCAATTACGATGGCAGCAACATCGGCGCGACCACGCCGGTCGGCAGCTATCCCGAAGGGGCGACGCCGGAGGGTCTCTACGATATGGCGGGCAACGTCTGGGAGTGGCAGGAGAACCGTTATGGTTATAAAGACTACCCTGATGTCCGTGCGTTGCGCGGGGGCTCCTGGGTCAGCGATGCTGGGTATCTGCGCTGCTCCTCCCAGGGCGACTACGTCCCGGGCGTCAGGTTCAGCTACGTCGGTTTTCGTGTTCTTCGCCCCAGTCCCCTCCTGAAACCCTGAAAATCTGATTTCTGGAAATCTGAAATCTGGAAATCTGAAAAAGGAGAATTGTGGACCTGGTGGACGAGATTGGCGGGGAATGAATCCCCGCGCAATTCAACATTCATAATTCATCACTCGGCGGCTTTGCCGCCGCCTGTCTGCCACAGCCCGAAGCTCAGCATGTCGGCGAGTGATTCGAACTGCTTCGTTTTCGTGTCGCCGATGCCGTGGCCGGCTTTGTAGTCGGTGAAGAAGAGTACCGGTTTCCGGGAGGCGGTGGCTTCCTGCAATCTGGCGGCGAATTTGGCTGGTTGCCATGCGGGTACTCTCGGGTCGTTCATGCCTGCGGTGATGAGCGCTGCGGGGTATTTTATGCCGTCGCGGAGGTGCAGGTAGGCGTCCATTTCGACGAGCGCCCTGCACTCGACCGGGTTTTTCACCGTGCCGAATTCGGGCACGTTGACCGGGCCGTTGGGGCTGAATTCACCCCTCACGGCGTTGAGCACGCCCACCTGCGGCATGGCGGCGGCGAAGAGGTCGGGGCGCTCGGTCATGGCGCGTCCCACGAGAATGCCGCCGGCACTGGCCGCGTTGATGGCGATGTGCTCCGGCGAGGTGTAGTTCTCACTGACCAGGTATTCGGCGCAGGCGATGAGGTCTTTCCAGGTGTTCGGTTTGGTGGTTTTCTGTCCGGCCTTGTGCCAGTCGTCACCGAGTTCACCTCCGCCTCGCACGTGTGCCACGGCGAGGATGCCTCCCTTGTGCGTCCAGAGCAGCAGTGAGGGGCTGAAGAAGGGGGTGATCGCGTTGCCGTAGGCGCCGTAACCGTAAATGAGCACGGGGTTTTTGCCGTTTTTCCTCATGTCCCGGTTGAAGATGAGCGAGAGCGGCACCCTGACGCCGTCGTGCGATGGTACCATCACCTCCCGGACTTCAAGGTTGTCGTACTCGGGGAAGTCGGCTTTCGACGAGAGGGTTTCGTCGATGAACTTTCCGGACTCCACATCGTAGCGGAACCGGCGGAAATCATGGCTCCATCCGCCCATGATGGTCCATACTTCAGGCTGGTCGAACCCTTTGGAGGAGAGGGCGAGGGTGCCGGGCTCGAATGGCGTTTTGATCTTTTCGGGTTGGCCGCCGTCGTAACCGAGCCGGTACAGCTCCTCCCGGACGCCGTTGAATGACTCGCTGAAGAAGATTCCCTTGCTCGTCAGCGCGAGGCCCGAAAGGGTCGCCTCCTTCGGTTCGGGGATGACCGTCTCGGCGGTTGCCAGATCGGGCCGGTCGAGCGGAGTTTTCACCACCTTGAAGCGCGGCGCGTTCTTTGGCGTGAAGACGTAGAGGTCGTGTTTGGTCGCGGAGAAGTCGTACACCTCGTCCTCCAGGCGGAAGAGCGTTTTCCAGGGAATGGCTTTTTCGGTGCAGGTTTCGGCAGGAGCGTACCAGGCCATGACCCTCGGATCGACGCTGCCGACGAAGGCGAAGATTTTCCCGCTTTTCCTGTCGTAACTGACCGAAGGGATGCCTTCTGGCGTGATTGGCAGTTCCGGGTTGTGGGTGCGCGAAAAGATTTCGCGATCGGTTGACGGATCGGTGCCGACCACGTGCAGCCAGACGCGGGTGTCTTTCTGCCGATCCTTGTCGAGGGGGTCGCTGGTGTTCAGGCGGTTGTAAAAGAACGATCTGCCGTCCGGAAGCCAAGACGGGGAGGCGAACTGGCCCCGGTCGATGCGCTCAGGATGAATCCGCCCGCTGTCAACATCCATGATGAAGAGGATCGCGTTTTCCGAACCGTTCGGTGAAACGCCGATAACGACCTTCGTGCCGTCGATGTTCGGCGCAACTTCACTGATGACATAGGTGCTGCCACTTTCATCCTTCCATGTCGCCGGGTCGAAGAGCAGGCGCTCCGTTCCCTTGTAGCCTTTGCGGAAGTAAAGCTTGCCGGTTTCGTCCGCGGGCGTCTGCTTGAGGTAGAAGTAGCAGTCGTTGTCCGTGATGGAGAGGTCAAAGACCTTCTCTTTTCGGCGCTGGTCGAACTCTTTCATTTTGCCGATCAGTTCGCTGCGTCCGGGGATGGCGTCGAGCGTCGTGCGGGCGTGGTCGAACTGGCGCCGGTACCACGCAGCCACCTCAGGGTCTTTGAGATTTTCAAGTGGCCGGTACGGGTCGGCGATCTTTTCTCCGCAGAGGGTTTCGACGACCGTGGCGGATGGCGCATGCATGTTCGCCCTGTTTCCGGCCATCGCCGGCACAGACGAAACGAGCAGCAAGGCAACAAGGCACAGGGGGCAGAAAATCGGATAGTTCGCATACGGGATTCCGGGAGGTAAAGAGATTAAGAGACGTGGTTGACTGCGTAAACTTATGGGTACCTCTAAAAACTTATTGCGCAACCTGATTGCTGCGTTGGGTGGTGCTCGAAATCCTCATGTACTCCGTGTACACTCCGGTTTCTGCGCTCCATCCGCCTTGCACTATGGCTGCTCATGACACTTTTTAGAGGTGCCCTTATATGACTAAAGAAATTGGGCTGAAGCCCGATACTTTTTGTTTTATCCGTGTCCCCCGGCTTGAAAGCCGGGGCAACATGAATAAAGGAATTCAGAATGTCCAGAGGGCTGAAGCCCGATACTTTTTGTTTTACCCGTGCCCCCCGGCTTGAAAGCCGGGGCAACATGATTACAAGAGTTCAGAATATCCAGAGGGCTGAAGCCCTCCAGAATGTATGAGTTTTGTGGCAGAATGAATGGATGGCACTGAAACTCTAAAAAAAATTGCCCCGGACTTCAGTCCGGGGTAGATTGGTAAATCAAAATATCTCAGGGCTTTAGCCCAATCTCTCCCATCGGTGACTTTTGAGATTTATTGTCTTCTGGAGCAATACAGCGAGCGTTAACCTGCATTCAGTTTCCTGATCAGGAAGGCCATCGACCGGCCCAGGTCGCGCATGTTTTCAAGCCCTTCGGTATCGTTCATCACCTCGCCGCCGTCGCGTCCGCCGAAACCGAGGTTCCAGTAGGTTGAGCCGACGGTGAACATCTGGCTTATGCCGAAGAGGTGATTGATGCTGTCGTAGGCGTGGATGCCGCCGCCTCTCCTGAGTGAAATCACCGAGGCGCCGACCTTGTGCCGGAAAAGTCCACCGTTGACTCGCGAGACGAATCCTGCACGGTCGATCAGGGCTTTCAGCTCGGGGGTGATGTCGGCGAAATAGGTGGGTGAGGCCAGGATCATGCCGTCGGCACTGAGCATCTTTGCGAAGATGTCGTTGAAGACATCGCCGGTGGTCGAGCATCGGGAGTTTTTGCTTTTGATGCAGGCGTAACAGGAGCGGCATCCCCTGATATCGGTGCCGCCCACCTGGACCAGTTCCGTTTCTATGCCCTCCTGTTCGAGCGTTTCGAACACGGTCGCGAGCATTTTCGAGGTGTTGCCCGACGGGCGCGGACTGCCGTTGATGCCGATAACTTTCATGGGCTGAATTTCTTCCGGGAATTGATGGATACGAAACCTTTCAGGTTCTGACGCCGTATTGCTCCCGCGCCAGCGATACTTTTACGCAATATACGAGAAAGGTTCCGGGAACAAACCCCGGCAACGGTCATGCAGTTATCACGTCAGCGAAAGGACTCTTCATCGAAATCGAAATCGTTATCGAAATCGATTTCGATCAGGTGCGCGGAATCCTGTTCAGGTGAGCGAATTCGCGACGAGCACATTCCTGATCTTCTCCAGCACGGCCTGCATGTCCGTCGGCAGGGGGGCGGTGAATGAGAGCAGCTCGCCGGTGGTCGGCTGGCGGAAGCGGAGGGTTGCGGCATGCAATGCCTGCCGGGGCATCAGGTCGAGCAGGTTACGGGTGAACTGCTCGCTTTTGCTGAAGGGCAGCGTGCGGGGAGTCGCACCACCATAGGTTTCGTCGCCGAGGATCGGGTAACCGAGGTGCTGGAGGTGCACCCTTATCTGGTGCGTGCGTCCGGTGTGCAGCGTTATGTCCATCAGGGCGAAGTATGCGAGGTTTTCAACTACCTGGTAGTCGGTGATGGCGTGCTTGCCTTCGGTTCCTTCGAATGGGTAGTTGGCCATCACCTTGCGGTTCTTGTGCGATCGCCCGATGTTGGTTCTGATCGTTCCCGACGGCGGATCCGGCACGCTCCACACAATCGCCTTATAGACCTTTTCGACCTGCCGCCGCGCGAACTGCGATGCGAGTTTGTGCAGCGCCACCGGATTCTTGGCGATGATGATGAGGCCGGAGGTGTCCTTGTCGAGCCGGTGCACGATGCCGGGACGCATCTCGCTCCTGTCGAGCTCGTCGGCATCCTTGCCGAGATGGTGAAGGATGGCGTTGGCCAGCGTGCCCGTCCAGTTGCCGAAAGCCGGATGCACAACCATGCCGGCCTCTTTGTCGATCACCATCAGATCGTCGTCTTCGTAGAGGATGCTGACCGGAATGTCTTCCGGTGCCAGCTCCGGGGCGGGCGGGCGCAGGAAGGTGATGTGGATCAGGTCACAGGACTTTATGCGGTAGTTGGATTTGACCGGCCTGCCGTTGACCAGCACGCGCGCTTCCTCGATCGCCTCCTGCACCTTGTTGCGCGTGGCGTTTTCGACCTGCTGGGCGAGGTAGCGGTCGATGCGCATGGGGGTCTGTACCTTGCTGACCTGGATGGTCATCTTCTTCGGCTCGGGTTCCTGCGGAAGGTCGGCTGGCAATTCGGTTTTTAACGACTGATTTTGCATTTTGTGACGGCTTTCGGCGGTCTCAGATTTTTCGGTTTCGATCAGGGATCAACCTGTCGAGACAGATTTTTGTCTGATTCAGTATACACAAAGATTCATCCTCTGCAACCGTGATCGTTCATTGCCGCCGATTCAGGGCGAAATGGCCGATCCATAATCCTTTACAGCAATGCAGCAACAGGCGGATACTTCTTCAGCACCATTCGATGTCGCCGTTATCGGTTCCGGTCCCGGAGGGTACGAGGCGGCGATTCATGCCGCACGTCACGGCCTGAAGACCTGTCTTGTCGAGAAGGCGGCACTCGGCGGGGTGTGTGTCAACTGGGGTTGTATTCCGACCAAAGCGCTGCTCAGGAGTGCCGAGGTGTACGATCTCGTGAAAAATCCCTCGACCTTCGGCGTCAGTGTCGGAGAGGCATCGTTCGATCTGTCCCAGGCGGTCAGGCGCAGCCGGAATGTGGCGCTGAAAAGTTCGAGGGGCGTCGAGTTCCTGCTGAAGCGGGCCAAAGTCGAAGTATTACAGGGCGAGGCGGTGCTGACCGGCGGTACGGGTGTGACGGTCATCGCGCAGGATGGCTCGAAGCGCTCGCTCGAAGCCCGGAACATCATCGTCGCGACAGGCTCGAAACAGCGTATGATTCCGGGGCTGGAACCGGACGGAAAGAAGATCATCACCAGCCGAGAGGCACTCATCCTGAAGGAGGTTCCAGCCGCGATGATCGTGGTCGGCGGTGGGGCGATCGGCGTCGAGATGGCCTGGTTCTACGCCAAGGCGGGGGCGAAAGTCACCATCGTCGAGCTGATGCCGCGCATCCTGCCGGCCGAAGAGGCGGAGGTTTCGGAGGCGCTGAAGCGCTCGTTCGAAAAGGCGGGTATCGCGGTGCACTGCGGGGCACGGCTCGACCAGGTCGTGACGGGTGAAGACGGCGTGAGTGCCGGGTTGCTGCTTGAGGGCAAGGAGCCGCAGCAGCTCGAAGCCTCCTGCCTGCTCGTCGCGGTCGGGGTGACGGGCGGGATCGACGGGCTCGGCCTTGAAGCGGCGGGCGTCGAAACGGAGCGAGGCTTCATCCGGACTGACGAGCAGTGCCGCACCTCATCGCCGGGCATCTGGGCTATCGGCGACGTGCGCGGCGGGATGCTGCTCGCGCACAAGGCGTCGGCGGAGGCCGCGATAGCAGTAGAGGCCATCGCCGGCAAGTTGCCCGAGCCGCTTGTCGAAGCCCTCATTCCACGCTGTGTCTACGCCCAGCCGTCGGTGGCCTCGGTCGGCCTCACCGAGGAGGCTGCACTCAAAGCCGGCTATCAGGTTCGCGTCGGTCGCTCGCAGTTCGCCGCATCGGGCAAGGCCAACGCTTTCGGCCAGCTCGAAGGGTTCGTCAAGCTGGTCTTCGATGCGGCGAGCGGCAGGATGCTCGGCGGTCATCTCATCGGCCACGACGCCGTCGAGCTGATCGGCGAACTCGGGCTTGCCTGCCGTTACGGCATTACGGCAGAAAGCCTTGCCGGCACGGTGCACGCCCATCCGACCCTTTCGGAGACCGTCAAAGAGGCCGCTTTCGCCGCGTTGCAGAGCTGATGGTGATTCAGCGCTGTTTTGTTCTTGAGATCGGTCGGATCAGTCCGATCCGACCGATCTTAGACTCCCGAAAAACCAAAAATTGCGGCTCTTCGCGGCTTGGTTTTTTCCCTGTCACATTCGTGAAAAGCGTTTGTTATCTCTATGGTAAAAGCATAAATTTAAAGTTCATTATTGAATTTTTGTGTCTTCTCAATCAAGCACGCCCCTGCCGGGAAAACCGTGATCGGCCAAGCCCGGGTCGGGTACTAACCAACCAATCGACTATGACCCAGACTGCCAAAGCCGCAAAAAAAACCACTTCAGCCAAGGCATCGGCCACCAAGGAAGCCAAGGCAAAGGCGCCCGCAGAAGAAAAGGTTGTGACTGAAGTCAGGAAGCCGGCTGCAAAAAAGAAAAGCGCCCTGGCATTCCCCTTCACTTCCATCGTCGGACAGGAGGAGATGAAGCTCAGTCTGATTCTCAACATCATCGATCCGAGGATTGGCGGCGTTCTGGTCATGGGTCATCGCGGTACGGGCAAGAGCACGACGGTCAGGGCGCTTGCCGAGGTGCTTCCGTTCATTCCGCGCGTTAAGGGTGACATTTACAACCGCACCGTCGAGCAGTACATCGAGATGGAGGCCTCCGGGAAAGGCGCTCCGGCCATCAAACCCGAGGATGTCAAAACCGAACTGATTCCCGTGCCAGTGGTCGATCTTCCGCTCGGCGCTACCGAAGACCGCGTCTGCGGCACCATCGACATCGAAAAGGCGCTCACCAGCGGCGTCAAGGCGTTCGAGCCCGGCCTGCTTGCACAGTCCAACCGCGGTTTTCTCTACATCGATGAGGTCAACCTGCTTGATGACCACCTGGTTGACGTGCTGCTCGACGTGGCCGCCAGTGGCAAGAACGTCGTCGAACGAGAAGGCATCAGCATCCGCCACCCCGCCCGCTTCGTGCTGGTCGGTTCCGGCAACCCGGAGGAGGGCGAGCTTCGTCCGCAGCTTCTCGACCGTTTCGGTCTCCATGCCCGCATCATCACCATCAACGACGTTGCCAAGAGGGTGCAGATCGTCAAGCTCCGCCGCGAGTACGACGAGGATCCGGAAGCCTTCATGAAGAAGGTCACCTGCGACCAGCAGAAGCTCCAGAAAAAGATCGTTGCCGCCCAGCAGCTCCTGCCGCAGGTAACGATGGACGACAAGGTGCTGACCGACATCGCCCGCCTCTGCATGAACCTCGGTATCGACGGCCACCGCGGCGAGCTGACCATCACCCGCACCGCCCACGCCTATGCCGCATGGGAAGGTGACACCCAGGTGACCATGAAGCACGTTCGCGAGATCGCCGGTCTCTGCCTCCGCCACCGTCTGCGCAAGGATCCGCTCGAAACCGTCGATGCGGGCGAAAAGATCGATCGCGAACTCGCAAAAGTACTGGGAGAGGCCGAAGCAGCAGCATGATAGCATTTACCGACATTGTTGGAATGGATCTGGCCAAGCAGGCGCTCATGCTGCTGGCCGTCGATCCCTCCCTTGGCGGTGTCGTGATTCCTTCAACCGTAGGTTCGGGAAAATCGACGCTCGCAAGGGCTTTCGCCGATATTCTGCCTGAAGGCACTCCCTTCGTGGAACTGCCGCTGAACGTGACCGAAGACCGCCTCATCGGTGGCGTCGATCTCGAAGCCACCCTCGCCTCCGGTCAGCGCGTTGTTCAGCACGGCGTGCTTTCGAAGGCACACAAGGGCGTGCTGTATGTCGATTCGCTCAGCCTGCTTGACAGTTCCGCCGTGTCGCACATCATGGACGCCATAAGCCGCCGTGCGGTGATCGTCGAGCGTGAGGGTCTCAGCGAGGTGCATCCGGCTGACTTCATGCTGGTTGGCACCTATGACCCGAGTGACGGCGAGGTGCGCATGGGCCTGCTCGACCGTATCGGTATCATTGTGCCCTTTACACCGGTTAACGACTATCGCGCCCGCAAGCAGATCGTCAATATCGTCATGGGCACGCGCGACGAGGAGGACACTCAGGACGAGCTGCGCATGTTGCGAGGTCTCATCGAGGCCGCAAGGGAGCAGTTGCACAAGGTTTCCATGACCAACGAGCAGATCAAGGGTCTTATTCAGACGGCCATCAGCCTCGGCGTCGAGGGTAATCGTGTGGACATTTTCGCTATCCGTGCCGCCATTGCCAACGCTGCGCTCAACCAGCGAACCGAGGTGGACGACGAGGATCTGAAACTTGCCATGAAGCTGGTTCTGGTGCCTCGGGCAACCCGTATGCCCGAACGGGAACCCAATCCCGAAGAGATGGCCCAGGAAGAGCCTCCACCGCAGGATGAGCAGCCGCAGGATGAGCAGCCGCAGGATGAGGCAGAGGAAGATAACGCACCTCCGGACAGCACCGATGCCGACGCCGAAGAGGAGCAGAAGGACGAGCCCGACATGATCGAGGAGCTGATGATGGATGCTGTCGAGACCGAACTGCCCGACAACATTCTCAACATCTCGCTTGCTTCGAAGAAGAAGGCAAAGAGCGGCAGCCGTGGCGAGGCGCTGAACAACAAGCGGGGCCGCTTCGTGCGCTCGCAGCCCGGTGAGATCAAGAGCGGCAAGGTCGCCCTGATTCCAACCCTTATCTCTGCCGCCCCGTGGCAGGCTTCGAGGAAAGCCGAGCAGAAGAAAAAAGGGATCAAGTCCACCGCAGCCCTCATCATCGCCAAGGATGACGTCAAGATCAAGCGTTTCCGCGACAAGTCCGGCACGCTTTTCATCTTCATGGTTGACGCCTCCGGCTCGATGGCGCTGAACCGCATGCGCCAGGCCAAGGGCGCCGTGTCCAGCCTGTTGCAGAACGCCTACGTGCATCGTGACCAGGTCAGCCTGATCTCGTTCCGCGGCAAACATGCGCAGGTGCTTCTGCCCCCGTCCCAGAGCGTCGATCGCGCCAAGCGTGAGCTTGACGTGCTGCCCACCGGCGGCGGAACCCCCCTTGCCTCGGCTCTGCTCACCGGCTGGGAAACCGCCAAGCAGGCTCGCACCAAGGGTATCACGCAGATCATGTTCGTCATGATCACCGACGGCCGCGGCAACATTCCGCTGGGCGCAGCCTACGATCCAACTATAACCAAGGCTCCCAAAGAGGACCTTGAGAAGGAGATCGAAGCGCTGGCGCTCTCCATCCAGTCGGACGGCATCGCCTCGATCGTGGTCGATACCCAGATGAACTACCTGTCGAGAGGCGAAGCCCCAAAGCTCGCCCAGAAACTCGGCGGCCGCTACTTCTACCTCCCCAACGCCAAAGCCGAGCAGATCGTCGAAGCCGCTTTGAGCTGACCCTTTCCTTATCGTCATGTCCCTCATCCCGCCGCAAAGCGGGACGGGAGGGTGGCGACTGACAGATTTCTTTCCGATATTTTACGTACTTCTCAACAGTCATGAGATACTGACTGCCTTGAATTCGATGGGTGCGAAAGTGAATAAGGTTAAAATGACACTCCTTCTGAAAATCCTGAAGAGGCTGGGCTGAAGCTTCAGAGTTATCATGGGTGTTTTTGCTCCCCCGAATGATGTCGGGGCAACCAGGAGATCATACGGTGTGCTCCAGAAGGTTCAAGACTGACCCCATTTAGCCTGAATAATTCACGAGCAAAAAACCGAATCGATTTTTGAAGTAAAAAACAGTTTGCTAATCGACGCTATCAGGTCAAGCTCGACTTGCAAACCAATATGAGCTGACTACCCATACGTTTT
>Ga0233423_10000721_pt1 | contig 16864 bp, 14 predicted proteins | sample Watercolumn_Mata_FD_180713 | JGI IMG/M metagenome (GOLD analysis project Ga0233423, IMG submission 180713) | Freshwater microbial communities from Lake Matano, South Sulawesi, Indonesia - Watercolumn_Matano_2014_112_MG | ecosystem: Environmental > Aquatic > Freshwater > Lake | place: Indonesia...
ACGCCATCCTACGGGAGACTCTAGGGCGCAAGATCAGCGACCCGGACGTCCTCTGGCTGGTAGACCGTATCCTGGAGAGCGGCATGGGGGTGCTCAGCGAGGAGTACGCGATGGTCTACTTCCCCGGCGACGACCTTTTTGCCGTGCAACGCCCCCGGGGCCTGCCCATCGGCAACCTCACCAGCCAGTTCTGGGCCAATTGCTATCTGAACACCTTCGACCACTTCGTCAAGCGGGAGTTGCGCTGCCCGGCCTACCTCCGCTACGTAGATGATTTTGTCCTCTTTGCCGATGACAAGGCTACCTTGTGGGCCTGGAAGCATGCCCTTGTAGAGCGTCTGGCCCGTCTGCGGCTGACTATCCACGAGGCCGCTGCCCAGGTCAAACCGGTGACCGAAGGTATTTCCTTCCTGGGTTTTCAGGTCTTCCCCACCCATCGGCGCTTGAAGCGGCGTCAGGGGATGGCCTACCGGCGGCGGCTCAAGGGGCTTCTGGCGCTCTGTGCAGCCGGGGAGATCGGCCTGGACCGGGTGACGGCTTCGGTGCGGGGTTGGGTGAACCACGTGCGCTATGGCGACACTTGGGGGTTACGGCGGGCCTTGTTCCAGGAACTCATCATCCGACCGACATGCGGAGGCGTTTATGGAGGAGATGCCCCTGTTTTCACGCACCCTGGACTTCATCACCTGGCTGATGCCGGTGCTGAACAACTTTCCGCGTAGCCAACGTTTTGCCGTCACCAAACGGCTTTTGGACGCCGCCCTGGACTTCCAGGAACTCATCATTGAGGCCAACAACTGCCGGGGACAGGCGCGTTTGGCCAGGCTCGGCCAGGCCGATGCTGCTCTGGACAAGGTCCGGCTCTACCTGCGTCTCTCTGCCCGCTGGGAGTGGTTGAAGCCAGGCCAGTATCAGCACGCCGCCAGCATGGTCACCGAGATCGGTCGTCTCCTGGGCGGCTGGTATAAACAAACTGTGGCCATATAGTTAGGGACGAAGCATTCGCCATCAGCCAGCCTGTAAGTCTCTGTCCTCGGGCAGCGAATGCTTAGCCCTACAAACGGAGGGACGGGCTAAAAGACACCTCCGGGTGGTGCGTGGCGGGTCGTTCAACAACAATCAGAGGAACGTGCGCTGCGCTTACCGTAACAGGAACAATCCCGACAACTTCAACAGGAACACTGGGTTTCGCTTGGTGGTGTCTCACGGCTTTCGTGGTGTAAGCCGGAAATGCCGGGCGGCGCGGGCTTCCCGGCCGAGGGAAAAAGCTGGCTTGGCCCGTTCCTGGCCGCGAGACGGGAATTTCCCGGCTCCGGGCAAATAGAGAAGCAGGCTGCCCCCTGGCCCTCCGCCTGGGGCAGCCTTACCTGACGGAAGGAACAAGGTGAACAGGCGCACCGTGCTGGCTGCTGCTGCGCTTATCTTCCTCATAGCGGCCGGCCTGCTGGCCTACAGATCAGCGTCCACGCCGGAAGGCAAGGACACGCCCACGCCCCTGCCGGGCGCACCCATCGGTACGCCGGCTGGCGACGCCGCCGCCGCCACGCCCACAGCGACGGTGGCCAGCACCCCCGCGCCAGACGATAGCTTGGAGGCGTGGAAGCTGTTGGCCCAGGGCCGGGAGCAACTGCGCAACGGGGACGAGGCGGCGGTGGCTACGTTCCAGGCCGTGCTAGAGCGCTATCCACGCTCACCGGCGGCAGTAGAGGCGCGCTATCGCCTGGGCGAAAGCCTGCTGGCGGCGCACCAGGAGGCCGCGGCCCTGGACACCCTGCTCAGCTTCACTCAGCAGGAGCCGGCGCACCCTCTGGCTCGCCCGGCGCTGTTCCTGGCCGCCACGGCCCAGCGCCGTCTGGGGCACTACGCCGAGGCCATTGCCCTGTATCGCCGCTACCTGGCGGGCGACGACCTGCTGGCCGGGTACGTCCAGCGGGAGATCGCCGCCACCTACGCCGAGATGGGGCAGCCGCGGGAGGCCATCGCCGCCTATGAGGCCGCACTGTCCGCTGACCTGCCCGCCGATTACCATCAGGGCATCCGCCAGAGCATCGCCCAACTCTACGCCGAGCTGAAGGAGTACGACCAGGCTATCGTCTGGTGGACAAGGTTCGACGCAGGCACTCGCCTGGCCTCGGAAAAAGCCCTGGCTGCTTATCGCAGCGGCACCTTGCAGCAGGCAGCCGGCCGCGGCGAGGCGGCCGTGGCTACTTTCCAGCGGCTGATCCAGACCTACCCGGAGACGTCCTTGGCCCTGCCAGCCCTGGAGGCTCTGCAGCGTGCCGGTGTGGAGGTGCCCCCCGAGCAGCAGGGGCTAATCTACTTTAACAGCCGCCAAAACGAAGCAGCTCTGGCGGCCTACCGGCGTTACCTGGCCGGCTCTCCCGCTGGCTTGGCGGCGCCCCGGGCGCGCTATCACCTGGGCCTGCTCCAGCAACGTCTGGGCAATTACGATCAGGCCATAGTGGAGTTGGAGACCGTCCATCGTCTGTACCCCAACAACGATCTGGCCCGGCTGGCCTGGCTGGAGGTGGCTCGCACGCTGGGGCGCGCCGGGCGACAGGACGAAGCCGCCGCCTTCTACGAGAAGGTGGCGGCCTGGTATCCCTACTCCGCCGAGGCCGAGCAGGCCCTCTGGGAAAGCGGCCTGATCTACTATCGCCTGGGCCGCTACGACGTGGCCGCCAGCCTGCTCGCCCGCCTGCGGGCCAATTTCCCCAGTTCTCGTCTGTTGGCCAGGGCGACCTTTTGGCAAGGCAAGGCGTTGCTGGCCGCCGGTGACACGCCCGGCGCTCGTCAGGTGCTGGCCGTGCTGGCCGCCGACCGGCACCCCGATTACTATCCCCTGCGCGCCCGCCAGGTACTGGCCGAGCTGGAAAGACGCAGTGAACTGCGCACTACGAACGACTACCAGCTCGTAGTGAGCGCTTCAGCGCTGGGCGGGCGCAGTGAACTGCGCACTACGAACCATCTCCAGACGCCGACCCCACCGGCGGCTGACGAGCGGGAGGCATTTCTGCGCTGGCTGGCCGGTTGGGCGGGCAGCGGCCCCGGTCGAGACTTGCGCGAGGACATCCACGTCCGTCGCGGCGAGCAGTTGTGGATCCTGCACCTGCCGCGAGAGGCGGCCAGCGAGTTCGCCCTGGCTCGCGCCCGCTTTCAGGACGACCCCTGGGCGCTCTTCACCCTGGTCGAGCACCTGCGCGCCCTGGGCCTGCCCGCCCAGGCCATCGTCGGGGCGTACCAATTGCTCGCCCTTTCGCCCACCTCGCTCCCCGAGGCGCCACGCTACCTGTGGCGGCTGATCTTCCCCGCCGACTATGGCGACCTGGTGCAGGCTGCCGCCACGCAGTACGATGTTGACCCCCTATGGCTATGGGCGCTCATCCGTCACGAGAGTTGGTTCGACCGTTATGCCACTGCCCAGGCGGGAGAGCGTGGCCTGACCCAGGTCATCCCGTCTACGGCCCAGTACATCGCCCGCAGCCTGAACTTGACCGATTTTCGTCTAGAAGACCTGTTCCAGCCGCAGCTCAGCATTCAGTTTGGAGCCTGGTATCTGGGCCAACAGCGCCAGGCCACCGCGGGCAATCTGCTCATCGCCCTGGCCGGCTACAATGGCGGGTTGACCAACGCCCTGCGCTGGGCCAAGGGCCAGCAGGGCTTCGACCAGGACTTGTTCGTGGAAGACATTGCCTTTGCTGAGACCCAGGCCTACGTGCAGTTGGTGTACCAGTACTATCACATTTACGTTTCTCTGTGGGGTACACCATGAGTGCAGGACGAACAGAACCCTTGCGAAGGTTTGAAACCTTCGCAAGGGTCTGGCTTCCCGTCCTCTTGTGGATGGGTGTGATCTTCATTTTCTCGGCGCAACCTTCTTTGCCCAGCCTGCCCTTTGCCACGGCGGACACCATCCTCAAGAAGGCCGGCCACTTTACCGAGTATGCCGTCCTGGCGGCGCTGTCCGCCCGCGCCTGCAGCGCCGGCCGCCCCCTCCGCCGCGGCGATCTCTGGCGCGCCCTGCTCCTGGCCCTCTTCTACGCCGCCAGCGACGAGCTCCACCAGAGCTTCGTCCCTGGCCGCACCGCCAGCCTCTTCGATTGGCTCGTGGATGCGCTGGGCGCCGGCCTGGCCCTGCTGGTCATGGCCTGGAGGAGGGATGAGGTACGAGGGATGAGGTACGAGTGATGAGGGGCAGGCTTTTGTTCCTCGTCCCTCATCGCTCATTCCTCGTTCCTCGTCACTCGTTCCTCGTCATCCCGTCACCGGCAACGTGAACTTGAACGTCGCCCCCCTGCCCACCTCGCTCTCCACCCACACACGCCCGCCGTGCGCCTCCACCAACTGCTTGACGATGGCCAGTCCCAGCCCCGCCCCGCCGCTGGCCCGCGAGCGAGACTTGTCGGCACGATAGAAGCGATCGAAGACGTGCGGCAGGTCGTCAGGGGCGATGCCGGGACCACTATCCGTGACGGCCACGAAGAGAGCCGCAGTACCTTCCCCCGTTCCCCCCGGTACCCCTTCTACCCTTGCTTCTTTCATCTCCCCTGCCTTGACCATGATCAGCCCACCTGCTGGCGTATATCGCAGGGCATTGGCCAGCAGATTGCGCATCACCTGTCCCAGACGATCGGCGTCAACGCTGGCCGGGGGCAGGTCAGGGGCCACGTCCAGGGTCAGGTTCACGCCCTTCTCGGCGGCCTGGGGCTGCATGGCCGCTACGGCACGGCGCAGCAGCTCGCCCAGGTCGGCGGGCAGGCGCTCCAGCTTGAGCTCGCCGGCCTCGGCCAGGGACAGCTCGCGCAGATCGTCTACCAGGCGAGTGAGGAGCAGCGTTTCTTCGTGCAGGCGATCCAGGGTTGGCGGCGTAGGGGCCAGCACGCCGTCCTGCAGGCCCTCGATGTGCCCCTGCAGCATGGCCAGGGGGGTGCGCAGCTCGTGGGCCACGTCGGCGACCAGGTGGCGACGCAGGGTCTCCGCCTGAGCCAGGGCCCCGGCCATCTGGTTGAAGGCCGCGGCCAGTTGTCCGACCTCGTCCTGAGAGCGGACGGGCACCTGCTGGCGCAAATCGCCCTGGGCCATGGCCTGGGCGGCGATCGTCATGGCCCCCAGCGGGGCGGTCAATCGCAGGGAGAGGAACAGGCTGAGGCCCACGGCCGCCAGCACGGCCACCAGCCCGGCCAGGGCGATGGCCCGGTTCACCGCCGTCAGGTACTCCTGCTCCAGGGCACTGTAGGCAGCCTGCCCGCCGATCAGCAGGTAGCCCACCGTGCGTTCACCAACCTGAATCGGCAGGGTGGAGGCCAGGGCGGAGGCACGGAGCTGCTGCCCGGTTCCTCCCACATCGCCCCCGACGATGACCACGCCGTTGGCATCGGCCAGAGTGGGCGAGCCGGCAGCCAGGCCGGCTCGCGGCGCCAGGGGGTTACGGCCCAGTCCTCGCCCCAGGCCCGGCGCCTCGCTGCCGCCCGTGGCCAGCAACGGCTCTACCCCTTGCCAGGTGCCGGTCTGGGCGTAATAATCGGCCAGGGCGACCTGGAGAAGCCGCGCCCGCGCCGAAGCACCGCGCTGCACGTAGGAGCCAAAGGCCGAGCCGATGGCCTGATTGGCCAGCACGGCCACCAGCCCCACCCCCAACAGGCTGACGATCAGGAAGGCCAGAAGCTGTTTCTGCCATAAACTACGCATGGTTATCCTTTATCAGGAGCCGGGTTTCTCCGAGAAACCCGGCTTCTCATGCTTGCCCCTACTCCGCAAACTTGTAGCCCACGCCGAAGACGGTCTGCACGTAGCGCGGGTGGGCCGGGTCTGGCTCCAGCTTACGGCGCAGGTTCTTGATGTGGGCGTCCAGGGTGCGCTCGTAGCCTTCGTAGGTTTCACCCAGGGCGCGATCCATGAGTTGCAGGCGAGTGAAGACGCGGCCAGGGCTTTGCGCCAGGGCGAGCAGCAGGGCGAATTCTGTGGGTGTCAGGGCGATGGGCTGGCCGGCCCTGGTCACGGTGTGACGAGTCGGGTCAATGCTCAGGTCGTCGCGTACCAGGGGGCCGGCCCCGGCGGCGGCCTCGGCGGCGATGGCCCGGCGCAGGACGGCGCGCACCCTGGCCACCAGCTCGCGGGGGCTGAAGGGCTTGGTCACGTAATCGTCGGCGCCCAGCTCCAGGCCGATGAGCTTATCGGTCTCTTCTGTGCGCGCCGTGAGCATGATCACCGGCACGCTGCTCTCCTGGCGCAGGGTGCGGCAGACCTCCAGGCCGTCCATCTCCGGCAGCAGCAGGTCCAGGATGACCAGGGCCGGTCGCTCCCGCCGGGCCAGGTTCAGGGCGGTTTGACCATCGGCCGCCGTGAGCACCTTGTAACCATCACGTTCCAGGTAAGCCTGCACCACGTCCACGATGCGTGGCTCGTCATCTACTACGAGGATTTTCTTGTTCAGCATGCTGCCTTGCCTCCCTACAGATCGGGCACAAGGCCCTATGCTACAGCGATTATCGGGCACGAGGCCCTGTGCTACAGCGATTATAGCACACTTTTGTGAAGATTTCATGAAGGTGGCGGGGTAAAATGAAGGGCGGGGAGAGCTTCCCCGCCCTTCTTCCACGCCAAGCGTGGGCTAGTTGCCGCTGCCGGGTGTTGCCGGGGCCTGGAAGCGCCCACCAAAGCGCCCGCCGCGGGAGCCTGGCCTCATGCCCGTGCCAGGATTCTGCTGTCCACTGTTCAGGCCAGGGCAGTTGCCGGTGTTGCCACGCCCGTTGGCCGGGCCCACGCTGGTACGCTCTACGGCGTTCGGCACCTGGGTCTGCATGTGGGCGTACATGGCATCGGCCTGAGCCTGGGTCAGCTTGCCTGCACTGACCAGGCTATCCAGCGCGGCCTTCTTGGCCGCCAGGATGGCGTTGACCAGGGCTTCCTTGCTCACACCTTTCTCCTGGGCGATCTGCAACAGGGACTTGCCGGCCAGCCGCTGCTCGTGGATCTGCTCTGGGGTGAGGCCCAGGAGCTGGCTCACGGCGTCCAGCGTGCTCTGGCCGCCCCAGGCGGGGCCACCAAGGCCCGCCGGCCCCTGGCCTGCACGAGGGCCAAAGGGAACCGGGGGATTCGTGGTAGGATCGTCCGCCAGGGCCGTGCCCACCAGGGCGGTGCCCACGATGGCGATTGCCGCCAGGGTTGCCACCAGAACGAGAATGCGCTTGAACATCTTGTGTTCTCCTTTGTTGTGATCGGTGAGGAGTCTTTCTCCTCAACCGTCGTTGCCAGTATAGCACAGGCATGTGAAAGCCCTGTGAATGCTGACCGAAGATGTGGTGAATTGGCTTGCTATCTGCCGCCTCTCTCCATTGGGCTATTGATGATAGCCTCGTAGGCGGTCTGGCTGAGGTACTGCGGCTGGTAAATCTCCCCGGTCTGTGTCTGCAGCGTAGAGACGAACGAGCGCAGGTGGTTGCGCGAGCCTCTACGCAGGTTCTCGTAGACCGTCTGGATGTCCCTATGGTTGGTGTGGGCGAGGTGTTCCTGCAAATCGAGGATGTCAATCTCCTCGATGGCTCCGCCCACGCGCAGCGCATGGGCTAAAGATTGTCTGCCTTGCTGGATCAGTTGATCGTACAGACCCTGCAGCGTGGCATTGGTGAACTGGCCGACGCCTTTGCCCGCGGCCGGGTCTGGCAGACTGTAGCGAGCCAGCAAGGTTTTGACCGCCGCCATGTGGGTGGCCTCGCTGCTGCTGATGTCCTGGAAGATGGGCAGCCGCCACTTTTCGTAGAGGGTCAGGTACACGTCGTGGGCCAGTTTTTCCTCTTCCCGCATGTACAGGAGATCTTCGATCTCCGCGGCGCTCAGAGCGCTGGTAGGAACTTGGCTGAGGACGCTACTCAAGGGAACCGGGGGATTCGTGGTAGGATCGTCCGCCAGGGCCGTGCCCACCAGGGCGGTGCCCACGATGGCGATTGCCGCCAGGGTTGCCACCAGAACGAGAATGCGCTTGAACATCTTGTGTTCTCCTTTGTTGTGATCGGTGAGGAGTCTTTCTCCTCAACCGTCGTTGCCAGTATAGCACAGGCATGTGAAAGCCCTGTGAATGCTGACCGAAGATGTGGTGAATTGGCTTGCTATCTGCCGCCTCTCTCCATTGGGCTATTGATGATAGCCTCGTAGGCGGTCTGGCTGAGGTACTGCGGCTGGTAAATCTCCCCGGTCTGTGTCTGCAGCGTAGAGACGAACGAGCGCAGGTGGTTGCGCGAGCCTCTACGCAGGTTCTCGTAGACCGTCTGGATGTCCCTATGGTTGGTGTGGGCGAGGTGTTCCTGCAAATCGAGGATGTCAATCTCCTCGATGGCTCCGCCCACGCGCAGCGCATGGGCTAAAGATTGTCTGCCTTGCTGGATCAGTTGATCGTACAGACCCTGCAGCGTGGCATTGGTGAACTGGCCGACGCCTTTGCCCGCGGCCGGGTCTGGCAGACTGTAGCGAGCCAGCAAGGTTTTGACCGCCGCCATGTGGGTGGCCTCGCTGCTGCTGATGTCCTGGAAGATGGGCAGCCGCCACTTTTCGTAGAGGGTCAGGTACACGTCGTGGGCCAGTTTTTCCTCTTCCCGCATGTACAGGAGACCTTCGATCTCCGCGGCGCTCAGAGCGCTGGTAGGAACTTGGCTGAGGACGCTACTCAAGGCAGCCAGCACCATCGCTAGCACTACGGCACCCAATAGCAAAGGCCTGAACAAAGTATACCGGTTCATTTTTGAACCTCCTGTTGTGCTTATTTGAGGACTCGTTTTTTACGTCCTCACGCCTGCCAGTGTAGCATAGGTGTATGAAAGTCCTGTGAATGCTGGCCCAAGATTTGGTGAATTTGGGTAGACCTTTGCGGCCTCGCAGACCGCCAAGGTCTCGTCTGTCCTACTTGGCCTGCCGCTGGCTCAGCCAGGTGCGGAGATTGCTCACGGAGAACGTGTCGCTTTCCAGGTCCTTCAGTGCCTTGTCCGGTGAGGTGTCCGGCGGCAGGTTGAAGGCCGCCAAGATCTCCGCTAGAGGCACTTTGTAGGCCGTCGCCACGTCGCCGATCTTCATCCAGCCCTTGATCTCCTCCACGTTGCTACCGGTGGCCTGGATGGGCTGGCCGACCTTGTCCATCTTGCCCGAGACGCTCCAGTTGCCAGTAGCCTGGGCCGTAAAGATCAGGCCCAAGAAGGCGACTAGGACGATAGCGATGTAGGCGTACTTGTTGATCTTCATTGGCTTCTCCTCGTGATGAGTAGCAAGTACACAAGTAGACAAGGCAGGCCTTGTTTCCTTGCTCCTTGTTTCCTTGTCTACTTGCTTCTTGTATCCTTGTCTACCCCAGCCCTACCTTCAACTCCAGTGCCCCAGCTTTGGGGCAGACCTCGGTGCAGATCAGGCAGTTGTTACACTCTACGCTGTTCACCCGCCTGGCCGTGGACACGGTCACGTTCAGCGGGCACTTCCTGTCGCACAGCTTGCAGTCAATGCACAGGTTGGCGTCGCGTTCCACCTTGATCGGCGACACCTTGCCCACCAGGCCGACGATAGCGCCCAAGGGGCAGGCATACTTGCACCAGGGTCGCTCCGTGAAGAACGAGGCCACCAGAGTCACCGCCAGCGCCACCGTGCCCAGGCCGAAGCTCAGCTCGACCAGGTTCAGCAGGGCCGCGTAGGGATCGTAGTCCCGGAAGATCATAACCCCCGACGTGATCGTGCCGTACAGGATCAAGACCAGCACCACGTACTTGAAGTAGCGCAGCCAACGCTCCAGCTTGACCAGCGGCGCACTCAGGCGGCGCACGGCCGCCACCCCACGCTTGAGGAACGTGAAGCGACGCTGCAGCCAGGCACTGAGGTTGCCGATCCACTCCTGGATAGCGCCGAAGGGGCAAATCCAGCCGCAAAAGGCGCTCTTGGTCAGGACGGCGGTGAGCAGCACGGCCAGGAGAACAACGATGTTGGCCAGGTGGGTGTGCTGCAGGAAAGAAGTGCCGCTGCTGGTGAGGTACTTGTACAATCCTTCGATCCCGCCGAAGGGGCAGTAGGCCTCGGCTGAGGCGGTCATAGTGCCGCCCCCTTCGCCCACTATCCGGTGCACGATAGCGGTGTAGAGGATGAAACCGGCAAAGAAAAGCTGCGCTAAGGTCCGCAGGTTCTGCACCTGAAAGACTCGCTCCAGGCCAGTGGGCTTGCGCCGGGCGATGCTCTGGGTCGCCATGATGACCTCCTTTATGGGGTTGGAGGGCTTCACCCTCCTCTTGATGGGGCAATCATAGCACAGGCTGGAGAAGAAGTGATGAATGGGGTGTGAATGTTTTGTGAAGGTTGTGTGCCGGGATGGTGGTGTTTGCCGTTCCCCAGCCCTTGCCTGTTTTCTTGTTTTGTGCTAGAATAATGCCATACCGTGGAATTAACACTACAGAGAGCAAGAGGGTATGTCTCTCCTGCCCGCAAGAGGTCTCGGCGACCGCGAGGCCCGCCTGCTGAGTGCGTTGGCGGCGGCCGGTCGGAATATCTTCACCAGCGAAGAGGCTCGTGAGCTATCAGGCAGCAACGGCGATGATGTGGCCCGACTGCTTTATCGCCTGGTGGCCAAGCGCTGGGCGCAGCGGCTAGAGCGCGGCAAGTACCGGCTCATTCCCCTGGAGGCTGGCCCGGAGGCCCAATGGGCCGAGCACGAGTACCTGGTGGCCGCCGCCCTGGTGCAGCCCTACTACCTGGCCTACGCCACTGCCCTGCACTATTACGGCTACAGCGAGCGCCAGCTTTACCCCATCTGGCTCGCCACCACCCGGCGCAAGCAGCCGGTGATCATCGAGGGCCACACTTATCGCTTTGTCACGCTCAGCGCGGCCAAGTTCTTTGGCTACACGGCAGTAACCTTGCTCGATCGCCCGGTACAGATGGCTGAGCGCGAGAAGGCCATTGCTGATGGCCTGGATCACCCAGAATACTGCGGTGGTATCATCGAGCCGGCCAAGGGCCTCTGGTTTGGCCGTGACGAGCTTGATCTGCCGCGCCTGGTGGCTTATAGCGAGCGCCTGGGCAATCGGGCGGCCAGACGACGGCTCGGCTTCTGGTTGGAGCGCCTGGGCATGGGCGACCCGGACTTACTCCGGGAGCTGGAGAAGTGTAAAGATCGCAACTACGCCCGCCTGGAGCCTTATGGGCCGGCGGCAGGGCTGCTCGATGCCCGCTGGCGACTGATCGTCAACGTGCCAGAGAAGCAGCTTCTGGAATGGCAGGAGTACTGAGGTGATTACCGAACGTGAGCTGCGGCGTGTAGCTGGTCGGGCGGGCCTGGGTGTGGGGCAGGCCGAATATGAGTATGTGCTCCTGTGCGCTTTAGACGCTCTCGCCTACACGCCTCTCCTGGCAGAGACCTTTTGCCTGAAGGGAGGCACCGCGCTGCGGCAACTCTACTTCCCAGACTGGCGACACTCTGTGGACCTGGACTTCAGCGTGCTGCCCGCTTTGCCCGCGGAGCACTTGCCGTCCAGCCTGGCCGCGTGGTTTGCTCAGATTGAGACCTGGCATGGGGTGCAGGTATCCCTGGACAATTTGCACCAGGCCAATGGCGCAGCCCGGGCCCGGCTGCGCTTCGTGGGGCCTTTACGCCACCCCAATCGTTTACTTCTGGATTTGACTCTGGATGAGCCTGTGCTCTTGTTGCCGACGCGACGGCCGGTGGTGACCAATCTGTTTGCCGCTCCCTGCCCGCCAGTGCTCTCCTACACCCTGGAAGAGATCCTGGCCGAGAAACTGCGCAGCATCCTGCAACGAGGCAAGGCACGGGATTACTACGACGTGTGGCGGCTGTTGCGGGACAAGGCCGATGCTTTTGACCACCAGACAGCGCGCTGGGTGTTGAGCGAGAAGTGTAGACACAAGGGCCTGCCTGAACCGTCAGTGGAGGCTTTTCTCTCTCCGCAGGCCCTCGCCGAGGCAGCCGCCTACTGGTCCCAGGACCTGCTCGGACAAGTGCCGGGTGACCTGCCGCCGTGGGAGCACGTTACGGTGGAGCTGCGCCAGTTGTTGGTTGCATTTTTCTCTGGTCGTCGCCCTCACACCTGACGCTTGACGCCTGACGTTTCACGCTTGACGTTTGACGTTTGACGTTTTACGCCTCACGTCTTGCCTAAGCCATCACACACTTCACGTTAGGAGGACAACCATGCGCCCCATCCGCACCTTCACCGTCATCCCCTCCCTGCCGCCGGCCCTGGAGCGCCTGCGCGCCCTGGCCAGCAACCTGCACTGGGCCTGGGACCACGCCACCATCGAGCTCTTCCGCCGCCTGGACAGCGACCTGTGGGAGACCACGGGGCACAACCCCGTGCTCATGTTGGGGACGATTGACCAGGCCCGCCTGGAGGAGGCGGCCCAAGACGAAGGCTTCCTGGCCCACCTGGCAGGCGTCTGCCAGTCTTTTGACGACTACCTGGCCGGCCAGAACACCTGGTTCCGCCGCAGCCACGGCGCGGCCGACGGTCCTCTGGTGGCCTACTTCTCGGCCGAGTTCGGCCTGACCGAGTGTCTGTCCATCTTTGCTGGCGGGCTGGGCGTGCTGGCCGGCGATCACCTCAAATCGGCCAGCGACCTGGGCGTGCCCCTCGTCGGCGTGGGGCTGCTCTACCAGCAAGGCTACTTCCAGCAATACCTCAACGAAGCGGGCTGGCAGCAAGAGGCCTACGCCAACAACGACTTCCACAACCTGCCCCTGCGCCTGGAACGCCAGCCGGACGGTACGCCTTACACCATCAGCGTCGCCTATCCGGGCCGGCAGGTGGTCGCCCAGGTCTGGCGGGCGCAGGTGGGCCGCGTGCCCCTCTACCTGCTCGATACCAACGTCGCTGCCAACTCGGCCGACGACCGCTGTATCACCTACCAACTGTACGGTGGCGATACAGAGATGCGCATCAAGCAGGAGATCATGCTGGGCATCGGCGGCTACTGGGCGTTGGAAGCTCTGGGCCTGCATCCCGCCGTCTACCACATGAACGAGGGTCACTCCGCCTTCCTGTCTCTGGAACGGGTGCGCCGCTTGCGGGAAACCTCCGCTCTCTCCTTTGCCGAAGCGCGGGAGGCCGCCTCCGCCAGCTTGGTTTTCACCACCCACACCCCCGTCCCCGCCGGTCACGATTATTTTCCGCCCGATCTCATGGATCGCTACTTCGCCGACTACGCCCGCAGCCTGGATCTCTCGCGCTACGATTTTCTGGCCCTGGGGCGACAAAACCCGCACAACGACGCCGAGCCTTTCTGCATGACCATCCTGGCTCTGCGTCTGGCCGCCCACAGCAACGGCGTCAGCCGCTTGCACGGGCAGGTCAGCCGCCGCATGTGGCAAGGCATCTGGCCCGCGGTGCCCGAAGAGGAAATCCCCCTCGGCCACGTGACTAACGGCGTGCATTTCTCCTCGTGGATCTCCCTGGAGATGAAGCAGCTCTACGATCGCTACCTGGGGCCGCGCTGGCGGGAAGAGCCCGCCGATCAGACGGTATGGCAGCGGGCCGGGGGCATCTCGGCCGAGGAGCTGTGGCGCACCCACGAACGGCGCCGCGAGCGCATGGTCGCCTTCGCTCGCCGCCGACTGCGCAGCCAACTGGTACGTCGCGGCGCTTCCCAGGCGGAGATGGAAATCGCCAACGAGGTGCTGAATCCCGAGGCGCTGACCATCGGCTTTGCCCGCCGCTTCGCCACCTACAAGCGGGCCACCCTGCTGCTGCGTGACCCCGACCGGCTGGCGCGCATTCTCAACAACCCCGACCGTCCGGTGCAGATCATCTACGCCGGCAAGGCCCACCCGCGTGACGATCCGGGCAAGGAGCTGATCCGGCGCATCACCGTGCTGGCTCGTCAGGAGCAATTCCGGCACCGCGTGGTCTTCCTGGAGGATTACGACATGGCCGTGGCCCGCTATCTGGTGCAGGGGTGCGACGTCTGGCTGAACACCCCGCTGCGGCCGCGCGAGGCCAGCGGCACCAGCGGCATGAAGGCCGCCGCCAACGGCGTCCTCAACCTGAGCACCCTGGATGGCTGGTGGGAAGAAGCCTGGACCGATTTTCGATTTCCGATGGCCGATTTGGGATTGGGCCAAACACAGCCGCCCATCCCCTTTGGTTGGGCCATTGGGCGGGGCGAGACCTACGACGACCCTGACTACCAGGATCAGGTGGAGGCCGAGGCCCTCTACGACCTGCTAGAGCGGGACGTAGTGCCCACCTTCTACGATCGGGGCGCCGATGGGCTACCGCGGCGCTGGATTGCCCGCATGAAGGCGTCTAGCGGGGCTCTGTGCCACTACTTCAACACCCACCGCATGGTGGCTGAATACACCAACCGCTTCTACCTGCCGGCGGCCAGCCGCTACCAGCAACTCACGGCCGATGAGCTGGCTCGCGCCAAGGCGTTAGCGGCCTGGAAGGGGCGTGTCCAGGCGAGTTGGCCCCAAGTACGAGTCGATTCGGTAGAGACGGCCAGCTTCACGGAGCTCAAGGCAGGCGATGAGGTGCAGGTGCAGGCCCGCGTCCGCCTGGGCACCCTCACGCCGGACGATGTCAGCGTGGAGCTCTGCCTGGGACGGGTAAACGACCGCGGCGAGATCGGGGCGGCGCAGGCCACGCCGATGTTGCCCGTGGGGCCGGCGGGGGATGGAAGCTGGCACTTTGCCGCCCGCATCGTCCCGGGCCAGAGTGGCCTGCACGGCTACACGGTGCGCGTGCTTCCCCGCCACGCCGATCTGACCACGCCCTTCATCCCCGGACTGATCGTGTGGGCGTAGCGGCCCGGCCAGGCACCTAACCACCAAGGCACCAAGAGCACCAAGGTTTTTATCTTTGCGTCTTGGTGCCTTGGTGGTTCGACTACAAGAGGAGGGGGATTGACGCTGAGTAGCAACGATCAGGGGAAGCAAGGCCAGATCGCCTATGGCCGGCTCTGGCGCAACCGCAACTTTGTGGCCCTCTGGCTGGGGCAGATGGTCTCCTTCCTCGGCGACTACTTTGAGTGGCTGGCCGTGCCCATCATGGTAGAGCGACTGACCGGCTCGGCGCTGATGGTCGGGCTGTCGGTCATCTCTGCCGCCCTGCCCATGCTGCTCCTGGGGCCGGTGGCCGGCGTCTTCGTGGACCGCTGGGATCGCAAGCAGACCATGATCGTCGCCGACGTGCTGCGCGGGCTGCTGGTGCTCTTCTGCCTCCTGGTGCAGCGACCCGACCAGGTGTGGATCTACTACCTCGTCAGCTTCTTGATGTCCTGCGTCAGTCGCTTCTTCTTCCCCTCCCACAACGCCGTGCTGCCCCTCATCGTCCCTGACCAGAACGATCTGCTGGCCGCCAACGGCCTGATGCAGATCATCGAGACTGTGGGGCTGCTGGCCGGGCCGGCGATGGCCGGATTCGCCATTGGGCTGTGGGGCGCGCCGGTGGCCTTCATCTTCGACTCGGCGACCTTCTTCGTCTCCGCCGCCGCCATCCTGACGATGACCGTGCCGCGCACCACGCTGGGGCGGCAGGTGGCCGGAAGTCAGCTTGCCGCCGTGTGGGCCGAGCTGCGCGAGGGTGTGGCCTACCTGTTCGGCAGCCGGACGATGGTGGGGGTGCTGATCTGCCTGGCCGTGGTGCAACTGGGCCTGGGGGCCATCAACGTGGTCTGGGTGCCCTTCCTGCAGCGCACCTTCGGCGTCGGCCCGGAGGGGCTAGGCATCGTGGATTCAGCGCAGGGGGTGGGCATGGTGGCCGGCGGCGTCGCCCTGGGCTTTGTCACCTCTCGCCTGAGCAAGGTCACGCTGATTGGCTGGGGGCTGGTGGCCATCGGCCTGCTGCTGGCCGGGATGGGGCTGGCGCCGGCCTTTGTGTACATCATCGCCATCAGTGTGGCCATTGGCCTGGTGCTGGTGCCGGCCCAGGCCTCACTGATGACCATCATGCAGTTGGCCGTACCCGACCTGAAGCGGGGCCGGGTAGGCAGCGCCCTGAACGCCCTGGTCACGGCGACTGGCTTGCTCTCCATGGCCACTGCCGCCACTTTTGGCGAGGCCATTGGGCTGCGGCTGGTCTACGTGGTCTTTGGCCTGATCACCAGCGGGGCCGGATTGCTGGGGCTTGTCGTCCTGCGGGAACCGGAAAAGCTGTCGCCCGCCCTCGCACCCGCCAGCATCGCCAATGGCGATGGCGATGAGCAGCCGTAGGGCGGGCGCGGCGCCCGCCGTCATGTTCTGCGCATCTGGGCGGCAGGCCAGGGGCACTACCCTACAGTAAATCGGCGGCAGTGTGGAAGGAGGTACGTCGTGCGCCGCTTTCTGATTGATACCGATACCGCCTCGGACGATGCGGTGGCCATCCTCATGGCCCTGCGGACGCCGGACGTCGTGGTCGAGGCCATCACCATCGTCGCTGGCAATGTGGCGGTGGAGCAGGGAGCCACGAACGCCCTGTACACCGTGGAGCTATGCGGTCGGGAGGTGCCGGTCTACAAAGGGCTGGCCAGGCCACTCCTGCGCCCCCACGTGGATGCCCGCTTCTTCCACGGGATGGATGGCATGGGCGACCTGAACCTGCCCGCGCCGCGCCAGCAGCCGCAGGCCCAACACGCCGTGCCGGCGATCATAGACACCATCCGCGCCGCTCCTGGCGAGATTACCCTGGTGACCCTGGGGCCTCTGTCCAACGTCGCCGCGGCCCTGGTGCAGGCGCCCGACATCGCCCCACAGGTCAAGGAGGCCTACGTCATGGGCGGGGCGGCCAACGTCGTGGGCAACATCACCCCCGCCGCCGAGTACAACATCTGGTGTGACCCAGAGGCGGCGAAGATTGTCTTCCACTCCGGTATGCCGATCACGATGGTTGGGAGCTGGCTCTGGGGCCGG
>Ga0233423_10000722_pt1 | contig 16861 bp, 17 predicted proteins | sample Watercolumn_Mata_FD_180713 | JGI IMG/M metagenome (GOLD analysis project Ga0233423, IMG submission 180713) | Freshwater microbial communities from Lake Matano, South Sulawesi, Indonesia - Watercolumn_Matano_2014_112_MG | ecosystem: Environmental > Aquatic > Freshwater > Lake | place: Indonesia...
ACCTGGAGGAAGAGCTGCGCCTGCTCTTGCTCCCCAAGGACCCCAACGACGAGAAAAACGTCCTCCTGGAGATCCGCGCCGGCACCGGCGGCGAGGAAGCCGGGCTTTTCGCCGCGGACCTCTTCCGCATGTACAGCCGCCTGGCGGAGCGCCATCGCTGGAAAGTGGAAGTGCTGAGCCACTCCCCCACCGGCATCGGCGGCTTGAAGGAAATCATCGCCTCCATCGCCGGGGACCGGGTTTACAGCCAACTCAAGTATGAAAGCGGAGTGCACCGGGTGCAACGAGTGCCGGTCACCGAATCCCAGGGCCGCATCCACACCTCCGCGGTGACCGTGGCCGTACTGCCTGAAGCCGAGGAAGTGGACGTGCAGATCAACCCGGAAGAGCTGCGCATCGACGTCTTCCGGTCCTCCGGCCCCGGGGGCCAGAGCGTCAATACCACAGATTCCGCGGTGCGGGTCACCCATCTGCCCACCGGCCTGGTGGTCTCCTGCCAGGATGAGAAATCCCAGCACAAGAACAAGGCCAAGGCTTTAAAAGTCCTGCGGGCCCGGCTGCTGGACCTGAAAGAGCAGGAGCAGCACCAGCAGATCGCCCAGGAGCGCAAGACCCAGGTGGGCACCGGCGACCGCAGCGAACGCATCCGCACCTACAATTTCCCCCAGAGCCGCATCACCGACCACCGCATCGGCTTCAGTTTCCACGGCCTGAAAATGGAAGCCGCGCTGGACGGGGAGATGGACGAACTCATCCGGGCCTTGACCACCCATTACCGCACCCAGGCGCTGCAACAGGCGTGATATCGCTTTTCGCTATTCGCTATTCGCTTTTCGTTTTTCGTTAAATAAGATCCTATTATTTCAATGGGTTATATGTGGTTTTTGGTGCGTTTGAAAGTGAAAATGAGATAAATGGGCACCCCTTCCCCAGACACCTGGACCATTATGGCGGTCTTGAAATGGACCACCGACTATTTCCAGGAAAAGGGGGTGTCCGAGCCCCGGGCCTCCGCGGAAGTGCTCCTGGCCCATGCCCTGCATCTCAGCCGCCTGGACCTCTACCTGCGCTATGACCAGCCCCTCACCCCCGAGGAGTTGACCCGGTTCAAGGCCCTGGTGGTGCGCCGCCGGGCCGGGGAGCCGGTGGCCTATATCACCGGCCATAAAGAATTCTGGTCCCTGGATTTCCTGGTCACACCCGCGGTCCTGATCCCCCGCCCGGAAACGGAAACCCTCATAGCCTCAGTTCTCGAAGTATTTCCACCCAAGACCGAAGACCGAAGACCGAAGACCGGCATGCCTTGGGGCCTGGAAGTGGGAGTAGGCTCAGGCGCCATCATCATCACCCTGGCCCGGGAACTGCCCCACACCCGGTGGGTGGGGGTGGATATTTCCGGCCCGGCCCTGGAGGTGGCCCGGGAGAATGCCCGGCGCCACGAGGTGTCCCACCGCATCAGTTTCCTCAGGGCCGACCTGCTGGCCGCTCTCAAACCGGAGCCCCGTTTTGATCTGCTGGTGGCCAATCTCCCCTATGTCCCCAGACCGGTTTTTGAGGAACTGCATAAAGACATCAAGGAATATGAACCCCGGGAAGCGCTCCTGGGCGGGGAAGACGGGTTGGACCTGATCCGGCCCCTGGTCCAGGCCGCACCGGTAATGCTGGCTCCCGGCGGCTGGCTGGCCCTGGAGGTGGCGGACGGCCAGGCCGAAAAGGTCGCAGCATTGGTGGAGGAAACCGGAAAATTTGAGCAGATCGATAAAATCCCGGATTACCTGGGGGTGGAGCGGGTCGTCCGGGCCCGGCGGCGGGAGGGGTAAAAAGAAAAAAGATTCACCACAGAGACACAGAGGACACAGAGGTTCACAGAGAAAAATTTAGCCCTGGCTTTCAGCCAGGGCTAAAATATTTCCTCTGTGTTTCTCTGTGCTCTTTGTGTCTCTGTGGTGAATCTTTTTTAAAAAGTCGCCTCTTTTTTCAGGAAGACCGCGCTGTCGTCCTGCTTGTAAGGATTGCGGTCCCAGTTTTTCCAGCTTACGCCGCCGTGGAATCGGAGGCGCTCCACCTGGCCGTCCTCATGCCGCAGTTCGTGGAAAATTCCGGAGCAGCCGGCAGTTCCCAGTAAAACCAGCAGCGCCAGTCCCGGCGCCCATCGCTTCTTCCGGCTCTCCATGGCTTCCTCCCCGTCCCTTCAAATATTGGACGCTTGTGGAGGTTATTTGTTAAAGCCGGTGTGTGGCGCATTGCCCCCATGGTGCTGATGGGATTGTTTTGCGCCACTCCGTGCCGGGAGAAATGTTGAAAAACGAAAAAAATAACCGCAATTTTAACAGAAATCGACAGAAATCCAGGGGTGTAGATGTTACCAGACTTTTTCTTTAAAAAGCAAGTATTTTTAAAGGCTCAAGGGAATGGGCAAGCGTGTTTGGAAACGACTTACAAAACCAAGGCCATATTGTGTTAGATATTGGGTTAAGCTCGCTCATACAGGACCTTCCCTTCGCGCAACGCCCGGGCGATGACATGATTTTTGGTTTGCCGCCATTCTTCCACTTCGTCCGGGGTGAAAACCAGGATGTCTTGAGAAACCGGGAACCGGGCCAGCAGACGCCAAATCTTGGCCATCTGCTGGCGGCGGGTTTTGCCAGGAACAAAGGGATGGTCCTGCACAATGAGAAAATCCAAATCCGAGTCGGACCGGCCCGCGCCCCTGGCCTGGGAGCCAAACAGGATCACCTGCTTAGGGTCAACCTCCCGGACAATGATCGCGATCATTTCCTGAAGGAGTTTTTCGATTTTCGTACTCATGCTCAACAAGTGGAAATTTTTGCCAAAGAATTCAAGATATTTAGCCTTAGTCTCAATTATAAAACATTCACGAGCTTCGTCCCTTGACTTTGAACTTTGAACCTTGAACTTTGAACATTACTTTACAACTCCTCCGGCCCGCTAATGCGCCCGGTGACTGCCGAGGCCGCGGCCACCGCGGGGTTGGCGAGATAGACCTGGGACTGGGGATGGCCCATGCGCCCGGTGAAGTTGCGGTTGGTGGTGGCGATGGCCACTTCCCCCGGGGCCAGGATGCCCATGTGCCCGCCCAGGCAGGGGCCGCAGGTGGGGGGGCCGATGACCGCGCCCGCGTCCATGAAGACCGCCAACAGGCCCTCGTCCATGGCCTGGCGGTAGATCAGGGGGGTGGCGGGAATGACGATGAGGCGCACGCCGCCCGCGACTTTGCGCCCCTTAAGGACCCGGGCCGCCAGGCGCAGGTCCTCCAACCGCCCGTTGGTGCAGGAGCCGATGACCGACTGGTCGATGCGCACGTCTTTAACCTGGGAGACGCCCCGCACGTTCTCCGGGGACGGCGGCATGGCCACCTGGGGCTCCATGCGGCTGACGTCGTAGGTCTTCTCGGTGACGTAAGCCGCGCCGGGATCGCTGGCATAGGTCTGAAACGGCCGCAAGGCCCGGCCCTTAACGTACTCCAGGGTGATGTCATCCGCGGCGATGATGCCGTTTTTGGCCCCGGTCTCCACCGCCATGTTGGCCATGGAGAAGCGTTCGTCCATGGACAGGCTGCTGATGGCTTCGCCCACGAATTCCATGGCCCGGTAATTGGCGCCGTCCACGCCGATGTCGCCGATGGTGGCCAATATCAGATCCTTGCCGGTGACCCAGGGGGGCATCTTCCCGGAATAGACGAAACGCATGGACTCCGGCACCTTCAGCCAGACCTCGCCGGTGATCATGGCCGCGCCCAAATCAGTAGAGCCTACGCCGGAGGCAAAGGCCCCCAGCGCCCCGTAGGTGCAGGTATGGCTGTCCGCGCCGACGATGAGGTCGCCGGGGCCGACGATGCCCTTCTCCGGCAGCAGGGCGTGTTCCACGCCCATGTCGCCGCCGTCGTAGAAGTGTTTGATCTGCTGCTCCCGGGCGAAACGGCGCACGAACTGGCACTGGGTGGCGGAAGCGATGTCCTTGTTGGGCGCGAAGTGGTCCAGCACCAGCACCACCCGTTCCTTATCAAACACCTCGTTGGCCCCGGCCTCCTGAAAAGCCTTGATGGCCAGGGGCGCGGTAATGTCGTTGGCCAGGGCGATGTCCACCTTGGCCAGGATCAGTTCCCCCGGCTCCACCGTATCTTTGCCCGCATGCGCGGCGAGGATTTTTTGGGTAATGGTTTGCGGTTTTGCCATTTGATTCACTCCGTATACCAATTCGCCTTAAAAGCGATTTTTTCGTAGGGGCGAACCTGGTGTTCGCCCTGGACCTCCGGGGCGAACACCAGGTTCGCCCCTACGTTCCCCTTATCTTAGGAAGAGGGATTAAGTCCCAGTCATGCCTTTGTTTTTACTGGCCACTGACCACTGGCCACTGGCCACTGGCCACTTTTCAGGAACAATAACCAGGCAACCTAAAACTGCTCACGCTCACTGCTTACAGTTCTTCTGGCTTCCCCAGCTTCGGCCCCATTTCCTTGGAAAACTTCAGCCGGTTCAAGCCATTAATATACGCCCGGGCGCTGGCGGTGACCACGTCCGGGTCCACGCCCTGGCCGGTGACGATCTGGCCGTCTTCCTCCAGGCGCACGGACACCTCGCCCATGGCCTCGGTGCCCCCGGTGATGGAGCTCACCGCGAACTTGAGGAGCTTGCACTTGGACTGGGCCAGATGGGTGATGGCCTTATATACCGCGTCTATGGGCCCATCGCCCAGGACGGAGAAGGACTTGACCTCCCCGCCCACCTCCAGCTTCACGGTGGCGTTGGGTTTAACCATGGTGCCGGTGAGGACCACCAAGTCCACCAACTTGAAATGCTCGGGCACGGACTTGTAGATCACCTCGGTCTCCACCAGGCTCACCAGGTCTTCGTCGAACACCGTCTTTTTCCGGTCCGCCAGGTCCTTGAAGCGGAAGAAGACCCGGTTCAGTTCCTCGTCCCCCAGGTAATACCCCATGTCCTGGAGCTTCTTTTTGAAGGCGTGGCGTCCGGAGAGTTTCCCCAAGGGGAGCGAACTCTTTTTGATGCCCACCGCGGTGGGGGTCATGATCTCGAAGGTGCTGGCCTCCTTGAGGACTGCGTCCTGATGGATACCGGATTCATGGGCAAAGGCGTTGGCCCCCACAATGGCCTTGTTGGGCTGCACCACCACCCCGGTGAGTTTGCTCACCAGGCGGCTGGTGGGGTAGATGTACTGGGTGACGATGTCCGTATAGTAAGCGAACAGGTCTTTCCTGGTGGCCAGGGCCATGACCACTTCTTCCATGGAGGCGTTGCCGGCCCGCTCACCGATGCCGTTGATGGTGCACTCCGCCTGGCGGGCGCCATGCGCGATGGCGGCCAGGGTGTTGGCCACGGCCAGCCCCAGGTCGTTGTGGCAGTGGATGGAGATGACGGCCTTATGGATATTGGGAATATGCTCCATCAGGTACTTGATCTTGGCCCCGAACTCCTCGGGAATGCCGTAGCCCACGGTGTCCGGGAAGTTACAGGTCTTGGCCCCCGCATCGATGGCCGCGGTGAAGACCTTGGCTACGTAGTCCAGGTCGCTTCTAGACGCGTCCATGGCGGAGAACTCCACGTTGGAGGTGTAGCGGGCCGCGTGCTTCACTGCGGCCACCGCCATCTCCAGGACCTCCTCCCGGCTTTTCTTCATCTGGTACTTGAGATGAATGTCGGAGGTGGAGATGAAGGTGTGAATCCGGGGTTGGGTGGCCTCTTTCACCGCCTCCCAGCAGGCGTCGATGTCTTTTTCAAAGGCCCGGGCCAGGCCCGCGACCTGGCAGCCCCGGATTTCCCGGGCCACGGCCTTCACCGCCTCGAAATCGCCCCTGGAGGAGAAGGGAAACCCGGCCTCGATGACGTCCACGTTGAGGAGTTCCAGGTTGCGGGCGATCTGGAGTTTTTCGTCCACGTTCAGGGACGCACCGGGGGTCTGCTCGCCGTCCCGGAGGGTGGTGTCGAAGATAATAATCTTTTCAGGCATATGCGTCTCCTCTCCCCGGATGGGCGGCCAGGGAAGCAAAAAGCATTATAACACTGTCCGCCTCAAAAAGAAGCAGTTAAAACAATATCTTTGCCGAAAATGGAGTGGAAGAAAAGAGATTTGCCTGCCTAGGCAGGCAGCAGCAGAACCAGGGCCAGGCCCTGGGAGGAAATAAGCGAAGATTGGAAATTGGGTGCAGAATTCATGGCTTTGCGATCATTTTTAAGTCATTAAATTATATATGAACTTTAATCGGATGCCAAGGGCAAATTCATTACCTTTAAAATATCAGGGTCTTCCCGCTCCGGTCCGGCTCTGCCGCGTTTTCAGCCACTCTTCCATGGGGCCGCTGATATACCTGGCGACCTCCAGGGTGGCCCTGGGGTTATAGTGGCCCCAATAAGGCACTTCCAATTCCCCGGGTATCGCACTCAGCGGCTTGGTTAAGGAATAAACCCCTTTTTTCTGGAATTTAAGCAAGTTAAAAAAACTTTTCTCATAAGAGGTCGTATCCCCTGACTTTCGGTAATAATTCACTTCCTGTTCTTCCGGCAGATAAAAAAACAGGATGTCGCTTCCCAGGCCAGGGACAGCCGCTATTACTTGCTTAAGAAAAATCCCGGTCAATTGCGGGTTAAAGGTCACTTCCCGGGGGTTATACTTCTTGCCGTGTTGGATTCGGCCGGAGGGCCGCAACAGGTTTACTATGCCCGCCCTGACTAAATTGGCGGCATGTGATCGAGACAACAACCAGTTGATACCGGGCAGATTTTCAATCCTGGCCTTCTTTGCGGTGAGACTGCGAGGTTTTTCGGGAATCAGTTCTTCGTTTTCCCCCAAACGGAAATACTCCCCGTCGGCGTTATCCAAATAGTCATTCCAAAAAAAACAGAGCGCCACCAGATCGGGTTTTAATTGGGGCCCCATAACCTGCAACAATCTTAACGCATAATCCGTGCCTTTCCCGGGGTTACCGGCGTTAATGATCTCCACGGTATAATTCCTGGCCCGCAGAATTTCCTCCACTTGTCGGGGAATGGCCTGAGCATCATCCACCCCCACCCCGTAAGTAAAGGAATCCCCTACAAAGAGTATCCGGATAGCCTGGCCTTTGTCGGGGCCGTATTCCCGGTTGCCCCGGAACCCCTGGGAATTATGGCTGAAGTCATAGCCTACACCATGAGGGGAGGTCTTCCGCCCCCGTTGGTAAGGCACAGGGATGGCCCCCAGGTCCGGGTGGTAGGCGAAGACTACCTCCCCGGTTATCTGCGGACTGAAGGTCCTGACGGCCCATTCGGCCAGGCCCAAGGCCGCGATAAGGCTGAGGAGGACCACGACGGCCCGGGGTAAGAACCTTTGCATCGCAGTTGGTTGATTAAGGGCTGGAAGGCTTCGGCGCCGGGGCCTCTTCTTCCGGTTTCTCCGGCAACTGCGGCCGGCGGTAGTAGAGGTAGGTGCTCAAGGAGCCGGAAACCGCGTAGATGCACATCAAAGGAAAACCCATGAGTTCCGGAGCGGTGGCCACCGCCACGAAGAGGAGCACCGCGGCCACCAGGGTCTGGAAGGGGTGGCGCTTGAAGAGCTCCATTTTCTTGAAGCTGAAGTATTTGATATTGCTGACCATCAGGAAGGAGAGCACATAGATCATCACCAGGATGTATTTGTGCTTCTCCGGGGCCCATTCGCCGATCTGGTAGTAAAAGGCAATGGCGGTGGCCACCACCATGGCCGCCGCGGGGATGGGGAAGCCGTTGAAATAGCGGGGGTCCATGGAGCCGGTCTGGACGTTGAACCTGGCCAGCCTTAAGGCCCCGCAGACTACGAAGAGAAAGGCCGCGACCCAGCCGAACTGCTTGAAAGGTTTCAGCGCCCAGAGATAGACCAGGAGCGCGGGGGCCACCCCGAAGGCCACCAGGTCCGCCAGGGAATCGTACTGCACCCCGAAGTTGGAGGTGCTGTGGGTCATGCGGGCGATGCGGCCGTCCAGGCCGTCCAGGATCAGGGCCACGAAGATGGCCCAGGCCGCGGCCAGGAAGCGGCCGTCGATGGCCGCAACGATGGCGTAAAAACCCGCGAACAGGCTGGCGGAGGTGATCAGGTTGGGGAGGAGGTACACCCCCCGGAACCGCCGCCGGTCTCTTTTCTTACGTCTTCTGCGAAAGGCCACCATGTCTTTTCCGGTGTTGCTGCAGCAGGAGGCCGGGGCCCCCTGCCGCTTAAGCGGCGTCCAGCCACCAACGGCCCAGGATGGTGGACCCGGCCTGGACCTTATCCCCCACCTGCACCAAAAACTCGGTGTCCGGCGGCAAATACAAGTCCACCCGGGAGCCGAAGCAGATCATCCCCAGGCGTTCCCCCCGGGCCAGGGTCTGTCCGGGGGTAACAAAAGAAATGATGCGCCGGGCCAGGAGTCCGGCGATCTGCACCACCAGGACCCGGCGGCCTGCCTCGGCCTCCAGCAGCGTGGCCTGCTGTTCGTTGACCTGATCCGCACACGGGTGCCAGGCAACCTTGTAACAACCGTCCCGGTGATTGGACGCGGCCACCCTCCCCGCCACCGGGGCCCGGTTCACGTGCACGTCAAAGACGTTCATAAAGATGCTCACCCGTTTGGCCGGCCGCCCCAGGAATTTTTCCTCCTGAACCTCGTCCAGGGCGATGACTTTGCCGTCCGCGGGAGAGATAACGACACCCGGCTCCTGGGGAATGGGCCGCTCCGGGTCCCGGAAAAAGTAGAAGAAGAACGCGGCCCCGGCCAGGCCCAGGAGGGCCAGCCAGGTGGAGTTCAAGGCCAGCCCCAGGAGAAAGGCGCCCACCAGGGGCCAGATGAAGCGGTGGCCGGGCGCGGCGATTAACCCGCGGCCTTCATTTAGATATGATGACATAGCTTCAGTTTGTCAGCTTTCGTAATGGAGGAAAAAGGGGAAGAGGGGAAAAGGGGAAAGAAAAAAATATCAACTTGGGATCAAGCATTTTTTCCCTTTTCCCCTTTTAACCTTTTCCCCTTTTACCCCTACTTTTTAAGCCAGCCCATCATGGCCCGGAGCTTCTTGCCCACCTCTTCGATGGGATGGGCCGCTTCCTGGCGTCTCAGGGCGTTGAACACCGGCCGCCGGGCCTGGTTCTCCAGAATCCACTCCCGGGCGAACTCGCCGGTCTGCACCTCGTAGAGAATCTGGCGCATCTCCTCCCGGGTCTCTTCAGTGATGATGCGCGGGCCCCGGGTGTAGTCGCCGAACTCCGCGGTGTCGCTTACCGAGTAGCGCATGTAATTCAAGCCCCCCTGGTAAAACAGGTCCACGATGAGCTTGAGTTCGTGCATGCACTCGAAATAGGCGATTTCCGGGGCGTAGCCCGCTTCCACCAGGGTGTCGAACCCGGCCTTGACCAGTTCGGAGACGCCGCCGCAAAGCACGCACTGTTCGCCGAAGAGGTCCGTTTCCGTCTCTTCCCTAAAGGTGGTCTCCAGGACCCCGGCCCGGGTGGCGCCGATGCCCTTGGCATAGGCCAATGCGGTCTTCAGCGCCTGGCCCGAGGCGTCCTGGTGAATGGCCACCAGCGAGGGCACGCCCGCGCCCTTCTCGTATTCGCTGCGCACCAAATGCCCCGGGCCTTTGGGGGCCACCATCACTACGTCCACGTCCGGCCCCGGCGTAATCTGGCCGAAGTGAATATTGAAACCGTGGGAGAAAAGCAGGGTCTTGCCGCCCATATGGGGCTTGAGGTCGTTCTCATAGAGCGCGGCCTGGACGTGGTCCTGGGTGAGAATCTGCACCACCTGGGCTTTTTGGGCCGCCTCGGCCGCGGCCACCGGCTTGAACTTGTACTTGAGCGCGGCCTCGTAATTGGGAGTCCCGGGCATCTCGGCCACAATCACCTCCACCCCGGAATCCCGGAGGTTCAGCGCCTGGGCGTGCCCCTGGGAGCCGAAGCCGATGATGGCCACGGTCTTGCCTTTCAGGACTTTTAAATCCGCATCTTTGTCGTAATAAATCTTGATCGCCATGAAATTTCCTTTCCCGTAGGGTGCGTCTTACGCACCAATAAGGGCACGTGGGACGCTATTGCATCAAGAGGAATGGTGCGTGAGACGCACCCTACCTCAATCTTTTTTCGGCCGCTGGATCGCCAAAGTGCCGGTGCGCACTTCATCCAGGATGCCGTGGTTTTTCAGCAAAGTGAGCACGGCCCCGATCTTTTCGTGGTTGCCGGTGACCTCCAGGGTATAGGTATGGGGGCTGACGTCCACCACCCGGCAGCGGAAGATGTCGGCGATACGCAGCACCTCGGCCCGGGACTTGTCTTCCGCCTTCACGGTCACCAGGGCCATCTCCCGTTCCACGTGCTCCTGTTCGCTTAAGTCCGTGACCTTGATGACGTTGATGAGCTTGTGCAGTTGCTTGATGATCTGCTCGGTGATCTGCTCATCCCCGGTGGAGACGATGGTGATGCGGGAGACCGCGGGGTCCATGGTTTCCGCCACGCACAGGCTCTCGATATTGAAGCCCCGGCCGGAAAAGAGGCCGGTGACCCGGGAGAGGACTCCGGGAATGTTATCCACCCAAACGGAAATCGTGTGTCTCGGTTCCATCTAAAAGCTCCTAGGCCAACAGCATCTCGTGCATGGCTTTACCCGCGGGCACCATGGGCATGACGCATTCCTCCGGCTCCACCCGGAAGTCCATAATCACCGGCTTGGGGGTCTCCAGCGCCTGTTTGATCACCGGCTCCACTTCCTCAGGCTTGGTGGCCCGCAGGCCCACCGCGCCGTATGCGTCCGCCAGCTTGACGAAGTCCGGGGCCGCCATGGGGGTGGCGCTGTACCGTTTTTCATAAAACAACTGCTGCCACTGGCGCACCATGCCCAGAAAAGAGTTGTTGAGGACGGCGATCTTCACCGGCAGGTCGTTTTCCACCACGGTGATCATTTCCTGGATGTTCATCTGGATGCTGCCGTCCCCGGCGATGTCGATGACCGTGGCCCCGGGCTTGGCCATCTGCACCCCCATGGCCGCGGGGAAGCCGTAGCCCATGACCCCCAGCCCGCCGGAGGTCATCAATTGCCGGGGGCGTTTGAACTTGTAGAACTGCGCGGCCCACATCTGGTTCTGGCCCACTTCGGTGGTGATATAAGCCTCGCCCTTGGTCAGCTCCCAGAGCTTCTCCACCACGTACTGGGGTTTGATGACCGTGTCGCTCCAGGTGTAGGTGAGGGGGTGCTTCTTCTCCCAATCCCGGACGGTATCCAGCCATGAGGCCCGGGCCGCGGCCCAGTCCTTGGGGGGTTTTTGCTTGAGCAGGTCGTTCATTTGATGCAAGGCGTCCCTGCAATCGCCGACGATGGGTATATCCACCACCACGTTTTTACTGATGGAGCTGGGATCGATATCGATGTGAATGATCTTGGCGTGGGGCGCGAATTCCGAGAGCTTGCCGGTGATGCGGTCGTCGAAGCGGGCCCCCACCGCAATGAGGACGTCCGTCTCCGAGATGGACATATTGGCGCAATAGGTGCCGTGCATGCCCAGCATCCCCATCCACAGGGGGTGGTCGCCGGGAAAGCCCCCCAGCCCCATGAGGGTGCTGGTCACCGGGATCTGTAAAAATTCCGCGAACTGCTTCAGGTCCTCGGAAGCGCCGGACATGATAATGCCGCCACCGGTATAGAGCACCGGCTTCTTGGCGCCCAGGATCAGGTCCAGGGCCCGTTTCACCTGCCTGGGATTGGCGTGGTAAGTGGGCTGGTAGCTCCGGATCTTGATCTCCTTGGGGAACTCGGGCACCGTCCGGGCCTGGATGACGTCCTTGGGCAGGTCCACCAGCACCGGCCCGGGGCGGCCCGAGCGGGCGATGTGAAAGGCCTCGTGGATGGTGTAGGCCAGGTGGTTGACGTCCTTCACCAGGTAGTTATGCTTGGTGCAGGGCCGGGTGATGCCCACGATGTCCACTTCCTGGAAGGCGTCGTTGCCGATGAGCGCAGTGGGCACCTGGCCGGTGAAAACCACGATGGGGATGGAGTCCATGTAAGCCGAGGCGATCCCGGTCACCGTATTGGTGGCGCCGGGGCCGGAAGTGACCAGGGCCACCACGACTTTGGCGGAGGCCCGGGCATAGCCGTCCGCGGCATGGGCCGCGGCCTGCTCGTGGCGCACCAGGATGTGCCGGATCTCCGGATGCCGGGTGAGTTCATCGTAGATATCCAGAACCACCCCGCCGGGATAGCCAAAGATGTGTTTGACCTCTTCCCGTTTCAAACACTCGAGAAAAATTTCCGCGCCCGTCATCTTCTTCATCACGCGCTTTCCTTCTGGCGATATTTGGCCAAGATCGACTCTATTTTATCCCGTCCTGCCAGTTTCAATTTCTGTAAGCGTTTCCGCTCCATGGTTTCGGCCGCGGTGAGGTACGGCCGCCGGTTGAATTCCTCCAACTGCCTTTCAAATTCCTCGTGTTGGTCCAAATAGCGCTTCAGTTCGGGGTCCCGTTCCTTCCATGCGGCAATGATCTCTAAATCCTGTCTTTCCATGCCTGGCCTCTATCTCTCAAGTTTCTCAAAGTAACAACCGAATCTTAAAGAAAGAATGGGTATTTGTCAACCGGAAGAACAACCGGAACCGGCCATTGGGAAAGGTTAATCGCTGAGACCCAAATTAAAAAAGCCATGCGCTCGGCATGGCCCGATATGGGAAAAACAGCCTGGCGGGACTGCACCCCCGCATCCTATTCCCCTTCTAGGCGCAATGCTTTAGGGGGGCCGGTAGCAGACTTTCCGGTCCTCAGGCTGTTCTAATTATTTAATAATCATCATTTTCAGCAAGTCAAGGGGAGTCGGCCATGCCGGAAACAAAAATAACCTGGGCGGAAGCGGAGGAATACTATCCATCTCCGGCTTGCCGGGTCTGCCCCTGGCATGATTTGCTGGAAGATAGCAGGGGCTGTCTTAATTTTAAAAAACTCATCTGCCGTTTGGAACCGGCGGCCATTCTGGAAAGGTTTTTTAATTCCAGGGGCCTCTAGTGAGGAAAAGTTCAAGGTTCAAGGTTCAAGGTTTGGCTGGCTTTTAACCTTGAACTTTGAACTTTGAACTTTGAACTTTCCAAGAGCATCTCCGGCAAGGAACCGTTCAACGGCTTACTCTCAGGCAGGATTTCCCCGGCCACCTTCCCGAAGCTCAAGACCCGGGTCCATCCCTTGGAAGGGGCCCACTTGTCGTCGAAAAAGGCGAAGACCACCACCGCCTCGTCGTCGAAAACCCGGTTGATCAAGGTCACCATGACCTTGCGCCCCTGCTGATCCTCCTGGCCCATTTGAATCGAGATATCTTCCGGCCGGGGATAGGGAATGCCCCTGACCGTCAGGGTCTCCCCGGCCTGGAGGCGGCCCAGCGCGCCCAGGCGGAAATTGTAAAACGCGCTTAAAGGGTCGTAGATCGGCTCCTGATTGAGGGCCGTCTCCCACTTGGGGAGCAGTCCCTTACCCTCATGGTGCTGCCATAACTCCAGGCGGCCCTGGTCGTAGTCGAAGCGGTATTCCTTGAGGCTGTATCTCCCCCGGCGCCGGCTTTCCTCCCGATAAACCAGGGGCAGGAGACGGCCCTGCCGGTAGACCATCTCCGTGGCGTAGTTATCCCGGCGGTTGCCGCTGAGGGCCTTCGCCAGCCCCTGGGCCTCCGCGGCCACCTCCGCCAGGTAGCGCCCCTTGCCCTTATTCTTGAGGATGACCCGGGCCTTGGCCGCACCGGTAAAGATCAAGATGTCCACCCGGAAGTGCAGGTCTTCTATCACTTCCTCCCGGGAGGTGGCGGCCCCGGTGGGGACCACCGACCAAGTCTGCCCCAGCAGGATGGCCAGCAAGGCCAGGAGAACCAGGGTTTTGCGGGAACTATTCCAGGAAATATTTCTTGAGGGGAAAAGGGGAAAAGGGGAAAAGGGAAAGAGAGGGGTATGGTTAATTTCTTCCTCAGTTCTTTCGCTTCCCCATTTATCCTGTTGATTTATCATAAAGATATTCGGCTATTATAATTCGGCAAGGCAACAGCCAGCCGGGGCTGGCATCCTTGTCCTTTTCGCGGGTATCTTGGGAAGGGCGCAAGGATAAGCTACCGCATTTAATGCACCTATACTTGGCCCCCTTTCCCCTTTTTCCCTTTTTCCCTTTTACCCTTTTACCCTTTTTCCCTTTTCCCCTTTTACCCTGTTTAACGCTCTTCTCCGCCCCGCCTTGAGAACTGCATTAAAGCCGGAAGCTCCTCTTTCATGAATTCTTGGGGATTGAGCAACTCGCCGGCGAGCTTGCCGAAGGCCAGTACCCTGACCCAGGCCTGGAGCGGCACTTTTTGGGGACCGGAGAAGACAAAATAGGGGCCGTCCTCGGAGCCTTGGCCCGACCTCACGGTGATCATGGTCTTGCAACCCTGGCCGGTCTGCGGCCCGACCCTCAGGACCATTTCCCGGGGTTCCGGGGTGGGGACCAGGGTAACTTTCAGGGTCTGGCCCGGCGCTGCGGCCACGGCCCCCAGCCGCAGATTGTAAAACAGGGTCAGAGGATCATAGACCGGCTCCTGCAACGGGACTTCCGAGTCTTTTTTGAGGGAGCGGCCGTCCACTCCCCGCCAGACTTCCAGGACCTGCCGGGAGTAGTCGAAGCGGTACTCCTTGGCTATACGTCGGCCTTTCTTGTAGAACTTTTCCCGATAAAGGAGGGGCTTCAGCCTTCCCCCTTCCAGGGCCATTTCGCTTTCGTAACTCTCCGGCAGCCATTTTTTCAGGAGTTGCCAGGCCCCCTGGGCCGCGCCGCTGAAGCGGGCGCGGTAGCGGTCCGGCCCCACCCGGGAGAGGTTGAGATGCACCCGGGCTACGTCCTCGAAGAAGCCCAGGCTCAGGCGGTATTCCAGGTCTTCCAGGTTAACCTGGTCCGCGGCCGCGGCCGGAGAGGCCCCGGCCTGGCCCCAACCCAGTAACGCCACCAATATCAAAATGCCGATGCTGCGTATTATCAATCCTTCTCTTCCTCGGGATCATCGGGCGGCGGGGGAGTCCACACCCCGGTGAAGAAGCGGTCGCGCCACCACTGCTGCACGTCCTCCGGAGCCGATTTATCCACCAGTTCGAAACGATATTCGTCAATGAATTGGACCAGCCTCTGGTAGGCCGCGTTAACCTGCTGCATCCGCTGCCGGTAGGTTTCTTCCTGGCCCGCGGGGGAACGGTCGGGATGCCAGCGCCGCGCGGCCCGGCGATACGCGGCCTTAATTTCCCGGCGGGTGGCTTTCATCTCCAAATCCAGCAATTTCCGGGCTTCTTCCAGGGTCATAATTATTAATTATAAAGGAAGATGTGCAGGTTCGCCAATTTTGGCATTTGACTAAGTCCCGTTTGCTCTGCCGGTATGTCCTAATTTGATTCTTGGAGAATTTGCAAGCGATTTCAAAAAATAAGCCCCTGGGGACCAGGGGCTAGGCAAGATCAGAAATAATAGTTTTCAGCAAATATTCTCAAATATGAGATTAAGGGTGCAGCAAGCTTTTGTCAAGGATTTTTTTCGGGAAGCAATCTTTTTCGCTGCCCTTTGTTTCCTTATCGTCATCAAGGCATCAAAACTTAAAGATACTTAAATTCTTTCGCCTTATCCTCATGCAAGATAGCTTCGGTCACTTTCCCTCCTTTTTCATTTATCCTTTCTTTCCGAATAAGTACCTGCTCGGTCAAAAGTTCATTGATTGCGTCTCGCTTGTCTTTTGCTGTTCCTGGTATATTATGCCTACTGTCTTGTGCCCATTGATCTATCACCCTCACACTCCAATATCTGAGCGGTGCCGGACCTCTTTTGACCATCCTTACGATTGATTCTTTAATTTCTTGCTTGTCTGCTTTTGGTATCTGCTTTATTTCAATCAGATCCTTTTCTCCGCCAGCGGCAGCTACTAAATCCGCCGCAACCTGGCCAGGAACGCCAACAATCACCACCCTTTGCTCATATCTGTTACGCAATATCGTCACTAGTTTTATATAATCGCGATCTCCTGATACAATCAAAAATACTTTATTTTGCCTTGCTGTGTATGCTTCTATTGCTTCTAATACTGCATCAAGGGCCAATACCATGTCTGCTGCATTTTTTACTCTCTCAACTGACTTACCGCCACGATCATATATATTTCTTTTGACTGGAATATTTATTGCTTCTATTCCAGCCACTTGTAATGCACGGTTTAGTTCGCTTGGGTGCTCAGCGAAATCAGCATACGCCCTCATAATTGAAGGCCGACCATACTTTTTAGCCTTCTCTACTAAACCTTGCAAATCTGGTTCAATACCGTGATAGTTTAATAGTCCATATCTAAGGTTTTCCAAATCAATAAAAACTGCTACCTCTTCATCCATGCCAAATCTCCTAAATTAAGGTTAGGCCAAAAATTTAGCACCCTTGTGATGTATGTCAAGTTATTTGGAATATTTTTTTAAATTTTCTAGTCTTATAATCATTAACGATAGAAGTCCCCTGTCTCCTCTCTTGTCTTCTCTGCCCTCACGTGTTAAGTTATTAGTCTCATATCTAAAATTTGGGAGGGATACCCGGTTACATGACCCCCAAGAAAAACTTAGCCATGCCCGGGCCGGAAGTGGATAACACCCTGGAGCGCCTGACCCAGGAAATACTTGCCCGCCACCAGCAGTTGGAGGACCTGGTCCTGGTGGGCATTCGCACCGGCGGCGCTTTTTTGGCCCGGCGCCTGGCGGACAAAATCAACCGGCGCACCTCCCGCACGGTGCGGGTGGGCGTCCTGGACATCACCCTCTACCGGGACGACTGGACCCAGCTCAGCCATAAACCCCTGGTGGGGAAGACGGAACTTCCCGGGTCCATCGACGAT
>Ga0233423_10000723_pt1 | contig 16855 bp, 19 predicted proteins | sample Watercolumn_Mata_FD_180713 | JGI IMG/M metagenome (GOLD analysis project Ga0233423, IMG submission 180713) | Freshwater microbial communities from Lake Matano, South Sulawesi, Indonesia - Watercolumn_Matano_2014_112_MG | ecosystem: Environmental > Aquatic > Freshwater > Lake | place: Indonesia...
AAGTCCGTGCCCGACTGCAAGAGAACCCCGGTAGGGCATCGACGAGTTCCATCTCCAGCTCAGGCACGGACTTGCGCATTTGGGACGCCATTATCCTGAGCGCTCGATAACCTATAAATCTGGCACCCCATAGACGACAACTCTTATATATGGATGGATTATCTATCCATAATGTGATCGACATGAAGGCAAACATCTGGGCGGTAATCTCAATCGTCTTCCTTATCTGGGCCGTGGTCGCCACAGTGGGCGCGGCAAACTACTACCAGATCTCACAGACTCAACAGACCACGATATCGAACCTCCAGTCTCTCGTCAATAACCTCGGGATCAAGGTGAACATCGCAATCAACTATGGAAACGGCACAATAGACTGGCATAATGACACTTACATACCGATAGGCTTTTCCCTCTTTAATGCAACGCAAAAAGTAGCAACTCTGGATTATACATCATCTGCTTTAGGGATTTTTGTGACAGGGATAAACGGCGTCAGCCAAGACGTCACAGCCAATCGATATTGGGTTTATGATACCTGGAGCAACGGGGAATGGGAAATTGTATGGACTGCAGCCCTTAATTACGTACTGCACGACAACGAAATAGTAATGTGGTCGCTGAAACAATTCTAAGTTTAGCGTTCATGATAAACAAAACATTCTCTTTTCCCTTCTTTTTAGATAACAGTTTTGACCGGGAACCAAACATTATTAGCGTAGGTGACCTTTGGCCATCTGTGCGGATTTGCTAATAAAAAACCACATTCAACTTTAGTTGACTCTCTTAACGCCTCTAACCAGTGCATGGACTAGCATCACAGTCAGGATTGCCGTTGTCCCCTCGGTTATCGGACCTACTGCGATGAGGAAACCGCCTGATGCGGGCAGGAACAAACCAATCAACCCAATCACAAGTGCCGTGAACCACTCAACGCCCATTGTTACCAGTAGGAGCCATGATGACGTAATGTCAAAGGCGAACATCAGCACATATGCGCCTATCCCAAGTCCCGCCTTGGAAATCTTGGTTTTGTCCTTTCTACTCCAGATCAACCCGCTGGCGAGCCCCAGAATCGCCATGAAAAACGAGTTCACTGCAGTCCATGGTCCTGGCAGACCTATCAGGATGTCTGAGAACACGTAAGAGGCGAACCCAACAGTTATCCCCGTTACCGGTCCAAACAGCACCCCTGATATCAATGTGAATATACCCGGGAAGTTCACGAACTGCATCGGGCCGAAGAGGGCATACTTGATGAGCCTGAGCGACACGGCCAGGGCTATGAGGATAGCCGTGTACGTTATCTTCTTGGTCCTCGGCAGCCCGCTCTTCATATTCATCATATGGATAGTTTATCCATCCGTCTTAAAAACTCTTCCGTCCTGCTGGAGAGGTTTATAAGTTTGCCCAAGTTTCTAAAACCCTATCAAAAGGTGTTCCTTTATGGTCACAAAGGATGAGGTCCTTGCAGCCCTAAAAAAGGTAATGGACCCCGAACTGGGCATGGACATAGTCTCGGCTGAGATGGTGAGGGAGATCCGCGTAGAGGGCGACTCCATCTCGGTTACACTGGCGCTGACCTCCGAAACGTGCCCCTTGGCCAACAAGCTGAGGAGGAGTGCCGAGGAGGCGATCCGCAGCCTCGAGGGGGTCGGTAAGGTCAACGTGGAACTCACCGTCATGAGCGAGGAGGAGCTGAATAGGCTCGTCGAGAAGGTCAGGTCCAAGGGCAGGACCGAGCAGCTGCCTGAGAAGCTCCCGAAGGTGGGGATAAAGATGATCGTCGCAGTCCTCTCCGGGAAGGGCGGCGTCGGCAAGTCCTCTATAGCGGCCATGCTCGCCGTGGAGCTCTCGAGGAAGGGGCTGAAGGTCGGAGTCCTCGACGCCGATATAACCGGTCCGAGCATCCCCAAGATCTTCGGGGTAATAACGCCCCCAGAGGTTAAGAAGGGCAAGATGGCCCCATCAACCTCGAAGGGCGAGATAAAGATCATCTCCATGAACCTCCTCACCGGGAACCAGGAGGCGCCCATCATCTGGAGGGGTCCTCTCGTGAGCAGCGCCATAAGGCAGTTCTACGTGGACGTGGATTGGGGCGAGCTGGACTATCTCATCGTGGACCTCCCTCCGGGGACCAGCGACGCGCAGCTTACAGTGATGCAGCTGCTGCCGGTGGACGGGATAGTGGTGGTCACATCGCCGCAGGAGCTAGCCGGTATGATCGTCTCGAAGGCAGCCAACATGTCGCAAAAACTCGACGTGCCGATTCTGGGCGTGATCGAGAACATGAGTTACGTCAGGTGCACGAAGTGCGGCGAGAAGATAAACCTCTTCGGCGAGTCCAAGGGAAGGCTACTCGCTGATAGAGTCAACGCAAAGTTCCTCGGCTCGCTGCCCATCGACCCGGCACTATCCAAGGCATGCGACGAGGGCAAGATCGAGGACTACCAGAGCAAGGAATTCCAAGCCATCGCCAAGAGGCTCCTCGCGTTGCTGTAGGCGGGCACGGTTTAGAGAAAGCAAAACTCTACCTTTTTATCTCTACGAGTTCATAAAAAAGCCATTCACACGCCGTACCCACTGCACGTGATCCCTATGGACAAAGTCGCGCTCTACCCTTGGACGAAGGTGGCACCGACTCTGGGCGTGATCTTCATCAGCCCTGCCGTACTAACGGTGGGGAGCACGCTGGGAACCCTAGTGCCCTTCTGGTACGCCGTGGCAACCTCTATTATCGCCGGGGTGACGTTCTCCCTCATCATCTACTTCCATGGGGGCGTTGGCGCAAGCGAGCACCTTTCCTTTACCAAGCTGATGGACGCCTCTCTAGGTGTCAGCGGCTCTAGGTTTCTCGCCTCTCCTCTGATAACCATAACACAGGTCGGCTGGTACTCCGTAAACGTAACACTGGGCGGAGAGGCCGCCTCCAAACTGACTGGTCTTGACCGTCTGCTCATGATCACGCTTTTCGGCGTCGTGATCGCCAGCGTCACCTACGCGGGCTTCAGGCGGCTCTCCGACTTCACCAAGGTAACAGCCACCATCACGGGACTGTTCGCCATATGGGCGCTCTACGCGATACTTACACAGGGTCCGACCTTTGTCTCTCCACAGCTCTCCACAGATGCCCTTCTATACGCGTCCGGGCTGGCGATAGGTGGCGCCATGTCCATCTCCACGGTGTCGCCGGACTTTGTCATGGGCACGAGGTCCAGAAGGGATCTGCGGATCACCGCCTTCGGGGTGATACTGCCGCTGATACTCTTCACCCTCATCTCCGGGAACCTGATGGGCGCCTACTCGATGATCCCGGACCCCGTCCTCTCGCTCGTCGCCATAAACATGCCTCTACTGGCCAACCTGCTGCTCTTTCTCGGGAGTTCCGCAGCCGCCTCCTCCCTCTATCCGCCGACGTTCGCTTTGGCCAACCTGGTAAAAATTCAGAGAAAGTATGCCACCATACCTGCCGCCGTAGCGGGTCTTGTGCTTGCCTACCTCGGGATCGTGGAGCAGATGACCTTCTTCCTCAGGCTGATAGGCATCCTCCTTCCTCCCCTGATCGGAATAAACCTCGCGGAGTACTACTTCCTGTCAAAGCGAAGGATAACGGCAAGGGGCGGCACCAACGCCACGGGTGTAATCTCTTGGGTCATCGGCGCCACCGTGGGGTACTTTCTGGTAGTGGGTATCGCCCCCCTCAACGCCCTCTTCTCATCCATGATGGTCTACTTTGTAATGCGTTCGTTGAAGAACAGAACGGGATAAAACTTGCTCACTATTATCTTCCTTAGCGCATCCTAATCCTTCTGATAACATCTGCCTTTTTGTTGGCTATTTCGTCATGGACATGCTTGACCTTCTTCAGGGTTTCTCTGGCGTTCACATCCTTGATCCGTTTGATCTCCTGCTCGCCTATCTCTTTGCTCAGCTGCTCTAGTTCGTGGTATTTCAGCACGTAACTCTTATTCGGAATCTTCTCGAAGAGTTCTTTAGCCATATGGATATAGGCTGCATAGTTCATCCTTCTCACTTCCACGTGCATCCTTCTCATCTCCTGCAGTATTTCGCGGAGCTCCTCATCATCAACCTGCTTCAACATCTCATCATCCATAAGGTCTGATATTATCTCGCATCTTTCGTATGCCTCTACGTCCTGCGGGGTGAGTTTAACCTCGTTTATTATCTTTGTTGCCTTCTGGAGCAATTCTTCTGGCACAAACCTTCCCCCATAGTAAACATGTTCTTGTTACTTTTTTCTGCTTATTTGCCTCTGGGTTATCGCCATGGTCAGCGAAGCCAAGACTGCGAACACAGCGCCGTAGTAGAAGGCATAGGAACCGTTAATCGTAAAGAGGAAGCCGGCAATCAGGTTCGTGGGGAAGGTCACGATCCCAATGAGCGTGTTGTAAAGACCGTACGCCGTTCCCCTGTACTCCTCCGTTACGAGGCTCGGTATTATGGCCCTCTGTGATGTCTCCACGATGCCTTGGTGCGTACCGTAGAGCATCACGCCCAGAACCAAGACCCACGCATTGGGAGCCAGCGCGATGACCACGAAGGAGAGCAGCAGGAAGAGGTAGCCAAGCTGAATCGCCCTGATCCTCCCGAGTTTGTCTGAGATCTTCCCAGCCGGGAGGCTGGCAAAGACGTGGAAGACCTGTATCCCAGCGTAGACGAGCGGTGTAACCTCCTTTGGAACTCCAAGCTCCACCGCCCTCAGTAGTATGAATGCGTAGCTTATTGCGGCAATCGCGTAGAGCGTGGCCGAGCCGAGGTACATTGAGAAGGTTCTGTTGAGCAGGCTCCTTGCATTCTTCAGCGAGATATTCGGGGCGCTACTCCTCCTTGGCGGCTCCTTCACGAATATGAACAGTACTGCAACGGCTATGGCACCGGGAATGGCCGTGAAGAGGAAGATGCCCTGATACCCCAAGGGAACGAAGAGCAGGAACGCTATTACCGGCCCGACTACCGCCCCCATCTGGTCCAGAGTCCTGTGGATGCCGAAGGCTCTGCCCATCTTCCTCTCTGCGGTGGAATCGGCTATCATGGTGTCCCTCGGCGGGGTCCTGAAACCCTTCCCCACCCTGTCCGCCATCCTTAGTCCGAGGACCTGCTCCCAGTTTCCGACGAACCCCATGAAGGGCTTTACCACATTCGATAGACCATATCCCACGAGCGTGAGGTTCTTCCTCTTACCGGTCTTGTCGGCTATAGCCCCCGAGATCAGCTTAAGGAAGGATGTGATGCTCTCGGCCGCGCCCTCGATACCGCCGACTATCTCCGGCGTGGCTCCGAGCTGGAGCACGAGGAAGGTGGGCAGGACGGCGACGACGATCTCGGTGCTGATGTCGGTGAAGAAGCTTACGATTCCTAGGAAGACGATGTTGGTGGAGATGCCGACGATCAGCTTTTCTTTCCGTTCCATCCGGTTGCCGCCTTCATTCCGCTATATTCTGCCCCTCTACCCACGTTCGTTTATTATCTCTTACGGTTATGCGGAATTGTGGGCGCTCGATAAGAAAGCAGCCTAAAATAGAAATTCAGACGCTCTTCGCGTACCTCACCGCCCTCTCTATAAGCTCTCTGACCTTACCCACATAGTTCTCAGGCTTGGTCAGCTCCTCTATCTCCCTCTTAGAGAGGTAAGCGGTGACCTCTGGCGTCTTGCAAAGAAGGTCCCTCAATGGAATCCCCTCGTTAAAGGCCCTCACGGAGACGCTCCTGAGTACCTCGTGCGCCTTCTGCCTTCCCATGCCCTTCCTTGCAAGCGCCATCATGACGGCCTCTGTGAGTATCGCGCCCTTCGTCGCCTCAAGGTTTCTCCGCATGTTCTCCGGAAAGATCCTGAGGCTCTTCAACACTTTCACAAGTGTGAGGAGCATCTCGTCCAGGACTATGAACGTAAGTGGAATTATGAACCTCTCGCTGCTGGAATCGGTAAGGTCCCTCTCGTGCCAGAGCGGCACGTTCTCCAGCGCCGGCACCACCAGCCCCCTTATCACCCTCGCTAGGCCGGAGACCTTCTCGCAGTCCACTGGATTCTGCTTGTGGGGCATGGTGCTGCTCCCCACCTGTGACTTCGCCTCGAACCCCTCCGCCACCTCCAGGATCTCGGTCCTCTGCAGGTTCCTTATCTCCGTCGAGATCCTGTCCAGGCTCGACGCCGTGACCGCCGCCCAACAGACGAACTCCGCTATCCTGTCCCGGCAGACGATCTGGGTCGCGATCACCGCAGGTCTTATCCTGAGCTCTCTCATGATCAGCCGCTCTATGTAGAGGGCCCTCTCGCCCTGGCTCGCCATGGTTCCCACGGCGCCGCTCATCTTCCCCACGATGAGCCTCCTCTCAAGATCGCCCAGCCTCTCCAAATTCCTCGCGGCCTCGGCGGCGTATACCGCCATCTTGAAGCCGAACGTTATGGGCGTGGCGTGCTGTCCGTGGGTTCTCCCGACCATCACAAGGTCCCTGTTGTCTGTTGCCAGATCGCAGAGGACGTTCCTCAGATCTCCCATCCTTTTCTCCAGTATGGAGACGCCGCCCTTCATGGTCAGTGCCCAGGCGGTATCCACGATATCGTAGCTCGTTGCCCCCCAGTGGACGTACTTGCCGTATTCACTGCACTCCTCGGCAAGGACCTCGACCATCGCCATTATGTCGTGGTGGGTCTTCTTCTCCCTCTCCTTTACCTTCTCCGGCGTGACAATGCCTACGACCGCTCTCTTCTTGATCTCATCGGCAGCCGCTTTGGGTATCTCGCCGACCTTGGCCTGCGCCGCCGCCAGCGCCGCCTCCACATCCAGGAGCTTCTGGAGCCTGCTCTCCTCCTCAAATAACGCCTTCATCTCCGGGCTCCCATACCTTCCGGTGTCAATGGGGCAAACGGGCGTAATAACCCTCCAAAACTTATATTTCCATCTTGTTTTTAACCCTTTGCTAGGCTGGCGAGTCATTAAAAGCAAGGGCTAAAGACCGCTGTCTCCTCCGGCGATCCATGACGGCATCGCTAGCGGATCTTAAGGTTGAATATGACGCTATAATTTGAGACGTACTTGAACTCCGTCTTTTTGCCCGTGATCACCATCAAAGCGGCATCTATGTAGTTGCGAAGGAATATCGACCACTTCTGACCCATGTTGTGGCCGAGCCTTATCTCGTAGTAGCCTTCTTTAACATCCTCGGAGTAAGCGGCCCAATCCCCAAAACTGCAGATCACAGTTTCAAGAAACTGCTTGAAGTTCTCTGGTGAGAGCTCTCCATAAAGCTGGATTATGATCTCCTTTGCGATCAAACCTCCGATCTTTGAGGCCACCTTGGCAACAACATCGTCATCAAGGCTGTTTATCAGCTCAATGATGTCGCTCTTCGCCAAGCATACTATGCCGAAGGGCTCTAGCTTTGCCCTAATCTTGACATAATTCTTCAAAACTCTGCACGCAAGACCGTTTACGGTTGCACCCTGCCTCTTCGCCTCTTCCTCAAGTCCCTTTATGATGTCCGCATCCAGTCTAAACGTCCTTAACGTTGATTCAGCAGATTCGCTCAATTTCCACACCACACTTTGGTTATTACGCAGTTATCTACGGTGCCTTTGGTCTATTTATACACTTGTTGGTTTAATGTAATAAGTTCTATCTGTTTGTACACAATTCGTACCGGACGGGCAAAGAGCCGGAGGCTGATCGCTTGGGACTGTATTTGTTAAAGACTTATATGCGTTCAATGGTATGTTCTCTCTGAAGTATTAGGAGAGATGACAATGAACAAAGCAGATTATGATAAAGGATATGCCTACCTCTGCTCCACGGGCAACTACATAGAGACGAAGGACGGTCTTATGCAGAAGCTGAAGAGGGCGGGCGTCAAAGACCCAGCGGGCGTCGTGAAGAAGCTCATAGAAGAGGGCGAGATAGCCCCAGGGAAGAAGAAGGACACGTACGTACTGAAGTTCAACAAGTGTCGCGCCACCGAAGAGGACATAATCTCCGAATAACCAGCAGGGCCACAAATTACAAAATATAACACTGTTCTTAACTTTCATTTTTGTACATTTTTGTAACTAAAATATTACTTTGTCGTAACCCTTATATTCGACCAATTCCACGATTTAAAACGTAATGGTATTCCCTCATAGGCCAAGGGGTACCATTAGGTGGCGAATGGTAAAATGTTTTATATACTGAAAAAGCGCCAACTGAAAGAGGAGGAAAAATAATGGTTTCTTACACCTCTTCAGAGAGGATTTCTCTGCTCATCTCCTCGGCACTGATCGTCATAGGGCTCGTGGGGAGCGTCTATGCAAGCCTGTACGCACACCCAGTGATGAACCTGGCTTTTGTGGAGCTGACCTTGGTCGCCGTTATCACGCTTCTATTCTTGAGCTTTATCCCTGGGGTATTCCCAAGAAACATCAAGGCCGAGTCGATCTACTACAGCGGTCTCGCCAAAGAGCCGTACATCAGCAACGAACAGGTCTACCGCCCGAAGATGCCAAGGATGCACGTCACCCTTTTGGCCGTCGGCGTACTCGTCTTCTGGGATTTGCAGTTCATATCCCTGATAAAGGCCGTGCCGTTGTACGTGAACCTAATAGCGCTTGGCGCCTTCGTATTGGGCGTGGGTTACTATCTCGTGGATATGGGAGGCAAGAAAGGGGAACAGAAGTAGGTGGACCATATGGCACTAAAAGTTAAAGTTTCAAAGAGGCTGAGGGCTTCGGTCTTGGTGCCGGTAGCCAACGAGAACGTTACGGAGAATGTAATTATCCACAATCCAGAATTCTGCACCGGGTGCATGCAGTGCATGGTGGGTTGCGCCTACAGCCACTTCAAGACCTTCGACATCAACTATGCTCTCCTTTACGTCAACGATAACCCCGCCGCGCCGGGGTCTTGGGTGAACGCCAACTGCTCCCACTGCGTCTACCCCATGTGCCTGGCCGCCTGCCCGAGGGAGGCGATCTACAAGGACGACTTGGGCATAGTGAGGATCTCCCCGCTGAAGTGCATAGGGTGCGGGATATGCGCCCAGGCTTGCCCCATCGCCATCCCAAGGCTGGACAACACCAAGAAGATCTACGCGAAGTGCGACATGTGCAACGGGGAGTATCCAAACTGCGTCAAGATGTGCAGCACAAACGCGCTGCAGCTCCTCCCTAGAAGAGAGGCATTCGATTATGTAAAGAAGTTGAGGGGTGTCTGAGATGGAGCAAGAGAAGCCAATGAAAAGTTTTACCCGCCTTCTCGATTCTGCGAAGAAGGTGACTGAGCACAGGCTCGAGGATGAGATGGTGAAGCATCCATGGAGAAGGCCGTTCAACGCCACGGCCCCGGACGCGGCGAAGCCCTCCCTCAAGAGGGACTTCGAGCAGGGGCTCGTCTACCCAATAACCGAGGACGTCTCGGGGGCGAGGAAGGCCGCCAACTTGGACCCGATGCCGCCCACCGCACACAAGTTCCCGGAGCAGGCGGAGAAGAAGCGCGAGATTATGAAGGACATAGGGACAGGCAAGAAGCTCGCCTTTGACCCGGAGAAGAGGGTTTACAAGTATTGATATGGAGGGAATAGAGTGACCGCTTCAAAATCAAAGACTAATGCCTCGAACGAGAAGTACGGTTACTTCTTGGGTTGCGTCATGCCGGCTAAGATGCCGTGGGCCGAGAAGGCAACCTTTCTGGTCGCCGAGAAGCTGGGTCTCAACTGGGACTATATGAAGGAGACGCTCTGCTGCGTCAGGCCCGGAGTCTGGAAGGCAATCGATCCGGACACATGGCTGACCCTCACTGGGCAGAACTTGGCGCTAGCAGAGAAGCAGGGCGTAACCCTCGTGGACTCGTGCAACGGATGCTGGATAACGCACTACGAGACTCTTGAGGAGCTGTTGGATGAGCCCGAGAAGATGGCTATGGTGAACAAGCACCTGGCGAAGGCGAACATGAAGCTCGAGGGGACGGTGCAAGTCAAGCACTTTCTTCAGGTTCTGTACGAGGATGTCGGGCTCGACAAGATCAGGAAGTCCATAAAGAAGCCGCTCAACCTTCGGATGATGAGGCACATCGGTTGCCACGCAAGAAAGCTGGGTAACGATGTCATGCCGAGGTACTTCGACGAGATCTTGGAGGCGTGTGGCGTGGAGTTAGTCGACACACCCTACGACTCGATGTGCTGCGGACTCCTGCTATACTTCGCCGACCCCAAGCTATCCATCTACCGCAATGTCTTCAAGAAGTTCAAGCTGGCGCAGGACCTAGGCGTCGATGCCATCGCGATAATATGCTCGGGCTGCTACGACCAGTTCGACAGGGGGATCAAGATCTTGGAGGATGAGGGTGACCCAACCGGTCAGCTCCCACAGGGCTTTGACGTCCCGATAGTCCACCTCTCGGAGATCTTGGCGCTGGCGTTCGGCTACAAGCCGGAGGAGTTTGGGATGGACGTCTTCAGGACTACGTCCCCGAGCAAGCTCATCTCAAAGGTAGAGGGAGGAAAATAATTGACCACATCTACTGATCCAACCATCATGGAATGGCTCAAGACTGAGGTAGTTCCTGAAGGACTGGAATTCAAACCCCTGAGGGAGAACAGGGTTTTAGTCAGGGTCAAGCCAGAGGATGTCGACAGGTTGGCCGAGAGGTTCGTGAAGAAGCTGGGTGCCCGACTGAGCCACGCGACGGGCGTGGACAGGGAGCAGTTCGGCTTCGATATCGTCTACGTCTATGACTTCTCCAAGGTGAAGAACCTGGTACTCGTTCTCGAGGCTCATGTCGATAGGGACAACCCGATCATCCCCTCTGTGGGTAAGGTGACATGGCAGGCGGTCTGGGCTGAGAGGGAGATCAAGGAGTTCCTAGGGGTAAACGTCGCGGGAATGCCAGACCCGAGGCACCAGTTCCTGCCATACGAGTGGCCGAAGAACCCAGAGACTGGTCTGCCGAGTGACCCAAGCCTCTACATGCCTGCCACCACGGGAGTTTCGCCGACTTCTGAGAATTGGAAGCCAGTAGGCATCGACCCCAAGACCGCAAGGTCATCACTCCTACCCATAGGTCCATACCACCCGGGCGTAATCGAGGGACAGACCGTCTACGTCAGGGTGGAGGGCGAGCACGTGGTCGATGCCGACATCAAGACAGGCTACCACCACAGGAGCATCCACCGCCTCATCGAGCGGAGGGGCTACAACAAGGGAGTCTTCGTCTCCGAGCGCGTCTGCGGCATCTGCAGCGCGGCCCACGGCCTGGCTTACGTGACCTGTGCGGAGAACCTGTACGATGCGGAGGTCCCGGAGAGGGCTCAGTACATAAGGACGTTGCTGGTCGAGCTAAACAGGGTCCACAGCCACATCTTGTGGATCGGTGTGGCCACCGACCTAATCGGATGGAAGACCGGCTTCATGATCACGTGGGGCCTCAGGGAGCGCGTCATGGACATAATCGAGGCGATAACCGGCAACAGGGTCAACTACGGAATCTGGAGGCTGGGCGGCGTCAGCAGAGACGTATCACAAGAACTCGCCATGAAGGCAAGGCAGACAATTCCAGGCTTGAAGGAGGCGCTCACACAACTTATACCGGCAGTTGTCGATCACCCAGTTGTCAAGGCAAGGGTTGTAGGCGTCGGTCCGCTCACCTTCGCCCAAGCCTTCGACGGCGGCGCGGTCGGTCCAGTTGCCAGGGCGAGCAACTGGAAGATAGACACCAGGAGGGACAACCCGCCACACGCAATGTATGACCCAAGCAAGATATCGTGGGACATAGTGGTTGACGACCACTGCGACATGCTCGGGCGAACGCTCGTGAGAGCCAAGGAGACCTTCGTATCCGTGGGTATCGTGGACCAGTGCCTAGCGTACCTGGAGAAGACCACTGGCGAGATAAGGGACAAACCCAAGACAATAGAACCAGGCTCCGAGGCAGTAGGTCTCAATGAGGCACCTAGGGGCGAGCTCTTCTACTACATGAGGGCAGGCGGGACCGATGTCGCCGATTACATGATGCCGGAGGGCAAGCACAACGTACAGGGATCCAACCTGCCGCAGGCAGTCCGCATCAGGACCCCGAGCTACCGCAACAACGCGATCATCCCGCAGATGCTCATCGGCTCAGCCCTCGCGGACGTACCCATTGTCATGGGCAGCACGGACCAGTGCCTGGCATGCACCGACAGGGTCGAGGTCATCAACGACAAGACAGAGGAGAGCTACACGCTCACGTGGGAGGAACTGGTTAGAATGAGCCAGAAGAGATGGAGGTCCTAAAGATGGTGGACGTGCTCTTTACTGCGGTAACAATGCTGATAATGATACCAGTAGCCCTCTTCGCTGGGATTCTTTACGTCTTCCTGTTCAGAAAGCTCTCGGCGAGGTTCCAGTGGCGCGTCGGGCCTGTTGTCCGCATGTACAAGGATCTCGCGCCCCTATTGGGCGCCTCGAGGATCCTGCAGCCGCTCTACGACATCTTAAAGCTCTTCGGCAAAGACACGCCTGTGCCTGACATCTCTAGGAAGACCATATTCGTCGCATCTCCCTACCTTGCCTTCCTCTGCGCCTTCCTAGCCATATTCTTCATACCGTTCCCAGGCGTACCGCTCCTGTCCACAATGGAGGAGAGCCTGGTCATTGCCTCCTACTTGCTCATCGGCGCGGTCATGTTCACGATCCTTGGCGCGGCCTCAAGCGGCTCGCCTTGGGGCGCAATCGGCGCAAGGAGAGACGTCGAGATATTCCTTATATACGAACTGGGCTTTGTTGTCGCCCTCTTCTCAGTTGGGCTGGTGGCAAGGTCCCTCTCGCTGTGGGAGATCGCCACGAGACCGGGTTTGCCGATGCTGATCCTCAACCCGTTCGCAGCAGTCCTTCTCTTCCTCGTCATAATGGGCAAGCTGGCAATCAAGCCCCTTGACATGGCGGAGGCTGAGGCCGAGATCGTTGCCGGTCCATTCACAGAGTACGGTGGCAAATACTTGGGACTCTTCCAGTTAGCAAAGGCGTTCCTCTTTTACGACATGGTGGCACTCTTCATAGCACTCTTTCTCGCGCCCACGCTGAACTCGATACTATGGCTGCCCGTCTACATAATCGCCGTCGTAGTCATCCTGTTCTTCATAACAGTGATGCAAGTTCTGCACCCCAGGTTCCAGATAGCTAAGGGCATGTCTTGGTACGGAAGGTGGGTGCTGGTCTTCGGCGTCCTGACCGCGATAATGGTTCTGGTACTAAGATTCTATTGGGTGGTGTGAAAACATGCCAGCTAGAATTAAAATCTTACAGGAAGTCTTGGCCCACTACAGTAGCCCCATGACCCTGAACTACCCCTCATCTGTGGACCCCAACAAGAAGTACAGCTCGATACCCGAGGGACTGAGGGGAGTGCCCGAGAGGGATGAGGAGAAGTGCATAGGCTGCGAGGCGTGCGCCAGAGTTTGCTCCGGAATGGCAACAAAGATCTTCGACAACGAGTCCGAGGCGAAGAGGCTCGTGCAGATATTCCTCTTCCGCTGCACCTTCTGCCAGCACTGCGTGGATGAGTGCCCGACAGAGGCGCTGAAGATGAGCAAGAAGTTCGAGGTGGCCACCGGCAGCAGGGACGATCCAGCGAACTACGTGGACACGACCCTCGACCTGTTGCGGTGTGGGAACTGCGGGCATACGTTCTACCCTAGGAAGTACGTGGACAAGTCCTACGAGTTACTAATGCAGAAGATAAACCCCCTCGTCAAGGACGTGGTCGCAGCGGACTTCAAGAAGGTCCAAGACTACTGCCCGTCCTGCAGGAGGGCTTTTGCCTACAAGTATGACACGCATACAAAGAAGCATGTCTGGTTGGAGGGACCATAATGGGAATAATGGATAAAGCTCGAATATACTCGCCTTGGCTCTACCACCTGCACTGCGGCGGATGCAACGGATGCGACATAGAGACCCTCGCCGCCCTGGACCCCAGGTGGGACCCAGAGAGGTTCGGCATACTGCTGGTGGCATCGCCAAGGCACGCGGACATACTCATCGCGACCGGCTGCGTTCCGAAGCAGTTCATACCCATGGTCAAGAGGGTCTACGAACAGGTTCCTGAGCCGAAGGTAGTGGTCGCCATAGGCGGATGCGCCTGCGGAGGGAGCCTCTTCTATAACGAGGATCCGGACAACTACGCCATACTCGGCTCACCAGATCTGCTCATACCAGTGGACGTATATGTGCCGGGTTGCGCCCCCAAGCCAGAGGCCATAATCAATGGCATAGTACAGGGCATCCTGAAGCTGGCCGCGAAGAAGAAGGCCGCTGCTCCGACGCAAAAATCCTAACCATTTTCTTTCTCTCCTTCCCTCAGGATCACCCCTATTTGAACCGCCGAAAGACCCATACTATACCCCGCATTTCCTCGCAGATCATGAGCTGTGCATTTGAAAAGCCAAAATCGAATTTCGATTTTAAAATGGGAAAGTGGGTGGCTAATACCGCCCTTTTATCTCCTCGAACCACTTGCCTATTCCATCCCAGTTGACCACATTCCAGAACGCCTCGACGAACTTCGCCCTCAGGTTCTTGTAATCAAGGTAGTAGGCGTGCTCCCAGACGTCCAGCACCATCACGACGGTGAAGTCTGGGGCGTAGTTGACGTTGTGCTTCTCTATCTGCTGAAGCATCAGTCTATCCAGCTCCCCGCAGTATATTAATGAAGCCCAGCCCGATCCCTCGACGCTCGTGGCGGTCTGCGAGAACAGCTTCTTGAACCTGTCCAGGCTCCCGAAGTCCCTGTTGATCTGGTCCGCGAGCTTTCCGCCCGGCTTGTCCCCTCCCTTGCTTGGGGGAGCCATGTCCTCCCAGAAGTATGAGTGCAGCGAGTGCCCGCCGAGGTTAAAGGCGAGTTCTTTTAGCAGAGCCTTGATCTCGACATCGGCTCCACTCTTTGTGGCATCGTCAAACTTCTTGTTAATGTTGTTAACATTGTCCACGTAAGCCTGGTGGTGCTTGGTGTGGTGTATCTTCAGTTGCTCCTCGGATATGTGCGGCGTGAGCGCACTGTAGGGGTACGCCAAGGCTGGTAGAGTGTATGCCTTCCTCTCCAAACCAATCCCTCCAAAAATTACCTGAAGGTATAATCCCCTCAGTTCAATATATTCCTTTCAGGCGGACCCCTCCGCCCTTTGATGCGCCACGATAAAAAATGGCAGAGGGGGACAGCGAAGGTTTAAATACCTGTTTTATTACTTGAAACGGGTCTAAAGTACAAGGCCTCGACAAAATAGCGTTAGCCTATCACGCTAATTCTATTGCTTTTGTGACTTTGGCAACAAAAACAACAATAAACAAAATAAAAAAGAGATGATGTATTACGACGTTTGAAGATTTGAATATTGAGAGGGAGGTACTGGCCTCTCTAAACGAGATCGGGTTCAATGAACCCACACGAATCCAGTACAAGACTATACCGCTCATTAAAGAAGGATACGACGTCATCGGTCAGTCCGAGACAGGCTCTGGTAAAACCGCGGCGTTCGGGATACCGCTCGTAGAGAAGGTTACCCGAGGCACGCCAGTCCAAGGGCTCATCCTCGCACCAACCAGGGAGCTGGCGCTGCAGAACGCTGGAGAGCTCAAGAAATTCTCACGCGCCAAGGGGCTCAGAATAGAGTGCGTCTACGGGGGCGTGTCCATGGGACCCCAGATATCCGGGCTAAGGAGTTCGGAGATCGTGGTGGGAACCCCCGGCAGGATCATGGATCATATGAGGCGGGGGACCCTGAAACTAAACAACGTGAAGATTTTCGTCCTAGACGAAGCGGACAGGATGATCGACATGGGTTTCATCGAGGACATAGAGACCATTGAGAGGAGCCTCCCAAGGGAGAGGCAGACATTGCTCTTCAGCGCAACCATGCCCTACGAGCTCAAGTCCATCAGGGACCGGTTCACCAAGAACCCTAGGGAGGTCGTCACAGACACGAAGGTGAAGGAGGACTACCTGAAACAGTACTACTGCGATGTGGATCGAAGGATCAAGTTCTCGATGCTCGTTCACTTGCTGCGCAAGGAAGCGCCCAAACTCGCGATGGTCTTCTGCAACTCCAGGATGGACACAGACATCGTAGCCAGAAACCTGCAGCAGAACGGCATAAATGCCAAGTCCCTCCACGGCGGACTCTCGCAGGAGAGGAGGGAGCACATAGTGGAAGAGTTCCACAGGGGATCCACAAGGGTTCTCGTAGCAACCGACGTGGCTGCAAGGGGGCTGGACTTCAAGGACGTGACCCACATCTTCAACTACAGCGTACCCATGAACGCGGAGGATTACGTGAACAGGATCGGGAGGACGGCGCGGGCAGGGCAGTCTGGGAAGGCCATCGTTCTGCTTACTAGGGAGGACTTCGACTCGTTCAGCAGGATAGTGAATACCTTCTCCTTCGATATCCAGGAGATTGACTGCTCCGCTGATGACATAAGGATGCTTCCGTTCAGGAGAGATGAGTTCCGGGGGCACAGCGACAGGAGAGGGCAATTCCGGGAATACGGAGATAGGAGAGGTCCGTTCCGGGAACGCGAAGACAGGGAGTTCAGGCGCCGGAGACCGTTCGAACGGCAACAGAGAGGTTTCGTTTTCTCATAAGTGTCTAATCAACGCAATAAAAAGTCCGCTAAACACCCAACTGCCGCAGGAGCTTCTCCACATCCTGTAGGCTCATCTCCTCCCCTTGCCCTTCCGCTGCCCCTTCCTTCTTCTTGACCTCCTCCTTCTTAGTGGGGTCGACAGCGTAAGGCGGGACCTTCTCCACAACTGGTTCCTTCTCTGAGAGCGTGATCTCGCCCACGATCCTGCCCTTCATTCCCTTGACCTCTATGGGGTGGTCTATCTCGATCCTC
>Ga0233423_10000724_pt1 | contig 16837 bp, 14 predicted proteins | sample Watercolumn_Mata_FD_180713 | JGI IMG/M metagenome (GOLD analysis project Ga0233423, IMG submission 180713) | Freshwater microbial communities from Lake Matano, South Sulawesi, Indonesia - Watercolumn_Matano_2014_112_MG | ecosystem: Environmental > Aquatic > Freshwater > Lake | place: Indonesia...
CGAGCATCTGGCGCAAGGGCCGGTGACTGCATAATCTTTTGCGACGCTTTGCTTGAGGATGCCGATGCCCTTAGTCCGATTTAAAAAGATAGGGTTTTCGGTGTCGATGGCTTCGTATTCGTCGATACGATCGGGAAACTCATCGAGAAACTTGCTCAATTTGTCAAACCATTGCGGCTTGGGATCGCGCAGTACGCCACCGATACGGATGTAGTTGTACATCATGCGCTGACCGGCGATTTCTTCAAAGAGATCAAAGAGTTTTTCGCGTTCGCGGAAAGGATAGAAGGGAAAGCCGAACATGGCGCCCAAGTCGATCAGGTAGGTGCCGAGCCAGAGCAGGTGCGAAGTGATGCGGTTCATTTCGCCTACGATGACGCGGAGATACTCAGCGCGAGGCGGTACCACCATGCCATCGATTGATTCGCAAGCGCGCGCCATGGCCCATGAGGTAAACATGCCGGAGAGATAATCGACGCGATCGATCAGGGCCTGGTATTGAAACCAGGTGCGGTTTTGACCTTGCCATTCTTGAGCGCGGTGCAAGTGGCCCAGTACGGGCTCGACGTGCTTGACGGTCTCGCCGTCGAGATTGAGCAAGAGACGCAATACACCGTGGGTCGCAGGGTGCTGCGGTCCCATGTTGATGATCATTTCGTCTGTCTTGAGGTCGACTCTATCTTGAAATTCGGTAGCCATTGCTGTGGTCCTTGGGGATTGTTTTAACGGAAGCTGTGGGGATTTTTGTCGTTGAGGCAATCCACCGGTTGCTTGTAATCGCGTCTCAAGGGATGTCCATCCCAGTCCCAGGGATTGAGGATGCGCCTCATATAGGGATGGCCGGTAAACCTGATGCCGACGAGATCGTAAGTCTCTCTCTCGTGCCAGTTGGCCGAAGGCCAAAATCTAGCGATGCTGGGCACAGTAGGTAGTTGATCTTGAGGGATCTCTGTCTTGAGCGCACGGACCTTGATCACGAGCTCGCCTTTGTGGCTGTAAGACCAGAGGTGATAGACCGCGTCGATGGAGTCGGCCATGTCGACACCAGATATGGTGATCAAGAGATCGAGATTGATCTCGGACGAATTGCGCAAAAGCTTGATTGCTGAGTCCAGATCTTGCTTGGCGAGGACTATGGTCTCGGCGCCGAGGGAGTCGGGCAGGCGCTCGCTATTGATGCCGTGCTCGCTGAGAAACTGGCCATACTGTCCTGCCGGCAATGGTGCCTGTGGCTCGGGTGGCTTGGTTTCGGTACTCATGGTGTCTAAGGCTCCTGGCTTGTCTTATTGGTTAGCTTGAGGCTGGGAATTATCTGGTTGAGCTGCTGCTTGTGCAGGATCTGCTTGATCGGGAGCCGCCGCTTGCTCTGTTGGTGCTGGATTGGCGATAGCTGCCTTACGCTTCAGCGAGGCCTCGGCTTCGGCTTCGGCCTCAGCCAAGAGGTCGGCCATGGGGCGCCCGGTATCATAGTCCACGTGGCGGACCGACATCTGAGCATAGGCACGCTTTTTGCGGTCCATATAGTTTTCGGTGCGGATCTTTTGCTGCAATTTGAGCAGGGCGTCGAGGATGGACTCGGGTCTGGGCGGGCAGCCGGGCAAGTAGACGTCCACGGGAATGATGCGGTCTACGCCTTGCACTACGGAGTAGGAGTCGTTGAACATGCCACCAGTAATGGTGCAGGCTCCCATGGCGATCACGTATTTGGGTTCGGGCATCTGATCGTAGAGAGTGATCAGAGCAGGTGCCATCTTGCGGGTGATGGTGCCGGCGGTCAGGATCATGTCGGCCTGACGCGGAGTAGCTCTAAATACTTCGGAGCCAAATCTCGAGATGTCAAAGGCAGACATGCCTACAGACATCATCTCGATAGCGCAGCAAGAAGTGCCAAAGGTCAGAGGCCAGACCGAGTTGGAGCGGGCCAGATTGCCGATCGGAGTCATGATCGGGTTGAGAGCTTGGCCGAGCAGATCGATGACGTGCTCGAGATTGCTGACGGTGACCGAGTCTTTGAGCTCTTCGGGCACTTCGGGAAAATTCCCTCTAATTAGATTGGTTTCAGTCATGATTTCCGTGCCTTTAGCCTTAGTTCTTGTCCCATTCGAGTGCGCCTTTTTTCCAGGCGTAGACCAGTCCAACGACCAGTATGGTCAAAAAGATACTGATCTCTATCGGCCCGATCATCTTGTATCCGATCAACTCCATGGCCTTGCCGTTGGCCATCATGCTTTTGACGGTGTCGGCACCGAGGAGGAGATTGGGGAGGTTGTCGGTAGCGAGCAACCACGGAATGATAAAGATGACTTCGATATCAAAGAGGATAAATAGAAGTGCATATAAGTAGTAACGGACGTCAAATTGCACCAGCGCTTCTTGTAAGGGGCGCATGCCGCACTCATAAGGCTGGTTTTTGAGTCGGTTTGGTCTGTGATAGCCGAGTGCCAATTGCAGCACCCAGGCCAAGAGCACCATTCCCAGGGCCGGCAATGCAAAACCGACGATGACAAAGACGACTATCTGTGCAAGTTGTAAGTAGCTCGGATCCATCTTACTTCCTATTATGATCTCCCAGCAGTAAAGCATAGCAGGCTCAAACCCAAACGGCATGAGGCGGAGATTATAGCGAGATAAGCCTCAAAGGCACGCAACGTGATGGAAAGCCGGTCATTGAGAAAAGGTTTACGAAGTAGAAGCGGAACTTATCACTTTTTTAAGAGTCGAGAATGGCGTCAGCACTGGAAAATTAGCAATTTGCACCAGAAATAAAGGTTAACAAAGCAGGCGCTCTCAGGCCCTACTCTTGTACTCTCGAAGGAGGTAGGCAAGAGGCGCAGGTATCCCTTGAAATCACTGACAATCACCAACGTTATAACCAATCCTCGATCCATGGACATGGACACGGACCTAGAGGCATCCACTGGAAACACTAATATGACCGCACCATCAATGACTCCCAAGCGCCATAAAGAGCTCGATCAGCTCTGCGCCAAGCTGGGCGTCACATGTGGTCGGATGGGACTAGTCCACGAGGCGCTCACCCATAGCTCGTATGCTGCCGAAAACGAAGGCGTGCGCGATTATGAAAAACTAGAGTTTTTTGGTGATGCAGTCTTGCGTTTCGTCATGAGCGAGTATCTGCTCGAGCGTTTTCCCGAATACGATGAAGGCAAGCTGACAGAGATCAGATCAGTACTGGTGTCCGACAAGGTGCTTGGAGAAATTGCCGCCGAGATAGGTCTTGGTAAATACATCCTTCTGGGTCAAAAGGTGCAGATGCGTCCATCTATCATGGCTCAGGCCATGGAGGCCCTCATCGGTGCCATCTATCAGGATCTTGGTCTGTTTCAAGTGCAGACTCTCTTGGTCAAGCTCTTTGGCAAGCAGACTACAATCGTCGATCGTGACGCCATCAAAGACAATTACAAGGCGCAATTGCAAGAACTCACTCAAGGACGTGGTCAGGGTACTCCGAGCTATCAAGTGCTCTCTACCGACGGTCCCCCGCACGAGCCGATGTTTACAGTGCAAGTGCTGGTCGGTGGTCAATCCTATGGCGAAGGCTCCGGCAAATCAAAAAAAGCAGCCGAGCAAGAAGCAGCAAAAGTAGCCTATGAGCGCCTGCTCGTGGATACGGCAGCGGCTGTATAAAAGCTTTGGCGAGGCCAAAGTTGCTTAAAGCGAGACCTATTTGAGCTTATAAAAAAAAGAGGTGGCCTGGCCACCTCTTTTTTTGCTATCAAACTTACATATTTGGTGCAAGGTCTTGCAGGGTCGGCGCTCCAGCTGGTGCCGGAGCAGCAATCGAACCCGAACCAGAGGCTGCGCCAGGCACTGGAGCAGTGGTGGTTTCGGCAGGAATGGTCGAAGAGGCGAGGCTCTTGGGGTTAGCCTGGAGATCTTGGCCATTGGCCTCCGAAGCCAGGGCATTGGCGTGAGTACGAAGAGCGAGGGCTTCGCGGTCGGCCTGGGCTGCTCGCAATTCGGCTTGAGCGGCTTTGAGATGGGCCTTGGATGCATCGAGTTGTTTTTGCGCTTGATCTACCTTGTGTTTGAGGTCGCCGATCTTGCCATCGGCGGCTTCGAGCTCGGCAGTGGTGGCCGGTGCAGCTGAGGTCTCTTTTTTGTCAGCCTTGCTCAAGAGGTTGAGCGGGCCGGCCATGACTGCCTGGGCTGCGAGGCCCGATACGGTCGCAGCAAGCATGCTTGCCATGGACATTTTAAATACTTTGTTGCTCAGCCCTGTCATTTGGTCCCCCCGGTCGCTAGGCGCGGCTATTGATATCTTGGACATTATAAGGATGCGGAGGCTGATATAAAATATCTGCATATGACAATGTAAAAGCGCATAGCAAGCCCATTGCCGCATGGTGGACATGTCTAAAAGTTGCGCAAAGGATACGCGTGCAATATCATTGCCATCTCCGTCTGGCGCCCATTGCATATTGCGCTTTCTTTTTGCCATTGCGTTTATTTTGTGCAATTTTTTCTTAAATGAGCCAATTTTTACTTGTCGGATAAACTAAAGGTTCGCTTAAAGCTAGGACCTTTCTCTTGAAAGCTGCATATGATTGCCATTGTCTCTGCGTAAAGCTGTGCAAAGCCCTACGCAAATAAATGGCGGGTTTACCGGCCAGGGGCAGTACACTATATCGACCACACATGCGTGTGTTGCGTCGTCTTCAAAGAACGGATGCGTACCCCGCTCCGTCATCCTGGGAGATGGCGTTGTTGGTGACTCTTGCGAGAGTCGCAAATTTTTAGAGGACAAGGGAGTGACAATTTCAGTGACTGAACAACAATTAGAGGCCAACTCTAAATCCGAATTTGAAAAACTGCTCGAAGAGTCGTTGAACATCAAATTCGAACAGGGCGATATCGTTCCTGGCCATGTAGTACGCATCGAACGTGACGGCTTGCTCGTCGATGTTGGTGGCAAATCCGAAGGCTTTGTGCCGCAAAAGGAAGTGACCAATATCGGTGTCGATCGTATCGAAGAAGTGGTCAAAGTAGGTGAACAACTCGAGTTCTATATCCTGCGCGAAGAGAACGAGAACGGCCAGCTCACACTTTCACTGAAGCGCGTCGCCCAAGCCCGCGGCTGGGTACAGCTAGAAAACATGAAGCGCAACGACGAAACCATCCGCGCCAAGATCTCTCAAGTGGTCAAAGGCGGCGTAGTGGTAGACGTCTATGGCCTGCGCGGTTTCGTACCAGCCAGCCAATTGCGTGTAAAGGGCACCACCCCCGAAGAGCTGATCGGCATGGAGATCCCCATGAAGATCCTCGAAACCGACACCAAGCGCAACAAGCTCATCTTGAGCCAACGTCTGGCTGTCCAAGAAGAAAAAGCAGCACAAAGAGAAAAGATCCTCTCCACCCTCGAATCCGGTCAAGTCGTTACCGGCGAAGTGGTGCGTATCGCCGACTTTGGTGCCTTTATCGACCTCGGCGGTCTCGATGGTCTCTTGCCCATCTCCGAGATCTCGTGGGAACGCGTTTCGCATCCTTCGGACGTCCTGAAGGTCGGTCAAATGGTCACCACCAAGGTCTTGAAAGTAGACCAGGAAAAGGGCCATATCAGCTTGTCCCTCAAGCAGATGCAGCCTGATCCATGGAAAGAGATCGAAGACAAGTTTAACGAAGGACAGACCGTCAACGGTACCGTCCGCAAGATCCAGAGCTTTGGTGCATTTGTCCAGATCTATCCTGGCGTAGATGCTCTCTTGCCCACCGTCGAAATGAGCGATCAACCTACTGCTAAACCAGAAGAAATCGTCCAGGTCGGCCAGCAAGTCAAGGCCGTCATCAAAAAGTTCTCGCCCAAGGAGCACAAGATCTCCCTCAGCTTGAAAGGCATGGATGTAGCCGATCTGCTCGGCTAGACATCAATCTGGACTTACAGCCTAGAAAGAGAAGCGACCCCTTATCAAAAGGGGTCGCTTTATATTTAGGGTAAACCCGGGTGCATGACAACCTCGCGACGCTATATAACTGACATGCCAGTGTCATGTCAGGTGAGCGTTCATGTCTTCAGCTTTGCAAGCAGCACCCTATAGAGTCTCTGTCAGGTTTTTGTCTTACAGAGCCATGATAGGCGTGGCCCTCTCTTTGATCTTTTGCTCTATTTTGGTGCGAGTTGCATTTGGGCAGGCTGCCTTCGAATTAGTCGGCATTTTGATGGCAATAATTGGCATACCACTGGTGCTGTTTTTTTGTAGTCGATGCAATCTCGCGCTAAACGACCAAAAGATCATTGTCAGGAGCCGACTCTACGAGTCCATGCTCTACGGACGCAAAGAGAGGAGCTGGCAAGATATTGCCTGTATCAGGCTGCGCAATGCCAGGTTTCTCATTTTTGATTTCAAATCGGGAGGCATGCTACCTCTGCCTCTAGATGGTTTTGACAGTGCCAATCTGGAGCAGATCTTTTGGGCTATTTCTCGATTTGCCGATCCTCTCACCCTCAATCCAGATGTGTTGGCCATGCAGCGCACTATTTTTATTGGTGGTGCCAAGCAAGATAGCTGTACTCAGATTTTTACTCAGATGTGGCTAGACTCGATGTCACAGAGTTTTGAGGTGACCAATTTTGTGCCGCTCAAGGGTGGACAGACTTTGAGAGACGGGCAACTGTCTGTGATGATGCCGCTGGCTAGTGGTGGCATGTCGTCGGTTTATCTCGTGCAAGATCGAGATGACAGGCGCATGGTCCTCAAAGAGCTGGCCGTGAGCGGTGTCGGGGAGTCGGAGGCCAAGATGCATGATCTCTTTTGTCGCGAGGCTACATTGCTTGCCAGGCTTGCACATCCAAATATTGTTGCCGTCCTCGATCATTTTGTAGAGAACGATCGTGATTATCTCCTTTTGGATTTTGTCAAAGGCCTAAACCTCAGACAGCATGTCATGCTCTATGGCAGCATGAAGTCGCCGCAAATATGGAAGATCGCTAGCGTGGTGGCCGATATCCTGGACTACCTGCATGGCCTGTCACCACAGATAGTGCATCGTGATTTGACTCCAGACAACCTCATTTTTGCCGATGGCAAGATCACCTTGATTGATTTTGGTGCCGCCAGCGATTATGTCAGCGGGCTGACTGGTACGATGATCGGTAAGCAATGCTACATACCACCCGAGCAGTTTCAAGGGCATGCCACCACCAAGAGTGACCTTTATGCTCTAGGTTGTACTCTCTACTTTATAGCCACAGGCAAAGACCCAGAGCCTATCGAACAGAGTATGCCTGAGACCGGCGATCGGCTATTGGACTTACTCATTGCTGATCTCACTGTGCTCGATCCGGACCAAAGATTGGCTGATGCACGCACCGTGATAAATAGGGCGAGGAGTCGCGTAGCAAAGATCGCAGAGGTCGTATCGGTATGAGCCAGAGCAGACTGGGACTAGGACCAGGACTGGGACTAGGATTAGATCCATCTCAGAGCGATGAGTCCATGTGCGATATGACGGTTAATCCTCATGTGGGCAAGGAGCGAGGCAAGAAGTCTGGGCGGGTTGGTGGCGATCATAGTAAAAGAGGCATAGATACGCTCAATCGGAGCATTGGTCTTGTTCCTTGGCTAGTCTTGCTTGTCTTATGGATTAATGGGATTAATAGTGTCGTTATCCCACTTTTTATTGCAATGTCAATTGTGCAATTGTGCTTGCAAACCAATGCGCATCCTACCAATATCATTGTCGATGCTCTAGGGCTCAGTCTTGCCTGGCGTAGTCAGACCGACCAATACTCCTTGAGGCTTGCATGGTCGGATCTAAAGCAAGTGGAGTTTGTGCCGGCAATCGGGGCGGCTTGTGATGACCCCGCCGGCGGTGTGCTCGTCTTGAGCTATCAAAGACCCAAAAACTTATTTTCGAGTTGGCCGATCTATCTCGATTTTGATAGCCTTGCCCAAAGCGGTGGTTTGATGACATTGTGGAGATTGGTGGTGGACGCAAGGCTGCAGCTGGCCATCCCTCTTGATATTTTTACACTCGAGAGCGATATGGAGCGATTTGTCCGCTTTGTGGGCAAGCACCTGGCAGCTGACAGATTTGATTGGGATCCGGCTTTTGCTGCTCTCATCGGTGGACAGGCACAGGTCAGCTATACACGCATGTGGCTGGACGATATGAGTTCTTTTAGACGGCGCCGCGAGGGAGCTTTGCCGGAGGCAGCCCTCGTCCTGGATGGTCGCTATCGCATCGAGGGACAAATTGCACGTGGAGGACAGGCGAGAGTCTATCGGGCCTGGGATCTGATTGAGTCCACCTCGGTGGTATTGAAAGAATTTGTTTTGCCTGTGGATGCAGGAGTCGAGACTAGAGGCCGGTCTTTTGCCTCGGTAAAAAATGAAGCCTTGCTGCTGGCAAGTCTAAATCATCCAGGTATAGTGCGCTTGCTTGACCATTTTGTCGAGGACCATCGAGCTTATCTGGTGATGCAAGATTTGCCCGGCCGTTCGATCAAGCAGATCGTAGAGGAGTCAGGTCCTTTGTCGCATGATATGGTCGTGTCTATTGCAAAGCAGATGCTGGGTATACTCGCGTATTTGCACGGCTTGCCATCACCAATAGTGCATCGTGATATCAGTCCGGACAATATCATGGTGACCGATGATGGACGTGTGGTGCTGCTAGACTTTAATGTGGCACTCACACTCGAATCAAATAGCACAAGGACTGTTGTAGGCAAGCACAATTATATGGCGCCTGAGCAATTTAAGGGGCGCGCCAATTGCCAGAGCGATCTTTATGGTCTTGGAGCGACTTTGGCTTTTGCCATTACTGGATGTGCACCAAAGGCCTTGACCCAATCTACAGGTGCTATCTTGCATGACTTACCTCTCTCTCGACTCATTGCCGATCTCACTGCGCTCGATTGCGCCGAGAGGTGTTGCGATGCAAATGCGGCAGAAATGCTTTTAGACGATATTACCAGCGACGCGACCGGTGATGATGGCCTGGATCAGACCCTGGACGGCGGCTGGATCAAATTGCTTGCCAGCGAGTCCCACTAAGGCCTCTTGTACTTTTGCCGGATCTTCGCCTGGACCGGTCAGCTTTTCGGCGATACGTTCGTGATAGTAGTTGGCGAGACCGACGATGCGAGATGCCACTGGGATCTGATCGCCTTTGAGTCCAAGAGGAAAACCGTTGCCGTCGTATTCTTCGTGGTGAGCTCTGACGATCGGTGCCAGGTGTTGTAGATCAGGAAAGGAGTCCAGCAGTTCGGCACCATCCATAGGGTGATTCATGACGAGCAAAAACTCGGCATCGGATAACTGGCTTTCGTCTTTTTGCAGGATCTGGCCGGATGTGCCTAGTTTGCCGAGATCGTGTACCAGGCTTGCCTGTCTGATGATATCTATATCGGCTTGTGACAATCCCATTTCTTTGGCGATGGCCTGAGCGTATTCGGCTACTGCGCGGGCGTGTCCATTTTTGTATTTGTCCTTGCCTTCGATCTGGGAGACCCAGCCATCGATGCGGCCGAGCATTCGCATATCCAGACCTGGTGTGGCAAAGATATAGTCCGAGGTGAGATCTTTGTTGTTATTGCTATTACCCTTGGACATGAGGGCTTCGAGTTTTTTCTTGGCTGCTTCGTCGTCAAAAGGAGTGTCCGGTGATGCAGCGGCTGGAGCACTGGCCGCCTGTCCAGGTGGAGGTGCGGGAGGTTCGGCTTGTGCCCGACTGGCCTTGGATTTGAGCAAACCTGCTCCAGCGGAGCCGCGCGCCTTGCCCATGAGAGAGCCGCCAAGGCCGCCGCCGCGCGGAGGAGGCGCTGCTGTAGGCGCTGGTATATCGTCTAGATTGCCCCAGGCATTGCCACCGCCTGTGGTATTGGGCGATGGAGCTGAGGGTGTCTGGATCGCGTCGAGGTCGCCCCACTGGCTTTTGCCTGTCTCGGCTGGAGCGGGCTCTGCAACTGGCTCTGCAACTGGTTGTGGAACTGGTGCAGGATCTGCAATGGGCTCAGCTTTTTGTACTGGTGTGATGACCGGTGCCGGAGCTACAACTGGCTCTGGTGCTGGTTCTGGCTTGGGTGGTGGTGCAGCCTTTGCCTCGACCGCCGCCTCTGGGCCGATCCATGGATTGGCATCTGCACTGGGAGCAGGGGCTGCTTCGGGAGTGCTGCTTGCTGGCAGATCACCAAAATCGCCAAAGTCCAGATCGGCATATGGGTCGTTTTCGACCGGCACATAGGCTTGATCGCCAAGAGTCACACCCTTGGGTACCGATGCAATGCTCGGCGCCTGAGTCGGGATTTCTCCAGTGATGTTTTGCTCGATGGCCTGAGGTGAATTTGGAGAGTTTGCCTGGTCTGGGGCGACAACTGATGGTGTCGCATCCGGCGCTGTCGGCTGTGCTGGTATTGCCTGAGCTGCTGCCGCTGGTGGTGTCGCACTTGGTGCTGGAGCTGCAGGTGGAGGTGCCTCTGGTGCTTGTGCTGGAGCTGGTGCAGACGCCTGTGCTGGAGCGGGTGCTGGTTTTGGAGCAGGAGCTGGAGCTGGAGCCGGTGCCGGCTCTGCTTTGGGGGCAGCGGGCGGTTTAGGCTTAGGTGGAGCGGGCGGGGCCTGACCAGTTTTGAGAGCTTGTGGGATGGCTTCCTGTCCCATCGCACCCTTGAGTGCGCGGCGTACATCGACAGATGACTTGGCCTCGCTTGCTCCTGGCGTATTGACGATGCGCTGGTGCAATTGCATGATCGGCTCGCGAGCCTTCTTTTCGGCCGGCAGTCTGTAGAGGGCTTCTGCTACGCGATCGGCTACGTTCTGGACCATGTCGATTTCGTTGCGTGTAAAGGCACGACGATAATCGCATTGCTGCAAGACCACGCAACCATGAGTGCCGTGCTGGCTTCGGAGCGCGACGCCTAATTGTGATTTGACGCCGATTAGATTGAGTTCTTCTTGGGCAGGTGAGCTGTACGAGTTGGCCTGTCCTTCAAACAATTTGAGAGGTTCACGGGTGAGCAAGGTCTGAGCGACCAGGGCCGAGTCTGCCGAAGGCCAATGCAGTTGTTGCAGACTTTCTACTTTGTCCTGCTGCCAAAACTCATAGCATTTCCATCCTGCCTGCTGATCGTCCGTGCAGATAAACAAGCAACGGCTGACCTGCAAGGCCTTGCCTAAAATATTGACGACCATAAAGAGCGCATCGCCGATACCTAGCGAGTACGTCATGAGGTTGCCGATCTCTACGAGAAAGGTGTCTCTAAAAGTATCGCGCTGGACGACATCGTTGATCTGGGCAAGCCTGATGATCTCGCCGAGCTCTCCTAATATGATGCGTAAAAAATTGAGCTCGTCGTTGGAGACATCGGTCGAACGACTGAGCGTCAGAGCGCCAAAGGTCCGACCTTGCAAGACCAGAGGGAGGGTATGCGAACGGCCGGGGATGACCGGTGAGCCGGTAGCGCGATATTCGCAGATGGCGGTGGTATTGGGATCAAGCGGATTGGCCAGGGTGACCTGGCAGGCATCGGCGTTAAATTGGTCGCCAAGCTCCTTGACCGTGGTCTCGAGGATCCTTTTGAGATCCCTGACTCCCGTCAATTTTTGCAGCAGTGGATTGTTGACCGGCATTATCTGAGCTTATCTATGACCATTTCCCTAATAATAGTACTTCCTTCATACCAAGTCTTGAGAGCCCGCAAACCCGCAAAGTATGCCTTTCTACAAGGTCGATAGATTATAGGTCGCTCTTGCTAACTCTACTATCTCGAGCACATTGCGAGCTAGAGGGAGGGTCTCTATCTCCTCGAGGGCGACCCAGCGGGCATTGTGCACTTCATCGAGGGCGGCTGTAGGCGGGGGCAGGCCGTCCGATAATCGTGGATAAAATCTAGCATCGAGCTTGCACATATAAGCCAGATCAAAATGCACTACGCTCTGGCCTTTTTCAAATGCGACCACACGATGGACGCAAAGAGGGGCAGGCATGAGATAGGCGACATCGTCTTGTGGCTGTGTGGGTGCTGTATTGGCGAGAATACAGACAAGACCGGTTTCTTCGGTTATCTCCCGTAGCGCTGTCGCATGCGGTTCTTCGCCCTGGTCGAGGTCGAGATGGCCGCCTGGTGGGAGCCAGGCTCCGATTTTCTTGTGGTGCACGAGTAGGATATGATTTCTTTCTATCAGCACCGCTGAGGCAGTGAAATGCGCCGATAAAGGTATATGATTTTTGGGCGTATTCATATTATTTGGTTTTGGCTTTGGCTCTGGCAAGATTTTGCAGGTAAGGTTTTAGTGTATTCCAATGACAATCTGGCCAGCTCTATGCCTTTGACTGCTGGCGACATCGTCGGTCGAGCTTACCGGATCGTGAGATCCAATATCAAATTGACATTTTTGACGGTACTTGGGCCGACGCTTTTGATCTGCGCAGCCAAGATCGCCATTGCCCTGGGTTTTGGTTCTGGGGCATTGAGCGGTGCTGTCAAGACTATTAATAATCCCGCAGGCATAGTGGCGGCAGTTGTGGGCTTTGTGACATTGCTCATTGCAGCCTACTGGTTTTATATGACCCAGCTAGGTCTCGCCCGGGTCTTTATGGGCTATGAGTCCGACATCAAGGCTGCCCTCAAATTTGTAAACAAACAGTGGTTTACGCTGATCAATCTGACCCTGCTCAGTATCGTCAGTGTCTTTGCAGTTTTGCTCCCTTATATGTTGACGGCTGTCATGGTCGCGATGGCATTTAAAGGCAATAAGTCGGCTAGCGCTATGATCGGCCTCGGCTTTGGACTCGGCGCTATCCTACCTTTTATCCTTATCTGCATGATATCGGTTGCCGTGTCCATGGCCATGGTCAGCATTGCCTTCGATAAAGACAGCGCCTTCACAAAGTTCAAGCATGCCATCGGCATGGTGGCGCGTGCTCCTTTCCGTACTTTTGGCTTTTTGTGCCTTGCTCTGATCTCTATGTCTCTGTTGACGGCGCCCCTATCTACACCGCTTATGGTGGCAGTCTTTGCCGAGGCCTTTTTTGCAAAGCTCGTGGACGGTACTATGAGCAAAGCGCATGAGGTGCCAATCTTTTTGAGCATATTTATCCAGATCTGGGAGAGTTGCGTCAATGTCATCGCCAGTCCTCTCTATCACGTGGCTGTGGCACTTTTTTATCGTGATCTCTTGATCAGGCAAGAGGGTGTAGACCTATCGGCTCGGCTGGCTGCTTTAGATGGAGCATAGGGACGTCTCGCCGATACTCAAGGACCTGGCGCCGGATTATCGGTTTCCCGATCCACCCAAGGAAGTCCTGGCTGCACAGCAATGGCTGACTGATTTTTGGCGTTTTATCGGCGAGTTGCTCAACAATCTGCACATGCCTCAGGCATTGCCAGCCGACAGCTCCGCCCTCGGTGATCTGCTGCACGTCCTTTTGGTACTACTGGCGGTGATAGCTATCATTGTCTCGGCCTTTTTTGTCCTGCGCAGGCTCAAGTATCTAGACCTGCAAAGGCGGCAAGCCCAGGGTGAAATAGTCGATGACATGCGCTTGGATGCACAGGGGCATCGCAAAAATGCAGAGATGCTCCGTGCTCGTGGCGACATGCGTGGTGCCGTGAGATCGCTATATATGAGTGTTCTATTGACACTTTCGGAGCGCAATATCATTGATTATGCTCCGACCAGAACCAATTACGAGTATTACTACATGCTCAAAGCCGATACCAGAGCTCGCCATGTCATCGATCGATTTAGATCCATGGTGGATGGTTTCGAGCTGGTCTGGTACGGTTTTCATGACGCAAGCGAAGCCCTCTATCAAACCATGCTTGCAGATCTCATTGCTGTCTGCGATGCCACTGAGGTGAGATCGTGAGCAAGCGTGGCTTTGTTGTGCAATTGGGTCTTTTGGTCGCGATCAGCGCGGGCATGGTCTTTGCCTCGGTAGGTTCGGATCGGGAGATGAGCCGGGTCTGGCCGGAGAGCACCATTGATGGTAGCATCGCCAATATCAAGCGTAGTGGGTCCCATGGCTTTTATGCCTTTTTAAAAAAGACCTTTGGCCAGCGAGTCGGCCAGTGGAGAGCGTCCTATCGTCTATTGACTCATGGCAAAAATAATTATTTCAAAATGCCGGCAGACAGCACCTTGATCCTGGTCGCACCTGCGGAGAGGCCCGATACTACGGCGAGTGACTATCTTTTGGATTGGATTAAGAAGGGCAACAATCTCGTCTATATAGACTCGCTTGCCATGAGCTACGGCAAGAGCCTTATAAGCAAAATAGGTCTGACCTGCAAAAAGTTGCCTGTAGCGCTCGTCGACGCTGATCTTGCTCCTTATTTGGCGGCCATGTCTGGCAGCGATGCTGGTTTATTTGATCATGTCGATCATGTGCGTGTCTCGCAAGATGGTTTTTTAAAAGGCGGTACCACTCTATTTGCAAACGGAGATAAGGCGCTGATCGTGCACAAGCAAATCGGCAAGGGGCATGTGCTGGTGATTGCCAATCCATCTTTCGTTTCCAATCGCTCTATCGGGCTTTCGGCTTATCGAGGTAATTTTCAGTTTCTGGCCAATTGGCTCGCCGATCACAAAGGCAAGATCCTGGTCGATCAGTATTGCCATGGGGTCAGTGAGAGCGACAATGTTTTTACCTATGTCTTGCGAGGTCCCCTTGGTCTGGCGGCCCTGCAGTCGATCTTGTTGTTGATCGTGGCTATCCTTAGTTTTCATCAGCGTTTTGGCCGTGTGATCCAATATAGTCCAAGTCGCAAGATATCCAGCCTGGAGCATGTGGATGGTCTGGCTTCGGTCTTTGAGCGAGGCCGAGCAAGGATTGCAATCCTCGAAATATACTTTCAGCAAGCCCGGCTGGTGCTCTGCCGCAAAATTGGTATTTCGCCTCATGTAGATGATGAGACTCTTTTGAACGAACTCCAAAAGCACGGAGCCGATCCTGCTTTTGTCCTTATAGATAAAAAGACCCGCGCTGTGATGGCGGCTCTGTCAGGCACCATTAGCAGTGACGAGCAATTGCGTGAGCTATCGGCTGACTGCGATGAAATCATCCAGACTCTCCAGACTGTTTACACTGCCACAAACAACCCCAATCCCCTAGCAAAGGCCAGATAAAAGATGCAAGAAACTGAGCAATCAATCCAATTTGTCAAAGAGACTTTTGATAAGCTCCGATCGGCTTTGACTGCACATATAGTGGGGCAGGACATGGTCATAGATCAGCTCCTTTTGGCCATGCTGGCCGATGGGCACGTCTTGCTCGAGGGAGTGCCCGGGACGGCCAAGACCTTTCTCGTCAAGACTCTCGCTGCTCTTGTCGGCGTCGAGTTTGGCCGGATCCAGCTGACACCTGATATGCTGCCGTCGGACATCGTCGGCACCAATATTTTTGACCTCAATACGAGGCAATTTACTCTGCGCAAAGGGCCGATCTTTACCTCGCTCTTGCTCGCAGACGAGATCAACAGAACACCGCCCAAGACACAGTCGGCCTTACTAGAAGCCATGGAGGAGAGACAGGTCACTCTCGATGGACAGTCCGAAAAGCTTTCCGAACTCTTTATGGTCGTCGCTACCCAGAATCCTGTCGAGTTTGAAGGTACCTATCCATTGCCGGAGGCGCAATTGGATAGATTTATGATCAAGATCCTGATCGGCTATCCGCAAAAAGATGCCGAAAAGCAGATGCTGCGTAACTGGCAAGAAGGCCATTATCGCAGGCACACGGTTACTCTCGCTCCAGTGGCTAGGCCTGAGGACATCATCGAGTCTCGTCGACTCCTGACTCATGTCAAAGTCCAGGAATCCATCATCGATTATCTAAGTGCTCTTGTGCATAAGTCGCGCAATATTTCCGACCTGCAATTGGGAGCCAGTCCCAGAGCGGCTCTTGCATGGCTGGCAGCGGCCAAGGCACATGCCGCCATGGAAGGCCGGGATTTTATCACTCCAGACAATATCAAGTTTGTTGCCGAGCCTGTCTTGCGCCATCGTCTGCTTTTAACAGCAGAAGCCGAACTCGATGGAGTCAATATATCGCAGGTGATCGGCAATATGCTCAAGCAAGTTGAAGTGCCGCGCTAGATGATCGCTACAGGTAGACTCTATTTATTGCTTTTTGCGGGGCTGGCTTTGTTTTGCCTCTCGCCCTTTTTGCCTGTAGCTCAGCCTTTCGGCATTACCCTGGATGTGATCATATTGTTGCTGGTCGCGATCGACTGGCAATTTACTCCCAGAGCAAAATTGTTCAAGGTGGAGCGAAAATGCGAAGATCGCCTCAGCATAGGGCGTCACAATACTGTCCAAATCACAGTCGCATATGATGGCAATACACCGGTCCGCTGCGTGCTGCGCGATGACGCACCACAAATGGTGCATGCCTTTTTGGGGCGGATAGATATTGCCAAGTCGGTGGAGACTTTTGCTTTCACTCTCGCTGGTCAGTCTGCAAGGCAACTGGAGTATGCTTTGTTTCCGCTGAGGCGTGGTGCCTATGTCTTTGGGCCGATCTCTCTCAGATACACGAGTTTTTTGGGGCTCTTCCAGCGCGAGATAGTGTTTGCAGATCAGGCCAGGCCGGTAAAAGTATTTAGCGATCTCAAGGCTTTGCGCGATCTTTCGATCAAGCTCTCCCATAGCAATGAGCTAGGCGAGCTGGCTCAGCGCAAACGAGGTCAGGGCACCGATTTTTCTGCTTTGCGCGAGTATGCGATCGGAGACGACAGCAAGGCCGTAGATTGGAATGCCACTGCTCGCCGTGATCGGCCCGTGGTGCGCACCTACGAAGCAGAGCAAGATCAACGCATGACGATCTTGATCGACGCCGGTCGCATGATGGTCAGCGATCTAGATGGTCTCACTCG
>Ga0233423_10000728_pt1 | contig 16790 bp, 12 predicted proteins | sample Watercolumn_Mata_FD_180713 | JGI IMG/M metagenome (GOLD analysis project Ga0233423, IMG submission 180713) | Freshwater microbial communities from Lake Matano, South Sulawesi, Indonesia - Watercolumn_Matano_2014_112_MG | ecosystem: Environmental > Aquatic > Freshwater > Lake | place: Indonesia...
GTGGCAATATGATCGGCATCTACCTCGACTGGCTCAAAACCATAGCTCTTGATGCCCAGAGTCCTAAAATAATGCGAATCAGTCGACCATGGCACCACGACTGGCACCACCGGACATGGTGGCTGACCGGGTGAGTCCAGGGCACTGGCCTTGGTGATGGCTCTAAACATTGCATCCTCTTTATCGGCGGGTGATTGGTTGCCCGTCTCGCTCTCGAGGATCTTTACCTGGATAGAGTCATCTGCCAGTCTCTTTTTGATACCGGCAATAAACTCCTCCCTGTCCGTGCCTGGCAACAAGCGACAATCCAGCTCGGCATATGCCTCGGCAGGGATGACATTGGTCTTGTAGCCGGCCTTGAGATTGGTCAATGAAATCGTGTCGCGCATCATTGATGATTTGAGTGGATCCAAAGACAGGCTCTTTTTAAAAGCATCGCTGTCTGGACTAATATTTTGAATCTTGGCTAGTGTAGTTAGATATTGCTCTACCTCTGGCAAAAGCCTTTGTGGAGGCGGGTCATCAAGCAAGCGTGCGATGGCCCTGACAAGCCGATTATTTGCGCTATTTGCTTGAGGCATTGACGCATGACCGGCAAGGCCCTTAGCGCTAAGCGCTAACCAGAGTACATTTTTTTCGGCAAAATCTACGCCCCAGTACTTGGGCTTGCCCTGTTCGTCCACTTCGATCGAGAAGCCTTCATTGAGCAGGTATTCTGCATCCTTGAAGAGCGCCTGGTGCTCTTTTACCAGGATTTGAGCGCCCTGCTCACCTCCGGTTTCTTCATCTGGAGTAGCCAAAAATATCAGGTCACGATCCAAGTGCTTGCCACTTTCTTTGATCGATAGAAATGCAGCCAATTGAATCATTGCCATGCCTTTCATATCCAGGGCACCTCGCCCCCAGAGCTCACCGTCATGTATTTCTCCGGCAAAAGGATCATGTATCCAATCCGATTTTTGGGCAGGCACGACATCAATATGACTGAGCAAGATGCAAGCCTTCTTTTTGCCATTGCCTGGCAAGCGTGCCATAACGGCGGAGCGATCGGCGCTCTTGCATGGAATGATCTGATAAGGGATGCCATGAGAGGCCAGGATCTTGCCTAGAAACACTGCACCAAGAGCTTCGTTGCCAGGCGGATTGGTCGTGTCGACTTTGATGTAATCGCTGAGCATCTTGACTGCACGCTCAAACTCTATATCGCTGACAGGAGCCGCTAAAGCAATAGACTGAGCAGTAAAGCCCAGCAATATAGATGTCAGTGATATTTTTAAGGTCTTGTATCTGAGGCCGGATCTGTACATACTCAACTCTCTTTTTGCTTATAATTAAAGCTTAGCTGTTTTTTTTTACATTTGGAGAACTATGAAAACCATCAGTATAGCTATCGCTCTCGTTGCTGCAGTCGGTTTTGCTTCGCAAGCCATGGCTGACGATACCAATGTCGATACCACCGCCACCAAGACTACCACTAGTACAACAACTACAGACAAAACCACGACTACAAAGCCTGGATTTGGCAAGACAGTAGAAAACGACATGAAAAAGATGGGCCACGGCACCGTCAAAGGCGTTGAAGCTCTCGGCAGCGGCGCCAAAAAAGGTGCTACCGGTATCGTCAAAGGCACCGAAAAAATGGTCAAAGGCGCTGGCAAAGGCCTCGAAAAGATGGGCGAAGGCACCGTGCATGGTGTAGAAAAAATGACTGGCAAAGGTAAGAAAGCCAGCACCACTACTACCACCAAGACCGAAACCGAAACCAAGGTAGAGACAGACAAATAAGAGCACCGTGCTTATTGGGAAAGAGGGTCGGCGAGCAAAAAAGGGAAAATAAAATTGCGTTTTAACTGGAAGAACTCGAAGGCCCTCTCCCTCTCTCTAGCATTGATATCCATATTACATTTGAACCTTTCGGCCAGCGCAGCCGAAACCCGAGCGGCTCAGCCAAAGCGGCTTTCACCCGTCATGACTCTGGATCAATTGGGTCTTAAGCAATACAAGCTAAGCAATGGTCTAGAGCTCATTCTGCTCAAACGTCCTCTAGCTCCTGTCGTGGCAGTCAACATGATCTATCATGTAGGCTCACGCAACGAGGCAGTCGGTTATACCGGCTCGACTCATTTTCTCGAGCACATGATGTTTAAGGGCACGGCCAAATTTGATCCTCAAAGATCAAGTGGCATTGATGATGTGCTAAAAAAAGTCGGCGGCATCAATAATGCCACCACATCATATGATCGCACCAATTACTATGAGGTAGCGCCAAAGGACTCGCTTGAGCTCTGCCTATCAATAGAATCAGACCGCATGAAAAATCTGCTTTTGCGCGAGAGCGACCGCCAAGCCGAAATGACAGTCGTGCGCAATGAGCTGGAAAGGGGTGAGGACGAGCCTGGTTCGCTTCTAGAGACTTTGACCTTTGCTACTGCCTTTAGAGAGCATCCTTATCATCATCCCGTGATCGGTTGGCGGTCAGACGTTGAAGGAGTGCCTACTAACAGACTTCGCCAGTTTTATCGCGATTTTTATTATCCAGACAATGCCACTCTCGTCATAGCTGGCGACTTTAACGAAACGTCCACATTAGATCTTGTGCAGAGATATTTTGGTGGCATCACCAAGCGGCAATCTGCTTACCCGCCTGTCTATACGACAGAACCCAAGCAAGAAGGCGAAAGACGATTTAAGGTCATCCGAGGCAAGGACTTGCCGCGGGTAATACTCGCTTACCACACCCCTAAAGGGGTAGACAGCGCCACTTATGATATGGATGTAATAGCCAAGATACTTGGCGGCAGCAACAAATCCACCAGGCTATACAAAGCTCTAATCGAGCCTGGTCTTGCCACCGAGTGTAGTGCGTTCAACTACACGCTCCTGGATCCAGGGCTATTTATAGTCACGGCTACTTTGCAGCCAGGTGTAAATCAAAAAGACGTAGAAGAAAAGATCAAGTCAGAACTAAAAAAAATCACCGAAGAACCGATCGAAGCAAAAGAATTTGACCTGGCAAAGAACTCGCTGGCAAAGCGCTTTAGATTGTCCCTTTCGGATCCAATGAATCTCTGTCAGTCTATTACCGAAGGGCTAGCAGTCGGCGAGCTCAAGTTTTGGACTGATTATCCAGATCAAATCTTGAAGGTCAAGGAAGACAAGGCTAGAGCATGCGCAAAGAAGATCCTGGTTGAAGACAATGCAACTATAGGCTACTACCAGCCGCGGCCGGAGGATAGCGCTCCTGAAGCTAGCATTGGTGATGCAGATTATAGGCAAGCAGACCAAGACAAAAAAAATGACAAGACCGAAATCCAGCAAAATATAGAGACGGAGCGTCCTGTCCCACCTGAAAGAAAAGGTCCTGCCAAAGCCCTCAAACCAAGCGCTCAAACGCTAAAGACTATACTACCAAAACCCAAGATAAGTAATATCGCCAAACATGTCGAACGCTTTAAACTCGCCAACGGCATGACCTTTTTGCTCTATCCAAATAGAGACGATCAACAAAAACGTCACGGCACAGTAGCAGTAGAGATCAAAATCAAGGCTGGAGATTATTTTGCGCCAAAAGACAAAGTTGCTGTAGCAGACATGACTGCAAGCATGATCAATTTTGGTACCAAAACTTATGACAAGACAACTCTAGCCGACAATGCCGAAAATCTCGGCGTGTCATTGGATTATTCAAATGGCACATTTTTTCAATCGACCGAGGCAGAGGTAGTATCCCAGGACCTCGACCAATTGCTTGGTTTGATTGCCAGTCAGTTGAGCGAGCCTGATTTTAAGCAAGAAGACCTTTTGCTGGTCAAAAAACTCTCCGAATCCACCTGCCTCGAAAAAATGGCAGATACAGCGGAAAGAGAATGGAACGCATTACTCAATAAGACATACAAACCAGGTACTGCATATTATGCCGATGCATTTGAAAAGCAGATAGAACAAATCAAATCTATACAGTTGCAGGACATCAAAGATTATCACGCCAGGCATTATCTGGCACCAAATATGGTGATGGCTGTGGTCGGAGATTTTGATAGCGGCTCATTAAAACCTTTGCTAGCAAAGCACTTTGGCTCGCTCCAGAGCGGGACAGCCCAAGAGATCAAGATCGACTCCAGTGTTTTAAATAAAGATTTTGTCGATGCAAACAAAGGCAAGCAAATCAGAGTTGTCATGCCAGACAAGGCAAATATAGACGTGAGCATTGCCAAGCCAGTCGATTTGTCCTTCAAATCTCATGATTATCTCGCTGCTCTGATCGCTAATTCGGTATTGGGCTTTGACAGCTTTGCCTGTCGGCTGGCTCCAGTTAGAGATAGATATGGACTGACGTATTCGATAGCGTCTCGCATATCAGAGCCACAGTATCCATTTTCTCCCTGGAGCATCGATTTTTCGGTCAATCCTGCCAATCTAGAGCGCGCTCTCGAGATCACCAAAGGCATAAGCAATGAATTTTATGCCAAAGGCATCACGCAACAAGAACTAGACAACGAAAAATCTCATCTTGCGGGCACCTTCACAGTAGGCCTGCGCAATCTCAAGGCGATCGGCAAAAAATTGACCGAATACGAACAGATTGGCATGTCCCTGGAAAATATCGATGACTTTGCCCTGAGAATATCCAGGGTGACACTGGACGAGGTCAATGCCGCCATCAAAAAGCACTATGACATCAAGCAGGCCGTGACGAGCATGGGTGGCACATTTAAGTAAGTGATAGTTTTGCCTGGGGATTGGGCACAATACTCAATGATGTCCATTTGGACTGACTTACTTACCAGGTAATCTCATCCCATGCCAGAAAAGCAGTTTGACCTCGACGAAGGTTGGGCTTTTGCCAAAGAAAGCAAATTTACCAAAAAGATGCTCGAAACTCGTTTCGACAGGCAAAAGTTTAAAGAGACAAAGCAAAAAGAAATGATCGAGAGACAGCGCAAGCCTTACTCCGAGATGGATCTCGAAGAAATGGAACGCATGTCCTTGCTCGATCCAGTCACCGAACTCTACAACCAGAGATCATTTTTGCGCAAACTCGAGTACGAGTTGAGACGCGCAAAGCGCTACAAGAGACCCTTGTCACTCATGGTGCTGGCCGTAGACAACTTTGCTCAATTGCAAAGGCAGTATGGGCAGATGATCGTAGATGAAGTGATGAAGGCCTCGGCTCGCATAACAAATGCCTGCATCCGTGACGTCGATATTGCCGGACGATGTGATTCGACCTTCATAGGCATCATCTTTCCTGAGACCTATAGCAGCCGAGCCATGGTAGTCGCCGAAAGAGTCCGTGATCGGATCAAGACTGAGCCGATCAACTCAGAATTAAGGCATCTGCGTGTGACCGTATCGATAGGTGTGGTTTCATTTCCCACCCATGCTCGTGACGAAATAGACCTGATGCACAAGGCCGTAGACTTTATGACCCAGGCTGCCACAGAAGGCGGGGACCGCATCAATAACGGCTAGCTTTTTTCCTTGCAAAATCGGGCATAGTGTTCTCTGGCTTCTGCCAATGCAGCCATGGCTTCATATGGTCCGAGAAAAGTCTCTACTGTCACCGTCTTGTTTTCGAGTGCCTTATATTCTTCAAAAAATCGTTTTAGTTGTCGCAATCTATGCGGAGGCAATTCGCTCACAGCATTGTAATGAGCAAATTCAGCGTCATCCAGGTGTACAGCAATGATTTTATCGTCCATTTCTCCCTGGTCGATCATCTTCATCAGACCGATAGGCTTGGCTCTCAACAAGCATAGAGGCACAAGTGGTTCTTGGCCAAGCACTAGCACATCTAGCGGATCATTGTCGTCACAATAAGTCTGAGGGATAAAACCATAATTGGCCGGGTAATGCACTGAGCTGAACAAAATGCGATCGACCTTGATCAAGCCACTAGCCTTATCCAGCTCATATTTGACATTTGAGCCCATAGGCACTTCGATTACTGCTGTAAATATTGCAGGCGCCTCAGCGCCTATATGCACGTCGTGCCAGGGATGCATTGTTACCTCTTACCTCTTAAAAATTGAGATCTTGCAGTGTCTTCTCTTCAGGGCTGGGAGCCTTTTTATCTTCGGTTTGAGCAGGCGAAGCGCCCGTAGAAGTAGAAGAAGGAGAAGAAGTAGTAGTATTGTTGCCAGGGACTGGGGCAGTATTGCCCGTAGTATCGCCATACAACGAGTCATCTGTTTTTTGTTCTTTGGCTGTATCAGCACCATCGCCAGATTTGGCTTTGGCCGGCTCATCGCCTACGGTGCCTTTTGCCTTTTTGCCAATAGGATAGGTATTGTAGAGCTTGCCATCAAAAAAGACCTGAAAGGCAAAGCTGCCATCTCCTTTGACCGGAATGCCAGCGTTAAACTCTACGTTGCGAGAGTCCTTGGCTCCCAGTGCAGCGACGTATTCGTCGATCACCTTTTGCTCGCGTGTCCATAGGACCCGATTACCAGATCTTGTGTCGACCAGATCAACGCGCATGGTAAGCGCATTTATCGCATCTTGAGTAGGATTATAGACCTGTCCTGCTATACGTGGGCCGGACTGATCGATCTTTACCGACTTGAGTGTGATCGATGGCAGTGCGTGGCTGGGGTCCATCGATTTGGCCTGTTGCAGATAAGCATAGCCAGTATCGTTATCGCCATTGTCCATGAGTTCTTTGCCACGGCGCGTCAAAAGGGCCGCCAATTTGCGCTTGATGTTTTCATCCGCGCCCTGCAGATTACTAGCTTTGCGCAATTGATCGATCGCCAATTCGAGTTGTCCGGAACGAGCATACAGATCCGATGCCATCTCATAATTGCGAGGATTGTCCGCTATGGCATTTAGTTTGGACAGATAGCTCAGGGCTTCTTTGTCTTTGTTTTGTCCGGCATAAGAGTCGGAAAGTTTTTTGTAGATCGTTGCCAGGCGGGCGTCAGCCTCTGTATAACGAGAACCTTCGTTGAGACTCTTCACTTCTTCCCAGAGCAAAAGGGCCTTATCAGCATGACCTTCGCGCAATTCATTGTCGCCCCAGATTGCGGCCAGATCGGCCAATTCGGCACGTTTGCCGGCGACATTTTTTTGCGCCAGTGGACGCAGGAGATTGATTGCCTTTTCCCACTGCCCACGTTGCTTATAATAATTTGCTAGCTGCGAGGCCAAATCAGGATCTTCGGTCACGCCCTTGCCTAGCTGTTGCGCCTGACTGATTGCATCCCAGGCTTTTTCGATCTGGTCGGAGCCTACATATGCTTTGGCCAGAGCCAATAAGATCTTTGGATCCTTTTTGTCTTGAGCCTGTGCCCTGGTAAGAGTCTCGACAGCAAAGGCGTATTGACCCAGCTGGATCTGCTTCAGCCCCTCGGCTAAAAGAGCATTTTGCTCCGGCTGCCTTGTCAAAAAGAAAAAAGTAGCTCCAGCCGTCACTAGTAATATGGTGGCAGCAACGGCAATGCCATAGCGACTGGGGACATTGCTCTTGAGGTCAAATCTAAGACTCTTGGAGCGCCTTTTTGAGCTGGGCTCAGGGATCGAAGAGTACTCCAGATCAACCTGTCGATTACTAACGTCCAATCTGTGTTTTTTTTGAGCAGAAGCCCGCTCACCTTGAGGTGAACGGGCTTCTTGATCAGATTCGAGGTCGATCGGGTCTTCTACGAATAAAGAGTCGCCACATGAAACACATTGTTCATACGTTGGTGGATGAGATGTGCCGCATGTCGGACAACGCATATCGTACAGACCTTTTGTCGCGGTCGATTACTTGATTTCGACTTTGGCGCCAGCAGCTTCGACTTTCTTCTTCATCTCTTCTGCTTCTTCCTTCTTGACCTTTTCTTTCAAAGGCTTGGGAGCAGCGTCGACGAGGTCCTTAGCTTCTTTGAGGCCGAGACCGGTCACTTCGCGAACGATCTTGAGGACTTCGATCTTCTTGTCGCCAACGGCGGTCAAGATGACGTCAAATTCGGTCTTTTCTTCAGCAGCAGCACCGGCGCCAGCGCCAGGAGCAGCCATAGCCATTGCCATGGGAGCGGCAGCGGTTACGCCAAACTTCTCTTCCATTGCTTTTTTGAGTTCAGCAGCTTCGAGAAGGGTGAGGTTGCCGATAACTTCCAAGAGTTCATCGGTAGAAAGCTTAGTAGCCATTGTGTTTTTCTCTCCTAATTATTGTTTTTCTTCGCTACTTCTTCAGCAAGAAGCGCAATGTCTCTGATTAAAGATTCCATGATGCCAGCGATATTTCTGGCTCCAGAATCCAGGCCGCCCATGATGGAAGAGAGCAATTGCTCTTTGCTCGGCAGATCCGCAAGGCCTTTCACGTCTTCGACTGAAAGTGCTTTACCTTCCAGGACACCACCTTTGATGGCACCCTTTTTGGTCTTCTTGATAAATTCAACTACTGATTTAGCAGGTGAAGCCGGATCGTCGTAGCCAACCACAACTGTAGTCGGTCCCTTTGCGACGGTATCGATAGCCTTGAACTCTCCGTCTTTGGTGGCGATCTTTACCAAAGTATTTTTGGTAACACGCACCTTGGCGTTGTTCGAATCGAGTGTACGACGAAACTGTGTGAGCTCGGCAACCGTATACCCGCTCAAATCAGCGACAATAGCGACCTTGCCGTTAGCAAAGAATTGTTCAAGATCGGATATTACTCCTGCCTTGTGTTCTTTGGTTGGCATCGAGCCTCCTTGGAGTCGCCTCCTTGGTTTTTGGGGTTACGATCGCTAAGTACGCCGGAATAAGCCGAGACATAAAAAAATCCCGGGACTATTCCGCGGGATCACAAAGAAAAACGGCTTGTAAAGCCATAATTTCGAGATTGTGACCTGGGCTGGTGGTTACCCATTAAACTCGCGAGAGTACCATGCCGTCTGCGGCCTTAGCTGTGAAATATGTACTCGTCAGGACAAATTCCAGATGAGCCATATCCAGAGGCACATTGTCATAGATCGCTACGTTTTTTTCAACGCTCTGAGCTTTGTTATAACAAAACGATAAGTATCTGGAGGATTTTAGTAGACTGAAATATTATCCCGCCCGTGTGAAACCGTCTATGAAGAACAAATTTGAAAAGCCACTATTTACACAGCACGTCTTTGTCTGCACGATGGGCAAGGCATGCTCCGAGGTAGGCGGCGAAGAGGTTTGCGGTGCACTCCGCAAACAAGTCCTCGAACGTGGCCTCAAGGGTCAGATAAGGATCAATAAGGCAGGGTGCTTTGACCAGTGCGGGCACGGCCCCATGGCCGTGGTCTACTCACAAGGCACCTGGTTTGCTCATATCAAGCCAGAGGATGCCAATAGATTGATCGATGCGATAGTGAATGATGACGATAGTCAGGTACAAGACCTGCTATACAGCGGCGAGGGTCGCATCAAGACCTGAGCCCTGACTATTTTTACGACTCTTTTATAAATGGGATTTAAAAAAGCGCTGGCGGGGTGCCCTCATGACAGTAGTCGTAAAGAGGCAGCAAACCAACCACCAGCTATTTCAAAAATACCCGGCTAGTGGATGTTCAAACAGGCCAAGATATTAAATTTAAATCTGGCTAAATTTATTTTTTGGGCTGAGATTCGGGCTCAGTCTTAGCTTGAGGCTTTAGATCAGTCTTAGTTTCGGTTTTAGTCTGTGTTTTTGTTTCTGTCTTTTCTTCGGTCTTGGTTTCGGCCTTGTCTTCGGTCTTGGCTTCGGCCTTGTCTCCGGTTTTGTCTATAGGTTCGGTGGTGGCTGCCTCATCTTTTTCTTTGTCTTTGCTTACCTTGGCAGCATGAGGATCGCGGCCGGCTGCTTCTTCGAGGGCCGAGGCCGAGATAGTCCCATCATCACTGACATAGCGAGGATCGATCTTGACCAGAGCCAAGCCTTTGACAAAACCGGCAGCCTCGTTAAAGACCGGAGGGATGGCAAAATTGCCGGTGGGATCTATATATCCCCTCCAGTTATTGGCGACACCGACGCAGGCCAGGCCATCTCTAAAGTCTTCGGCATAGCTAAACTTGCGCTTGATGACGATCTTGCCTTCTTCGTTCATAAAGCCGTACTTGCCTTTTTTGAGGCTTAAACCACGTCCGTCGTGAAAGAAGTCACGTGAATGAAGCGGATCGGAAATGGACATGGTGCCAATCGTATCGAGGATGACAAAGTCCGATCCATACCAGCACTCGGCCACGCGGTCATGAAATGGTTGTGCTTGAGTAAATTTTAGATCCGTGATTGGTTTGCCTGTGGCGTCGATATAGCCCCATTTACCACCTTGGGCTACAGCTGCAAAGCCTTCTGAAAAAGGGCCTACCTGGTCATACTTTGGCTCGACCTTTGACTCGCCATTGGTGGCTATAAAGCCCCACTTGCCCTTTTCCTGGTAGGCGCAATAGACGATATTGTTGGGCTCGAGAGGCTTGTTAGCATCTCCGCAATCGCCAATCTTTTCGAATGTCGCCTGTGTTGTAGCATTGCCGTTTTTGTCTATCAGCATCCATTTGGGCGATCCAAATGCTTTTACACCTGCATAGCCGTGAGAGAAAGAATTGACATCTTCGTATTGACGTTCGATGATCATCTTGCCGTCTTTATCTATATAGCCCCAGCGCGAAGAGACTTCCACTGCCGCAAGATCATCAGAGAAAGAGTAAGCCTTGCGATATTGAGGCTTGATTACAAACTTGCCTGTCTTATCGATAAACCCAAATTTGGGACCCAATTCGGGAGGTGCCTGGAAAGTCGGCTCCTTGCTGCCACCACCGCAAGCGACAAGCGTGACGACTGTGCACGCTGCTAGTGCGAATAGAACCGGTTTTAAATTTTTGGTCATTTTGGATATCTTTCTCGAGGCCAAGACATTTACACCTGTAAATAATACGGTATTGGGCATGTTTGTCCAAATCCTGAGCTTTATAATAGCGATTCATTTTTGATTGAGGACTTATGAGCGACTATCTTTTAGAAGTTGGAGTCGAAGAATTGCCGGCCGGCTTTGTCGATGAGGCTTGCGGACGCCTGCGCGATCTATTGTCTATGGCGCTCGAGCAAAATCTGATCACTTACAGACGGATCGACACTCTCTCCACCCCACGTCGCTTGACTGCCATCGTGCGTGATATCGCGCCAATGCAAGCCACCGCGCACAAAAGGATCAAGGGGCCCGCTGTCAAATCAGCATTTGATGCCGATGGTAAGCCGACTAAACAAGCTCAAGGCTTTGCCGAAAAGCACAAATTGCAACCTGCCGATCTCAAACGCGAAGAAGTGGGTGGCATCGAATACCTGATGGCCGAAATCACCAACGAGGGCCTACCGACCGCTGAGATACTGCCTGGACTGATCGAAAAAATCATTCCGCAAATCTCAGGCGAGCGCCTCATGCGCTGGGGGACTTCGGATATAAAGTTTTCACGTCCTCTACGCTGGCTGGTCTCACTCATGGACGACAAGGTCGTCCCGATCAAGATAGCCAATCTCACAGCCTCTAATCAGTCTCTCGGCCATCGCATCCTGCATCCGAGCCCAGTGACCATAGGCAGCGCTGCAAGTTATGTCGATGATCTCAAAAAAGCACATGTGATGGTCTCTGCAGATGAAAGACGCAGTCTGATAAGAGAGCAGGTCAATGCAAGCGCAGCACAATTGAAGGGCAGACCACGCAAGATCGAAGAATCATCGCTCCTGGACGAGGTAGTAAACCTGACCGAATGGCCCAAGGCAGTGGTCGGCCAATTTGAGGACGAGTATCTGAGCCTGCCTTCAACCTTGATCGAGACGATCATGGTGCACCACCAGCGATATTTTTCGGTCGAGGCCCACAGTGGTGTCGACGAGTTTGGTGATAAACAACTTCTTCCTTATTTCATCACGATCTCCAACAACGATCGCGACGAGGCTATGGCCAATATCAAACAAGGCAATGAGCGTGTTTTGAGAGCCAGATTGGCAGATGGAAAATTCTTTTTCTTTGATGACCTTAAATGCAAACTCGAGGATCGCAAAGAAGGTTTGAGTGCCCTGACCTACCAGGAAGGCCTGGGCAGCTATGCAGACAAAGTAGATAGGGTAGTGGCACTCGCCAAGGTTTTGGCCGATACCGTCGAGCTGGACGCAAAGACCAAAGTCTGTCTCGAGCGTGCCGTGCAATTAATGAAGCTCGACTTGGTATCCAATCTGGTGCGCGAGCTACCAGAACTACAAGGCTATGTCGGCAGTTGGTATGCAAAAAAAGCTGGCGAGCCCAAAGAAGTCACCGATGCCATTGCCTCGCACTATAGCCCTCGCTCGGCTCATGATGCAATACCGTCGGATAAGGTAGGTGCACTAGCAGCGGTGCTGGACAAGCTCGATCATATCGTGGGCTTGTTTGCTCTGGGCAAAAAGCCTACCGGGTCTTCCGATGTCTTTGGCCTGCGTCGTAGCGCTCAGGGTCTGGTCGACATCTTGATCGATGGACTGAGCGATACCCGTGTAGACCTGGATCTCTTGATCCAAAACTTACTACAGGCCTATGAGCCGATGATCAAATCGAACAAAGACGATTGTCACAAAGAAATAAAAGAATTTGTCGGTCAGAGACTGCGCGGCAAATTGCTAGATCGAGGCCATGCAAGAGAAATTGTAGAAGCGACCCTCACCAGCAATAGTAATGATGCTTTTAAAGATCTGACGGATCTCATAAAGCGCATCGAGGCCATAAAAAATCTAATGACTCAGTCGCAGGGTCAGAATCTGATCAAGGCAGCTATAAGGGTGGGCAATATTGTCGATCGCCAGTCCGGTCTGGATGTCGAGACTGCACTCTTGACCGTGCCTGCTGAGAAACAACTCTGGGAAGCTATCGTCAAAGTCAAAGGTCAGATCACAAAGGACCAGAGTCATGATGCATTGCTTTCATCCTTGCTTGTCCTGACCGAGCCCATCGAAAAGTTTTTTGAGGACACTATGGTCAACGACCCTGATGCTGCAAAAAAAGCCAATCGCCACAAATTGCTAAAAAATATCGACGATCAATTTAGCAAGGTAGCTGATTTTACAAAGCTGCAAGCCCTGGTCAATTGAGGCCCCAAAGTGAAACCACGTGCTTTGCTCCACCTTATCACTCCCTTGATGGCGATCTCATTTGCATCTGCCCCGGCGACTGCCAGGATAGATGCTATGCAAGAAATCCCCCAGGACTCGCTCAAGGTGCCGGAACTGGCAAAAGAATACATCATTTCTACCTATGTCCCGAGTAAAACGGTCAAAGGCAAGGGACTTGCTGTCAGCTTTGTATTTACGCAAAAGGCGCGCTATAAGGACGGTGCACCAGTGGCGGTGGTAGTACCGCCTGGCACCGGCGCTAATGGCATGACTCACAATGCTCACATCAGCCAGATCGGTATGATCGAGATGCGTATGGCCTTTCCTGGTGGTGGCACCCGTGATTTTTATAGTGACGGCGAGTTTGACAATAGGGGCTTCAAGAGTGCAGAGGCTTTGCGTGACGTCATCTTGTTTGCAGCTGGCAAATCACGAGATTATCAAAACAGGACCTTGCAGGATCTGATCTGGGCTAAAGCACAAATAAAGGTCGATCACAGCAATATCGGCCTGGTGGGATGGGATCAAGGCGGCAATACTGCGCTCGTATGCCTTGGCAAACATTCTGATGATCTAAGCGGCGTAGTTAAATGGCTGGCATTTTACGAAAGCCCTGTGGGTGCTTTGTTTACACCTCCCAATCTGGGCTCGGTGCAAGATCTGGTCTCAAACAAGCATTACAGACAGGGCAGCGCCGCTACAGGCAATCTGATCATCGACTGGCGCAAACTTGCCTGGTCGCCGTCACAATTTCGCAGTCCCAATCGTTTGACTGGCCAGAGAAGAGGGATGCCTGGACTCAAGGGTGTACTGTTTTTTGATGACAATCTCAACAAAAACTGGGAAGAATCGCGCGAATTTGCCTTCACCCCTGCTCTGGACGTGACTATCAGCAAACAATATTTCCCTCCGCAGATCACTGCTGCTTGCGAAAGACTAGAAGTATTTGGCGAAGAATGGCCCGATAATGTGGCTACTCTGGCAGAGACCGAAGAATTTTTTACCGAACGAGACGGTTCACTCTATATAGATGCTCTGCCTGGCCAGTATCCTCGACTTGCTGTAGGTATGTTTGCCTCGCTTGTCGATCATGGACAGCAGCAAGAAGATCATCCTCATATCGCTTTTCTCTACAACAAACTCTTGCAGGCTAAGGTCAAATGGTTGAGGCTAAATCCCGATCCTGTCTATATGGCCAATGTCTCAGCAATGAATCCAGCTACTTTTATCAACAATAAACCAAATGCCCCGATTGATTCTGCCGATTTGATCTCTCATCTCGAGCCCAAGGGTATCTGTCCTGATTATGTTTTTATGCAAGGACTGATCAGCGAATTGGCCGATCGCGTCAAGACCGGCAATGGAGTATATCCTCTCGTCACACCCTTGTGTCCCTTTGAAATGCCTGCTCAACCAGCAATAATGCCGGCCAAACCCAAGCAGTAAAAATCCAAGCACAAGATCATTAGACGGGCTTAAACCTGGGCCTGTGCTAAGATTTAGATTGTCAGGTCATAAGAGATGAGTCCAGATGTTTTTAAACAGCCCCGTAGACATTGCCATAGTTTTCGGTGTCGCCTTGCTGGTCTTTGGCCCAAAAAAATTGCCCGAGCTCGGTGAGTCGCTCGGCAAGGGCCTCGGCAATTTTAAAAAGGCTCTTAGCAATGTACAAGAAGACGTGTCCTCGGCTATCAAGACAGATGCACCATCAAGCGTTGAGCCGCAAGCCGCACCACTAGCCGCTAAGGCATCTGCGCCAAGCTCTAGTTCTAATTCTAATTCTAGTTCTAGTTCTGGACCTGCATCTGGGTCTTCCAACGAAAATAATTCCAGCACTAGTAGTTGATGTCCACTTTTAAGGTCGTATCCAATTTTCAACCTAATGGCGATCAACCCAAGGCCATCAGGGAGTTAAAGCGCGGCATCCTCGAAAACATGCCGTACCAGACCCTTATGGGCGTGACTGGCTCAGGCAAGACTATGACCATGGCCCATGTCATTGCCGAGACCCAAATGCCGGCCCTTGTGCTGGCCCACAATAAAACTCTGGCAGCACAGCTCTGCAACGAGATGAAGGAGTTTTTTCCACAAAACTCAGTCGAATACTTTATCTCCTATTACGACTATTACATGCCCGAGTCCTACATTCCTTCGACCGATACGTTTATCGAAAAAGAAGCTTCCATTAATGATGAGATCGATCGTCTGAGGCATTCGACAACGCGCTCCTTGTGGGAAAAGAACGACGTGATCGTAGTCGGTTCAGTGTCGACCATATACGGCCTTGGCGTCCCAGAACGCTATCTGAAGGCTGCATTGGAGATAACGGTCGGCAAAGAATACGATCGCACCGAACTCCTGCGTGCCCTCGTCTCCATTCATTACGACCGCAACGATGTGGTGGTTGAGAGATCGAGATTCAGGGCCCGGGGGGAAATATTGGAGATTTTCCCCTCCTATGAAGACCGCATAACCAAGGTGGAGTTTTTTGGTGATGAGGTGGAAAGGATCTCGATCGTCAATCACGTCACAGGCGAAGTAGAAGAACTCTTGCAAACAGTGCGCATCTACCCGGCCAAGCACTATGTCGCCGAAGAACGTGAAATAGAAAGCGCCATCGTGCAGATCGAGCTCGAACTAGAAGAACGCATCAACGAGCTCATGAGTCAGGGCAAATTGGTGGAAGCTCAGAGGCTTAAGCAACGCACCAGATTTGATATCGAAATGCTCAAGGAAGTCGGTTATTGCAATGGCATCGAAAACTATAGCCGAGTACTGGAAGGCCGCGAACCAGGCTCTCCACCGCAGACACTGATTGATTATTTTGTCCGCAAATATGGACGTGATGGGTTTATCACCTTTATAGACGAATCGCATGTGACAATCCCGCAATTGCGCGGCATGTATCATGGCGACCGTTCACGCAAAGACACACTCATTGATTATGGCTTTAGACTGCCATGCGCCAGAGACAATCGTCCACTTACATCGGACGAGTTTTTTGATCGCGTAGGCAAAGTCATCTTTGTCTCCGCTACTCCTGGCGATTGGGAAAACCAGGTGGCTACACAGGTAGTAGAGCAAGTGATCAGACCGACTGGCCTTGTGGATCCTGTTATAGACATCCGTCCAATCAAAGGGCAAATAGATGATCTCATCGGTGAAATCAAGATGCGCTCAGCGCGCAAAGAAAGAGTACTCGTAACGACTCTGACCAAGCGTATGGCAGAAGATCTCACCGAATATCTAACTGAAATAGGCATCAAGGTCAAATGGCTACATTCGGAGGTCAAGGCGCTTGACCGTGTCGAATTATTGCGCGACCTGAGACTAGGGATATTTGATGTACTGGTTGGAGTCAACCTCTTGCGCGAAGGGCTGGATCTGCCTGAGGTTAGTCTTGTCGCCATCATGGAAGCAGACAAAGAAGGTTTTTTGCGAGCCGAGCGCTCGCTCATTCAGACGATCGGTAGGGCCGCACGTAATGCAGACGGCCGCGTCATCATGTACGCAGACAAAATCACCGACAGCATGGATCGCGCCATCAAAGAGACAGAGCGGAGACGGGCGATCCAACTTGCTCACAACGAAGAGCACGGTATCACCCACCACCATCATCAAAGACACTGGCAATGTATTGCTCGAAAGTCTCAGAGGCAAGGACGACAAAACAGACGAGCTCAAATGGACCAGCAAGGGCAAAAAGGGCGGCAAGAAAGGCTCTCGCGGCCAA
>Ga0233423_10000729_pt1 | contig 16777 bp, 16 predicted proteins | sample Watercolumn_Mata_FD_180713 | JGI IMG/M metagenome (GOLD analysis project Ga0233423, IMG submission 180713) | Freshwater microbial communities from Lake Matano, South Sulawesi, Indonesia - Watercolumn_Matano_2014_112_MG | ecosystem: Environmental > Aquatic > Freshwater > Lake | place: Indonesia...
AATAGGGGACCAGTAAATTATGTGCGGTATAGCGGGAAAAATAAATTGGGATGCTCCTTTAGGAGCAGAAGCAGTGATTAGGATGTGCGATAGGATGCGTCATCGTGGCCCTGATGACTACGGGGTCGTGAATTTAAATAATATCGCCATGGGACACAGGAGGCTTTCTATTATTGATCTCTCTAAGGAAGCCAGTCAGCCAATGGTTTCTTCAGATAAGCGGTATTATATAGTATATAATGGAGAGGTGTATAATTTTAAAGAACTAAAGGATGAACTTGAGAGTTTTGGTATTAACTTTAGGACCTCATCTGATACCGAAGTCGTCCTTTATTCCTACATCAAATGGGGACCGCGCGCCCTTGAAAAGTTTAACGGAATGTTCGCGTTGGCTATTTGGGATAACGAGCTTAAGGAATTATTTTTGGCAAGGGACCGCTTCGGGAAAAAACCGCTTTATTATCATAAAAATGGCGGGAAAATGACATTTTCCTCCGAACTTAGCGCCCTCTTATGCGATACTGAAATTCCGCGGGCGATTTCTTATGAAGCGCTTAACTGCTATCTTGCCTTAGGGTATATTCTTTCCCCGCTTACCTTATATAAGGATATTTTTAAACTTGAGATCGCAACATTCATGGTTGTATCTGAATCAGGGAAAAGAGTAAGGAAAGCCAGATATTGGGATTATTCGGAGAAATTCAGGGAGAAGGTAAAATCAAGCGAAGCAGAGATTGCCGATAATCTTCTGGGACTGCTTGAGAACTCAGTGAAGAGGCGCCTGGTGGGTGATGTGCCGATAGGGGCATTCTTAAGCGGCGGCATAGACTCTAGTTCGGTTACCGGAATTATGAAAAAGCATCAGCGCGGTGACTTGCATACCTTTAGTATAGGGTTTGACCAAAAGAGCTATAACGAAACCGACGACGCCGAGCAGGCAGCGCAATGGATAGGCACGATACACCACAATAAGGTATGCAGGATTAATGATAGCGCCAAACTCATAAATGACGCCCTTGATGCCTATGACGAACCATTTGCCGATAATTCCTGTATCCCAACTTTTGTGCTGGCTAAGCTTGCGTCTAGATATGTAAAAGTTGCCTTATCCGGAGATGGAGCTGATGAGATTTTTGCAGGCTACATAACTTATAAAGCAGATAAATATTATCCTATCGCAAAAATTGTTCCTTCGCTTTTGCGCAGATTATTGGCGTTGCCTGAGAAGAATAAAGTTTTAAGGCATCAGAAGAAGCTAAGCTTTGGGTACAGGCGACAACAATTTTTTTATGGTACTCTGCATTCTCCAGAAAGAGCCCATTATCTTTGGCGTGTAATCTTTCGTCCTGAAGAGAGGATTGTTATTTTAGGCGAAGATAAAAGGGAGCTCGTTTATGATACGGACCCGTTCGGCGTCTTTAAGGAATACTACGAAAAAGCAAGAGGACTTAATCGGCTTGATAAAAATCTCTATGTTGACGCTATGACTTGGCTAGCGGATGATATCCTTGTTAAAATTGATAGAGCATGTATGAAAAATAGCCTTGAAGTCAGATGTCCCTATCTTGACGTTGATTTAGTCACTTATGCCGCTTCTATACCGGCAGATTTAAAAATGAGAGGATTGAAGAGTAAATATATCCTTAAAAAAGCGCTCAGGGGGATTCTTCCGAATTCTATTCTTAATAAGAAGAAAAGTGGTTTTAGCGCTCCTATAGGGATATGGTTGAAAGATGATACGGTCGATGAATTTAAAGCATTTAATAGATTTATTTTTAATAAATTAAAATGCGGCAGGTATTGATTATTTTAAAAATAATACGAAAATACAAGACAAGTTAATGTAAATGGCACTCAATTGGTAGGCAAAAAACCATTGAATTTTCAGAGAGTTAGAGATAAAATAATAATCTATGTCTTAATGCTAATTGGGTTAACCGCTGGCATTTAACCTATTTTCTTTTACTCCTCAGATTGTTAAATTCTTTAAGAAGAGATCTATCAAGGATCTGGTACAGCCATCATTATAGCCATGTATGTAAAATATGAAAGGTGCTTAAATGAAAGGAATCATTCTTGCCGGAGGCAAAGCCACACGGCTTTACCCGATAACAAGAGGCGTCTGTAAACAGCTACTGCCGGTTTACGACAAGCCGATGATTTATTATCCCTTATCGGTTTTAATGCTTGCGGGAATAAAAGATATTCTGATAATCTCTACTGCGAAAGATACCCCAAGGTTTAAAGACCTGTTTGGTGATGGCCAGAATCTAGGGATTAACATCTCTTACGCAATTCAGGTTGAGTCCTTAGGGATCGCTCAGAGCTTTATAATCGGCCAGGAGTTTATCAGAAGCGATAAAGTATGCCTAGTTTTAGGTGATAACATATTTTACGGCCAAGATCTTACAGATCTACTTCAACAATCGGCAAAATTAAAAAACGGAGGTATAATTTTTGGCTATTATGTTAAGGATCCTCATCGTTACGGCGTACTTGAATTTGATAAAAAAAGCAGGGTAGTTTCAATAGAGGAAAAACCAAAGAAGCCGAAATCTAATTGGGCAGTTTCTGGCATATATTTTTATGATAACAATGTAGTAAGCATTGCCAAAAAAATCAAACCTTCTAAAAGAGGCGAGCTTGAAATCACCGCGGTAAATAATGAGTATATAAAAAGAGGTTTGCTCAAGGTAAAACTTCTTGGCCGGGGGTACGCCTGGCTTGATACGGGGACTTTTGAATCATTGATTGATGCTTCAATTTTTATTAAGACAATAGAAGACAGGCAAGGGCTAAAGATAGGCTGCATAGAAGAAGTTGCCTATCGGATGGGTCATATTGATAAAAAACAATTATTAGAACTTTCCAGCGCTATGCCCACAACTTATGGAGAATACTTAAAAGGTCTAGTTTAAAAATGAATAAAAATATATTGATTTTAGGGAAAGGCCTTATCGGACAGTTGCTCCAGAAAGAGCTTTTTTGCAGGATTAATGATTCGACAATCAGCTGCTATAGCGATGCGGAGAAGCTGGTAAAGAGATATAACCCAAAAATAATTATTAACTGTATTGGCATTACCGGCAGGCGAAATGTTGACGATTGCGAATTAGAAAAGGATGCGACGTTGCTTGCAAATAGTTTTATTCCGGTAATGCTTGCTGAAGTTGCCCTGCGCAATAACATTAAATTGGTACACATAAGCAGTGGCTGCATCTTTAACTTTAATTATAAGAAAAATAAACCGATAACCGAGAACAGCCAGGATTACTTTTTCGATTTATTTTACAGCCGAAGTAAAATTTATGCAGATAGGGCGATAGAGATTTTGTCTAGAAAATATAATATTCTGATAGTCCGGATTAGAATACCTCTTTTTAATATAAGCCATCCTAAAAATATCTTAAATAAACTTTTAAAATATAAAAGAGTCATTGATCTGCCTAATTCTGTAACTTATATCCCAGATTTTATTAAGGCAATAAGGCATCTGATAAAGAGAGACGCCCGCGGAGTCTATAATATAGTAAATAAAGGAAAGTTACGTTATCCGAAGCTGATGGAGATATATAAGAAATACGTACCTTCATTTAAATACGAGTTGATTGATTTTAAGAGACTTGGGCTATCTAGGACTAACTTGCTTATGTCTACGGCTAAACTAGAAAAGAGCGGTTTTAAAGCAAGAAGCATAAACTCAGTTTTAGAAGAATGCGTAAAAGAATACCTAAAGTTTTAGTTACCGGCGCAGCTGGCTTTATCGGCAGCGCCTTTATTCGGTATCTTACAAATAAATGGGACGGTTATATTCTTTCTAAAAAAAATAGAACCATCCCCGTATTGATTGATAAACTTACCTATGCAGGTGACCTAAAACGCCTTGAAGGAATTAAATGTAAATTTAAATTTTATAAAGTAGACATTTGCAACAAAAAACAGATTGAAGCAATATTTGCCAAGGAAAAACCGGAAATTACCGTGCATTTTGCCGCTGAGTCCCATGTCGACCGCAGCATTAACGACGCCTCGCCGTTTATTGAAACTAATATTAAAGGCACACAGATTTTGATGGATATCTGCCGTAAATATAATACCGAAAAATTTATTTTTATTTCAACTGACGAAGTTTATGGAGAGATTGTCTCTGGCAAATTCAAGGAAGATTCTCCGCTTAAGCCCAACAGTCCTTATGCGGCATCTAAAGCAGCTGCAGATTTTCTGGTGCAGTCATATATCAGGACTTATAAATTTCCCGCCATAATTATTCGACCGTCAAATAATTACGGGCCGTGGCAGTATCCGGAAAAATTAATCCCTCTTGCAATCCTTAGGATTTTAGAGGGTGGTAAGGTCCCTGTTTATGGTAGGGGGACAAATGTGCGCGAATGGCTTTATGTTGATGACTGCGCCCGTGGGATCTTAAGGATTATGAATAAAGGCAGGATCGGGCAGGTTTATAATTTAGGAAGCGCCTGCGAGAGCAAAAATATTGATACAGTAAAGTTATTATTGAAAACTTTGCAAGTAAGCCAGAACAGGTTTGAGTTTGTCAAAGACCGGCTTGGCCATGATGTAAGATATAGCCTTGACTCTAAAAAGCTACGCCAAGGGCTCAACTGGAGACCCGTGGTTAAACTTACAGAAGGGCTTAAGCTTACCGTAGACTGGTCGCTCAAACATCAACCATGGCTTAAAAGCAAACTAAAAGATATTAATAAACTTTATATTAAATAAAGACTGCCATTTTACAGATAGTGTCATTTTGAGCTCCGCGATCAGCGGGGCGAAGAATCTTGAATTAAAAGGAGCGATATGTCAGTTGTTATCGTCACCGGTTCCTGCGGTTTAATCGGCTCTGAAACCGTTAGTTTCTTTCCGGAGCAGAGTTACATAAGTGGCAATTTAAATTTGGCATTGAAGAGACGATTAAACAAATCTACGAAGCTCCAAAATATTGTATTCGTCCTAAAAATATTCTAAGCCAAGATTATGTATAAAGCCCGTAAAGATAAAGGTAGCCTCGAAATTCTTTTTATCAACATAAATCCTAGACCTAATTGGACTAAAGAAGTGACTATGCTTTATTTTCCGATCGGTCTATGTTCCATTATAAGTGAAACAAAGAAAAATGGTTTTAAATATGATCTCTTAGATTTAATGAATGAACCAAAAAATGATGGCGAGCTAAGGAGTGCTATCGGCAGAAAAAAATATGACATTGTAGCTTTAGGTAGCCTTTTACATGCTTATTGGATTATTAAGCCCCTTCTGGCAATGATAAAAGAAATACAACCAGATTCATTGGTGATATTGGGCAACTACGTAGCAACATTAATTCCTGAAAAGATTTTATCATGGACTAAAGCCGATGTTGCTGTCATTGGAGAAGGAGAGAAGACCTTTATTGAGATTTTAAACAAAGTAATCTCTGGTGAGAGCCTCTCAGGTATAAAGGGGATAGCATATAAGGATGCCGCTAAAATAATTCTGGAAGAACAAAGACCCCCTGTAAAAAATTTAGATGATACAGGATTTCCATCATGGGACGTTTTTGATGTCGAAGCTTATATTAACTCAGCAAAAAAATTAAAGAGCCACCGTTTTTTTAAAGATATCTCCAAATTACGCGCGTTTCCAATTATTACAGCTAAGGGCTGCCCTTTCCGATGCACCTTCTGTACTAATAATCAGTACTGGAAATATAATCCTTACCGCAGGCATTCAGTGGGTTATGTAATTTCTATGATTAAAAAGCTTCAGGAGAGATACCAGATAAATTACTTTAGGTTCGCTGATGAGCTTTCCTTTGATAATTTAAAAGACATTGAATTATTGGCCGATGCGATTATTAGAGAGAAGATTAATGCTTTTTTTGAAGCAATAATCAGGGTGGGGTTATTTAAAAAAACGGACAAGGCATTGGCTAAAAAATTGCGTGATTGCGGATTTGTCATGATGTACTACTCCTTAGAATCTGCAAACCCCGAAATTTTGAAAGCAATGAATAAAAGGATAGAGATAAAGCAATTTTACGAACAAAAGGCAGTCCTTGATGAAGCAGGTATTGTTTCAGGAACAAATTTAGTGATTGGTTATCCTCAAGAAACAGAAGAGAGTATAGCGGGATCATTCCGGGTCTGTTACGAAAATGATATTATGCCAAGTGTCTGTTTTCTTTTACCAGCCCCAGGCTCTTATATGTATGATTATGCAAGGCAAAAAGGCTATATCTTGGATGAAGAGAAATATATTACGGAAATTGGAGAGCAGCAATTTATTAACTTGAATATGACGAAGATGTCCAATGATATACTACAAGGTTTGACAGTTTATCATCTTAAACGGATAAGAGATAAACTCAAGTTAAATATCCCGGATGAGAATCTCATCTGCAGTATTGTTTTAAAGCAGGATTGCTTTAATTAGCTATGCGTATGCATTTTAAGAAGAAAATAAAAATCGGCCCTTATGAAATAAACGAAACCTCAAAAACATTTATTATTGCAGAGGCAGGGATCAATCATGGCGGAAATATGCGCATCGCAAAGAAGCTCATAGACCTAGCTTCTCAAGCAGGTTCCGATGCAGTAAAATTCCAGGCTTTTAAAACAGAAAACTTTATTCTTAATAATGTAAAAAAGGCTGCTTATCAAAGGAAGGTTACGGATCCTGAGGAATCGCAATTTAGCATGCTCAAATCTTTAGAATTTACAAAGGAGCAGAATAAAGAACTTAGCAATTATTGTAAAAAAAGAAAGATTATGTTTTTAACAACACCTTTTGAAGAACAAAGTCTTGATTCTCTTGACGATTTGGATTTGCCTGCATATAAAATCTCATCGACGGATCTTACAAATCTTCCATTCTTGAAAAAAGTGGCAAAGAAAGGTAAACCGATATTATTGTCAACCGGGATGTCTTATATAGAAGAAGTTAATACTGCATTAAAAGAGATTTATCCGTTTAATAAGCAGGTAATTTTGCTTCAGTGTACATCTTGTTATCCTGCCACGGAAAGTGATGCCAATCTTAATATAATAAACACCTATAAGAATAAATTTGACATATTAGTAGGTTACTCAGATCATACCGCAGGAATAGGGGCAGCCCCTTATGCCGTTGTCATGGGAGCTAGGGTTATCGAAAAGCACTTTACTTTAAGTAAAAAATTAAGTGGGCCAGATCATAAAGCTTCCCTCGACCCAAAAGAGCTTAAGGGTCTCATAATCGAGATCCGAAAGATAGATCAGCTTCTTGGTAAGAGAATAAAAATGCCCACATCATCTGAAAAGGAAAACCGCAGTTCTCTGCAAAAATGTTTAGTAGCTGCAAAAGAAATAAAAAAAGGCGATTATTTCAGTGAGGATAATATCGTGGGCAAGAGGACAGGTGGAGTAGGGATTTCCCCTGTTTATTATAGGAAGATAGTGAGTAAGAGAGCTAAAAAAACATTCTTAAAAGACGAGGTTATCTTGATATGAAAGAGAAAATTGCTATTATTGGCTCCGGCGGACATTGCCATTCAGTTATTAATTTATTAGAATTAAACGGTTTTAAAATCTATGGAATCTTCGATGACAGCTATAGGGCCGGCATGCATGAGGTCATATCTGGATATCAAATCTGTGCAAAGGTAAAGAAAGTACTATTACCTAAAGACTCCAAAATTATACTTGCCGTAGGGGACAATGTTAACAGAGATAAACTTTTTAATTTATTCAATAAGAGGTTGTTTAAAAAGAATCTTATCCACCCCCAAGCGATAATCGAAAAAAGAACCAGCTTAGGCACCAGCAATCAAATATTTGCAAGGGCTTATATAAATTCAGAAGCCATGCTGGGGAATAACAATATTTTAAATACTGGTTGCGTTATAGAGCATGAGTCAGTAATAGGCGATAGCAACCATGTTTCTGTCGGAGCAATACTCTGTGGCAGGGTAACCTTGGCAGACCGATGTTTCATCGGGGCGGGCGCTGTTGTAATCGATAAAATCAAAATCTGTTCTGATGTAATCGTTGGCGCGAACTCAGTAGTAATCAAAGATATAAAAAAAGCTGGTACTTATATTGGCAATCCTGCTAAGAAAATAAAATGATCTATGTCTCCAGTTCTTGTGTTAAGGCCAAGTCAATTAAAAATGCTGTAATCAAGTTAAAAGATAACGGTTTTTTCAATATTGAACTCTCAGGGGGAACCCAATATTACGAAGATCTCGTAGGCGACCTGGTTGAATTAAAAAATAAATATAATTTAAATTTTCTATTGCACAATTATTTTCCGCCTCCTGAAAGACATTTTGTTGTAAATTTAGCATCTTTAGATAATTCGATTTATGAGAGAAGCGTAGCTGCTTTAAAGAACTCAATCGATTTGTGTAAGAGTTTGAAAGCAAGAAAGTTCGGTTTGCATGCGGGTTTTTTTACGGATATTCATGCAAAGGAACTGGGCAAAGCAATCTCTAGGCGTACCCTTTACGATAGAGAAGAGGCATTAAAAAGGTTTTGTAGTGGATTCAGAGAGCTTAAACGCAATAGCCAGGGAGTGAAGCTCTATATAGAAAATAATGTTTTTTTGAGCGGTTCCAGACGGCCTTACTTGAAAATAAATCCGTTTATGCTCACAAGTTATAGTGATTTTTCTGAATTAAAGAAGGCCATCGATTTTAATCTTTTAATCGATTTTGCGCATTTAAAAATCAGTTGCAATGCTTTGGGGCTAGATTTTTCAAAAGAGCTTAATTTGCTTATGCCGTATTCAGATTACCTGCACTTGAGTGCAGTTAAACAGAAAGATCATCACAAGCCATTTAGTAGAAATAGTTTTCTTTTAAGAAGCTTAAAGGATTTTGATCTGGCTAAAAAAACAATTACCTTGGAAATTAGCGCAAGTATGGATGAGCTTAAACGCTCTTACAATGCCATAAGAAAAGAGCTGCAATGATAAAAAAATTACTTTGCCGTAATGATAGTACTTTAATGGACGCATTAAGTATCATTGATGCTAACGGAAAGCGTGTTGTTTTTGTTGTTGACAAGAATAATAAGCTTTGCGGGATTTTGACTGATGGGGATATAAGGAGACTATTGCTTGGCGGTCACCATCTTCATGAGAAGGTGGGCAATATCGTAAAAAGTGATTTTGTTTATGCTAAGGCCAGAGAAACCTATAAAGAAATCCTACCGAAATTTAACGACACCATAAAAATTATTCCCATTGTTAATGATGCAATGGAGGTAGTTAACTATTTTCAATATGATGAAGGTATACATATTCCTGTAGCCAATCCGGATTTAAGCGGAAATGAATACAGGTATCTTATGCATGCTTTTTTGTCGAGCTGGATATCAAGCAGCGGTATCTACAAAGATATTTTTGAGAAGGAATTTTCTAAATTTTGTTCAACTAAATATGGAATAACAACTTCAAACGGCACCGTGGCATTACACTTAGCGCTTCTTGCTCTCGGGATTGGCAAAGGGGATGAGGTGATTGTCCCAGATTTGACATTTGCCGCCACTATCAACGCTGTTTTATATACTGGGGCGACTCCAGTAATCGTTGATATTGAGAAAGATAGCTGGTGTATTGATCCGGCTCGAATTAAGGAAGCCATTACCCGTAGAACAAAGGCGATAATCCCCGTACATTTATATGGCCAGCCGGCTGATATGGATGCTATTGTTTCCTTGGCCAGAAAAAATAAGCTTTTTATTATTGAAGATTGCGCCGAAGCTCATGGGGCAACTTTTGATAATCGGAAGGTTGGTTCCTTCGGGGATATTGGTTGTTTCTCTTTCTTTGCCAATAAGGTTATTACTACTGGGGAAGGAGGGATGTGTGTTACGAATTCCCCGCGACTCTCAAAAAAGATGAAGATTTTAAGGGATCATGGCATGAGCCTGAATAAAAAATATTGGCATGAAATTGTAGGATATAACTATAGGCTGACTAATCTACAGGCGGCTATAGGGGTTGCCCAACTTGAACGTATAGATACTATTCTTAGGAATCGCCAAAAGATCGAAGATGAGTATAGAAAAAATTTATCAGGAATTGATTTCATTGAATTTCAGAGGAACGACCTTCCTAAACGCAAAAAAATAGTATGGCTGGTAAGTTTATTGATAAAAAATAAGAAAAGAGATTTATATGTTAGGCGGCTACAGCAAAAAGGAATTGATGTGCGTCCATTTTTTTATCCTTTAAGTAGCATAAAGATATATAAAAAATATGTGTTTTCTGCCAAGAATAGCGTAGATATCTCCCGGGCCGGAATAAGCTTTCCGACACTATACGGCAAGGCACATGATGATATATTCTGGCATATTAAAAAAATTTTACGTGATTAAAGGGGTAAGATAAATGTACAGAAATAAGAAAATCCTCGCTTTAATTCCTGGCCGAGGCGGTAGCAAAGGCTTATCCGGTAAAAACATCAAAGCTTTTTTAGGGAAACCCCTAATTGCTTGGACGATAGAGCAGGCGCAAGCCAGTAAATATTTGGATAAAATTATTGTTAGTACAGATAATATAAAAATTTCAAAGATAGCGCTTAAATACGGAGCAGAAGTTCCTTTTTTGCGGCCAAAGAAATTAGCTACGTCTTCAGCCAAGATAGCTACAGTTTTAATGCACGCTTTGGATTTTTTTGAAAAAAAATTATGTAAATTTGACTTTATTATGCTCTTACAGCCAACCTCTCCCTTAAGAAAACCTGAAGACATAGATAAAGCGATTGAATTTCTTTTCCGGAAGAAAGCTCAGACAGTTGTTTCAGTCTGTCCTGCTGAGCATCACCCTTTTTGGTGCTGTAATTTAAAAGAAGATGGTAAGATAAAAAGTTTTCTAAATCAATCTGCTCTAAATAGAAATCGTCAGGAATTGCCGGCATACTTTCGTTTAAATGGAGCTATATATCTAGCCCAAACATCTTTTTTTCGTAAAAATAGAAAATTTATCACCAAAGATACGTACGCCTATAAGATGCATTATCAGTATTCAGTAGACATAGACAATGAACTTGATTTTGATTACGCCCAGTTTCTAGGTGCTAGAGAAAAATGCCTAAAAATATAAGGATTATCGCGCGGCTTGATATAAAAGGACCTAACCTAGTTAAAGGCGTGCATTTAGAAGGCCTGAGGGTTTTGGGAAAACCTGAACAGTTTGCCCGTTTTTACTATGAGTCTGGGGCTGATGAGTTAATCTATATGGATGTTGTGGCAAGCTTGTATAATCGCAGTAGTTTGCACGAAATAATTGAACGGACTGCGCGCGATATATTTATCCCATTAACGGTAGGCGGCGGAATAAGGACGTTAGACGATATTTATGGTGTTTTACGTGTTGGTGCGGATAAAGTCTCGTTGAATACTGCTGCTTTAAAAAATCCCAAAATCATCAGCGAAGCATCTAGGAAGTTTGGTTCTTCTACGATTGTTGTCGCAATCGAAGCTATAAAGCAGCCTGATGGGGTCTATTTTGCTTTTACCGATAACGGAAGAGAATATACGGGAGTAGAGGTATTAGGGTGGGCTAGGCAAGTTGAAAGATTAGGGGCCGGAGAGATTATCCTGACCTCTGTAGATAGAGAAGGGACTGGTAAGGGGTTTGATATCGAGCTAACCAGTATGGTAGCTAACGCGGTTTCAATTCCTGTGATTGCTCACGGGGGAGCCGGAAACCTTGAGCATATAAAGGATATTTTCTTGGATACCGAAGTAAGCGCAGTAGCTATTTCTTCTATTTTACATTACGATTTCATTAAGCGATTTTGCACGGCTGGGCCATACGATTATGCAGAAGGCAACTTGGATTTTATTAAAAGTAAAAAGTCATTTAAGATAATTGAACCGCTAGGGTTTGAGAAAATTAAAGATGCCCTAAATTTTAGTGAACTAAATTACCGTCGGGCTGTAAGGTCATGACCTGTCCAAATAAAAATTATCTCTCAATAGTTGATTACGGTATGGGGAATTTATTTAGCATCACCAACATCTGTAAATATGCGGGCATAGAGGCCGTTAAGACTTCCGAAAAAAGTGTAATTGAGAATTCTTTAGCGGTTATTTTACCCGGAGTCGGTGCCTTTAAAGATGCAATGTTTGCTTTAAAAAAATTAGCACTTATTGATGTTTTAATTAATGCCGTAAACAACGGGAAGCCATTTCTAGGTATCTGTCTTGGGATGCAGCTTTTAATGAGCGAAAGTGAAGAATTCGGTAATAATAAAGGCTTGAATATAATCGAAGGCAGAGTAATAAGATTTCCTAACCTTGATAGCAGGAACAATAAAATCAGGGTTCCTCATATAGGGTGGAGTAAGATATACCGACCGCAAAATTTCGCTGGAAATTGTCCGCTTCTAAATAATATTAGAGATAACGATTTAATGTATTTTGTTCATTCGTATTTTGTGGTTCCTAAAAACAAAGATATTGTTGTTACATATTCGGAATATTGCGGTGTTCGATTCTGCTCCGGTATACAGAAAGGGAATCTTTTTGCTTTTCAGTTTCATCCGGAAAAGAGCGGGTTTGTGGGAATACAGATTTTTAAGAATTTGAAAGAGATTATGTGTAAGAATGCTTGAGAAAAAGGATGTTCTAAAACTATATAATTTGCCTCCAGAAGTAAAATTCTGCAAGAAATGCACAATTTCTAATCAAAGACCGCGGATTACTTTGAATGCTGATGGAATTTGTTCTGCCTGCCAGTTTGCTGAGTATAAAAAACAGCATGTTGATTGGGACGAGCGGGAAAGTCAGTTATTAAAACTTCTTAAAAGATTCAGAAGAGATGATGGTGGGTATGAAGTTTTAGTACCTTCCAGTGGAGGCAAAGACAGTGCCCGGGTTGCCCATGAGTTAAAACATAAGTATGGAATGAGGGTATTGACGGTGACGTGGGCGCCGCATATTTACACAGAGATCGGCTTTAATAATCTTCAATCTATGATACGCATTGGCGGATTGGATAATGTTCTAGGTACTCCCAATGGGTTGATACACCGCAAGTTGACTAAATTATCATTTGAGGTATTAGGTGACCCGTTTCAGCCATTTATTTATGGCCAATTTAATTTTCCGTTACAGATTGCGTTAAAGTATGAGATACCTCTTATAATGTATGGTGAAAACGGTGAAGTAGAGTACGGCGGAGACATGAAAAATGCTTTTAAACCGACCATGGATTACAAGATCGACCACAAAAAACATTATTTTTCGGGTTTAGACCCTAAGGATTTAATGAATTTAGGTATAAATGAAAAAGATATACTGTCATATATGTCTCCCTCAACTAAAGAATTAGAGCTATTAGGCGTAGAAATCCACTTTTATGGTTATTACCACAAGTGGACTCCGCAGGAAAATTTTTATTATTGCGTGGAAAATACAGGCTTTACTCCTAACCCTGTCAGGAATGAGGGTACATATTCTAAATATGCTTCGCTTGATGATAAAATAGACGGATTTCATTATTATCTTTCGTTTATTAAATTTGGGATTGGACGGGCGACATCAGATTCCGCACACGAAATCCGGGATGGACACTTGACCAGAGAAGAAGGGGTAGCGCTTGTTAAGAAATTTGACGGTGAATTTCCCCGGAAATATTTTGATATTTTCTTAAAGTATTGTAGTATCAGTGAAGAATATTTCTGGGATGTGATTGATAGTTGGCGCTCGCCCCATCTTTGGGAAAAAAAAGGCGGAGACTGGAAATTAAAACATGCAGTTTGGATGGACTAATCAAGATTATGAATGTACTTCTCGTAGTTTATGATAATGATTCCTATATCCATTGTTTTCCGCAAGGGCTTGCCTATATTGCAGCTGTTCTTTTAAAGAATGGGCACGATGTTGAAATATATAACCAGGATATGCATCATTATACTGAAGAGCATCTTACTAAAAAATTAAATAAAGAAACATTTGATGTTGTCGGCGTCAGTGTTATTGGAGGATATTATCAGTATCAGAAACTGCTTAAGATATCTGCCGCTATAAATAATTCTAAGAATCGTCCATTTTTCATTATTGGTGGGCATGGTCCTTCTCCTGAACCGGAGTTTTTTTTGAAAAAAACCAATGCTGACGTAGTAGTGGTTGGCGAGGGAGAGCTAACCATAATTGAGTTACTGAAAAGAGTCGTTGGTAAAAAATCGTTGTCCGGTATTAAAGGCATAGCTTTTAGATCCGGAGATAAAGTCTATATCAATGAACGCAGGCAGTTAATAAAGAACATCGATTCGATACCTTTTCCGGCCTACCATTTATTCCCGATTAACTATTACCGCCTTTATAGGTCGCCGCATGTCGCTAATAATGATTTTGTAATGAGCGTGTTATCAGGTAGAGGGTGTACTTTTAAATGTAATTTCTGCTACAGAATGGATGAAGGGTTCCGCCCAAGAAGTAATGAAAGTATCATTGATGAGATACGCCTATTAAAACGCGATTTCGGTATAACCTATATTTCGTTCAGTGATGAATTATTAATGTCTTCGGCCGAAAGAACAATAAATTTATGCGAGGCATTTCTAAAAGCAAAATTAAATATTCGCTGGGAGTGCCAGGGCAGATTAAATTATGCCAAGGCCGAAGTATTAAAAATAATGAAAGAAGCGGGATGCGTTTTCATAAGTTACGGCATTGAATGTATGGACGATCTTGTCTTAAAAAATATGAGAAAAGGGTTGACTACTGAATTGATCGTAAAAGGTATTGAGGCGACATTAGAATTAGGGATATCTCCTGGTTTTAATATTATTTTCGGAAATATCGGAGAAAACAGGGAGGCATTGAAGAGAGGGGTAGAATTTTTATTGAAGTATGATGATTGCGCACAGTTACGTACAATCCGGCCGGTTACTCCCTATCCAGGCTCCCCCCTTTATTATTACGCCATTAAAAAAGGTTTGCTTAAGGATTGCCAAGATTTTTATGAGAATAAACATATTAATTCTGATTTACTGGCAGTTAATTTTACAGACTTGACTAATGACGATTTCCATATGGCCTTGTTAGAGGCTAATACGCGCCTTGCGGAGAATTATTTTCGGAAAAGATTGAGCATGATGAGAGAACAAATAAATAATCTTTATATAAAAAAGGATTACCGTTTCCGCGGTTTCAGGCAAAGTTAATACAAATGAATCTTATAAAACATCCTCTAATCAAGGATACATTTATATATACAGTTTCGGATTGCATTAATAAGGTAATACCTTTCCTTATGTTACCGATTTTAACCAGATTTATGTCTCCTGATGATTATGGTATAGTTGCTAATTTTACCGTGTTCTTGGGGATCTTAAGCATTTTTATCGGTTTAAGTACTTATGGAGCAGTAGGAGTTAATTTCTTTAAACTTGAGAAAAAAATGCTAAGGACGTATATCTCCAATGTTTTGATGATCTTAATCGCAACGACATTAATAACTTTATTCTTTTTATGGTTCTTTTCGGGTCTTTTTATTAAATTTTTCATTATTCCAAAAATATTGATTCTGATCATGCCTCTTATGGCGTTTTGCCAGTTTTTAATACTTATTAATTTGGTGTTATGGCAATCTGAACAACGCCCTAAACCATTCTGTATATTCCAAATTTCGCAGAATCTTATCTATGCAATTTTTACTATTATATTAGTAATGATAATGAAGATGAGATGGCAAGGCCAATTAATTTCTCTTCTAATCAGCACAGTAATGTTTGCCTCTTTTAGTTTACTTTTCATAATGAGGCGTGGTTATTTAAGGTTTAAATTTAATCCCGAATATGTTAAAGACGTATTATTTTTTGGAATTCCGCTTGTCCCGCATCAATTAGCCTCGTGGATTAGGGTAGGCATAGACCGTATACTCATAACCAGTATGATTGGTCTTTCAGCTACCGGTTTGTATTCAGTCGGGTATCAATTCGGCATGATTATTGGCATTATCGGAGCTGCCTTTAATAGGGCATGGACCCCTTTTCTATTTAATAAGTTAAATTCTATAAATCAACATGGAAAAGTAAAGTTAGTAAAAATCTGTTATATTTGTTTCGTAGCCATATTAATGTTTAGCTTGGCATTGATATTTATTGTTCCGCAGTTTATGAGGTTTTTTTTAGGGGTAAACTTTAACGGGGCATCAAGATTTGTGGCATGGATAACATTAGGCTATGCTTTTGAAGCAATGTATTTTTTAGTCGCCAATCAGATATTTTATGTAAAGGCTACCCATTTACTTGCACTGGCAACATTTATTTCAAGCATCATACACTTTTTGTTGAGTTATTCGTTAATCCGGTTAAATGGTGCTATTGGCTCAGCGCAGGCTACTTCAATTTCGTTTTTTATCTCATTCTTAATGGTCTGGTTTATTAGCAATCGCGTTTATCCTTTACCTTGGTTTTCTTTTAGCGAGGATAGAAAGTGAATCTGCAAGGACCTAGTCAGAAAAACAGGACTTTTCAAGTTAGAGAGCTGATTTCTGTTGAAAATTCCCCGGAGTTATTAACCTTCAAATTTAAATACGATAATATTCTAATTTGGCCATTTGTTAGGCACATGGTCCTACAGGGAGCTATAAATGAAATGTTTTCACTTAAGAATCCTCATGCCAAGATAGGAAAACAGTCAGTAGTTGATTTATTAAGGTATATATATACTACTGTTACCAAGAGTCCTTTTTGTATAGATAAAAAAACTAAAACAGATATTTTGTTTTTCAGTTCGGGGATTGTGAATGTGAAAGAAGATGATAAGTATGTAAACAGGATATA
>Ga0233423_10000731_pt1 | contig 16751 bp, 15 predicted proteins | sample Watercolumn_Mata_FD_180713 | JGI IMG/M metagenome (GOLD analysis project Ga0233423, IMG submission 180713) | Freshwater microbial communities from Lake Matano, South Sulawesi, Indonesia - Watercolumn_Matano_2014_112_MG | ecosystem: Environmental > Aquatic > Freshwater > Lake | place: Indonesia...
TGGCGGTCCACAATAGTCCGCTCTCCCCCTCTAAAATCGAGGATCATCGAGCAGAGCCTATACCACCTGAACAAGGAACACGACTACCGCTTGGACTTCCTTAGAAGGGTCGGGAGGCGGATACACCGCCCCAGTGTATACAAAAACGGCTGGATAACCATCTCAGCCCTCGGGGGCTTCAGGGAGGTGGGGAGGCAGGCCATCCTCGTCCAGACGCTTGACAGCAAGGTCCTCATAGACTGCGGCGTCAGGCCTGGTGCGCAGTACCCGTTCGACGAGTTCCCAAGGCTAGACTTAGCTGAGTTCGACGTCCAGGAGCTCGACGCTGTCATAATCACCCACGCGCACCTTGACCACTGCGGTCTCGCGCCGCTCCTCTTCAAGTACGGGTACGGTGGGCCGGTCTACTGCACAAAACCCACCAAGAGCCTGATGACCCTCCTACAGCTCGACTACCTGGATGTTGCCGTGAAGGAGGGGAAGCCCACACCCTACGGTCTGAAGGAGGTCAAGAAGGAGCTCCTCAACATAATCACCCTCGATTACGGCGAGGTGACGGACATCTCTCCCGACATACGCCTGACGCTGCACAACGCCGGCCACATTCTGGGCTCCGCCATGGTTCACCTCCACGTGGGGGAGGGGCTGCACAACATCGTCTACACGGGCGACTTCAAGTATGCCAGGACGCGTCTCCTCGAGCCGGCAACATCCTCATTCCCGAGGGCCGAGACCCTGATCATGGAGAGCACCTACGGCGCTCCCAACGACGTCGTTCCCACGCGGGAGGAGACCGAGCGGCAGTTCTTGGACTACGTGAGGACCACGATCCAGCGTGGAGGGAAGGTCCTGATACCCATCCTCGCCGTGGGCAGGGCGCAGGAGATAATGCTCGTGCTTGACGAGGCAATAAAGTTCGGCTCGATCCCGCAGATCCCGATATACGTGGAGGGCATGCTCCAGGAGGTCACGGCCATCCACACCGCCTACCCGGAGGAGCTGGCGCGGGAGCTGAAGAACAGGATATTCCACAAGGGGGAGAACCCGTTCCTCTCAGAGCACTTCGTGAGCGTGGACGACAAGAGCGCGAGGCCCGATATCGCCGAGGGGGCACCTTGTATAATAATGGCCACCTCCGGCATGCTCACGGGCGGTCCCGCGGTAGAGTACTTCAAGCTACTCGCTCCGAACCCCAACAACACAATGATCTTCGTGAACTATCAGATTGAGGGTACATTGGGCAGATCCGTCCTCCGTGGTCTAAGAGAGATACCGATAAGCGACTCCATGGGGAAGATCGGCGTCGTACAGGTCAAGATGGATGTCAAGTCGATGGACGGCTTCTCGGGCCACAGCGACCGGAAGCAGCTCCTGAGGTTCGTGAACAACATCTCACCCCGCCCCAAGCAGGTAATAATCGTGCACGGTGAGGAGTCGAAGTGCGTGGGGATGGCAGACTCTGTCAGGCGGTTCTTTAGGGTCGATGCCGTGGCGCCGAGCGTCGGTGACAGGCTTAGGGTAAAGTAGCTCTTCTAGACTGCCGGAGAAGATCCATCAGACCGATCGGGTCCAGTTCCAGATATCGTCCCCGACGTGGTGAACGTTCTTTACGGCCTTGCCCTTCTTCCTCTGAAGGATCTCCTCCCTATCCATAATCAGGATACCCACAGCCAGACCCTTGGAGTACTTCTCATCAACGACGAGGACGACATCCTCCACCTTCACATTATCCGCCACAGACCTGATCCCCGGCGCCATGACATCCGCCCCATTTACCACGAACGGCACCGCGCCCATGTCTACAACAACCTTTGGGATGGTCTCGAGCAAGGCTTGGGGCATCGCCAGCGAGGGCATAACGCTCTTCTCGAGCCCTACGAGTATGGGCTTACCCTCCTGGAGGTAGATCCTCTCTCCGCTGGCCACCTCAACAAGTTCTATATCCTTCTTCTTGTCGATATGGTCAACGAGGCCGGGGCAGATGCGCTTCGCCTCTTCCAAAAGGCTCTTAAGATCCTTCGAACTGAGCGGGTGCCTCTTCTTTATGAGCAATTTTGCGGTCTCCGATAGACTTAAATAACGTCTCTCATAAACCGAGATTGCTAATTAACCTTTACGGCAGGAATTGAGTATGAGCGACTCTGGCGCAACAGAAATCCTAAGTGAATCCCTTGGCTCCTTCGTACTAGTAAAGTTAAAGGGTAGCAGAGAGGTACGCGGCATGATGAAGAGCTTCGACCAGCACCTGAACCTAGTTCTCGAGAATGCAGAGGAGCTGATACAGGATAAGGAACCAAAGAAGCTTGGAACAATTATCGTTAGGGGCGACAACGTAGTAATCGTCTCTCCATCCCCGAGGTGAAGGAGATGAAGGGCACAACGTCATTCGGTCGCAGAAGCAGGGGCATAACTCATATCTCCTGCAGGCGATGCGGCCGCCATAGCTTCAACGTACGAAAGAAATTCTGCACCGCATGTGGATATGGAAAGCCCCCAAAGATGAGAGACTGACTGTGAGGGGGTATGCATTTGTCTGAGGAGGAGCTTCCTCTCTCAGAGTTCTACAGAGTGTTAGATCACGTTACGATCTCCAAGTCATCGAAGTGGTGGTCGGCTGTGGTTCTGACGGAGGCTTATGGCAGGAAGAGCGTTTCCCTTTACCTTTGGACCTACAGCGAGGGCAAGTGGAAGAGGAAGCACAAGTTCGAGATAAACAGGAGGGGCGAATGGGAGAAGATAAAGGCCGCCGTCGAAGCCATGCTCCAGAAGGTGGAGGGCGCCGCACCCGCAGGCAGTAAAGCGCAATAACTTTTTAAAAGAGTATTTTGTCTAATGGTCTGAGGGCCGGTAGCTCAGACTGGCAGAGCGCCCGCTTGGCATTGCGGGCGGACAGCCACCGCACCAAAGTGCGGGAGGCCACGGGTTCAAATCCCGTCCGGTCCACCATTATATCATCATTACAACTTTATTCTTCAACCCTATTCCTACTTGTCATTGCCGTCTTCTATCATGTACTGACTCAGGGTTCTCTGCCCCTTGACCGGTGCCTTAGGGAGCTCCTCCTCTACCAAGTTCTGCGTGAAATCGTACACCCGCTCCACCCTTCTCTTCGTGCCCAGAAGCTTGTTCCTCTCATGCGTCTTCATGCTTCAGCGCGTATGTCTTTGCCGTCTTCTTCCCCCCGGGCTGGCGCAGGATCCTTCCAAACCTCTGGATCCACTTCTTGGGGTTGCTTGGAGGGTCCATCCATATCTCTATATCCGCCACTGGCACGTCGAGCCCCTCCTCACCGATGCTCGTGCAGACCAGTATGTTCGCCTTGTCCCTGAACTGCAGCAACGCCGATGCCTGCTGCTCCATCGACATTCCGCCCTTGCCCACTAGAACCGCCACCCTCTCAACTCCGTATTGCTTCTGCAACATCATTCCCGTCTGCTTCGCTGCCTCCACCGACTCCACAAAAACTATTGCCTTCTCGAACTCCCTCCTACCGAGTATAGTCATGGTTGCCGAGATCTTGTGGTTGAACTCTGACTTCAGGACCTCTTGGTATGCCTCGTAGATGCTCTTCCCGCTAAGCTCCCTCTTGGAGGAGTTCAGCTCCCTCAACCTCCATATCCCGTAGTTGCGGACGCTACTCGCCCCATCCTCAACGATCCTGAACTTCATAATCCTCAGCGCTAGGAGGCAGACGCATAACATGTGGCTTTTGTTTCTGCAATAACCCCGCAGATGTTGGGGTCCGTACATCTTCTTTACCCTCTCTTGGTACATGTGGGCGACCTCGTGAAGCTGGGCATAGACCGCCAAAAGCTTGGGATTCGCGAAGACCGGGATGAGAGCAATGATGCGCTCCGGCATGTGAACCCTGATCTCGGGCTCCTCCACGGAGAAGACCTCGATCTGCCCGAAGACCTTCTTCAACTCGCGGAGCCTCTCAGGCGCGTGTAGTTGTGGTGTGGCACTGAGTGCTAGTATCTGGCTGCCGCACGCCTTAGCCGCCAGGAGGATGGAGTAGCCATCGGTCTCCCCAATGTACCCGTGGCACTCATCGGCTATAACTAGGCTGTAGGGGAAGGCGAACCCCTTCTTCCTGAAGATTTGCGCCAGATACTCTATTGGGTCCCCCTCCCTCTTGGCGCCATCGATCTTGGAAGCGAATCGAGACAGAATGTCGTTGTAGAATGTTTGAGGGGTGGTGACCGCGAAGCCTGCATTCCAGACGTTCAGCGCCCTCCTCCTCTCCGGCGGGATGCTCCCAGATATGAAGTAGGCGTCCTTCAGGTTCAGCATGCGCCGGGCGAAGAGAGTCTGCTGGACCCCGAGCGGCACAGAGGGGGTCAGGAAGAGTGTCCTGCAGGTGGTACGGGTGGACTCCCGCGCTATGAAAGCCCCCGCCAGGTAGGTCTTCCCGAGCCCCGTGGGCAGCCCGACGATAAGGGCGTCTCCGCCGATCTTATCGAGGATCTTCTGCTGGAAGGGGAAGAGGGTATAGTTCAGCCTATCGACCCTGACTGCCTGCACTCTCTCTATCGGGCTCTCGGGTGCCAGATTTGAGGTGAGGAGCTGCATCGAGTAAGAGCTGTTGTCCAGGAACTCAAGATATCTCTTCCAGCCTTCTACGGGCATGGCATGCACCTGTTAATCTTAATCCATTCTGCAGGTCTACAGATATCCGCCACTGCAGACTCCCTATAAAGATAATGATCTCTCAAAATATAGATTATTTTATATGTCTGCATTCTAACGGAGTGTTGTGCTTGAAGATGGACCCGCGCTACTACATTAACCTCCTGATACACCTGATGAACGACGGCACCGTCTTTCTCCTCCCCTCTGTGCTGCCCCTGATTGTGCTAGAGTACGGGTTCTCATTCACCACAGCTGGTCTCATGAGCGCCATTATGCCGTTCTGTTTGGGTGTGCTCCAAACCCCGATAGGCAGAGTATCAGACAGGCTGCCGAACACGCTCCTCCTCAAGATCGGGCTCCTCATTGTAGCCGCCGGCTCCCTTCTGACCTCGACGGTGCCACTCCTCTTCATTCCATCCCTCTTCCTAATCGGAATAGGAGGCAGCTTCTACCACCCGGTCGGCTACGCCTACACGTCGAAGATAGTCAAGAACAGCGGCAGCGGAACCGCGCTGGGTCTTCAGGTGAGCTCGGGCGACCTCGGGATACTCATCGCCTTCTTGACGGCAGGACCGATTGCGCTCATCTGGGGGTGGCGTGCAACATTCCTGATCTGGGGCGCGATGAGCATTGCAGTTTTTCTGATATCGTCATTTTACCTCAGGGAGGAGAAGGTCTCCCGGCAGGCGCCCTCCTCCTCGCCTGACCTCGCGCTACTGAAGAAGAAGGAGGCCGTTCTGATAATGATCCTCTTCGCCATACTCGGCGCCATCTCCAGGATCCTCAACACATACCTGCCGACCCTCTTCTTCATCCAAGGGCTCGACATCACCGCATCGGACGTAATCACTGCACTCTTCATTGCAACCGGGATAATCGGCGGTATAATCAGCGGTAGGCTCGTGGACAGGTACGGCGGTAAGGGGGTCACGGTTTCCCTCTTCGCCTCCACCACCGTCGTGCTAGTAGCCATGTACGCCTTCTCCTCAATCGTATTCAGCGTCCTCATGGTTGCAGTGGTCGGCATCGTCGCGGTCGGCCTTTACCCCGCCCTCTACCTTATGATGCGGCAGGCAACCTCCAGCAAGATCGTGGGCACCTCCTACGGCCTCCTCCTCTCGCTGGGGATGCTGAGTGGTATAGCCAGCGTCACCATTGGCGGCTATATCATTGATATCGCTCCCCAAATGATCTACATCTTTGGTGCATTGTTGGCCTTATTCGCGACTACGCTCTCTGTCAGGTTGCCAAAACTTAACGGTCCCTAAGACCTTTCAGACATGGTAAACGTACCGCCGGTAGAACCACCTTTTGACCACCTCAACCATAATGAGGTAGGCGACGATCAAGCCGACCAGCACCGCGAAGAACGATAACGGAGGCTCCACGAATCCAAAGAGAGCGCCCAGCGGTGTGAAGGGTATGATTATCGCGAGGGCCACGACGCAGAGGCTACTGAAGGTCAGGAGCCTACTAGGCCTGCTCTTGTAAAATGGCGAACGCCTGGTCCTTATTATGAAGATCACGAGCGTCTGGGTGCAGAGGGACTCCATAAACCAGGCGGTCTGGAAGAGCGGAACCGCCGCGTTGAATACCAGCAGCATTATGAAGAAGGTCAGGAAGTCGAAGATGGAGCTTATCGGCCCTATGTAGACCATCATCCTCCTTATCAAGGATATGTCCCACCTCTTCGGCTTCTCTGCGTACTCCTCGTCGACGTTGTCGGTGGTTATGGTGGACTCGGAGAGATCGTAGAGAAGGTTGTTCAGAAGTATCTGGATCGGGAGCATGGGCAGAAATGTGAGGAAGAAAGACGCCCCAGCCACGCTGAACATGTTGCCAAAGTTCGAGCTCGTCCCCATGAGGATGTACTTCACGGTGTTGCCGAAGGTCTTCCTCCCTTCCAGGACGCCGTCCTTCAGCACCGTTAAGCTCTTCCTCAGAAGGATGATATCCGCAGACTCCTTGGCAACATCCACAGCGTTGTCCACCGAGATACTTACGTCTGCCGTCTTCAGGGATGGTGCGTCGTTAATACCGTCACCCAGGAAACCCACCACGTGACCGTTCTTCTTGAGCGCGTTCATTATCCTGTCCTTCTGAGCCGGCGATACCCTGGCGAAGACGTTGGTATCCTCGACAATCCTCTCCAGCGCATCATCAGCCATCTGTGCGAGGTCCTTTCCAAGGGATATGCCCTTGATATGGAATCCGAGCTCTTGACAGGTCTTTTTGGTGACCAGCTCGTTATCGCCCGTGAGGATCTTCAGCTCGACTCCAGTCTTCCCCAGTAGCTGCAGGGACTCCCTTGCGGTCTCCTTGGGCGGATCAAGAAATGCAACGAAGCCCAAGAAGATCATGTCTGACTCATCACCTACGGAGTATATTTGCTTCCATTCGTGGGATTTCTTGTAAGAGACAGCTAGGACACGGAAGCCGTCGGAGCTAAGCTCGTAATACTTCTGGTTGATCGCGTCCAGGTGGGCAGAGCTAAGGTCGAGGATTATGCCTTCCTGCTCAATGAAGTTGCAGACCTTTACCACCTCTTCTGGCGCTCCCTTCGATATAATGAAGAGTTCATTTCCCTGATTAACGACGACTGATACCCTCCTCCGCGTGAAGTCGAACGGAACCTCGTCTATCTTCTGGTATCCCTGTATCACCACGTCCCTGTAACCAAGTATCGCCTCATCGAGCGGGCTTTTGAGGCCGGTCTGGTAGTAGCTGTTAAGATAAGAGTAAAGTAGCACCTTCTCGTCGTCGTTCCCCTCGAAGTCCACGTGCAAGATGAGCTTTATCTTGTTCTCCGTCAGAGTGCCCGTCTTGTCGGTGCAGAGTGTGTCCATGCTTCCAAGGTCCTGGATGGCAGCAAGTCGCTTCACAATCACTCCCTTCTTGGACATGGCCATGGCGCCCTTGGAGAGGTTCACGGATAAGATCATGGGAAGGAGTTCAGGGGTCAAGCCCACCGCGAGTGCCAAGGCAAAGAGTAATGACTCCAGCACGCCTCGCTTGAAGAGGGCATTTATGAAGAAGACGAATATCACGAGTACGAAGGTGGTCTCCATTATCAGGTATCCGAACCTGTGGACCCCCCTCTCGAACTCCGTCTCAGGGCCCTTCGCAACAAGCCTTTTAGCAATCTTGCCGTACTCGGTGGCATTACCCGTCTTTAACACCACGGCAGTCCCGGTCCCGCTCACGACCGAGGTTCCAAAGAGAAGGCAATTCCCCAACTCTGCAATCAACCTGCCCTTAGTTTTCAACGGTTCGGTCGTCTTCTCCACTGGAAAGGACTCGCCCGTCAGTGCTGACTGGTTGAGGAACAGGTCCTTTGCGGTTAGAACCCTCGCATCTGCTGGCACTATATCTCCAGCTGAGAGGTTGATTATGTCGCCGGGGACGATCTGGTAGAGCTTTACCTCCTGCTTCCGTCCGTCCCTGAAGACCGTTGCAGTGGTGGTGACCTGTTCCTTTAGCTTCTCTGCAGCATTCTCAGCCTTTGCCTCTTGGTAGTAGTCAAGCACGACGCTCAAGAAGATGATGGAAAAGATTATTGCCGCATTCACTACCTCTCCAAAGAAGGCAGAGATTAAGCCCGCAATTAGCAGTATGAGAACCAGAGGACTACTGAAATGCAGGATGAATTGGACGAGGGTTGTCCGCTTCCTCCTCTTGGCGAGTTCGTTTAAACCGAATGTCTCTATGCGTCTTTCTGCCTCATGGGTGCTGATGCCCTCTAAAGAGGTGTTGAGGCGGGCAAGGAGTTCTTCGCACGGTAGGCTAAGAAGTTCCTCGGTGCTTATTGGACTCTGGGTTTGGCTCCCCGTGCGACCCGCATCCGTCCTCTCTGGAATATCCAAACTGCCCATTATGCCCACCGCCCATTATGCCCACCGCCCATTATGCCCACCGCCCATTATGCCCACCGCCCATCCATACGCACCCATTGCGCCTTGCTATAATTTAAGACGAATGTTGACAATCCTATAATCATTTCGATGGACTCTAGCAAAGTAATAAAATGCGAAACCTATTCCTTGAGATCCTCATCTGACGAAGACTTGACAGAACCCGAAAACTTTAATTGCCTATCCTAGCCGAAATATGACGGGCTCCGGTAGTATAGTCCGGTCAAGTATACTGGCCTCTCGAGCCTCACGCAGAGAAAGCCAGTGACACGGGTTCAAATCCCGTCCGGAGCACCAATATGCATCTCACCATAATGCCTTCGCTCAACCAAAACTTTAAAGACTTATTCCACGAATTCTCCGTGAGGCATCCGAGAGTTGGCATTCAGACCAGGTGAACTACACGATATCATGAGGGTAGTTCTGCTTATAAACTTCGGAACGGCGTGCGAGTGTGAGAAGGGGCCACTCGCAAATCGCGTTCAAAAGTTTCTGGGGTGCTACTCATGCGTCGAGAAGGCTGATTTTGACTATTCCATAAACGAACTGGCAGAGGAAGGCCTCATCACCGTCCAGGGAGAAAAGATCCGTCTGACTGAAAAGGGCGCTAAGCTTAGCAAGGAATTCAAAGGTTTGCTCTTCAAAAGGGAACCTATTCTTGAGATCGTTGCAGGTCTAACAGACGGTTCGATCACAAGCCTGATAGTAATCCTCTCCGCCTTTCTAGGAGGGTTGGGCATGCCAATGACCCTCTTCGCCGCATCCCTGACTCTCGCTGCGGTGGCATTGACTGACTTCTCTAGTCTGATATTGGGTGGAAAGACCGAGGATATAGCGGACCTGATCTCCCTGAAGACCCTGATGGAATACGGTTTTCACAGCATCTCCGACCAGGAGGAGAGGGACAAGTCGCTGATGCTTATCAAGAACCTGTTCGTCGTCTTGAAAAAACAAATAGGTCGAGCCAACCTCTTCTCTGCGACGCTCTGCGCGGTTACCACCCTGCTTTCAGGCGTCATACCAATAGCATCCTATATCCTGTTGCCGTCGCCTCTAAACATCATCATCTCGCTGAGCTTCGTTGGAGCAATAGTGATGTTATTCCTGGTCCGTTATCGGTCGAAGAAGACCGACGTGCATTGGAAGGTGACCCTCATCGAGACGGTTGGCATCATAATAGTCGCTGTAATCGTCTCGCTACTCATCGGTGGAACCATATAGGCACCGTAAGTTTGTATCGCTACCTCCAACAAAAGTCATACCAATCTTTTTTAACCCTTGATCCCAGCTAATAAAAACAGTGAGGCTTATGAAGGCTGCCGAGTCTGCGAAGAACGCTCTAAAGTACGTGCTGGAGGCAATTCCGAATGAGAGGATAACGGTTATAGTTGATGAGGCGTCTTTGCCGGTCGGGGAGGCATTTGCAGAGGGCGCACTGGATCTCGGTCTGTGGACCAGGCTCCTGGTTCTTCGGCCGGGCAGGGAGATTCGCCGGGGGATCCCCCCAGCGCTATCTGACATCGTAGCCACCGGCTCCTCCGGCCTCTACGTGACCATATTCAGGGAGAGCGAGAAGGAGACCCCCTTCCGCGTGAAGATAATCGATCTCATACACCGTTACAGAACGTACAGGCTGGGTCACTGCCCTGGCATCACCTTGGATATGCTCACCGAGGGTGCGCTGGCCCTCTCTGCCGAGGAACACCGCGAGATCCAGTCCTCAGCCCAGAGGCTGATGGCGAGGCTGGTCGAGGCGAAGGGCATACGTGTTACAAGCCCGAATGGCACCGACATCTCCCTCAGCGTGGCGGGCAGGGAGTTCTTCACAGACACCAAGTTCAACTGGAAGACCTACAAGTGGGGCAACCTTCCAACCGGCGAGGTCCTAGTCGGGCCCGTTGAGACCTCCCTCAACGGAACGCTCGTCTGCGACCTCACTGTAGGTGGTATCGGGCCGATATCCTCCCCGGTGAAGATTACCGCCAAGGACGGGAAAGCCGTGCGTTTCGAGTGCTCAGACAAGAATCTGCTGAAGCGGATCGAGTCTGCACTGAGCGTGGACGAGATGGCAAGGTACGTGGGAGAGTTCGCATTCGGCCTCAACAAGAAGGCCCGTCTCTCTGCAAACTTTCTAGAGGCAGAGAAGGTTGGGAATACCGTCCACGTGGCGTTCGGCCATAACACGGACTATCCAGGTGGAATGAATAATTCGGCCACTCACATGGACTTCCTGATATCCAAGCCGACCGTCGAGGTCACGGAGGCGAAGGGTAACCGCTTCGTTGTCATGAAGGGCGGCGCCCTTCTCTGACCCTCATCTTATTTTGGGGCCTCAGCCGACTCCCTCAACCTTCTGTTGAACTTATCCCACTGGAGGTCGACGTCCTCCTGCAGGACCTTCGCGTCATCCTCTGACAGCTTGCCGAACCTGCCCTGCAAGATCAGGTAGTCCTTCAGCGGCCTCCTCCTACTCTTCTCTGTAAGCCCCCTAGACGGGCCTGTCAGCGTGTATTTACCGTCGGTCCACTCGTAGAGTATCCACGCCCCTGTGGTGACCGCCAGCTTGCCGACCTCCACGGTCTTCTCGGCCGGGAACCTCCAGCCAGGAGGGCAAGGCGAAAGAAGGTGTATGTACTTCAGCCCTTTTATCGTCATAGCCTTCCTCAGCTTCTCTGCAAAGTCTAGGGGATACGCCGCGCAGGCCGTGGCCACGTATGGCATGTTGTGGGCTATCATTATCGCGGGGACGTCCTTCTTCCTCTCTGCCTTCCCCGTGACCGTGGTGGTCGTCACCGCCCCACGCGGAGTTGCGCTACTCCTCTGCGTCCCCGTGTTCATGTAAGCCTCGTTGTCGTAACAGATGTAGATGAAGTTCTCGTTCCTCTCTGCAGCCCCGCTCAGCCCCTGGATGCCGATGTCAGCCGTCCCCCCGTCGCCGGCCCATCCCACGACGTTTATGCCATGCCTCCCCTTTATCTCGAGGGCGGCTACTATACCGCTCGCTGAGGCCGCGGTGGACGCGAATGCCGTATTCAGGAACGGCACCCTCGACGGGCTCTTTGGGTAATATCCCTGCATCACCGAGGTGCAGCTTGCGGGTATGGTGACTATGGTCCTCGGTCCCAGCACTTTGAGCGCGATCCTCATGGAAAGTGCAGAGGCACAGCCCGGGCACGCTGCATTTCCGGGCAGGACGTACTCCTCTACCGTCAGATCCTTCAGAGTGAACAATCATTCCACCTCCTTGAGGCCCCACCAGACCTCCTCAACATCACCCCTCCTCCCCTCCGCCCTCCGCAGGGCGTCGTTAATGATGTCCTCAAAGTCCTCTACCGTCAGATCCCTCCCTCCCAAGCCCGCTATGTACCTGAAGACGTTCCCCTTCAGGTAGGCTGATAGTTCCCTCCCCAGTATGCCGCCAAAGCCGAATGAGTAGTCCCTATCAATCGTCGCGATGACCTTAACGCCCCCTATCACCTCCCTGATCTCCTCGCCCGGGAAGGGTCTAATCGTCTTAAGCCTTATCATGCCCGCTTTCACGCCCTTGTCCCGCAGGCTATCCACTGCTTCCTTCACGTCGCCGCTGGAAGCACCGGTGGCCACGACCACGACCTCGGCGTCGCTGCACCTGTAATTCTCAAAGAGGCCCGTCTGCGGTCTCCCTGCGATCTTCGAGTACTCCGCTGCCGTTTCGTCTATCACCCTCCTTGCTCTCTCAAAGGCCTCCTTTATGAGGTGCCTGAACTCCATCATCCTGTCGGGTCCCAGAAGGTTCCCGAAGGTTATGGGTCTATCAGGATCGATGTATACCGGCAGCTTGGACGGGTCCAGCCTCGGGAGGTAGCCATCCACGGCCTCCTGATCCAGAAGGTCCACGTTCTCAGCGGTGTGCGAGAGCGAGAAGGCATCGAGCCCGTACATCACTGGCTGGAGCACCCTCTCGTCCTCCGCTATCCTGAACGCTTGGATGGCGGTGTCATAGGCCTCCTGTGCGCTCTCACACATCATCATGACCCAGCCGGAGTCCCTCTGCGCCAGGATGTCCGTATGCTCATTCCAGATGCTCCAGGGCGGCGCGAGCGTCCTGGTGACAACAGCCATGGTCACAGGAAACCTGCCGAGCCCAGCCCAGAAGACCATCTCGCTCATGTAGGCTAGCCCGTGCGAGGAAGTCGCCGTGAAAGTCCTCGCTCCGCACGCCTCTGCGGAGATGCAAGCCGTCATGGCGCTGTGCTCGGACTCCACCCTTATGTATCTGGCATTCATCTCACCCTTCGCTATCAGCTCCGCCAGCTTCTCGATTATCTGGGTCTGTGGTGTGATGGGGTATGCAGCCACGACCTCAGTCCGGGCCGCCTTCACGCCGTATGAAACCGCGTGATTGCCTGTCAATATCATATCTTCTTAGACCTCCTTCACCATCTTTATCACCTTCGTTGGACATACCTCTGCACAGATCCCGCAACCCTTGCAGTACTCGTACGTTATCCATATCCTGCCATCCTTCCCCCTCACTATGGCCGCTTCAGGGCAGTAGAGCCAGCACATCAGGCACTTGTTGCACTTGCCCTCGTCAATAACAGGCCTCTTTATCCTCCACATGCCCGTCATGCCGCTGGCGCCCTCAGATGCCTTCGAGATCGCTACCTTAGCCCTCATCAGGAGACCTCCTCAAATGCCTGGAGTGTGGCCCGAATGTTCCTCTCCCCCAGATCACCACCCCACCTCTTCCTCACGACCTTCTCAAGCGCCTCCTTTGATACAATACCTAAGATCTTCGAGATCGCGCCGAGCATTGCCGTATTGACGACCGCCCAGCCCGCCACGACGAGACCGTTCTCCATGGCGATCCTCGTTGCGTCAACCACAAACAACTTGAACTTCTGAATGTCCGGCCTCTGTTTATGGTTGACGAGGACGCTCCCACCCTCCTTCAGACCCGCCATAACCTCCTGCTTATAGACAAATAACGGGTCAAAGATCGCTACGACGTCTGGGTTGTAGATCTGGCTGTACCTACGTATCGGTCTATCCGAGATTCTGGCTGAGGAGGTCACAGGCGCCCCCCTCCTCTCGGCGCCGAAGATCGGTATCGACTGACCGTAGTAGCCCTCGAGGGTTACCGCCTCAACAAGCATCTCAGCGGCGGTGACAATCCCCTGTCCGCCCCTGCCGTGAAGCCTTATTTCCACGAACAAGCGACGCCGCCTCACCTTTACATATGTAAAGTGTCGGTTAAAAAGTTTTTACGTCTTGATCTCTGCAAAATTTTCTCTCCCAGATACGCGGGCGATGTTCTCGGAGGGTTGGGCTAAACCTTAAATAAGCATCCTCAACCATCTATTTTTGCTCCCTTCAAAGGGAGGAGGGCCTAGGTGGCCCGGGTAAGGTAACCTGAACGGGTTACCCCCGATGGGTAGCGGTGATCCCGGGGGCCTGTGGCGCGGTAAGCGCAGACAGCCCCAGTCCGCGGGTTCGATCCCCGCCCCGGGCCCTCAAAATCATGATTTATCCATTATTCACCATTGACTTCTAAAATGGTGTATGCAGCCCTGCCTATGCCAAGCCTCTCTGCCGCCTCGATATGTATGGCGCTCCGCGTCTTGTTGATCTTCCCGAGAATGTCCGGTGGCGTCGCTTCCCATCCAGGTATGATCGCTGCTTTATCAACAAGATCCAGCGATGCCCTGTCTATGGCTACTGGATCCCTTGAGGCAAGGATGCCCACGTTCTGGGTGATCAGCCTGCCCGCCGGCGCCGCGCAGTCGCAGAGGGGCGTCACGTCCAATATGAAGTTCAGATAGATCACCGGTCTCCCGCTCAAGGCCTTCACCACCCCGGCAGCCGCGTGCGCCATTGCCACTTGGAACCGATCCTTCCCATCCTTGTAAAATGTAATTGCCCTTTCCTCACAACTGAACATGCATGTGTTGCAGTACATGCACCTCTCTTCATCTCTCACCGGTCTTTCCCGCATCTTGAGGGCTGAGAACTTGCAGGCCTTGACGCACTCGCCGCAACACGTGCACTTCTCGTAATTGAAGACAAGGCCATGCGCGGCATGTTGCTCCCTCTTGGAGTCCTTGGTCGTGCAGCCCATCCCTAGGTGCTTTATTGCCCCGCCCATACCGGAGATCATGTGCCCCTTGATGTGGCTAAGGACGATGACCACGTCTGCCTCAACTATATGCTTGGCCACCTTAACTGTCTTAATCTGGCAGCCCTCAGCCGCGCCACTTACCCCGAATTCCAGCCCACCATAACCGTCCGGCTCATCCGCTATCACCAGCGGACAGCCCAGCCCCTCCTCCGAGAAGCCGTTGTATCTTGCCGTCTCAAGCGCGTCCTTCACGGTCGTCCTGAAGCCATCCGGATAGAGGGTCGTCGTCTCAGTGACGAAGGGAAGCCCTCCTTTCCCCTTCACGAAGTCCACCGCCCTCCTAACGAAGACCGGCCTGATGTGTGTATAGTTACCGAGCTCGCCGAGGTGTGCCTTTATGGCAACCCTGTCTCCAGCGCCTATATCTTCACCAACCATGGTTTTCAGGAGGTCATCAATGCCCTTCAGAACGTCCCCCCACTTGCCTAAATCGAAGAAGTGAACCTCTGACCTCATTACCCGCACCTGTCCGACGGGGTGAATTGTTAAATAACATACGCCGCCGACTTAAAATATTTGTCTGTGGCGGGGAATTACGCCCACTACTACTCGAAACCAACAAAAAGCAAAAAAGTCCTTACCTCCTAAAACATCTGGAAGTACTATGAGAGAGATCAAATGTGCGGGCGTCAGGTGGATAGACCTCGAAAAACCAACACGCGAGGAGGTAATGTCATTATCAGACGCCTTCCCGTTCCACCACCTGAACCTTGAGGACTGTCTCTCAAAGATCCAGCTGACCAAGGTGGAGCGATACAAGAGTCATCTCTTCATGGTTCTGCGTTTTCCTTTTCTTTGTGAAGGCACCAAGTGCTCAGCCTCTCAGATCTCCTTCTTCCTGGGTAAGGACTACATCGTCACGATTCACGACGGCGCGTTTGGGGCACTCAAAGATGTCTTCTCCGAATGTGAGGCGTCTAAAAAACCTGTAAAACACGGTCTGGGTGGAGTTGGACACCTCTTCTATAAGATCCTCAACGCCATTATCGACTCGCTCTTTCCGATAATGGAAAGCCTGATGGATAACCTTGAGGACCTAGAGGACCTCGTCTACAGCCCCAAGAAAGAGACGTTGCTTGAGATCACAAAGCTGAGGAGGAGCATATCAGATCTAAGACGATTGATATCGCCGCTCAGGAGGGTGATAGGGGAGATTGAAAATGGAGTGCGAGACCTGACCGGAGATGACATGGGAATATACTTCGCAGATCTCAAGGATCACGTCGAAAAGATCTGGGAACTCTCCGACACCTGCATGGAGCTGGTGGAGATCTATAAAGACACCGACTTCATAATATATCAGCACCGAATGAACCGCGCCCTGGTTATACTTACCGTGATCTTCACGGCCACGATCCCCGCAACCATCCTCGGCACCTATTACGGTATGAACATAAATCTGCCCGGGGGCACAGAGACCGGCGCTTTGACGTTCTTGGGACCGTATACCACATTCTACATGATACTGGTATTATCCCTCATGCCCGCCTTCCTGATGCTGTTGTACTTCAAAAGGCTCGGCTGGATCTGATCTCCATTACCGGTTGGGCTGAGACCAGATTAGTTTTTAACTAATACGGCGAGATCTACTTCTGAAGTGGGAGAATGGGGTTTGTCCTCATAACCGTGCCATACGGCAAGGAGGAGGCAGCGAAGCTCGAGGTCCTCGACTGCGTCTTCCCTCAGGATCAGAACGCTAGGTTCGTGGAACACGGTTATGGTGGGTTGTTGCTGCTCGATACCGTCCTCAGTCCGGACGACGCAGCGGTAGTCCTCCGGGACTGCCCCACGAGCTCGGTCTTCAAGATAATACCGGTGGACTCTGTAGTGAACTCAGATATCGCCGCCATCTCTAGAGAGGCGATGCGCCTTACCGGTGAGGAGCGGCGCAGAGTGGCTGCCGTCTGCAAGAGGAGGGGTAGGGTCATCGCCTCAAGCAGCGAGGTGGAGGCCGCCGTCGGCCGAGCGCTAAAATCAAGGGGGCACATCATCGACCTCAAGAACCCTGATCTGAACATACGTATAGATATTATAGGCGAACGCACAAC
>Ga0233423_10000732_pt1 | contig 16749 bp, 20 predicted proteins | sample Watercolumn_Mata_FD_180713 | JGI IMG/M metagenome (GOLD analysis project Ga0233423, IMG submission 180713) | Freshwater microbial communities from Lake Matano, South Sulawesi, Indonesia - Watercolumn_Matano_2014_112_MG | ecosystem: Environmental > Aquatic > Freshwater > Lake | place: Indonesia...
CCAAAACGCTATGTTCCATCTAAAGACAGTTACTGGCGTATCGGCTTCAAATTGCCCGGCTCTTTAAGAACAAAAATAGGACATTTCTAATTTGGTAGAACTAGGACATTTCTAATTTGGCTTGACAAGTGCCATATTTTCCATTGAGTTGTTAATGGTTATGTGATAAAATAAAAAACTATGCGTAAAAAACTATTGTTTATTTTACTGTTTCTTAACTCTCTCCTCGGCTATTGCCTGGCTGCTGAGCCTTTAGCCATCGAACCCATCAAAAAGCACGACCGCATCCTTATATTAGCGCCTCACCCAGATGATGAGACTATAGGCTGCGCAGGCATAATCCAGCAGGCGCTTTCCGTCGGCGCGCAGGTTAAGGTAGCGTACCTTACAAACGGAGAACATAACCAGGTCGCTTTTATTGTTTACGAGAAAAGGCTGACGCTTAAGAAAGGCGAATTTATCCATATGGGTGAAGTGCGCAGGACCGAAGCTATAAAGGCCATGAGGTTATTGGGATTAAATGAGGGCGACCTTATATTCCTGGGGTACCCTGATTTCGGGACATTTACAATATTTAGCCAATACTGGCAGGCTCAAAAGCCGTTCAAAAGCCTGTTAACCCGGATATCAAGCGTGCCGTATAAAAATAATCTTTCCTACGGCGCACCTTATGTGGGGGAGAGCATCCTGAACGATTTAAAGAAGGTGCTTTTAGATTATAAGCCGAATAAGATTTTTGTCTCTCATCCTGCGGACGTAAACGTAGACCATAAAACATTCTATTTATTCCTGCAGATTGCCCTGCGCGATTTAAATAAAGAGATCCCTCACCCCAAGGTTTATCCCTACCTTATTCATTGCCTGGGCTGGCCAATACCCCGCCATTACCATCCGCAGTTAAGTTTAGAGCCGCCTAAGCAATTTTCAGAAAGCCAGATTAAGTGGCGGGAATTTACTTTAACGCCGGAACAATTAGATAAAAAATACCGCGCTATTCTCTGTTATAAAAGCCAGACAGAGTCCAGCGCCTTTTATTTATTGGCGTTTGCGCGTAAAAATGAATTATTCGGGGATTATCCTGATATAGAACTCCAAAGACAGGTATCTTTAAAAAAACGGGCAATGTCATTTTTTGGGTTTTCAGATATGTTTCGTGAGCGGGAGAGCGAGGTGTTAAGCGGTTTAGAAAATCTAACCGGAGGCAAAGGCCGGGTCAGCTATGCTGTAGCGGATAATTCTATTTTAATCCGTATCGAGAAAGCAAAAGAGATTAGCCGCCGCTTTAGCTTTGTTCTTTATCTTTTCGGCTATAGTTATGAAACGCCGTTTGCATCCATGCCTAAAATCCGCATCATCGCCAAATATAATAAATTCAAAGTCTTTGACGGAAAGTCAATGCTAAAAACCCAAGGGATATCCTTGCAGGTAAATTCCAATGTCTTAATCTTAAAAGTGCCGCTTCAGGTCTTGGGTAACCCTGGGTTTATCCTGAGCTCTATGCGTTCATACGGCCGGCCTTTGCCTGCCGATGTCACAGGCTTTCGCAAGATAGATATTAAGTGAGGGAGGCAGTTATGTTAGAGCTGAAACTGGTCAAGGTTAAAAAACCCGATGAGGCAAATCTAATATTAGGCCAGAGCCATTTTATTAAAACCGTTGAGGACTTATACGAGGTTCTGGTGAATAATGTGCCGGGGATAAAATTCGGGCTGGCTTTTGTAGAGTCTTCCGGCGCCTGTAAGGTAAGGTGCGAAGGCAATGACCCGGAATTAAAAAAGTTAGCCTGCGAGAACGCCCTTGAAATAGGGGCTGGCCACAGCTTTATCGTCTTTATAAAAAACGCCTATCCGATAAATGTGTTGAACGCTATCAAAAATATACCTGAAGTCTGCACCATATATTGCGCTTCTGCTAATCCTGTGCAGGTAATTATTGCGGAAGCAAAAGACGCAAGCAGGGGCATATTAGGGGTAATTGATGGGCTAAAGCCAAAAGGCATTGAATCTGAGGCGGACACAGCCTGGCGCAAAGAGTTCCTGCGCAAGACCGGCTATAAGCTCTAATTTCTTCTTGCATTTTTACGTCCTTTTGTTATAATTCAACTACCACTTGAATAATGGATTCCAAGAAAATACGCACCAGCATAAGCCGTTTTTTGGCAAGGCTTGCGCTAAATTTATGTTCTTTGACAGTTAAGATTATCCCGGCAAGGTATCTTTATGGGTTTGCCAGGAATATCAGCTGTTTAGGTTACCGTTTTGCCAGAAGACAAAGAAAGATTGCCTTGGAGAGCCTCAATATAGCCTTTGGCCAGGATAAGCCGCCGCAGGAGTTAGAGAAGATTGCCCGGGATTGCTTTACCTTTATGGCGAAGTCAGCGTTGGAGCTTATGTTTCTCATGGATAGACCCCGGCTCTTAAATGCACGCGTTGGGCTCTTCGGTAAAGAGAATTTAGATAACGCCTTATCCAGGGGTAGCGGCGTGATTTTGGTAAGCGCGCATTTCGGCAATTTTCCTTTGCTGATGGCCAGGCTTGCCCTATCTGGCTATAAGATTGCCGGCATCATGCGGCCAATGCGGGATAGCCGCGTAGAAAAAATCTTCCTGGAAAAACGCAACAAACTTAACGTAAAGACCATATATAGCCAGCCCCGTAACGCCTGCGTGAATAGCACGATAGAGGCGCTGCGCAACAATGAGGTGGTTTTTATACCCATTGACCAGAATTTCGGCACAGGCGGCGTATTTGTGGATTTTTTCGGCAGAAAAGCCGCCACTGCAACCGGACCGGTAGTCTTGGCAAAACGCGCAAAGGCAGTTTTGTTACCCTGTTTCATCATCAGGCAGAAAGACGACCGCCACAAGATTATTTTTGAGCCGGCGTTAAATTTAGAAGAAGGCAGGGATTTTCAGGAAACCGTTGTTATAAATACACAGAGATTAACCGATATAATTGAATCCTACATCCGTCGCTACCCTGCAGAATGGGGATGGATTCATCGCAGATGGAAAAGTAAACCGCAGGAACAAACGAAATGAACGACGAAGGAGGTGTGTGATATGGCAGAAGAGATAAAACAGGAGGAAAAGAAAGTGGAAGCAAAGAATATAATGTCTACAGTTTTTAAGGTTATTTTGGGCCTTGTGCTCTTGGCTTTAGGGTGCTTGGCAATCTTGAGATGGTGGGGCTCGCTATTGGTAATAGTTAAAGGGAGCATCGGTCTATTCTTGATTTTAGCGGGCGTAATTACTTTAGCCATAGCCAAGGAATAATTTCAGGTTTTTCAGGTAATCTGGGTATCGGGATTTGGATAGCGGGTTATCCAAATCCCGATTGTCTAATATCCTGATAACCGAATTTTTCCGGAGTGAATATGGAAATAGCCCTTAAGAAAGAAATTGTTACAAATAAAACGCTGTGCCGCGTATTGGGCGTAGCGATCTTTATTATCCTTACAGCCTTGGGCGCTTTTGTGCGTATACCTTTGCCATTTACGCCTGTGCCGATAACGCTGCAAACTTTCTTTGTCCTGCTTTCCGGGGTTTTCTTGGGAGGAGAGCTCGGCGCATTAAGCCAATTGAGTTATATCTTTTTGGGCGCATTAGGCCTGCCGATATTCACCAATGCAGGTAGCGGATTATCTTATCTCTTGGGCCCAACCGCAGGGTATCTTTTTGGTTTTGTTTTAGCCAGTTTCTGGCTGGGCAAATCTATAAAATACAGTCAAAATAATTTATTCGGGACTTTTGCTATATTATGCACAGGAGACTTTATTCTTTTATCCAGCGGCGTTCTCTGGCTTAAATTCATCTTCGGATACCCCCTTACAAAATTGCTGCTTATCGGCTTTATCCCTTTTATCCCCGCTGATTTATTAAAGGCGCTGGCCGCTACCCTCATTTACTTAAGAATGAAATCCCGCATAAAAGAAATATTCTGATTAGCCTTCACCTACGAAAAAGGAGTATAAAATGAAGGTAAAAGACATAATGAGCAAAGAAGTAGTAAGCGTGAAGCCGGAAGATAATGCCTTAGGTGTGTTAAACCTTTTGTTTAAAATGCAGATTAGCGGTTTGCCTGTAATAGATGCGCAAGGTAAATTAGTGGGAATGTTTACGGAAAAAGATATTTTGTCATATGTATTGCCCAGTTACATAGAGAAAGTAGGAAGGTTTATTTATGAAGAGAACCCCAAATCCACCAAGAAAAAGTTTACGGATTTGGCTAAAGTAAAAGTAAGCCAGTTGATGCGCAAAGACGTAATTACGACTAGCGAAGAGACTACTTTGTGCGAGGTAGCCAGGATTATGCTTACCCAAAAAGCCCGGCGCATACCGGTTTTAGACAAAACAGGCAAGGTAGCAGGTATTGTTGCCCGCTGCGATATACTAAAGGCATTGGCGAAAGAAGCAGACCTGCCTTTAACCGGTTAGCGCATATAAAAATGTTTAAAAAATTTCTTATTCTTATTGCAGTATCTTCAGGATTAGGATTTTTGACCAGAGGTATCGGCTTAGCCCCTCACCAGGCAATAGCCATATCCATATTTTGCGCGTCTATATTAGGTACGCTTTTTTTCTGGGACTTCCGTTTAAGTTTTGCTTTCCTGGGCATCTCTTTATTATTGATAACCCGCACAATTGACCTTGAACATGTAATAGAATTCGCCTCTTTGGATGTTATCCTGTTTCTAGTGGGCATGATGGTTCTGGTAGGGCTTTTAAAGGAAGCGGGGTTTTTTGCCTGGATAGTGCAGTTAATCCTGCGCATAAAAAATATGACTGCCGTTAAATTCGTAGCGGTCATATCGGTTATCTCCGCGCTTCTTTCAACTATGACTTCAGAGGTCGTCTCCATCATTTTTATGGTGGCGGCTATATTGGAAATCTGCGATTACTTTGAGGTTGACCCGGTCCCTTACATTATTATTTCGGTGTTTGCTACCAATGTGGGGAGCGCAGCCACGGTTTTAGGCAACCCCATAGGGATATTGATTGCTACCAAGGCAGGGCTTACTTTTGAAGATTTCATTATCAAAGCCTTTCCTTTATCAATAGCGTGTTTAATAGTGACGATACTCCTGGTAATTGCATGGTATAGAAAATCATTGAAACAGATGGATAAGCATATTCAGGAGTTGGGTGCTAACGAGATGCTCATCAGGCTTATCTCCGTGCCTCCGGAAAAGGAACTCAAGATATCTTTGGCTATTTTCGGGGCTACTTTATTCTTTATCTCCCTGCACCATCGTCTTGAACTTCTCTGGAAGTTAGAACCCAATACCGTATTGTTGACTATGCCTCTTTTATCCAGCGGATGTATCATGATCTGGAAATGGAGGAAGGCGCGGGAATATATTGAAAAGGACGTAGAATGGTGGACGCTCTTGTTCTTTATGCTGCTTTTTGCCCAGGCCGGGACCCTTAAATATACAGGCGCAACAGACGTCCTGGCAAAACACTTAGCCGCTTTAACGGGTAACAGCGCACCATTCTTAACTGGAATAGTCTTATGGATTTCCACAATAGGTTCGAGTATTCTGGATAACGTTGTGCTGGTGGCTGCGTTTATCCCGGTCATCCAGAGTTTTCAGGGTTTGAACATGAACCTGCAGCCTTTATGGTGGGCGTTGCTTTTCGGGGGCTGCTTAGGAGGCAACATTACTCTCGTCGGCTCCACCGCAAACATCGTCGCCCTCGGCATATTAGAAAAAGAGAAGAATATCCGTATGACTTTTTTCAGATGGTTCTGGGTGGGCCTTACCGTAGGGGTAATTACAACTGCCGTAGTATGGCTTGCCTTAGTATTATTGCCTTTTTATAAGGGTTGACAAAGAGCCTGTTCTGTGATAAATTAACTTTTAATTTAAGGGAGGTGCGGTATGAAAATAAAAAATTTTTTAGTCTTAGGAATTACGGCTTTATTAATATTTATAGGCGCAAATTTAATTTTCAGCCAGGAGCCTGTTGAGCCGGATATGCAGTGGCTCTGGGGCGAGGTAAGCAACGTGGACTTACAGAACAAAACAATCCTGGTTAAATACCTTGATTATGAAACAGACCAGGAGAAAGAAATCAGTATTACTATAGACGATAAGACAAATTATGAGAATATCAAATCCATAGATGAGCTAAAAGCCAAAGACACCGTAAGTATTGATTATATAGTTAGCCTTGACGGTAAGAATATCGCCAGAAATATAAGCGCAGAGAAGCCTGAAACACCGATGCCGAAGCCTGAGAGCCTGCCTGAAACTACTCCGGAGGATGTTCAGCCGGCTGCTCCGGCAGAACAATAAATTTAGCCATACCAGCCAAAGCCGTAATAAAATATACAAAGGGCAGGGATAAAATCCCTGCCCTTTATTTTTAAGATGAAGGGCATTAAGCTTATTATTTTTGATTTGGATGGCACCCTGGTTGACGCATATCAGGCGATAATCAGAAGTTTTAACTTTGCCATGCAAAAACTAAACTATCCTAAGCAGGATGACTTAACTATCCGCAGGGCAGTAGGGTGGGGTGACGAAAGGCTCTTAAAACCGTTTATAAATTTAAATGATTTAAAGAAGGCGCTTTTTTTATACCGCCGGCACCATAAGAGAACATTGGTTCAATATTCGCGTTTGTTCCCTGGCACAGAGCCAGTATTACGTTGCCTTAAAAACAAGGGTTACAAGTTCGCTATAGCCAGTAACCGGCCGACGCAGTTTTCCCGGATTCTTATCCGCCACCTGGGATTAAGCAAATATTTTGGCTATGTGCTTTGCGCGGATAAATTAAAATACGGCAAACCTCATCCGGAAATCCTCAATAAGATTATGCGAAGATTTTCTGTAAGACCAACTCAAGCTCTATATGTGGGTGATATGGCTATAGATGCCGAGGTCGCCAAGCGCGCCAAAGTTAAAAGCGTTATTGTTACCACCGGCTCAAGCACTCCCTTTGAGGTTAAAAAAGAAAAGCCGTACCGGGTCATTCGAAACATTAGAGAGCTATTAAAGATGCTCTGATGCCTGCTTTTGTCTTGACATGTCCGGGATTTGTAATATATTAGAAGGAAGAGAGTCAATGAAAAAGATTTTGTGCCTTGCTGGTTATTCTTTATTGGTTATCTGCCTTGTGGGTTGTGCTTCCCTTAAGTCTGTTTTGTGGCCTGGCCGAGGCGCTGGTAAGGCTGCCAAAGCAAAAATTGCAGTGGCAGATTTTGATATCAAGACAGCAAAAGCAGATAGGGCAGCCGCTTCTGAACTGCGCCAGATATTGATAACCGAGTTTATTAACAACGGCCGTTTTAAAGTAGCGGAACGCCAGGCGCAAGGCGCAGGTTTGATTATTACCGCGGCAGTCACTGAATTTGAACCCCAGGTGTCAGGTGGAAGGGGAGGCGTAGGCGGAGGCGGAGGGGCGTCCAGCGGTCGCTTAGGCGGGTTATTAGGCGCTTCCTTGAGCAAGGCGCGTATTTCTTTGGATATACGCATAGTAAACGCATCTACTTCTGAAACCCTGGCAGCGAGTTCCGTTCAAGGCCAGGCATCGGATATGGAGAAAGCAATACATATATGTATTATTGAGGCAGTAAGGTATATATCTAAAGCCATACCGGAAACTTATTATAAAGATTAGCGGATAAAAAGGGGCGCATTCATGGGAAAACGTAAACGAAGAGGAAAACTTAACTGGCGTTCAAAACGGGCCAATAAAGGAAGAAGACCCTGTCTTGGGTAAAAACAGGAGGTGGTTATGCAGGAAAAAGAGATTGGGAAGATTACCCATTATTATGGCCATCTGAGCGTAGGTATAATCGAGCTTTCAGATACCCTGAAAACAGGAGACAGTATCCATATCAAAGGCCACTCCTCGGATTTTACGCAAAGCGTAGATTCCATACAGATTGAACATGCCAATGTCTCTGAAGCAAAAGCCGGGGATATTATAGGTATAAAGGTTATTCAGAAGGTGCATCCCCACGACAAGGTATACAAAGTCATCGCTTAAACCCCTTTCATGATTTTAGCCTGGGTTCTCACAAGCACATTCATCGTGAGCCTTATTTCGCTTATCGGCATTTTTACCTTGGCGATAAAAGGCAGATTGTTACAGAAGATCCTCTTCTGCCTGGTAGGTTTTTCTGCCGGGGCATTGATCGGCGGTGCATTCTTGCACATATTGCCGGAGGCCTTAGAGAAAACAGCCAGTACGCCTGTATTCTATTACCTTATCGGGGGGATAGTCTTATTTTTCCTGATGGAGAGGTATTTTTACTGGCGCCATTGCCACGAAGATATCTGCGATATCCATGCCTTTACTTATTTGAATCTTATCGGAGACGGATTCCACAACTTTATCGACGGGATGGTTATCGCGGTAAGCTTTACTATTTCCATCAAGCTGGGGATTGTAACGACAGTGGCCATAATCCTGCATGAGATCCCCCAGGAATTAGGGGATTTCGGGGTGCTCGTTTACGGCGGGTTTACAAAACAAAGAGCCCTGTTTTATAATTTTCTTACTGCCCTCACTGCGATGCTTGGTGCGGTAGCAGGATATTTTATAGCCGATTTTACGCAGGGGTTCTCCGGTGTTATTATGCCTTTAACCGCAGGAGGCTTTATTTATATTGCTGCCTCTGACCTTATCCCGGAAATACATAAAGAAAAAGACGTAAGGCGTTCTACCCTGGCATTTATCGCATTTTTGTTGGGTATTATATTTATGGCGCTAGCCAAGTTATTGTTGCCGAATTAATCTTGCCGCAAGCCTTTCCCCTATGAAAAAAATATCTTTGCTGAAGATGCAGGAACGCCAAAAGGGAAAAGTAGCAGAAATTCTCGCCGGGCCGGGCTTGACCCATAGGTTTATGAGTATGGGCATATATAAAGGCAGGGAGATTACTAAGCTAAGCCATTTTGCCTTAAGGGGCCCTGTCGCTATAAAGGTAGGTAGGAGCGTATTAGCGCTTGGGCACGGGATGGCAGGTAAAATCACGGTGGAAGTGGAATGATAAAGAAGATTTTCTTAATCGGCAACCCCAATGTGGGTAAAAGCGTGGTATTTTCGCGCCTTACCGGAGTTACGGTCATCGCTTCCAATTATCCGGGCACAACCGTAGAGATAAGCAAAGGTTATCTGACAATCGGAGAAGAGAGGATTGAGGTGGTTGACCTTCCGGGGACTTATTCCCTAGAGCCGGCTTCCAAGGCAGAAGAGACAGCTGTTTCTTTGTTGAGAGAACTCCCCAAAGAAGAAAGCATAGTAATAAATATACTGGACGCTACCAATCTAGAGAGAAACCTCTTCTTGACCCTGCAGCTTATTGAGGAAGGTTTTTCCATTATCGCCTGTTTAAATATGTGCGATGATACGACGCACCGGGGCATACACATTGATACGAAAAAATTAGAGGAGTTTTTGCAAGCCCCAGTCATCCCTACTTGCGCGGTTACAGGGGTGGGCATAAAATTATTAATTGAAAGGCTTAAAGACGCACATCCCGTTCGGATGAAGAAACTCAGCCACGAGGAGAGGTGGCAGGAGATTGGCAGGATTGTGGAAGCGGTGCAGCAGCTTACCCACCGCCACCACACCTTTAGAGAAATCTTAGAGGATGCCTCAGTGGGGCCGATAAGCGGCTTGTTAATGGCTGCGGGAGTAATCTTCACCTCTTTTAAAATCGTGCGCTTCTTAGGCGAGCTTATTATTAAGAAAATCTGCGACCCGTTTTTTTACGGTTTCTACCAGCCGTTATTAGATAGCTTGGGTTCTTACTGGGGAGGACAGGGTTTCTGGTATCACCTGCTTATCGGAGACTTAATCAACGGCAGGATTGATTTTAAGCAATCTATGGGCGTGCTTACTACGGCTCCTTATATAGAGTTTGCCATGGTCTTGCCGTATCTGGCGTCTTTTTATCTTATCTTAAGCCTTTTAGAGGATATCGGCTACCTGCCGCGGCTGGCAATATTATTGGATAACCTGCTGCACAGGCTGGGGCTGCACGGTTTTGCTATAATCCCCGTGCTTTTAGGGTTTGGCTGCAATGTGCCTGGCATATTAGCCACACGGGTCTTAGAATCAAGACGCGAGAGGTTTATCGCCTCAACCCTTATTTCTATCGGGGTTCCGTGCGTGCCTTTGCAGGCGATGATATTCGGCTTGCTCGGCAAATTCTCAGGTTTCTATGTAAGCGGAGTATACCTGGTGTTATTTTCAATAGTGATGATGTTGGGACTAATTTTAAACCGCGCCTTAAAGGGTTATAGCCCTGAATTCTTATTGGAGATACCCCCTTATAGGTTCCCTCCCCCCTTACTTTTGGCAAAGAAATTATATTTTCGCATCAAGGGGTTCCTGCTTGAGGCTGTACCGGTTGTGCTTTTGGGGGTTTTAGCCATCAATGTCCTGATATATTTTAAATTATTTGATTTTATTACGTCCGTATTTGCCCCGGTGGTCAAGGGGTTGTTTGGCCTGCCTAAAGAAGCGGTGGCAAGCCTGGTAATCGGATTTTTAAGGAAGGACGTGGCAGTGGGGCTACTCATGCCCCTGGGTTTGTCTGCCAAACAATTATTTATCGCGGCAACGTTACTTGCTATATCTTTCCCCTGCATTGCCACATTTGTTGTTTTGTTGAAGGAACTGGGCTTTAAGGATTTAATTAAAGCAACGCTGATAATGATTGTGGTTACTGTTATTGTAGGCACGCTACTTAATTTTGTAATCCTGCGTTAATATGAAAGCCATTGTTTTAATCTCCGGAGGCCTGGACAGTATTTTAGCCAGCCGCCTTATTAAGGAGCAGGGCATTGGGGTCCTGCCTGTAAACTTTAAGCTCCCTTTCATTAAGAACCACCCATCTTCTCTGGCGCTGGATAACTTAGGCAAAGAATTGGAAACGATAGATATCTCAGGAGATTTCCTGAAGTTATTAGAGAGCCCGGAGCACGGCTTCGGTTCCAATATGAATCCCTGCATAGACTGTAAGATCCTTATGCTGAAAAAAGCAAAAGAAATGATGCAGGCGTTGGGTGCCGCATTTGTTGTCACAGGCGAGGTGCTGGGCCAGCGCCCGATGTCGCAGCATAAATGGGCCCTAAATACCATTGCTAAAAATTCAGGGTTAGATAGCCTGGTAGTAAGGCCGCTTTCGGCAAGGCTCCTTCCGGAAACTATCCCGGAGAAAGAAGGCTGGATTAAGCGCGATAAATTGCTGGATTTCAACGGAAGGGGCCGCTTAGGACAGATACGATTGGCTAAAGAGTTCGGCATCAAAGGATACGCCCAGCCTGCAGGGGGGTGTTTATTAACTGACCCGGAGTTCTCAAAGAGACTAAAAGATATAATGTTGCATCGGCAGTTAAATGCCGCTAATGTGGAATTGTTAAAGCTGGGCCGTCACTTTAGGATTTCATCCGCTGCAAAATTGGTAGTGGGGCGCAATGAGAGAGAAAATAAGAAACTTGAAAGCTTAGCTGAAGAGGGCGATTACCTGTTTTATCCTTGCGCAGAACTTGCCGGCCCGACTTCTCTGGGGAGGGGTGAGTTTAGCGAAGACTTGATTCAGCTTGCCTGTGCCATAACCTGCAGGTATTGCGACTTAAACGGCGCCGGGAGCGCAGATATAATTTATAGAAGAGTTAGCAAAAAAGGGACTGTCCCTGAAAGGGACTCTCCCTTAAGAGTTGTGCCTGTTGAAGAGCATAGACTTACAGGTTTACATATATGAAAGAGGCGCTGCTTTACGAAAAATTAAAGAGTAAGCTGGTGCATTGTTATCTCTGCGCTCATCATTGCCGGATTGCTGATAAAAAATTCGGTTTTTGCGGAGTAAGGCAGAATCGCGGCGGCAAATTATACACGCACGCTTATGGCCAAGTTATCGCAGCCCATATTGACCCGGTTGAGAAGAAGCCGCTGTATCATTTCCTTCCGGGTTCATCCAGTTTTTCCATTGCCACTATCGGTTGCAATTTTCACTGCGGATTCTGCCAGAACTGGCAGATTTCGCAGGCCACATTCCGAAACGGTGATTCTGGAGGCGGGGAATTCCTGCCGCAGGATATTGTAAAAGAGGCTTTAGAAAATAAATGTAAGAGCATCTCCTATACATATACCGAACCGACGATATTTTTTGAATATGCTTATGAGACCGCTAAATTAGCCAAAGACAAGGGCCTCTATAATAATTTTGTTACCAACGGCTATATGACTAAAGAAGCTCTTTTAATGATAAAGCCGTATCTGGACGCGGCAAATGTGGACTTAAAGTTTTCTAAAGATAGTTCCTATAAGAAGATTTGCGCTGCCAGTTTACAGCCGGTATTGGATTCAATCAAACTGATGAGAGAATTGGGTATTTGGGTTGAAGTTACCACATTGGTTGTGCCCGGAGAGAATGATTCTGAAAAGGAACTAACCGCTATCGCCGAGTTTATCGCCAGCGTGGATAAAAATATCCCCTGGCATGTTTCCCGTTTTTATCCGGATTATAAATTCACTGACCATCCGTCTACTCCCGAGGCAACGCTAAAGAAAGCTCTGAATATAGGCAGTAAAGCCGGGCTTATTTATATATACGCTGGTAATGTCTATGGATGGGGAAACGATACTTATTGTACGGCCTGCAAGAAGTTGTTGATTAAACGGGAAATATTTAGCGTTTTGGAGTATAATATAAAAGAAGGCAAATGCGCTTTTTGTAATGCGCAGTTGCCCGGCGTCTATGAAATTTAACGAAGCTTTATTGGTTGTAGATGTGCAGAATGATTTCTGCCCCGGCGGCGCCCTGGGTGTGCGCGAGGGAGATAAGATTGTGTCGGCAATCAATAAATACATAGAACTCTTCTCTAAAAAGGGATTGCCGGTTTTTGCCACCCGCGACTGGCATCCCAAAAAAACCTCCCATTTTAAAGAATTCGGCGGCGTCTGGCCAACGCATTGTATCCAGAATACAAAAGGCGCTGAATTTCATCCCGGATTGAGATTACCCAAAGAGGTAATTTTAATATATAAAGGTATGGACCCTGCAAAAGACAGCTACTCTGCTTTTCAGGCAGAGGACCAGAACGGCACAGGCTTACCCGAATTGTTAAAGGTTTCAGGCGTAGAAGAAATTTATATAGCGGGGCTTGCTACTGATTACTGCGTCAGGTTCACCACAGCCGATGCTATTAAAAGCGGCTTCAAGGTAAAAGTGCTGGCAGATGCGATAAAAGGAGTGAATCTAAAGCCCGGAGATTCCGAAGAAGCGATTGAAGAGATGGTTAAAAACGGAGCAACAATGATAACTCTAAAGGATATTGAAAATAAGCTATGAAGATAATAAACCCGGATAAGTGTATTGTATTTTTTGATTTCGATAATACGATTTCAACATTTGATGTCTTCGATAGTATGCTCCCCCGTTTCTCTAAAGATGCATTCTGGATAGAGCTGGAGAAGAAATGGAAGGGCGGCAAGATTGGCTCTAAAGCCTGCCTTGAAGGCCAGATAAAGAGGATGAGCATAACCAGGGGCGCTTTAGACAAGTATTTATCGGGGATTAAATTAGACCCCTATTTTAAAAGGCTGGTTAAATTCCTTAACGCCAGGAGAATTAGGGCTATAGTTTTAAGCGATAACTTTGATTATATATTAAACCGTATATTAAACTACCATAATGGAATCAAGAAGCTAAAGGTATATTCTAACAGATTACGTTTCGCCAAAGACAGGCTCATACCCTATTTTCCTTACAGGAGCCAGAATTGCCAGGTTTGCGGCCATTGTAAGACAAAAAACCTCTTGGCAAACGTGAATAAAGACTCTATAATTATCTACATCGGCGATGGGCATTCGGATATCTGCCCTGCCCAATATGCGGATATCGTATTTGCCAAAGAAGACTTACTGAAGCATTACAAGGATACAAAATCAACCTGTTTTGCGTATAAAAGCCTAAAAGACGTGTATAATTATTTTAAAAGGAGCATGCAATGAACGGGAAACAAATAGCCAACCACGCGAAGCCGCAGACTCCGATAGAGCAAGATAATCTTCTGGAGCTGGAAGCCAAATATTGTTCCTGGGGAGATACCGTCCATTACGCGGATAAACTTAATATATTTAAGTCCGCAGAAGGCAGTTATTTATACGATAAGGAAGGCATTGAGTATTTAGACCTGCAGATGTGGTATTCTGCGGCAAACTTCGGATACAGGAACAGGCGACTGAATACCGCTTTTAAGAAACAGATTGATACCCTCCCACAGCTTGCCTGCCAGTATCTGCATGAAGAGAAAATCAGACTGGCGGCGAAATTGGCCCGTAGAAACGAGATGGCCTTTGAAGAAAAAGGCAGGGTCCATTTTAACGTCGGAGGCTCTGCAGCAGTGGAGGATTCCCTTAAACTCGTAAGAAATAAAACGGGCAGGAATTTAGTATTTGCGTTTATGGGCGGATACCATGGAAGAACTCTTGCAGCATCCGCGATTACTTCGAGTTTCCGTTATAGAGAGCGCTTCGGCCATTTCGCAGACAGGGCATCCTTTATACCTTTTCCCTATTGCTTCAGGTGTCCCTATGACAAAAAAAGAGATTTCTGCGACTACTATTGCCTCAAGCAATTTGAGCGGCTATTTGAGACAGAATATTATTCCGTAGTAAATAAGAAGAACAACAAGTGTGAATTCTCCGCCTTCTACATAGAGCCGGTCCAGGGAACAGGAGGCTATGTGGTTCCTCCGCAGGAATATTTTACAGGCTTAAAAGAAATCCTTGATAGATACGGAATTCTGTTGGTGGACGACGAAATCCAGATGGGATTCTTCAGAACAGGCAAATTCTGGGCGATAGAGCATTTTAATATTACTCCCGACATAATCGTATTCGGCAAGGCCTTGACTAATGGCTTAAACCCGATTTCCGGGGTCTGGGCAAAGGAAGAGCTGATTTCTCCAGACGCATTTCCTCCGGGCTCAACGCATTCCACATTCTCCGCTAATCCCTTAGGCACTGCAGTGGGCTTAGAGGTGATGAAACTGATTGAGGAATCGGATTTCGGCGCCTTGGTTCCTAAAAAAGGGCAATATTTTATTTCAAGGCTTAAGAAACTCCAGAAAAAATATCCTCAGGTTGGCGATGTTGACGGACTTGGCTTGGCAATCAGGGTGGAAATGTGTCAAAAGGACGGATATACCCCGAATAAAGAGCTGACCAATACAATAGTTGAATTGGGTCTCGGAGGAAAACTCTCTACCGGCGGCAAGCGCCGCGGCCTGATATTGGACGTAGGCGGATATTATAAAAACGTCTTCACCATCGCCCCTTCATTTTATATTACGGAAAAAGAGATAGATTTAGGGTGCGACCTTTTTGAAGAGGCGCTCTCTAAGGCAATAAAAAAGTCTTGAGTTAACCTCCCGCCATTCCACCATCTTATGTTGAGCAAATCTATCCGCATACTTAATCTTGATGATAGTGTGATAAGGCAACAAAGGCTCATTTCGCAGTACAGGTGCGAAATTATAGATTTGTCTTATCTTGGGCCGCGGCTAAGGTTATGGATGAGCGCAAAAACTATGAAGGAGATTAACGAACGGATACGGGGCTTGGCAAAGAATTCCGTCACATTCCTGGGTTCCGGTGATTTTCACCACCTCAGCCACCCCCTCATAAATCAGTTCAATGAACCCTTTTCCCTGATTATTTTTGATTTCCATCCTGACTGGGATACCTTGCCGCCAAGATTCGGCTGCGGTTCCTGGCTGACGCAGACTTTGAAGAATAGGAATATTTTAAAATGCATTATTATCGGCGTTTCCTCAGATGACATATCGAGTTGGTGGGTGCAAAGCGGTAATTTGGATTCCCTTAAGGATAACCGTGTTGAAATATATCCTTATGCGCACAAGCCCTCTTTTGCCTTTTTTAAAAATGTACCTGAGAATATCTCCATAAAAATTGAGAAAGGCATTTTTTATAATAAGATTTATTGGAATGAGCTTAAAGGAAAAGACTTAACAGAATTTTTTCCATCTCTTTTAAAACGCATACCCACAAAACAGGTTTATGTCTCCGTAGATAAAGACTGTTTAAAGAAAGAATATGCTTTAAGCAACTGGGAAGACGGGCATTTTTCTTTAGAAGAGCTTCTTTTAATGCTCAGATTGATAAAGGAGAAATTTGATATTATCGGTATGGATATAACCGGAGATTATTCTAAGGGTCACGTAGCAGGAATCTGGAAGAGGCTCTGTTCAAGATTAGACCATCCTAAGAATATTATTGCAGAGAGATTCCCCGATTCTTTTATAACCGCAACAAACGAAGAGACTAATCTTAAAATTCTGGAACTTCTTATCTCAAGTTAACAATATTAATGACCCTGTCGGATTTTCTCGCTCAAGTCGCTTTTCCTTCGGCTTCGCCTCAGGACGCCAGAGTTCTTTCGCATTTTCGGCGGCTGCTGAACTCGGAGCATTTGCTCCAGCAAATGCTCCTCAAACAGCATCGCCGTCCCAGTGTTGTCGCTAGCGCTCCACTGGGATTCCCGAAAATGCTCAAGCTCCTCTGGCTAAAAGCTCCATTCGCTCGAAAACCCGAACAGGTTCATTTCTTGACAATCCCCTTGACAAAACCCTGGGGGGGGGGGTAAACTATACACATGGAAAATCCTACTTTTATCCCCCGGACAAAACCCCCAACAAAATCTTTAAGAGCCTTTAAAAATATTGTATCAGAAAAAGAACATGGTTTCACCCTCCTGGAAT
>Ga0233423_10000733_pt1 | contig 16733 bp, 17 predicted proteins | sample Watercolumn_Mata_FD_180713 | JGI IMG/M metagenome (GOLD analysis project Ga0233423, IMG submission 180713) | Freshwater microbial communities from Lake Matano, South Sulawesi, Indonesia - Watercolumn_Matano_2014_112_MG | ecosystem: Environmental > Aquatic > Freshwater > Lake | place: Indonesia...
CACGCCGATAATCAAAAATAAAGAATTACAGGAATAAATTAGGTTTTTTATTTTGTTGTTTTGTCCGGTGGCCTGGTATTGGGAAAGTTTTTTGATAAAAGCCGAAGACAGTCCCAAATCTAAAAGCCCTATAAGTAGCGATGCGGTGTTGATCAGCACATAAAGGCCGTAGTTTTCTAGGCCCAGTCGGTGCACTATAAGCGGCGTTACTAGAATAGAAAAAACAATCGGCAGAGTATAGCCGAAAAAGGAAAAAGAAGAATTTTTCAAAGTTTTATAAGACAAAGATTCTTGATCCATATAAGTATTTATATACCAAAAATTTTGCTTTAGCAAATCAAATGACTATTTGTTATTTTGGCAATTATGATTCCAACTATAGCCGCAACCACAATTTAATTAAGGGTTTAAGACAACTGGGCTTGGAGGTGTTAGAAATTAATGACTCTGCGCCAGGCCCAATCAAGTATTTCAAATTGATCGGCAAGCATTGGCAGGTTAGAAATCAATACGATTTGATGATGGTGGGATTCTGCGGACACTTTATGATGCCTTTGGCTTGGCTGCTGTGCCGCCGGCCGCTGATTTTTGACGCGCATATTTCGCTTTATGAGGCCAATGTTTTTCAAAAAAAATATTGTCGGCCAAGATCGCTTAGGGCGATGTTTTATTATTTAGTTGATTGGTTGGCTTGTTTTTTATCACAAGCCGTTTTGTTGGATACCAGCGAGCATGTTAATTATTTTGTCAGGACATTTAAATTTAAAAAAGATAAATTTTTAGTGGTTTACAATGGCGTAGATAGCGAATTGTTTTTTCCCAGGGAAAAAACATCAAGCGACGAATTTATTATTGAATTTCACGCTTATGCCACGCTGCTGCACGGCTTGGAATATATTTTATTGGCTATGAAAGAGCTGGCTAACAGGGGAGAGGCGGTAAAATTTTTGTGTGTTGGCAGCGGGTCAGAATACGAACGGGCCAAACAATTGACACTGGAATTACAACTGACTAATATAGATTTTTTCCCGCCACTATCACCATCAGAATTACAAGAGAAAATTATTGCCCAAGTCGATTTGGGTCTGGGGATTTTTGGCGCCACTGCCAAAGTAAATCGAGTGATCGCCAATAAGGTTTATGAACTAATGGCCTGCCGAGTGCCGGTTATTACCGCTGACAGTCCGGCTATGCGCGAACGTTTTAATCATTTGTCCGAAGTTTATTTTTGTTCGCCGGCCGATAGCCAATCGCTGGCCGAAGCGATCATCACTTTGAAAAACGACCCAGAGTTGCGGCAAAGACTAGCCGACGCCGCTTATGATAAAATCATCGACCAATGTCAGCCAAAACATATGGCTAGACAGTTGATTGATGGCCTAAAATTAAGAATAATTTAATCGCCAAAATGAAGCTCATCGCTATCATGCGAGTAAAAAATGAAATTGCCTTGATTCGCGAGTCGCTCTCGCGGCTTTCGCTGTTGGTCGATGAGATTATTGTTTTAGACAACGGCTCTACTGATGGCACTTTGGAAATTTATGGTCAGTTTTCCAAGGTAGTAGAAGTCTTGCATACCGCTGGTTTTAATGAAGGCCGCGATAAAATCATGCTACTGGAAGCCGCCATTCGAAGACAGCCGGATTGGTTGATTTTTTTGGACGCTGATGAAATTTTTGAAAAAAATTTCTCGCGGCGCGATTTGGAAAAATACATGAATTCCCAATACGATCGCATCAATTTTCGCCTGTGCCATTTTTGGCTCTCTCGCCGCTGGTGCCGTTGGGGAGGAAAATATTTTTTGTATTCGCTGCAGCCCCTGCGCTGCATGTGGCGGCACCGGTCGGATGTCTATTTTGCCGACAAAAAAATTCACAATGGCGACGTGCAAGGTAATTTTAAAAAAATTTATTTTTCACCTTATCGGCTCAAACATTTCGGGCTGATTGATTATCAGAAGGTAAAAGCCAAGCTGGCTCTGTATCGCTCCTTAGACGGTGATGTTCGAAATTATGATCACTTGGATCCCGATAAAAAATTTTTTGTGCTGCCTTTCATTGAATTTCGCAGTCGCTTGATTAATTATTTTTTTATTGTCAAGCTAAAATATTTTGAGCATTTTATCTGGCTTTTGGCGATTATTTATCTAAAAATATTTAAAAATAAAAAATGAAAATAGCTTTTTTGCATTCGATTTACAAACCCTATGCCCGCGGCGGCGCCGAAGTGGTGGCGCAGAATATTGTTGAGGGATTAAAAAAACGCGGTGAAGATGTTTTTGTGATTTCTCTGGGCCGTCAAAATAAAATTGAAGAAATTGACGGTGTTAAAGTTTACCGTCTCAAATCTTTTAATCTTTTTAATTTTTTGGATATTAACCGGCAGCCGGTCTGGCTACGTTTGCCTTGGCATCTGATAGATATGTTTAATTTTATTCAAACCAAAAAAATAAAAAATATTTTACTTGAAGAAAAGCCGGATTTGGTTTTTATGCAAGGCCTTAAGGGTTTAAGTTATTGGCTGCCCCGTACTCTAAAAAAAATGAAAATCAAACATCTGTATCGTGTTTTTGACATGCAGCTTATTCATCCTACTGGTTTGTTGTTTGATAATGAAAATAGATTCACTGCGGCCTTGGCCAGGGTTTATAAAATGTTTTGCCGTTGGTTGTTTGATTCGCCGGAGCTGGTGGTTTTTCCTTCCCACTATGTAAAATCGGTTTATGAAAGCAATAATTTTTTTAAAAAATCAAGGAAAGAAGTCTGGCCCAATCCAGTTGTCTTTTCCCAATCTTTCACCGCTGGTGATCGGTCGAAGCAATCGCCGGATACTTTCAATATTTTGTTTCTTGGCCAAGTGGAGGAGTATAAAGGAATTTTTAAGTTAATTGAAGCAATTGGGGGGCTGGAAGGCGATTGGGCACTGAATGTCGTGGGTGACGGCCAGGCCCTTCCAGAGGCCAAAAATAGGGCTCTAGAGTGCCATAAAATCAAGTTTTGGGGTCGGCTTAGCCAGGTAGAGCTGGAAGAAAATATTTGGCCGATTACCGATCTTTTGGTCAACCCCAGTCAGGTGCCAGAGACCTTTGGCTTGGTGGTAGCCGAGGCCAATGCCCATTGCGTGCCAACCTTGGTGGCCGGCCGTGGCGCTTTGCCAGAGTTGGTGCAAGAAGGAGAGACGGGCTGGGTAGAGGTTAATGGCAATTGGCGGGGAAAAATAAAATGGTGTTTGGATAATCGATCGGCGCTTTCAGTCATGCGTCAAAGTTGTCTGAGGCAGGCCCAAAAATATGATCTTGAAAATTATTTGAATAAGCTGTTGGAGTTTGGTAAGATGGGGGAGTGATTTACTTTTTCTTTATCCGTCATTTCTGTTTTTTTGTCATTCCCGCCTGTTTTTTTGTCATTCCCGCGAAAGCGGGAATCCAGACTAAATTTAATTTTAATATATATTTTGCCACTTTTTCTAGAAAAAGTGGCGCAAAAAGTCGCGAGCTATTTGATAAATTCAGACAAAATCTGGCGCAATTGTCGCTAAGTTTATAAAGCGCTGCGCTTTGGTATAAGCTTTGCCGCCCAGAAGGCGGCACCGCTCCAATTGCTTGATTTTGTGGCTGAATTTTCAAGCGCTCGCAATATAATCATGTATACAGACGAGAAGAAAAATGTTTATGTATTTATAGACGCCTCTAATTTATGGGAAGCTCAGAAAGCTAGAGGAAATTTTTTAGATTATGAAAAACTAATAAAATATATAAAATGTAAGTTTTCTAGTGCGACGATAAAGACATTTTATTATACCGCCTATCCTGCAGAAGGTACAAGAAGCTATAATCTGGATGGAAAACATAAGTTTTACACTTTTTTAAAAAAAGGACTTAGTTTTGAGGTAAGAAAAAAGGAATTAAAAAGAATTAAAGTTGTTGATATGTGCGGTGAGCACGTAGAGGAAAAGGGAAATATGGATGTAGAAATTACAATTGACGCTCTGCATCATATCAAAAAATATGATATAGCCATATTTTTTACTGGAGATTGTGATTTTTTGGCTCTTATAAAATATTTGAGAGCTAATAACAAAAAGGTCTATATTTTTTCTTCCAAGGACAATGTATCTATTGAGTTAAGAACTGGCAGCGATGGTTATGTAGACATTTTGAATGTTAAAGATGATATCTGGGGCCGTAAATTAAAATATAGATCTGAAAAAGGTAATAAATAAAAACCATCCTCCGCATGGAGGATGGTTCTTGGATGTGATACCCTTTCAGTCCTATGGCAGGACTAAAAGACAAATTTATTATAACACACATTTATAGAAAATCCAATTAAATTATAAGAAATAATACAAATTTGTTTTAAATTAGCAAAAATATGCAAACACTCTTAATAGTTTTAATCATAATCCTCTTAGCCGTTATCATCGCCATGTTTTTTGTGTTTAGCAAAAAACTAGGTGAATTAGGTCAGGGCAAAAAAGACGACCAGTCGTTTTTGATGTTGCAGGAAAGGATTAAGGAGTTGAATCAGACGGTTGATTTTAAATTGGCCGAATCCAATAAGAATATCCAAAACCAGTTTGCCCAAAGTGTTGGCATTGTGCGCAGTATTACTGAAAGAATCGTGCAGCTTCAGGAAACCAACAAGCAGGTGATGGGTTTTTCCGAGCAACTGAAAAATCTGGAAAAAGTTTTGACCAGCCAGAAGCAACGCGGCAATCTGGGCGAGGCTGGTTTGCAGTTGGTCTTGGAAAACATTTTGCCGCCCAACGCCTTTAAATTGCAATACAAATTTGACGATGGCGATACAGTGGATGCCGCCATTTTTACCAAGGACGGCATTATTCCGGTAGACGCCAAGTTTTCTTTGGAAAATTACAACCGCATCATCAATGAAGTCAATGAAGAACGCCGCGCGGCTTACGAAAAAGAATTTAAAAATGATCTCAAAAAACGCATTGACGAGACGGCCAAATACATCAAGCCCGGCAAAGGCACGATGGATTTTGCTTTTATGTTTATTCCGGCCGAAGCGATTTATTATGATTTACTGGTCAACGAGGTGGGCGCGGTCAAGGTAGATACCGGCGGCCTGATTGACTATGCTTTCAAGCAAAAGAGGGTGATTATTGTTTCGCCCACCACTTTCGCGGCTTATTTGCAGACAGTGCTTCAAGGGTTGCGCGCTTTAAAAATCGAGGAGCAGACCAAGGAAATTATCAAGCGCGTAGAAATGTTGCAAAAGCACATTGTTTCTTATGATGATTATTTCAAAAGGTTGGGTAATAATTTGTCCACCACGGTTAATTCCTATAATGCCGCCTCTGTTGAATTGAAAAAAATAGACAAGGACGTGGTCAAGATTACCGGCGCAGAAAATGAGATAGAGTTATTGCAAATTGATAAGCCAAAAACAGAATAAAATATTTAGACAGCGATTGGCAACGGGGATTTTTGCCCGTTTTTATTTTGGTCGAAGTTTATGTTATAATACAGCCCATGAAAGACAAATCAGTAGATAAACTTTTAAACGCGCTTAACCAACATTTTATTTTATTGGGCCCGCAACGGTCGGGCAATGTTTTATTGATTAAAAAAATCACTAATTTGGCCGACTTGGATTGGTCAGGGCAGATACCGGTTAATACTTTTAGGGGAGTTTTTCTGCCCAGCAGCGAAAAATTATTTGATATTGTCGGCGCCAAGCTAATGGAGCCGAAGATTGATTATCAGTCCACGGCGTGTGTTGGCGTCAATATTTTAGATTTGCAGGCGCTCACGCTGTTTGAGCAGGTTTTCAGCCGCGACCCATTTTACCAAAAGCGGCGCCGGCATATTTTTTTAGTTGGCTACAGCGCCAATCTACCAGACGATTATAAACGCTATCGCGTTTTCAGTCATAACTGGGAAGAAAATATTTTGGAACATCTGATTTTTGATGTTTTTATCACCACCACAAAAAAAGGCCGGGTTAAATTTTATTCCGGTTCAGAAAGGGGACAGCTGATGTTGGAAAAGTGCCGGCTGGAATATGAGCATATTGAATTTGCCGGCCCGATTTCCGAAGCCGGTCCGGATAAAAAAATGCTTGAATTGAAAGGCAAGCTGGAGCAATCGCTGGCTAAAAAAATTTGGAAGGAATTAGACCAGAAATGCATCGCTTGCGGCCAGTGCACTATCGTCTGTCCGACTTGCTTTTGCTATGACGTGGAAGATTATAGTGATCCCGAAGCGGCGGCGCGGACGCGCCACTGGGGCAATTGCTTTCATCATGATTTCAGTCAGGTTGCCGGCGGCCGCCGAGAATTGGATACGGTCAAGAAAAAAATTTATTTTTGGTACACCCATAAATTTGTGCGCATTCCCCATGAATACTCTTTGCCCGGTTGCGTCAGTTGCGGCCGCTGTACTCGCGCCTGCCCGGTGGGCATTGATATCATCAAAGTTTTGCGTGCCCTGTAATTTATGTTTATTCCCGCCCAACTCAAAACCGCCAGCATAATCGGTGTCCGTCAGGAATCAGTGGACACTAAACTTTTCCGTTTGGTTTTGGCTGATAAAAGTATTCAAAAAGAATTTGATTTTTTGCCGGGCCAATTTATGCAGGTTGGCTTGGCCGGCTGGGGCGAATGCCCCATTAGCATTTGTTCGTCGCCAGTCACAGCCGGTGATTTTTTTGAATTAGCCATCAGAAGCGTCGGCTCACTCACTAGAAAATTAAATCATTTAGGCGCGGGCGACGTCATGCTGGTGCGCGGCCCCTTTGGCAATGGCTTTGATTTGGAACGCGCTCAAGGCCGGCCGCTGCTTTTGGTCGGCGGCGGCTGCGGTTTCTTGCCGCTCAGACCACTCATCAATGATTTTTTAGTCGGCCGCCTGCCTAATTCCAAGTTGCAGATTTTTTACGGCTGTTTCAATGAAGACACGTTGTTGTTTAGAAAAGAGCATCATCTTTGGAATCGCCGCGCCGAACTTAAAATTATTTTGGAAAAACCTTCGCCCCAATGGAAGGGCCGCCGGGGCTTGGTCACCGATTTATTCAAGAATTCAGACGTTAATCCAGATTCCATGGTGATTATGGTCGGCCCGCCAATAATGTATAAGTTTGTCATGGCCGAACTCAAAAAAAAGAAAATCAAAGACGAAGATATTTTTTTGTCTTTGGAACGCAAAATGTATTGCGGCGTCGGCGTTTGCCAGCACTGCGCCATCGGTCCTTATTATGTTTGTAAGGACGGTCCGGTTTTTTGCTGGCAAGACATCAAAAATATTTCGGGAATTATCTAATAATGTATGTGTCTTACGGTGCCCGCCCAAATCAAACAGGTTTTTTTTGGCCAAGCTGAACTGGCCGACGGCCGTTTGGTTAAGATTGATTTAATCAGTGATTTGCAAATTGGCGATTGGGTGCTACTTCAAGATAATTTTGTGATAAATAAAATTTCTGGACAAGAATCCGGGGAATTGCTAAGCTATTTTAGTTCTTTGGATAATAACAGTCAACCTGGCGCCGGGCCAGTTCAGCTGCAGGAAGGGAGTCGGTTATGAGCGATTTGAAACGGGCGGCGGCTTACGCCATTAAGCCCAACGAGTTGCAGCGTTGCGGGCCGGCTGATGCTTATCGCCGGCTGCATGATTTTGTCCGAGGAGATTTTAAGGATGAAGCCGCGATTAGAGAAATTTTGCGCGGTTTTGAAGTGGCCTATCCCTACTACACCTTAATCGCCAGAGCCAACGGCATTGAGGATGCTTTTGACGAGCGGGTGGTGGAGGCCTATTGGCTTGGCAATGAGTTGTTGGACAAAGTGAGTCCGGAAGCTGTTCACCAGCTGATCGAAGCTGACGTGGTTCGCGAGGGCTGGAGTAAAACACAGATTGCCCTGATGTTTGGCGCTATTGCTTTGCAAAAAGCTTTGCCGCATCACAGCTTGTCAGTTTTGTACTTTTTGACCCGTCCGGGCAGCCGCATGATTTTGCCGGAAGACATCAAAACCCGGGCCGATGCCTGTCGCGTGTGCTGGGGGCAGGTTTTGGGTCTGACGGTAGCCGCTCTGACAGTCGCTTATCGGCCTTTGGTTTTTGACGACAACTGGGGGATAACTCTGGGGCCGACTATCGACAAGCAGATTGAATGGGGATTGCTGACCGATGTCGCGGTTGGCGACACCGTCGCTTTTCATCTCAACTGGGGAGTGGAAAAGCTGACCGGTCGGCAGGCGGCCCATTTGGACAAGTACACTCGGCTGACGCTTCAGGCGCTGGGCGTCTGATTTCACGGGGACGGCGATCTTTGCCTTCCCCGGTTTTAATTGGTTAAAAAATTTGGTAAGATATAAAGGAGTTAATTGGTATTTTATGTTGAAAAAATCATCCAAGCCCAAGCTGGCTATTATCGGTATGACTTCCTGCGAGGGTTGCCAATTTGTGATGTTGGATCAGGGCCGACGATTTTTAAATTGGTTAAAAAATTTTGAAGTGGAAGAGTTTCGTCTCTTGGAAGATGAGCCAATGCTGGCTAGAGAATATGATTTGTGTTTGGTGGAGGGTACGCCCATCACCAAAGAAAATATTAAACTGCTAAAGGAAATGCGCCGGCGTTCTAAGTTATTAGTGGTGGTGGGAAATTGCGCGGCTTTAGGCGGTGTCTGGGAGATAAAAAATTATCAAGCCAGAAAGAAAACTATTCGTTATGTTTATAAAAATAGCAGCCGAGTCGCCAACCCAGATATTCAAGAAGTTGATAATTTTGTCAAAGTTGATTTTACCATTCCGGGTTGCCCGATTGACGGCGGCGAGTTTATGGAAATCGTCCACCGCTTATTAAAGCAAAGGCCGCCGCGATTGCCGCAAAACCCGGTTTGTTATGAATGCCAAGTTCGCGGTTATGAATGTTTGCTGCAAACAGGGGAAATTTGTTTGGGGCCTATTATTTTGGGCGGTTGTCAGGCCGTCTGCCTCAAAAGTCGGCAGGCCTGTTGGGGTTGTCGCGGGCTTTTTGAAGGCGCGCAAGTGGAAAATTTGATGAAGCATTTGTTAAAAAAATTTCCTCGGGATCAAGTTTATCGGGTGATGGAAATTTTTGGCGCGCGGGATAGCATTTTAAATAAAATTTCTAAGCCCTAATATCTAATTTTAGTTTTTCTATTATTATTAATCGTCCTATTTTAATAAAGCCTCGTTTTTTACTATGAAAATTCAGATAAATCACATCGGCAAAATGGAAGGCCACACTGATTTTGTGGCCGAGATTTTGCGTGGCAATGTCAAATCCGCCAAACTTATGACCACCGAAGGCGCGCGGCTGATTGAGGGTATTTTGATTGGTCGGAATTTTTATGAAGCGCCGGTTATCACCAGCCGTATTTGCGGCATTTGTCCAGTGGTGCATAAAGTTTCTGCCATCAAAGCCATAGAAAACGCCTTTAACATCAAACCCAGCGAGCAAACAGTGGAATTAAGAAAGTTGTTGCTTTTGGCGCAGATCATTCATAGCCACGCTCTGCATTTATTTTTTCTTTCCTTGCCAGATTTTTTTGATATTGACAATGATTTGCAATTTATCAGTCAACATAAAAAAGAGACGGATTGCGCTATTAGGGTTCGTGAGTGGGCGTTAAAAATTATTGAAACAGTCGGCGGTCGCGCTGTACATCCGATTGCCTGTGAAGTTGGCGGTTTTAAGGTTTTGCCCGCTAAGGCCGAGTTGAAAAATTTATCCAGCCAATACGAAGATATTTTAAAAGACGCTCTAGGATTAGTTAACTTAACCATTAAAATCAAATTTCCCAAAATCACCAGAAAAACAAAATTTATTTCTTTGTTTAGTAAAGAGGGGTATGCTTTTTATGACGGCGATTTAAAAGTTTTAAATCCTGACGGCTCGGTAAATATGATCGCCGCCAAAGACTTCACCAAAAATATTAAGGAGATTGAGGATCCTTACCGCGCGGTCAAGTCAGCCGAGCTTAATGGTGAGCCGTTTATGGTCGGCGCTTTGGCGCGTATTAATAATAGTCATGGCCAATTAAATCACTTGGCCAAAGGAATTTTAAAAGGATTAAAGTGGCAGTTGCCACAATACAATACTTTTGAAAATATTACTGCTCAAGCCATTGAGATTGTTCATTGCATTGAGGAGGCAAAAAAAATGCTGGATGATTTAAGTAAAAATTTAAAATCAGAAACCAGCCGGGCCAAAAAATTAAATTTAATCGCCCAAGCCAATCCTTTAGGCCGAGAGACCAGCGGCTGCGATGCGGTCGAGGCGCCGCGCGGCACGCTTTACCATTCATATAAAATAGACAAAGACGGCTATATTAAAGATTGTCAGATAATCACGCCCACGGTTTCTTATTTGAGGAATTTAGAGGCCGATATTGCCAACTATCTGCCCAATGTTATGAAATTGCCGCCTAGTAAACGCGCCAGAAAAATTCGCGCTTTGATTCGCGCCTATGATCCGTGCATTTCTTGCGCCACGCATTAAAATTTATAATTTATGCACGATTTTCATTTAGCCGATATAATTTACAAAACAATTTTGGATTACGCCGCCAAAAATAATTTAAAAAAAATCACCAAAGTGGTAATTGAGCTCGGATCAATTGCGGAGCACGGCGAAGAAATCTTGGCAGAAAATTTAAAATTTAACATTAAAATGCTGGCTCAAGGCGGCTTGGCTGAAGATTTGGCAATTATTATTAATAAAATTAGCGGTGATAGTTGGATATTGAAAGAAATAGAATGGAAATAGTCAAAAATTAATTTAATTTATGCAACAATTAGTAAAAACAAAAGCAAGAGTTTTTTTAATAATAACAGTAGCTTTAATTATGATAATTATTAGTGCGCCAATTACTTATTCTTTCAATCCGGCAATCCAAAGATCAGTAAAAAAGATTTATTATAAGATACAAAATTTAAAAGAAGAACCAGCTACTATAAAATTAGACGTTCCTTATCACAGACAAGAGCATTCTCTTTCTTGTGAAATTGCTGCATTAAAAATGGCTCTTGATTATTATGGTCTTAAAATATCAGAAAGTGATTTGATAAAAGAATTAGTTTTTAATACCAAAGACTCCAGATCTAAAAATAATATTTGGGGCGATCCAGATTTAGGATTTGTTGGCAATATTGATGGTAAAATACCTAATGGTGGCTATGGCGTTTATGAAGATCCAATTATCACATTGGCCGTAAAATATAAAAATGCAAAAAAAATTTCTGGCTCAGATTTAAGTGTCATTTTAAAAGAAGTCAGTGCTAAACACCCGGTGATTGTTTGGGGCTCGACAGCTTCAGGAAAAGATATTTCCTGGCGCACGGAGACGGGTAAAAAAGTAAAAGCGGTTTATGGCGAACATGCTAGATTAATTATTGGTTTTGCTGGCACCATTAATAAACCCACTGCCATTATTTTACATGATCCTATTTATGGAACAATCCGTATGTCTAGAGAAAATTTTTTAAGAGATTGGTCGCTTTTAGACAATAAAGCAGTAGTAATATTTTAATCCCCATTTTATTTTATGAAAATAAAAACCATTAAAGAATTAAAGAATATTTCTGGCAAGCGGATTTTGCTTCGGGTGGATTTTAATGTTTCTTTGGGCGCTAATTTAAAGGTTGATAGAGAAGAAAGTTATCGTTTGATTAAAACTATTCCTACTATTGAATATCTAACCAAACGAGGAGCCAAAGTGATTATTATGGCTCATTTGGGTAGACCACACGGTGGGGTGGTAGAAAATTTGCGACTTAGCCCGGTGTCTAAAAGTCTATCGCGACTGCTAAAAAAGAAAGTTTTACAGAGCCGGACGATTTTGGGACAAGAGACAAGGCAGTTGATTAAAAAAATGAAAGATGGCGATGTTTTGATGCTGGAAAATTTGCGTTTTGATATTAGAGAGGAGAAAGCCAATCAAAAATTTGCCAAAGCTCTAGCCGCTTTAGGTGATATATATGTTAATGAATCATTTGCCAATAATCATCGCCACCACGCTTCAACCTCGGTAATTCAAAATTATTTGCCTTCTTATGCTGGTTTGCTTTTGGAGCAGGAGATTTTACATCTTACCGGAGTTCTTGAAAATCCTAGGCAGCCACTGGTAGTGATTATTGGCGGCGCAAAAATTTCTACCAAAATAAAGCTGATAAAGAATTTTTTACCAGCAGCTCAACGCGTGTTGCTTGGCGGTGCCCTGGCCAATACTGTTTTATCTGTTATGGGCGTGTCTGTCGGCAAATCCTTAATTGAACCAAAAATGTTTGGCGAAGTAAAAAAAATAAAACTCACCGACAACAAGGTGGTAGTGCCGCTCGATGGCGTGATGGCCAAAAATTATCAGGCCAAAATCGGTCGCCTAGACGCTTTAGCTGATATTAAAAAAGACGAGGTGATTTTGGATATCGGTCGCGACACTATTAAATTTTATGAAAAAATTATTAAATCTGCTAAAATGGTGGTGTGGAACGGGCCGATGGGATTGATAGAAACGCCGTTTTTTGCCAGAGGTACGGCGGCACTGATAAAGATTCTGGCCAATTCTAGAGCCGAAACCATTGTCGGCGGCGGCGAAACCGTGCAGATGATTCGCAAAATGAAGTTGGAAAATAAATTCAGTTTTATTTCCACCGGCGGGGGAGCGATGCTGGAGTTTTTAGAAGGCAAAAAATTGCCGGGACTAAAAAATATTATTAAGAAATAATAAAAAATAATATGAATGAAAACCAAAACATGGAGTGTTGCCCTGGCGCCCACAAGGGGCCGGTTAAAGCAATACTAATCATCGCAGCTGTGATGCTGATAGTTTATCTCGCCGTTTTAACTAGAAATGCTTGGCGCGCTTATGACTATATCGGCAGAACTCCAGACATCCAAGATCGGATTACGGTTACTGGCACCGCCAAGATAAATGCCGTGCCCGATGTGGCATCTATAAATTTGGGTATTATTAGTGAGGGTGCTACAGTCAATGCCGCGCAGAAAGGCGTAACCGAAAAAATGAATGCCATTATTGATTCGCTGAAAAAAGAATTTAAAATCGACACTAAAGACATTAAGACGGAAAATTTTAGCGTCAGCCCCAAATACGATTGGAGCGAAGGCAGACAAAGGATAATCGGCTACCAAGCCAACCAGAGTGTATCAGTTAAAATTAGAGATTTTGACAAGACCGGCGATATCTTGGCCAAGACCACTGATTTGGGCGCCAATCAAGTCAGTGGTCCAAATTTTATAATTGACGATTTAGAAAAAGTTAAAGCCCAAGCCAGAGAGGAGGCCATCAAACAAGCCAAGGCCAAAGCCAAGACTCTGGCCGATCAAGTTGGTATTAAACTGGGCCGGATTGTTAATTTTTACGAAGGCGACGGTGAGATCCCCGTGGCCCCTTATGGTCGGGATATGGCCTTGGGCGTGGCGGAGATGAAATCGGTCGCGCCGGTGGTTGAACCCGGGAGTCAAGATGTTCAGCTGACAGTCAGCCTTAGTTATGAAATAAAATAAAAGCCATGGTAAAAATAAAAAAAATAACTGCTAGGGAAATCCTTGATTCCCGCGGCAATCCCACGGTGGAAGTGGAGGTTTTACTGAATAATAAAAAAAAGGCCTGGGCATCTGTACCCAGCGGCGCTTCCACCGGCTCTTATGAAGCGCTGGAGTTGCGTGACGGCGACAAATCGCGTTATGGGGGCAAGGGGGTTTTGCAAGCCGTAAATAATATTAATAAAAAAATCGCCCCGCGGCTGTTGGGCCAAGACCCGGCTAAGCAAAGAGAAATAGATGGGTTGATGCTTAAACTTGACGGCACGGAAAACAAATCCAAACTTGGCGCCAATGCTATTTTGGGCGTGTCTTTGGCGGTGGCTCGCGCCGCCGCTATCAGCCGCGGCCGGCCGCTTTACGTTTACTTGAAAAATAAGTATTGGAAACAAAACAGATTGAGGTTTCCAGTGCCGATGATGAATATTTTAAACGGCGGCGCGCACGCCGGCTGGTCGGTTGACATTCAGGAATTTATGATTTTGCCGCAGCAAAAAAACATCAAGGAAGCGGTGCGTTGCGGCGCGGAAATATTTTACGCTTTGAAAAAAAATTTACAGGATATTGGTTATGCCACCACTGTCGGCGATGAAGGCGGTTATGCGCCAAAATTGCCGGGCAATGAACAGGCGTTGGAGCTCATAAAACGGGCGATCACTGAATCCGGCTACCAACCAGGTCGAGAAGTGAATATTGCCGTGGATGCCGCCGCCTCGGAATTCTACGGCGGCGGTTTGTATAATATGAAATCCGACAAAGCCAGCCGCAATCATTTGCAGATGCTAGACTTGTATAAAAAGTGGGTAGAAAAATATCCAATAGAATCTTTGGAAGATGGTCTGGCCGAGGATGATTGGGATGGCTGGCAGGAATTGACCAAAGTTTTTGGCAAAAAAATTGCTTTGGTCGGCGATGATTTGTTTGTTACCAATGTTAAAAGATTAAAACAGGGGATAGAACAAAAAGTCGCTAATGCTATTTTGATAAAATTGAATCAAATTGGTACTTTAACTGAGACGATTGATTGCATAAAATTGGCGCAGAAAAATCGATATAAAGTGGCAGTGTCTCATCGTAGCGGCGAAACCGTCGATGATTTCATTGCTGATTTGGCCGTGGCTTGCGGCGCCCAATATATCAAGACCGGCTCGCTCTGTCGCAGCGAGCGCATCGCCAAATATAATCGACTGATGGAAATTTGGGATGAAGTAAAAAAATAAATTTATTTTGTCAAGATGATTAGACAGTCAAAAAAAAATCAAAAAATTGTTTTATTGATACTTGACGGCTGGGGTATTGGCAAAAACGACGCCGGCAATCCGATTTATACCCAAGCGCCGGCTTTTATTAACTCTCTTTATAAAAAATATCCCCACACCACTATTTGCGCGGCCGGCAAGTGCGCCGGTCTGCCGCCGGAACAGGTCGGTAATTCTGAAGCCGGCCACATTAATCTTGGCGCCGGCCGGGTAGTGGATCAGGACGTGGTTAAAATTTCCAAGCAGATCAATACTGGAGAATTTTTTAAAAATTCCGCCTTTCTTTCGGCTATTCATCACACCCAAAAAAATAAGTCGGCTCTGCATCTGATGGGTATGCTGTCTGACGGTCAAAGCCCGCACAGCGACCCTGACCATCTGTTGGCTCTTTTGACTTTGGCCAGAAAATATAAAGTCAAAAAAATTTATCTGCATCTGTTCACCGACGGCCGCGATTCGCCGCCGCGCTCGGCGCTCAAATCAGTTATGGCTTTAGAAAGATTTTTGCGGCCCAACGAGATTATCGCCACAGTTATTGGCCGTTTTTATGCTATGGATCGCAAGAAGTCATGGGACCGGACTATTCGTTCTTACAATGCTATGACTACCGATCATAGCGAGCATCAAGCTAATAGTCCGCAGGCCGGCATTATGCGCGCTTATAACGCCAATGTCACCGACGAATTTATCGAACCCATTGTCATTTATCAGAAAGGTAAAATGGTCAAAAGGATTGATGACGGCGACGCAATTATTTTTTTCAATTTGCGCAGCGATCGGGCCAGGCAATTGGCCAAACCATTTGTCCAACATGATTTTGAAGCTAAAAATCCCGGTTCGGCTAAATTTCCTCGCCGGAATATTTTAAAAAATATTACCTTTGTGGCCATGACTGATTTTGGCCCTGATTTGGACAACATCTTGACGGCTTTTCCGTCCGAGGACATTCACGATAGTTTGCCGATGCTTTTAAAAGATAAACGCCAGTTGTATTTGTCCGAGAGTGAAAAATACGCTCATGTCACTTTCTTTTTCAACGGTGGCTATGCCGATCCGGTGGCGGGAGAATCCAGAATCAATATTCCTTCGCCACCAGTGGTATCTTATGACCAGACGCCAGGCATGTCCACCGCTAAAATAGTTTCCCGTTTGGTTGGCAGTTTAAATAAATTTGATTTTATTTGCGCCAATTTTGCCTGCCCCGACATGATCGGTCATACCGGCAATCTGGCGGCCGCCGAGAAGACGGTTAAGCTCGTGGATAAATATGTAAAACGCGTGGCCACGGCGGTTTTGAAAAAGAACGGCATCTTGATTATCACGGCCGACCATGGTAACATAGAGTCCATGCTTAATGTCGAGACTGGCGAAGTTATTACCGAACATACCACCAACGATGTTCCCTTTATTTTGGTCGGCCGGGGGTTGACTAAGAATTTTCGGCTCAAGCGGGGCGGGTTTTTGGGTAGTATCGCCCCCACCATTCTCAAACTGTTTGGCATCAAACAGCCCAGAGCCATGACTAAAGACAGTTTAGTTTAAACTGGAATTCGGATATTTTTTTATGTCTGATGTAAATAATAATTTGAGCAGCCGTCGTCCTAAACCGGTAGTTTTGATTATTTTGGATGGTTGGGGTGTCGCGCCGCCGGCCAAAGGCAATGCCGTTGCTTTAGCTAGAACTCCGTTTATTGATAATTTGGTTAAAACCTATCCGGCTATGACTTTGGCGGCTTCGGGCGAAGCGGTCGGCTTAAGTTGGGGCGAAGCCGGTAATTCCGAGGTTGGCCACCTTAATTTGGGCGCCGGCCGGGTAGTTTTTCAGGAGTTGAACCAGATCGACCGGGCGATTAAAGACCGATCTTTTTTTACCAACGAGAAATTATTGGCCGCCGCCGGGCAAGTTAAAAAAAATAAATCCGCCTTGCAT
>Ga0233423_10000734_pt1 | contig 16729 bp, 13 predicted proteins | sample Watercolumn_Mata_FD_180713 | JGI IMG/M metagenome (GOLD analysis project Ga0233423, IMG submission 180713) | Freshwater microbial communities from Lake Matano, South Sulawesi, Indonesia - Watercolumn_Matano_2014_112_MG | ecosystem: Environmental > Aquatic > Freshwater > Lake | place: Indonesia...
TTGACCTTGCAGCCGTTCGTGACCTCATCAAAAAACGCCACCCAGAGGACGCCGAGTTGCTTGCATCAGTGGGAGAGAAGGAACAGGACTTGGAGAAGCGAGTCGAGCAAGTGCAGGAAATCCTGGCTCGTTATCGCCAGCTTGCAACCTTGGGACAGTTGATTGATACTGTGCTCCACGATGGGCGGGCACCGCTTTCCAAAATTGGCAATGAAGCTCACCTGGGGTTGCGCGACATCGCGCGTACTCGCAAAGATCATGATGGGCTGATTCCGGGATTAAACCAGCGATTTACCACTATTGAGACTCAGACAGACGTGCTGGGAACAGTTTTCCGTAAGATCGAACCATTCGGGGGGCGCAAGCGTGGCCGACCGGTTCAGGTACGCCTGGAGCAGGTAATAGCAGATGCGTTTTCTGTTCTTGATACGGGAATCGCTGAGGTTGGGGCACAGGTAAGCCTGCCCGAAAGCGAGACGCCGGTAACGGCGGATCAGGCTGAGATTCAGGAAGTAATCATCAACCTGTTGCAAAACAGTCTGTACTGGCTACGTCAGGTACCGAAGGATCGTAGAAAGATAGTCGTCCAGACACGTTCCAGGCGCTCAGGCGAAGTCGAAATCCTTTTCTCCGATAGCGGACCGGGTGTCGAGCCCGAGTTTCGAGAACATATTTTTGAACCTTACTTCTCTACCAAACCAGATGGCGTCGGGCTGGGGCTGACGATTGCCGGTGAGATCGTGAGCGAGTATTACGCTGGGGAACTGGACCTGATTGACAGTGGGCCATTACCTGGCGCCACGTTCCGAATCACGCTACGCAGGCGGGTGACGACATGACTAATGCAACTACCTGGCAATTGTTATTCGTAGACGATGACGAACAGGCCTGTCGTCAGGTCAAGGAGTTCTTGCAAGGCGAGTGGGTCGCTGTGCCGGGAGAATATCCGCATGTTGAAACGCTTGCAGATTTTTCCAAAGCGTTGGAAGTTCTGGAAGCGCATCGCTTTGATCTGTTGATCTTGGATGTCAGGTTGGGGCCCCATGCGGAGACGCGGGAAGAAGAAGTTGGAATCAAGACTCTGGAAGCCATCCAGCAGAGGCAGTTTGTACCTGTTGTTTTCTACACTGGTTTGCCTCGTCTCGTGCAGCATCTTGAGAAGCCCCTTATTCAGGTGGCGGAAAAGACACAGGGGCTACCACGCTTGCTGGAAACAGTGAGAGGCATTTTTGCCACCCGTTTACCCGCTGTCAACCGCGCGCTAATCCGGCATTTGGAGACGGTGCAGCGTGACTACATGTGGGACTTTGTAGCGCAGAACTGGCAGCAGTTCGGTGACACGCCGGATCGCACGGCACTGGCTTATCTGCTGGCGCGCCGCTTGGCGATGTCTCTATCTGAGCAAGGGATTCGGCAACTGGCTCATGATCTGGGTGAGCCAACAAGCGCTGCTGTGGCTGAGGGCTTGGTACATCCAATGCAGTATTACATAATGCCGCCTGTAGAACAAATGCCATTAGCAGGTGACTTGTATCAAGGTCAGATTGGAGATCGGAACGGACACTGGATTCTTCTCACGCCATCCTGTGACTTGGTAAAGAGAGAGGGCAGACCCGAGAAAGCCGAACGTGTATTGCTGGCATGTTGCGCCCTGCTCACAGAGCAGCGGGAGTTCCAAAAGTGGCGGTCACAATCTTCTTCTAAAGCCGAAGACAATCTGCGTGCGCTGTTGGGAAACAACCGCTGGGGTGGCCAGCCTGAAAGGTTCTATTTCTTGCCTGGAGCACTTATCTTGCCAGACCTAGTGGTAGACTTTCAGCGACTTGTGATGCTACCACGAGAACAACTGAATAACCTGGAGCGATTGGCTTCACTGGACAGCCCGTTTGCTGAGTCGTTGCTCGCTCGGTTTGTGCGCTACTATGGGCGGCTGGGAACACCCGATCTTGATGTGGAGAGAGTCGTCGGGATGTTGAAATCCACTGCCAATAGGAGGGAATGGCCCTAGCTTGAATCAGGTTCAGGAGACATGGAAGCACGGGTAGATTGAAGTCCGCAACATCATTTTGTATTCATGAATTTCAGGAGGACTTGTGAAGAGAAGCGTCTTGTTTGTCGGACTGGTAACACTGCTAATGCTGGCAAGCATCAGCAGCGTCGCGTCGGTCGCAGCCGCGCCAGCCGCGCAAACGTCCACGGCGTGGACCGGCTTTTACTACGCCAATCGGAATTTGCAGGGCAGCCCGGCGATGCAGCGCGACGACCCCAACATTGATTTTGTTTGGGGGAGCGCATCGCCCGGCGGTGGTGTCCCAGCTGACGATTTTTCTGTGCGTTGGATTCGCTGGGTGTTCATGGATGTGCCCGGCAACTGGACGTTCACGACGACCACCAAGGATGGCGTGCGACTGTTCGTTGACGATGTGTTGGTGATTGACGCGTGGCACGATCAACCGCCGACCGCGCGCACGGTAACGTTGAACCTGACGCAAGCGTTCCATCTCATTAGGATGGAATACTACAAACATACCGGCGTCGGGGAAGCGCACCTGCAAATCATCTCTACCGCGAATTATCCGGATTGGCGCGGCGAGTACTACAACAATCCCAATCTCGCCGGCGCGCCGGTCTTTGTGCGCAATGACCCCGCGATCAATTTCAACTTTGGCACCACGGGACCCGGCGGCGGAATTCCCGGCACGAACTTTTCGGTGCGCTGGACGCGCAGCCAGTACTTGGACGCCGGGCGTTATCGTTTCACGACGACGACCGACGACGGCGTGCGCTTATGGGTAGACAATCAACTTCTGATTGATCAATGGCACGATCAGATGCCCACAACCTGGTTAGGCGACATTACGTTGACCGGCGGCAATCATCTGGTCAAGATGGAGTACTTCCAGCACGGCGGTTCGGCGATGGCAGTGCTGACCTGGTCACCGATCCCCAGCGGTGCGGAGGTGTGGCATGGAGAGTACTTCGACAACGTCGGCTTGAGCGGTGCGCCGGTACTGTTTCGCGACGATAACGACATCAATTTCAACTGGGGCACCGCACCGCCCGGCCCCGGCATTTCGCAAGGGGGCAACTGGTCAGCGCGCTGGACATCGCGGAAGACGACGAGTACTGCCGGTTACTACACTGTCACTGCGACCTCCGACGACGGTGTGCGCGTGTGGGTGGACAACAGCATTGTGATTGACCAATGGCGCGATCAGCAGCCGACGACGTTCTCCGCGACGGTTTACCTCACTGCGGCGGCGCACGATTGGCGCGTCGAGTACTACAATCGCACCGGCACCGCGTTGCTGCGCGTGCAAATCACTCCCGGCGTAGTGCCACCTCCGCCTCCACCCAGCGGCGACGTGTACGTTGGCACCAACAGTGCCGGTTTCTTCAAGGGGGGCGATTCGGCGGGCTGGCACACTGCGCCCAACGGTTACGGCGGCATCGCGTTCTGGACGGAGAACAACACGTACAACGCGCCGCAATACAACTGGGCGCGCTGGTATCCGGCTTTGCCAGCGCCGGGGTACTACGAGATCTCGGTCTACATCCCCGCGAACATCGCGACGACGCGTAACGCGCGCTATTGGATCGCGCACGCGGGCGCCTACGATTCAGGTCGCGTCAGTCAGGCGCTGTACGCGAATCAATGGGTCCCACTCGGCGTGTTCTACTTTGGCGCGACCGGCGGCGAGTACGTCTCCCTATCGGACGTGACGTACGAGCCATTCCTTTCGACCACGGTCTTGATGGACGCGGTCAAGTTTTCGCCACGCTAAACCCAGTAAACAGTGATCGGTGTCTCGCCACTGTCCACTGTTTACAGTTCACTGATTACTGAACAGAGGTAACCATGCCTTTCAACATCCTCGACCTTTTCCTGCTCCTCTTCATGATCAGTTCGCTGATTCCGGTTTTCCAGCGAATGATGATCGAAAGCAAGCGCAACATGGTGATCCGGAGTCTTGAGAAAAAGCGCGGCTCGCGGCTCATCACGATGATTCATCGGCAGGAGGCGCTGTCGTTCTTGGGCTTGCAATTCGCGCGCTTTATTGACATCGAAGACTCGGAAGAAGTGCTGCGCGCGATCCGTTTGACCTCTGACGACACGCCGATTGACATCATCCTGCACACGCCTGGCGGTCTTGTGCTCGCGGCAGAGCAGATCGCGCACGCGCTGATTCGGCACAAGGCGCCCGTCACGGTCTTCATCCCGCACTATGCGATGAGTGGCGGTACGCTGCTTGCGCTCGCCGCCGATCAGATCGTGATGGATCCGAACGCGGTGCTCGGTCCCGTGGATCCGCAATTGGGACAGTACCCTGCTGCATCCATCCTGCACGTCATGGCGGTCAAGGACGTGAACCAGGTTGACGATCAGACGCTGATTCTGGCAGACATCGCGAAGAAAGCGCTCGCGCAGGTGAACCAGACTGTGCGTACGATTATGGTCAGCAATGGGATGGATGTTGACAGAGCGGAGAAACTGGCGGACGCGCTGACATGCGGACAGTGGACGCACGATTACCCGATTTCGTTTGAAGAAGCGAGCCGACTTGGCATGCCGGTCTCGTCCGATTTGCCTGACGAGGTGCCACAGTTGATGCAACTGTATCCGCAAGGTGGCGGGCGCCGTCCGTCGGTGCAGTACATCCCCATCCCGTATCGCCGCGAAGAGCCGGCGGCGCCAGCGCGGAAACCGGGGCGGTGAGAATGGACAGCACGCCTCGCTGATGAGACGGCGTATCTTTGACGGATTGCAGACTAACGCGTACAATACACTAGCCCCGGCTAATAGCGTGGCGTCACCTATCCGACATATCCGTCGTGCCCAAGCCAGCCAATCGGTTTTCCTCGCGAGAAGGAGGTAGAGATTATGTCCGAAGAACACAAGCGCGCGCTGAGCCAGTCTCAGGCAGAACCAGCCCAATTGACCCAGGTTTACGCGAACTCAGTGAACTTTACTCTCGGAGCGTTCGACGCGTTCTTGGATTTTGCACTGCGAACTCCAGAGGAGCAGAATCCGAAGCCGTTAGTACGCGTTCACATGAGCATTCAACATGCTTGGGTTATGGCGAAGATCATTGACCGACTATTTGCTGCCTTCCGCCAGCAGGGCGGAAAATTCACAATACCTGAACAAGTATTGAACGAACTCGGTTTACTTGAGGAATATCGTGAAGATATGGGAGGCTAAGTCCATGCTCCCCACCACGCTTTTCTGCTCGTTCACGTCTGAAGCACGCTGGGAAATGGGTCGGGAATGATCTAGAGCAATGCTTGGCGGATGTTTACGCCGCGCGACAAAAAGCAGGATTCTGAAAAATGATGGTCGCCTGATCTCGCCAAGCCGCGGCGGTGAAGTAGAGTTCTGCCGGGTTCCAAGGCATATGCCTTCGTTATCATTTTGTGATATAATAACACTGGCAAAGGCGCCGGCTTGCCGCTCCGCGACTATTTAGAACGAGTGAGGTGACCTACGAAACGATCTACAGTTGTTGTACTATTCTTGGCGGTAGGCGCGCTTTTGGCGTGCCAGTTGGAGACGCTACAGTTTGCCGTGCCTGCGCCAACAGAGACGCCAGTGCCAACCAGGACGCGCGCTCCAACTCAGGTGCCCCCAGCCGCAGTTGTTCAGCCGACCATCGCGCCTCCTTTGCCCACGCCCGTTCCACAACCGGTGATGGGAACTACCAAAGAAAATCTCCGTGTGCGTGCTTCCCCGTCTACGTCGGCGACGATTCTCGATCAACTCAACAAGGGGGATGCCGTGGAGGTTGTCGGGCGTACGGCAGCCAGCGATTGGCTGCAAATTCCAGTTCCGAGCAAGCCCAACACGCTCGGCTGGGTTTCCGCACAGTTCGTGACCGTCAGTGGTTCGCTGGACATGATTCCGGTCGTGCAACCCGGAGCACCTGGGGCAAAGCCGACATCACAACCGCCAGTGCAACCGCCGGGGCAGCCGCCGGCGCAACCGCCAGGGCAGCCATACCCGCCGCTGCAAACGCCACAATCCTATCCGCGTCCATAGCGCCCCTGGCGATACGATACGTTCGAGTCTGATCAACTGCCGCGTCGCGTTTGCCAGCACGCCACGTTTGTGATACAATAGAATTGCCGCGGACTGACATCAGCCGTGAGCAAGTCGCACGCGAATATTTAACGAATACACCGCTTGGATCGCCCACGCGATCCCGCTGAAAATCGCAGGGTCTTCGACCGAGACGGTACGACAACGCAACGCGTTCTTTTGTCGCGCCTCTCGTTCGTTTGGGAGGCGCGTCTTTTATTGCAGATTTTGGATTTCAACCAGGGAATTTCGAGAGGAGAAGAAAATGCCAACGCACAGATTTTTCGCTGCACTCGGCGCGCTGACGATTCTCACGAGTGTAGTGCTCACTGGTTGCACACCGGCTCAACCGCCGGCAGTTGCACCGACTCAACCACCCACAGCCGCGCTGACCAAGCCGAGTGGTGGCACGCTGATCTACGGCTCGTTGTGGGAGCCGAGCGCGCTAAACCCGATCGTCGCGCCGGACGTGGTTACCAAGTGGATTCTGGAAACCATCTTCGACGGCGTGATCGCAATCAATGAGAAAATGGAGATCATTCCGGAACTCGCCACGTCTTGGGACATTTCGCCGGATGGCAAGGTTTACACGTTCAAATTGCGTAGTGACGTCAAATGGCACGACGGCAAAGAGCTCACTGCTCAGGACGTGAAATTCACCTACGACACGATCATTGATCCCAACCAACCGAAAACAATCGCCAAGTCGGATTACGCGCTCGTGGACAAGATCGAAGCGGTTGATCCGCAGACGGTGCGGTTCGTCCTGAAGAGCGCGAATGCCTCGTTCCTCTCCAAGTTGGCAGTAGGCATCGCGCCCAAGCATTTGCTGCAAGGGCAGGAGATTGCTACTGCCGCGTTCAATCGCAAGCCGGTTGGCACCGGTCCATTCAAGGTGGAGGAATGGGCAGCCGGTCAGAAAGTGGTACTCGCAGCGAATCCAAATTACTTCCGTGGGCGTCCCAAACTGGACAGACTGATTTGGCAGATCACGCCTGACAGCAATGTCCTCACGCTGCAAATGCTCAACGGCGAGGTGGATTGTGGACAAATCATCAATCCCAAGGATCTCCCCAAGTTCAAAGAAAAATCCAATCTCAGAGTGTACGAGAGCATCGGCGCAAATACCTACGTCGGTTTCAACAACGAGAAAGAGCCGTTCAACGACAAGCGTGTGCGCCAGGCGCTGAACTACGGCTTGGACAAGAAGGCGATTATCGAAAAGATCGTCGAGGGGCAAGGCATCCAGTCCACCGGCGAGATTCTCGCGAACACCTGGGCGTATAATCCGAATGTGAACAAGTACGACTACGACCTGGCAAAAGCGAAAGCCCTTCTTGACGACGCGGGCTGGAAAGTGGGCGCATCGGGAATTCGCGAAAAAAGTGGCAAGCCGTTCAAGTTCGTTCTGCTGAGCAACACGGGCGATAAACTGCGCGAGGAGATCGCGCTGTTCATGCGTCAGCAATGGAAGGAACTGGGGGTTGACGTTGAACCGCAGTTCCTCGAACTCAACACGTTTATCAATGAGCGGGTGCTCAAGAGCAACTTTGAAGCCATTTTCCTGTAGAGTAACGTCAACGTGGATCCGGACTTTTTGTCGCGGCGTTGGTCGTCGGCTGCGCTGACGACCGGACACAACTTTTTGCGTTGGTCGAATCCCAAAGTGGATGAGTTGTTGGCGCAAGGCATTGCGGTGACTGCCCAGGCGGACCGCAAAAAGATTTACGACGAAATCCAACGCATCATTGCCGACGAATCCCCAACCGTGCCGATCTATTACCCCAAGACACTCTGGGCGTTCAAGATAACGATCAAGGGCGTTGTGCCTTCACCCAGCAACATCTTCTGGAACGCCGAAGAGTGGAGTTATTAGTTGGAGGTTGGAAGTTGGAGATTAGAAGTTGGAAATCGGCTAGCATAATCCAATTTCCGACATCTAATCTCCAATTTCTAAAACAATGCCCCGCTACGTCCCGGGACGCCTGCTCCAATCCGTCCCGCTGCTGTTCATCATCACACTGATCGCGTTTGCGATTCTGCACCTGGCGCCTGGCGACCCAGCCGCGTTACTCTACGGCACTGACATCTCGGCAGAGCAGCGCGCGCAGATTCGCGCGGCTTGGGGACTGGATGAGCCGGTGCCGGTGCAGTACCTCAAATGGCTCGGCAATTTGCTGCGGGGCGATCTCGGGCGTTCCTTTGTGGATGGTCGCCCCGTTCTGCTCGTCATCGCCGAACGGATTCCGGCGACGCTCCAACTCACCCTCAGCGGCTTGCTGATCGCGCTGGCACTCGGTCTGACCATCGGGATCATCGCGGCGCTGCGTTCACATTCGCCCATCGGCTACATCAGCACTCTCTTCGCTACCTTTTTCTACTCGCTCCCCAACTTTTGGCTTGCTCTCTTGCTTATCCTGATCTTCAGTGTGTGGTTGAGACTGTTGCCTTCTGGAGGAATTGAATCGCTGCGGGGACCATCTGGACTTGGAGATCGGCTGGCACATCTTGTCATGCCGGCGTTTGTGATCTCGCTGCGGGAGATGGGGCGCCTGATTCGTTTCACGCGCGCGAGTCTAATGGACGCGCTGAGCCAGGATTACGTGCGGACAGCACGCGGCAAGGGGCTGAGTATGCACCAAGCCGCTATGCGTCACGCTTTGCGTAATGCGCTCATCCCGATTGTCACGTTGCTTGGCTTGTCGTTACCGCAAGTGCTTTCTAGTTCGATTATTGTCGAAACAGTCTTCGGCTGGCCAGGGATGGGTCGTTTGATCGTCGAGAGCGCATTTCAACGAAACTATACGGTTCTAATGGGCGAGATCGTCATCGTCGGTTTGCTCGTCATTGTGGGGAATCTGCTCGCGGATGTGGCTTATGCCATCGTGGATCCGAGGATACGATACGGCGAGGAAGTGGAAGTATAGTGGAAAGCAGGCGCTTCTGGTATCGCTTTCGCCAAAATGGTCTCGCAGTCGTGGGGATCGTTGTCCTGCTGGTCATCGTGCTGATGGCATTGGCAGCGCCGCTCGTCGCGCCACGCGATCCAGCATACATCGAGCTAGATAGCCAGGAGAAACCTCCGAGCATTCAGCATTTCTTCGGCACCGATCGGCTGGGGCGCGATGTGTTCACACGCATCGTCTGGGGCGCGCGCGTTTCGCTCGGTGTGAGTTTGCTTGCCGTCTCTCTTGGGAGTCTCATTGGGGTCATGCTCGGCGCGCTGGCGGGATACAGTGGCGGCACGATAGATGCGCTGATCGCGCGTGCGATAGATGTGATGCTCGCGCTGCCTACATTCTTTCTGCTTGTGACGATTCAATCGCTCTTCCCGCCAAGCATCGTCAACGTGATCGTCATCATTGGCATCACGAGTTGGATGGCGATTGCGCGCATCGTTCGGGGACAGTTCTTGACAATCAAGCAGCGCGATTTTGTGGAGGCAGCACGCTGCGTCGGCGTTCGTCCGGCGCGGATTGTCTTTCGGCACATCCTGCCGAACGTTTCGAGCCAGATCATCGTCTTTTTCACACTCGGCTTGGCGGATGCGGTCCTGGTGGAAAGCGCGCTTTCCTTCTTGGGGCTGGGTGTGCCTCCCTATCAAGCCAGTTGGGGCAACATGCTGATTGATGGACAGATCGGCATTCTTGGCGGCGCGTGGTGGGTGGCATTCTTCCCTGGTCTGATGATCTTACTCACCGCGCTCTCGATCAACTTTGCGGGAGATGGGCTGGAAGAGAGTTTGTTCAAGTGACAGGTCGCAAGTCTCAGATCACAAGTCGCAGGCTTCAAGTCTCTGGCGACCCTTGACCTGTGACCTGCGACTTGAGACTTGTGGCTTGACCTGTGACCTGTGACTTGAGACCTGCGACTTGTGTGACGGCAATCATCGCGATCAATCCCGTTGCGCCTGCCGCGACGAACGGCATCGAATTACCACCGAGTGCGATGAGCCATGCGCCCAGCGTCGGTCCCAAGCCGCCGACGAAACCAGTCGTCGTCGCGATGATGCCAATCACGGGGGAGCGCGTCTCCGGCGAGGTGATTTCTGCTTGCAGCGTCTGCTGCGCGATGATCATCGCTTCGCTGAAGCCGAACGCGATCAAAAGTGGTAGCAAGCCCCCCTGCCATGTTGGCGCGAGTCCCCACACAATCGTGCCGATGCCATAGCCGAGCGCGGCGAACATCAGCACGCGCCGCGCCCCCCACCGGTCGCTCAAGCGTCCCAAGACGATGCCGATGAGCGCGGCGACGTTGCCAGCCGCGAACAACAGATTGATTTCCGGTTCGCTGTTGCGCCACGCGTCGCGCGCCAGGATCGCAAAGTACGGACCGAAACTCATCGAAAACGCGATGGTGATGCACGAGCCCATGGCGATGAACCACCGCACGTTCGTGACAATCGCCGCGCGCAGTTTCGGCAGCGCACTGCCGACTTTGCGACGCGACGGTTCACGCAATCCCCACACGCGCAGCAATGCAGTTAGAATCAGCCCGATGCCGCTCCACAGAATCATCGTTGGAATGTCAAGTACGGCGAGCAGTCCCGCGCCTACCACTGGTCCCGCAATCGCCCCGGTGAGAACAGCCGCTTCGGTGAAACTGTACGCGCGTGCCACGCGTTCTTCCTCGGCGGACTCGGCAACCAGCGCGACGAACGCAGGCCAAAGGAGCGCACCAAGGGCAAACGCGCTGGCGAGCATCCCGACCACGACGCTCCAACTGGTGGTCAGCGCGGCAGCCACATACAGCGGTCCCATGAGAAACGTCGGCAAGGCGATGATCCACTTGCGTCCGTAGCGATCCGCGAGCGCGCCGCCGAAGATGGAGAACAATGTCTGTGCGATGCCGATGAGTGTGAACGAGACGCCGATTTCCCACTCGTTCGCGCCAAGCGCGCGCAGGTGCAATGGCAGCAGCGGATACCACATGAATCTGAGGAACAGATTCACAAAGATGGTCACACTGAGGACAGCGAGGTTGCGATTGAGTCCGGATCGTTTGAGCACGAATCACATCGTCAGATATTTCTGCCACACCGCGTGCGTGTGTACCTCGCCCAGCAAGACGATCGCGACAAAGCGAGGGCGCGCGGGCTTGGCGCGCAGCGTCATCTGCGCTTCTTCTGGCAAACGGTCGCCTTTGCGATGGTTGCACGGCGCGCACGCGATCACGACGTTCTCCCATGCCGTCGTGCCGCCGCGCGCGCGTGGAATGACATGGTCTACAGTCAGTTCCGACTTGTGGGGCTGCGCGCCACAGTACTGGCAGGTGTAAAAATCGCGCGCCAGCACGGTGCGCCGCGAGAGGGGCAGCGGCAAGCGGCGCGGAATCGGCACAAACGCGACCAGGCGAATGACCAGTGGCCAATCCAGCGCGAGATGCTCAGCGCGTACCTTGGCTTTGGCGGCTTCGACGATCTCGGCTTTTTCTTTGAGCAGCAGCACGATCGCGCGCTGAATGGAGACGATATTCAATGGCTCGTACGTTGCGTTCAAGACCAAGACGGAACGTAGGGGGGGCTTCCATGCTCAATCTCTGCCTGTAATTCTATCGAATCGCGCGAGATTGTCAACTCCAAATTTTCTTTTCCCTGCTCATCTATGCTATAATCCTCACCGATGCAACCCTCGCTCAGAAACCTTACCGCGTTTTTCCTCGCTCTCCTCGCACTGACGGGCGCGCTCGCACTCGTTGGCTGCCGCTCGGTGGCGACGACGGTCGTGCGTGAACTGCGCCTCAACCTGGGCATCGAGCCGGCAACGCTCGACCCCGCGCTCGCGACGGATTCGGGCTCGCAGCAGATCGCACGCATGATTTTCCTCAGTCTGGTAGACACCGACGCCGCGACCGGCGCGCCGCAACACGCGCTCGCCACCTCCTGGGCGGTTTCGACTGACGGACTGATTTGGGAATTCAAACTGCGCGACGATGCCAGGTGGGTGCGATACATTCCTGCGCGGGACGTCATCGAGACCAAGCGCGCCGTGACCGCGCACGACGTCGTTTACAGCGTCCGCCGCGTGTTCGATCCGCGTGTCGGGTCGGGATTTGCGCCCGTCATCGCACCGTTGCTGCGCGGCGCGGAGCAGTTGCGCGCGGCGGATCCACAGAAAACGAGCGATGCGGATTTCGAGCGGCTGTTCGCGAACCTCGGCGTGCAGGCAATTGACGAGGCAACGGTGCGCTTCACGCTGACGCGCCCGGCGAGTTATTTTCCGAGCATCGTGAGCACCTGGCTGGTGCGCACGCAGCCGCGCGAATCGGTCGAGCAAGGTGGGGCGGTGTGGACAGAGCCGGGCGCACTGTGGACGAACGGTCCGTACGTTTTGGCGCGCTGGCGGCACAACCGCGAAATCGTCCTGCAAAAAAATCCACACTGGTACGACGCGGCATCTGTGCGCGTCGAACGTATCCGCCTGGCGATGATCGCCGACACGACGACGGCGCTCGACGAATATCGCGCCGGCAATCTCGATTCGCTCGATCCGTACGGCAACCTCACACCAAATGACGTTGACCCGTTGCGCGAAGATCCGATCCTGAGCAAGCAGTTGCAAATCGTTCCGAGCACGTGTACGCACTACTACGGTTTTAACGTAACCAAGCCGCCGTTCAACGAGTTGCTCGTGCGTAAGGCGTTCGCCGCCGCGATTGATCGCGAGACGCTCGTGAGCAGTGTCGTCAAATTGGGCGAGCCGGCGCGTTGGTTCACACGTCCTGGCATATACGCTTCGCTCGGTATTTCGGACACGCTTGGCACGCAAAGCGCGTTCAACGTCAACCAGGCACGCGATTATCTGCGCCAGGCAGGGTACGACAAAAAGCGGTTGCCCGCCATCACCCTCGGCGTCAACAGCAATGACACGCACGAGCGTGTTGCCGAGACGATTGTGCAGATGTGGAAGAACAACCTCAACGTCGAGGTGCGCGTCAGCAAGTTAGATTGGAAAAGTTACGTGCAAAACTTGCGCGACGATCCACCACAGATTTTCCGTCTGGGCTATTGTGCTTATTATCCCGACGCAGCGAATTTCGGAGGCGTATTCCAGTCCAAGTCGCCGGACAATTTTACGCGCTGGATCAGTCTGCCGTTCGATCAGAATGTTGACAATGCCGCGCGCGAGTTGGACACCGCCAAACGTCGCGCGCTCTATCGCGCCGTGGAGAAAATGCTGGTTGACGACAACACCATCATCGTGCCGCTGTGGTGGTCTACCCGCGCGACGCTGACGCGTCCCAACATCCAGCGGACGTTTGCGATCACTGATGGCTACGAGCGATTAGAAACGTGGGGAGTGCAGTGACAGGTAGACAAGTAAACGGGTAGACAGGTAGACAGGTTGCTGGCGCTTGCCTACTTGTTTACCTGTCTACCTGTCTACCCACATCGCTTGACAAGAATGGCAACCCTGTGTACCATTGCTGCAAACGTCAAGTGCTCCCAGGAGCATTTCTGACGAATTGTTCGTAGTGGGCGCTTGCGCGCGCTACGAGCGTCAGACTCTGAACGTGAGTTCTAGAAGGATGGAAAAAATGGCTAGCAACAATGATAGCAGTAACCGTTGGCTCATCGGCATCGTCGTGATCCTCGTCATCGCGCTGGTTGGCGCGATCTGCGTCGGTGCGGGCGCGCTGGTGCTTTTGTCGCAGACTTCCCAGACGGCAAGCCCGTTGAGTACGCCTGAGCCGGGCAAGATCGTTGGCACACCTGTGCCAGGCAAGCCGACTGCCGTTCCGACGCGCGGACCATCGCGCGGGGCTGCAGATGTGCTGCGCTTACCCGGTCGTGGCTCTGGCGATCCGCCAACGCTCGACCCGGCGCTCGCGGGCGACGCCGATTCAGCCGTTTACGTCGCGGAAATCTACAGCGGCTTGGTGATGTTGGATCCCAATCTCAAAGTAGTGCCCGACATCGCCGAGAGATGGGAGGTCAGTGACGATCGCAAGACGTACACCTTTTATCTCCGCAAGGAGGCCAAGTTCCACGACGGTCGCCCGGTGACCGCGCAGGATTTCAAGTACTCGATCGAGCGCACCGCCAACCCCGCTACGGCGTCTCCGACTGCCGATACATATCTCGGCGATATTGTCGGCGTCAAAGAGCGATTGATGGGTAGGGCGAGCGAGGTGAGTGGTGTCAAAGTGATTGACAACTACACGCTCCAGATCACGATTGACGCGCCCAAGGCGTACTTCCTTGCCAAGATGACCTATCCTACGGCGTACGTTGTGGACAAGAACAACGTCGAACGGGGTGGACGCACCTGGACGAACAAGCCCAATGGGACCGGTCCCTTCAAGTTGAAGGAGTACGTGCGCGGGCAGCGGCTTATCCTCAGCAAGAACGACGACTTTTATCTCGATCCCAAGCCGTCGGTCGCCGAAGTGCAATTCATCCTCAGCGGTGGATCGTTCATGACGATGTACGAGAATGGCGACTTGGATTCGGTCGCAGTAGGCATCAGCGACATCGAAAGGGTCAACGATCCGACGAGCCCGCTCAACAAAGAATTGTCCATCAATCCGGAATTGAGCACGCAGTTCATCGTCTTCAATACGCGCAAGCCCCCCTTCGACGATCCCAAGGTGCGCCAGGCGTTCGCCCTCGCGATTGATCGAGAAAAAGTGGTGGAAGTCGTGTTCAAGAAAATGCCCCCGGTGGCGAACAGCATACTCCCCCCCGGTATGCCGGGCTATGTGGAGCCGGAGACGAAACTGCCCTACGATCCTGCCAAAGCCAAGCAACTACTGGCAGAGTCGAAGTACGCCGGCAGGTTGCCGGACATTACCTGGACGACGACCGGGGCGGGCGGATCGGCGGCGCAGGACATCCAGGCGATGACCGCCATGTTGAAGGAGACTCTTGGTGTCAGGATATCCATCCAGCAAACCGATTGGGCGACGTTTATCGGGCAACTGAACAATCCGGCGCGCAATCCGTACCAGATCTTCGACATCGGTTGGATTGGCGACTATTCGGACCCGGAGAACTTTCTCGACATCTTGTTCCGCACTGGCAGCACGCAGAATTGGTCGGCGTACTCGAATCCCCAATTGGACAAGTTGCTCGATCAAGCCGCAGTCGAGCGCGACAATGCGGCGCGTTTCAAGTTGTACCAGCAAGCCGAGCAGATGATCCTGGCGGATTACCCAGTGGTGCCCCTGACTCACTCGCGGCAACACTGGCTGACCAAGCCGTACGTCAAGGGGATGACTTATCCCGCTCTGATCATCCCGCATCTCAGATTCGTCTCACTCGGTAAATGAAAGTGACGAGTGGCGAGTGACGTGTGACGTGTGACGTGATGCGTAAAACGTGAATCACGTCACCCGTCACTTGACAGGAGCAAACACAATGGCTGCCGTAATTACGGTTCCGCGACCGCTGCGAGAAAGACTCGGAGATGACGGCTCCGATTCCTTGGTCACACTTCTCAACCAATTCAGCCTTTCTCTACAAGAGGATGTCATCACGCTCGTTGGAGAGAAATTTGAAAGGCGCTTGAGTGAGGAGATCTCCAAACTGCGCATTGAGATGAAGGAAGAGATTTCCAAACTGCGTGTGGAAATGGCGCAGATGCGGGCTGATCTCATCCGCTGGATGTTTGTCTTCTGGGTTGGTCAGCTTATCGCAATGCTGGGTTTGTTGGTTGCAATTCTCAGTAAGTAATAGGGCAGCCGATGGCGGCTTTTATCTTGCGGCGGCTCTTGTGGCTGCCGGTTCTCCTCTTTTTCGTCTCCGCGATTACGTTCGCGTTGGGCTTGTATGGTCCGGGCGACCCCGTGCAGGTGTTACTGGGTCAGCACGCCAGTCCCGAGACCATCGAGCGGCTGCGCCACGAGTACGGCTTTGACCAGCCATTCTACGTTCAGTACCTCAACTACATCGCCAATGCGTTGCAGGGCAACTTTGGTTATTCCATCGTCAAATATCGCGATCAGCCGGTCGGGCAGCTGATCGCCGAGCGCCTGCCGGTCACGATCCAATTGAATCTCATCGCGATCATTCTGGGAGCCGTCATCGGCGTTCCATTTGGGCTGATTGCCGGCTTGAAGCGCGACACCTGGATTGATCTGGTCGTGCGTGCCATCGTCATTGCCGGCATCTCGTTCCCCATCATCTTGCTCAATCCAGTGCTGAGTTTCATCTTCTTTCGCCATCACTTTGACATCACGGTTCCGACGCTCGGTTTGAAAATCGCGGTCGGACCCTGGCTACCGCAGGTGAGCGGGCAATGGGAAGGCGTCTTCAGCGCCAAGATCATTTTGCCGGCTGTCATCGAATCCACCGGTGTTATCGCCATCCTCACGCGGCAGATGCGCGCGGGGATGATCGAGGTGCTGAGCGAAGACTATATCCGCACCGCGCGCGCCAAGGGATTGCGTGAGCGCATCGTCCTCGTGCGCCATGCCATGCGCAACGCGCTGATTCCAATCGTGACTATCCTGGGCTTGATGCTCGGCGGCTTGGTCGCCGGGTCCTTCCTGGTGGAGAGTTGGTTTGGCGTGCCCGGCATCGGCGCGCTCGCGTATGAGGCGCTCTTCACACGCGATTACTACATCATCATGGCGATGGTGTTGTTGATCGCCGTGGCTTATGTGCTGGCGAATCTTTTCGTGGATCTGATGTACGGGTTCCTAGATCCGCGC